>Ga0078972_1000582_pt1 | contig 150519 bp, 121 predicted proteins | sample YelNatPaOPGAMG01_FD_67568 | JGI IMG/M metagenome (GOLD analysis project Ga0078972, IMG submission 67568) | Hot spring thermophilic microbial communities from Obsidian Pool, Yellowstone National Park, USA - OP-RAMG-01 (SPADES assembly) (version 2) | ecosystem: Environmental > Aquatic > Thermal... | reverse complement strand
TCTTTTCCTTGGCGATGCCCTCCAGCACCTTGTAGACGTCGGGCGGGAAGCTGATCGACGCGCGCACGGCGGCGCTGCTCTGAACCTTCTCCTTCCGTCGCGCTCCCTCTTTGGTCTTCATGTCAGGACCTGACCGCTCTTGTTCTTCACCACATTACACCATATCGGTGAATCCGAGAAGGGGCTGTAGGCCTTTTTTCGTGACCGCAGCTCCGGGGCGGTCCGGCCTGATTGAATAGCGATCGCGACTCGGTCGTCACGATAGCACGCCCCTACTCTATCGCGGCGTTGGGGAGATGCTCCATGGTCAGGGGCCAGCGGCGCTCCCGCTTGTCCACTAAACACTGTACACTTGAGGCATGCGACCAGCGCAACGCAATGGAAAAGAGGCGGCCGCCATGGCTGCAGCCGGCGGCCATCGCAGCGTCCTCTACGCCCGCGTCTCCTCAAAAGATCAAGAGCGCGAAGGCTTCTCCATCCCCGCCCAGCTTCAGCTCCTCCGCGGCTACGCCGCCAGCCGCGGCCTGACGGTCCTGAAGGAGTTCGTCGACGTCGAGACGGCCAAGCAGGCCGGCCGCACCGGCTTTGGCGAGATGCTGGCGTTCCTTCGCAAGGACAAAACCTGCCGCATCCTGCTGGTCGAGAAGACCGACCGCCTCTACCGCAACCTCAAGGACTGGGTGACGCTCGACGAGCTGGACCTCGAGATCCACCTCGTCAAGGAGAACATCGTCATCTCCCAGGACTCGCGGTCGTCGGAGAAGTTCATGCACGGCATCAAGGTCCTGATGGCCAAGAACTACATCGACAACCTGTCGGAGGAGACGAAGAAAGGGATGCTCGAAAAGGCGCGCCAGGGCATCTGGCCCTCCTATGCGCCGCTCGGTTATCTGAACGTGATGGGCGCGGACGGCAAGCGGACCATCGCGCCGAACCCCGCACTGGCGCCGGTCATCCAGCGTATGTTCGAACGGTACGCGACCGGCAAGCACTCGTTGAAGGAGCTCGCCAAACTGGCCCGCCAGGACGGCCTGCAATACCCCAAGAGCAAGCTCCCGGTGCCGACCTCCACCGTCCACAAGATCCTTCGCAACCGGATTTACTCGGGCGATTTCGACTTCGACGGCAAGACCTACGCCGGCAAGTACGAGCCGATCGTCACGCGCGAGCTATGGCAGGAGGTCCAGGACCGTCTCGACGGGCGCAGCCGCCAGAAGCCACGCAAAGCCCGGCACGAGTTCGCCTTCAGCAACCTCATCCGCTGCGGCCACTGCGGCTGCGCGATGGTAGGCGAGCTGAAGAAGCAGCAATATGTCTACTACCACTGCTCGCGATACAAGGGCCGCTGCCCGGAACCGTACACGCGCGAGGAGGTGCTCGAAGAGCGGTTCTCGGAGTTGCTGCGGAAACTGACGTTCCCGAAGGATGTCCTGGAATGGATCGTCACCGCATTGCGCAACAGCCACCGCGATGAGAAAGCCTTCCACGACGAAGCCATCGGACGGCTCCAGGCCGAGTACCGCCGCCTCCAGGACCGCATTGACGCGATGTACGTGGATAAGCTGGATGGCCGGATCGACAACGCGTTCTTCGACCGCAAGTCGGCCGAGTGGCGCGCCGAGCAGGACCGCATCCTGCGCGACATTGAGACCCACCAGTCCGCCAACCGCACCTACATCGAGGAGGGTGTCCAACTCCTGCGCCTGGCCGACCGCGCCCACGCCCTGTTCGAGAGGCAGGAACCAGCGGAAAAACGGCGCCTCCTCAATTTTCTGCTATCGAACTGCGTTTGGAAGGACGGCGCGCTGACCGCCGAGTACCGCCAACCATTTGACATGTTGGCACTTGCGCGCGAGGCGGCAGGCGATCAAGTCGAGGAGGATGCGGCGAAAACGGCTAGTTTTGAGAAGTGGCTCCTCAGGTAGGACTCGAACCTACAACCCTTCGGTTAACAGCCGAATGCTCTACCATTGAGCTACTGAGGAGTGCCAGCCGGCAGAACTGTCATCCATTACTACAACACTCTGTCCCCCTGCTTGTCAATCTCCCCGTGCACTTCTGAAGTTGTTCCAAAATCAGGTCTACCCCATTATGGCAACGAAACCCTGTCACCCCGGCCAGACTCGATGGTGATCGAGTTGAACCGACGCACAGGCTGAAAGCGAGCGCAACCGCCGCTCCCGGCAATGCCTGTCATCACTGGAGCCGAAATCCAGCGGAAACTGATCGGAACCGCCGGCCATAGCCGGGTAATACGGGCCGAATCGGCGCGGTCGCTCGGCTCAAAGCGGCCTGATCCACCCGCGAAAACGGCGCTCCGGCCCGGCTCCACTCGAAGGGCCCGGCACGGCGACAGCCACAGTCCGTAGAAGTGCTGATGCGCGGCGCTCCGGCCCGGCTCCACCCGGAGTGCCCGGCGCGGCGACAGCTACAGGCCGTAAAAGTGCCAGTGCACAGGCAGGCCTGCGGGACCGCGATCCTAGGGACCCAGAGTTGAGCGGTCCTCGTCACCGCCCGCGAATCCCCGTGCGCGCAGTCATGCGGCGCTGCGTAATAGTGATCCCACCCGGAGCCGCAGCCCGGGGGCTGCCCACGATTGCCGCTCGAGCGTTCAGGAATCGTTTGCGCCCGGCCTCGCGCCGCGGTGCGGAAGCTGATTATGATAATGGCTTCACATAAAGGAGCCGAGATGGCGATTCCAGAGCACCTCCGCTTTCCCGAACCCGCACGTTTTGGGAATGCCGCGGGCGTCATCCCCCTGGTTGTCGTTTCCATCTGCCTCGGCGCGGCGCAGGCCGCGGGACCAGCGAAGCCCGACTTCGGCCCGAACGTTTTCATCTTCGACCCGAAGATGCCGGCGGCGGCGATTCAGAACCAGATCGACAAAGCGTTCGCGGTACAGAAGGAGAGCCAGTTCGGGCCGGCGCGATACGCCCTGATGTTCACGCCGGGCGAGTACAACTTGAACGTGCCGGTGGGTTACTACACGCAGGTGCTCGGGCTGGGGGCGTCGCCGGACGATGTGCGCATCACCGGCGACGTGAGGTCCGACGCCACCCTGCCGAGGAACAATGCCACCTGCACGTTCTGGAAGGCCATCGAGGGCTTCTCGGTGACGCCGGCGGGCGGGACCATGCAGTGGGCGGTGTCGCAGGCGGCGCCGTTCCGCCGCATGCACGTGCGCGGGGACGTGGTCCTGCACCAGAAGCGCGGGTGGGCGAGCGGCGGCTGGATCTCCGACTCGCTCATCGACGGAAACGTCGACTCCGGTTCGCAGCAGCAGTGGATCTCGCGCAACACCGAGTGGCGCAGTTGGACCGGGTCGAACTGGAACATGGTGTTCGTCGGCGTCGTGAATGCGCCGGCGGGCGAATGGCCGGACCCACCGTACACGAAAGTCGCAAAGGTTCCCATCATCCGCGAGAAGCCGTTCCTACAGGTAGACAAGACAGGCAACTACAGCATCCGCGTTCCGGAACTTCGCACTGACAGCTCAGGGATCACGTGGCGCGGCGGCTCGACGCCGGGGAAGTCGATCCCGATCGACAGATTCTATGTGGCCCGGCCGGATGCCGATACGGCCGCGAGCATTAACGCGCAGCTTGCGAAAGGTAAGAACCTGCTATTGACCCCGGGCATTTACAACCTGACCGGCACCATCCGAGTAACGCGCGCGAACACCGTCGTGCTGGGGCTGGGTTTCGCGACATTGCGGCCCGTGAACGGCGCCATCGCGATGACTGTCGCGGACGTGGACGGCGTGATCATCGCCGGGCCGCTGATGTTCGACGCGGGCCCGGAAAGCTCGCCGGTACTGCTGGAGGTGGGACCAGCCGGGAGCAAGGCCAGGCACACAAAAAACCCGATCTCGCTCCATGACGTGTTCTTCCGCGTAGGCGGCGCCGGCGTGGGCCGCGCGGCTGTGAGCTTCAGGATCAACAGCAACGACGCGATAGTGGATCACACGTGGGTGTGGCGCGCCGACCATGGGTCCGGCGTAGGCTGGGCGAGCAACACCGGCGCGAACGGTCTGGTAGTCAACGGGAACAACGTGACTGTTTATGGGCTCTTCGTCGAGCACTATCAGCAATACCAGGTGGTGTGGAACGGCGATGGCGGGCGCGTGTACTTTTATCAATCCGAGATACCTTACGACCCGCCGGACCAGGCGAGTTACACTAGCGGGCCGGGGACGAACGGCTGGGCTTCGTACAAAGTGGCAGACAGCGTGAACAGTCACGAGGCGTGGGGGCTCGGGATCTACAGCGTGTTCCGGCGCCGCGGCGTGACGCTCACCCGGGCCATCGAGGTTCCCAATAAGCCCGGCGTCAGGTTCCATCACATGATTACGGCGCGGCTTGGCAACCTCGGCGAGATAAGCCACATAATCAACGACATGGGCGACGCGGCGGCGGGCGACGAGCGGCCGAAGCTTGCGAATTATCCGTAAACAGAGGCGGGTGATCTCAACGGCGCCCCACAGAGCAGCCTGTCAGCGGGCCAGGTTCGGATACAACCGGGACGCGACAGCCGTCAGCGCCATGCTTGCCGCGAGCAGCACAAGGAGGTCCAGACCAACGCCGAAGACGCTGCTGCCGCCCTGGATCATGAGCGCGCGCATCGCGTCCACTTCGTATGTGAGGGGATTCACACGCGCAAGCGTTTTGAGCCACTCGGGCATTATCGAAATGGGATACACCGCGTTGCTCGCAAAAAACAGCGGCATCGTAAGCGCCTGCCCGATGCCCATGAACCGCTCCCTTGTCTTGACGATGCAGGCGACGATGAGCGAGAGCGTTGAAAACGCCGCCGCCCCCAGCAGGATGGCAAGGGCAACTCCCGCGAGCGCGGCCGGATTCCAGTTGATCTTCACGCCCAACAGCCATGCCAGCAGGTAGACCATGAGCCCCTGGGGAAGCGCTCGCACGCCGGCGGACAATGCCTTGCCGAGCACAAGCGTAAGCCGGGGCGCCGGACTCACCAGAAGCTTGTGAACAATGCCGAGGTCGCGCTCCCAGATAACCGCAATGCCGTAAAAGATCGCGATGAACAGGACACTCTGAGCCAGCACGCCCGGCGCCATAAAGTCCAGATAACGCAACTGGCCGGTGGGAATGGCGCGCACGCGCGAAAACACTTCGCCGAAAACTCCCAGCCACAGCGCCGGCTGAATGATGCGCGTGATCAGCTCCGTGGGATCATGGCGCAGCTTGCGCAGCTCCATCTCGGCCAGGGCAAGCGTCTGCCTCAGGAACCCGGCGGCTCCGCCTGTTTCACGGGCGGGAGCTGTGCTCTCAGCCGAGGCGGGCAATGGTGCGCCGGTTTCGCAGGATTTCACGGTAGTTGCCTCCTCCATTGTCAAGTTGGTTGCCTGTGTAGTGGACGAACACTTCGTCCAGGGTCGCGTCGGGACGCCCGATAGACGCCTTCAGTTCCTCAGGGCGCCCCATGGCCGCGACGCGCCCGAGGTTCATGATGGCCACCCGGCCGCAAAGCACATCGGCCTCGTCCATGAAGTGCGTCGTCAGGAAGATCGTCATTCCGTATTCCTGAGCCAGCGATCGCACATGTTGCCAGACCGCTTGCCGCGCCACGGGATCCAGACCCACCGTCGGCTCGTCCAGAAACAGCACCCGCGGCCGGTGGAGCATCGCAAGGGCGATCTCCAGGCGCCGCATCATTCCGCCCGAATAGCCCCCCACACGACGCTGCGCCGCTTCCCCCAGACCTACGAACTCGAGTGCGGCCGCAATCCGCTCCTGCCGCTCGCGCCGCGGCACGCCGTACAGCTTTGCGAAGATGAGCAGATTTTCGTACCCCGTCAGCGTTCCATCCACGGACACGAGTTGAGGCACGTAGCCGATTTCCGCCCTCACCCGCGCCGCCCGGCGCTGCACGTCGAAGCCCGCGACCATAGCCCGGCCCGAGGTGGGGGGCAGCAGAGTGGTCAACATTTTGATTACCGTCGTCTTGCCCGCGCCATTCGGTCCGAGAAGGCCGAACACCTCACCCGCGCTGACGGACAGGTTCAGATCCCGCACAGCCTCCACGTCGCCGAAGCACCGCGTCAAAGAAGATGTCTCGATCATGTTCATCGTCCGGCCCTCGCTGATTCACCCTGCTCCGCCGCGCTTTGAAACGCCTCCCGCAGCGTACGCAACGCCCGCTCGATCGACGCAACTTCGCGCGCGGGCAGTACGCCTAACGCTTCAGCAAGACGCCTTTCGGCCGCCCGCTGAGCCGTGCGGACCGTCCTGTGGCCGGATGCACGGAGAGATAGCGCGACGAGTCTCCGGTTTTCGGGAGGGATCCTGCGGGTAATGAGGCTCCTCTGTTCCAGGCCCGCCACCAACCGCGAAGCTGCGGGCAGCGATAGCCCGAGGAACTCCGCCAAGGCAGAGAGGGAAACGTTCCCCCTGCGGTCGAGAAAGAGCAGCGCCCGGAACTGCGCCACCGACAGGTCGGATCCGCGATGCCTGCGCATCTGGGCGCGTATGAAACGCATGAGCGCCGGGACGGATTCCAGAATCTCCGCGGCGCACGTCTCAGGGCTCCATTCTGCGTCGATTACCTTTTGCAACTGTTGCACAACACAATTATATCGGATCCAGGTGAGCCGCAGCAGGCCGGCGCGAGCAGGGATATCCGGCCTTGATCTTTCCCCGGAACCCCGGATGGGAGCATAATTGGCTCGTGCACTGGGCGGGCCACCTCCCGACAGTAACGGCTGGCCCCGCGGACGAGAGATGGTGAATTCAGGAGGATGCGTATGCGGCGAGCCGTTCGCGTGCTTGGCATTCTGATTGCTCTCCTGCTTGTCGTTGGGTTGAGCCTTCCCTTCCTGATCAGTGCGAACCGGTTCAAGCCGGTTCTGCAATCCAAACTTTCACAGGCGCTCGGCAGGCAGGTTGTGATCGGCGATCTGCACCTGTCGATACTTTCGGGCGCCGTCGCAGCGGACCGCCTGGAGATCGCTGAAGACAGGGACTTCGGTAGCGCGCCTTTCGTGCAGGCTAAATCGCTCAAGGTCGGCGTCGAGTTGTGGCCGCTGATCTTCTCAAAGAAACTCAACGTGACAGGGTTCAGCATCGACCAGCCTCAGGTGGCGCTGCTCCAATCGCCCGCCGGAACATGGAACTATTCGAGCCTGGGTACCAAAGCAACGGAAGCGGGCCCGCCCGCGGCTAGCGACGACTCCGGGGAAAAGAACCTCGACTTCAGCGTGAAGCTGATCAGCATCACCGGCGGCCGGTTTTCGATCGGCAAGACGGGGCCGCGCCAAAAGCCGATGGTTCTGGAAAACGTCAACCTGACCGTCCGCGACTTCTCGCCGTCGGCCGAGTTCCCGTTTGCGCTCGATGCCGCGATGGCCGGCGGAGGCGATATCAAGCTGACGGGCAAAGCCGGGCCGCTCGACTCCGCGGATCTACAGTTCACTCCCGCATCCATCGACCTGGATATTGCGCGGTTGAACCTGGCGGCGGCATTGGCCGGAACCGCGCCCGATATCGCCGGCACCGCCTCGCTGCGCGTAAAAGGAACCTCCCGCGGTGGGAAGCTGACGGCGGCCGGAACCCTGAGCGCCGAGGGCCTGAAACTCGCGCAGAACGCGACGCCCGCGCGCCGCACGGTGGAGTTCGCATTCGCGATTGCGCACGATCTGCGCAAGCATGCCGGCGCGCTCAAGCGCGGCGACATTCGCATCGGAGCCGCCTCGGCAAGCCTCGCCGGCACGTACGCCGGGCGCGATGGCGCTACCGTGCTGGATGCGAAGTTCACGGGATCGCAGATGCCCGTTCCGGAACTGGCGGAGTTGCTTCCGGCGCTGGGAATCGCGCTGCCCAAGGGATCGAAGCTCGAGGGAGGGACGGCTACCGCGAACCTCGCCGTAGCCGGGCCGTTGGACAGCCTTGTGGGCGACGGTTCCGTGTCGCTCGACAAGACGCGGCTCGCCAACTTCGACCTCGGCGCGAAGATGACTCTCATCGAGAAGCTGGCGGGCATCAAAAGCGACCCGAATACCGACATTGAAACCTTCGGCGCAAAACTGAGGTACACACCAAAGGGCACGGTGATCGACAACCTTCGGTTAGTCGCGACCGGAATCGGCGAGCTTAGCGGCAGCGGCGCCATCAGCCCGGCGAACGCGCTCGACTTCAAGATGAGCGCCACGATCCAGACCACGCGATCGGCCGTGTGGAGCCGCACTGCCGTTCCGTTCTTCGTGCAGGGCACGGCCATGGATCCGATATTCAAGCCGGATGTCCGCGGGCTCGCGTCCGCCCAGGCAAAGAGTCTGCTGCAATCCGAAGCGCAGAAGCGCTTGAAGGGCGCCGCCGGAGAGAAGGCGGCCGGCATCCTCGAGAACCTGCTCGGGGGAAAGAAGAAGGAACAGGCGCAGCCGCGGTAGGACTCTCCGGGCTAGCGCTGCCTGCTCCTATGGCAGCGGCTTCTCGCGCTTGAGCAGGTGCAGGATGTTGCCGTCGGGGTCGGCGAAGAACACGACGCTGTTGCCGCCCTTGATCTCGGGCTCGGTGAGAAACGAAACGCCCTTGGCCTTGAGGCCCTCGTAGACCGTTTGGAAGTCGCTCACCTCCAGCGCGAGATGCCGCAGGCCGGGGTCGCGCAAATCCTGAGGCGGGCGGGCGTTCCCGTTGGACCGGATTATCTCGATCATTGCGCCGTTGGCCGCTTTGACGAAGGTCGTTTTGGACTTCTCGGAGAAGTAGTTGACCGTGAAGCCGAGCGTCTCGACATACCAGCGGGCCAGCGCCTCCGGATCGGGCGACGCGATCGCGGCGTGTTCGATTCCCGTAACCATATCCGGATTGTAGCCGGATGCCGCGCAACCGGCAAAGGGCCTGCATCGAACCGTTCGCCGCGGCCGGAATAGCGCCTCCGGCTAGACCACCGCCTCCATCAACGCCACCGGCATCCTCGCAAAGAGATCCGCCAGGCGCAGTGAGCCGGCGTCTTCTCCGGTGAACACGTTTCGCCACCGCGCTGGTGCGCCCTCCGGCAAACTCAGCCTCTGCTCTCCGTACGCACGGGTATCGAGCAGCCCCTGCCTGGGCGCCACCAGCCGCGGCGCCGCGGCGACCGCCCATTCTTCACCCCGCCGCCGCGCAAACGCGCACACACTTGCCGGCGCCTCGACCGGCAGATACTCGCCGGTCTGAAACAACTCCGGATGCTGCCGCCTGAATGTAAGTGCTTTGTAAGTTGTGTATAATTTCACTCGCCCATCGGTCCAGTTTGTTGTGATGTCTTCGAGCAGCGCCATGAGATCGTATCCTTCCAGCCGCCTGATCTCATCCAGCATCATTACCCGCTTTTGAAAATCCACCGGCCGCCGGTTGTCCGGGTCCACCAGGCTCAGGTTCCACAACTCCGTGCCCTGGTAGAAATCGGGAACCCCCGGAGAACATATCTTCAGCAGTACCTGTGCGAGCGAGTTCACCGCGCCCGCCGGCGCGATCCGTTTGTGAAACGCTGCAAAGTCGGGCACGAAATCGTTCCCTTCGGATTCATCGAGAACCGCATCCACGAACCGCAGCACCGCCTCCTCGTAGCCTTCGTCGGGGTTTATCCAGTCAGAATGCACCTTCGCCTCGCGCACCGCCTTTTGCATGTAGTTGCGGATGCGGTCGCGAAACTCAGTCATGTCTTCGGCGCATAGCGGCCAAGCCCCCACCAGCGTCTGGTAAAACATGTACTCTTCGTTGCGATCCGGCGCCGGCGCGCCGCGCGGATTTGTCTTGTGCCGCTCGTTCATGGCCGCCCAGCGCCGGACGGATTCGGCCCACTCGTCCGCAACCAGCGGCAGGACGTTTATGCGCGCGCGCACGTCCTCGCTCCGTTTTGTATCGTGCGTGGATGTCGCAATCATGGAATGCGGCCAGTGCTTCAGGCGCTGGATGTTGTTGGCGTGAAAACCATCCGGCCCGGGCGGATTGTCAGCCAGTTCCGGTCCGCCGCCCACCTCGTTTTGCGAAATCAGCCGGTTGTACACGTAGCAGGTTGTGTCCTCGAAACCCTTCGCCATGCACGGTCCCGTGAACTGCTGCCAGCCCATGACGAATGTCACCCAGTCCTGCGGATGCTCTACATATCGCGGCACTTCCACCAGCAGCACGCGGCGGATAAACGCGAACACTTCGGGATCGGCGCCCGGAAGCGCTCTTTCGGCGGCCGCGAGAGCGCGCTCGATGAAGACGCGGTCGCGCTCCGGAACAGTCTGCGAGCGGATGTAAGTGCGGTAGACGTTCAGCCAGGCCGTAACCTCCAGCAACGTTTCCAGCAGCGAATCGAAAGGGAGGTCGCGCGCCATACGGTCCACCGCCGCCACCCGCCCCAGGTGAAAGCCCAGCGCCCGCACTTCTCCCGGAAACAGTTGCTGCATTACTTTCTTCTTCGACGCGTACTGAACGTCGCTCATCGTCGAGTTCGTCCCCGTGAACTCGCGGTAGAACGCGTCCATCCGCGCCAGCCCCTCGCGATCCACGAACAGCGCGTTGAGCCAGTTCAGAAATTTGTACCCTGTGGTGCCGCACACGTGCCACTCCGGCGGCAGTTCCTCGTCCGCCGCCAGGATCTTCTCGGCTACCGTGTAAAACCTCGAGCAGTCCGGGCCCGAATCGTCGCCGCCCGCCGTACCCTGCCGCAACCACGCCAGGTATTGCTCCGGATCCCAAAGTCCGTCCACGTGATCGACCCGCAGCCCCGTAATGTCGCCGTTCGCGACAATTCGCAGAACCTCCGCGTGGCGCGCGGCGAAAACGGCCTTGTCTTCCACTCGCAACCCGATAAGGTCCGTAATGTCGAAAAATCGCCGGTAATTCAGCTCCTCCCCGGCAATCCGCCAGAACGCAATGCGGTAGTGCTGCTCATCCAGAATGCGGTCGAGAAGATCGAAGCTCTCCGGCACCCCGCGAACCCCCGACGCCGCAATCAGCGTCTCGTCGACGTGCGTTTTCATCTCCGGGACGGAGTTGTATGACTCCCACAGCTCCGCCTTCAGCCGTTCCTTTCTCCTGTGCAGCTCCTCGCAGTTTTCGCCGCAATCCGAGCCCCTCAGCTCGTCGAAACCCGCCATCAGCCGTGACAGTTCAGCCGCAGCCTCCTCGTCGCCGCGTGTTCTGGCGGCGCCGAGCGACGGCTCAAGCAACAGCCGGTAAGACCTCGGGTCCAGCGGCAGCCGGTGGTCGTAGCACCGTATGAAGAATCCGTTCTCATCGAGCTTCAAACTCAATTCGCCGCTCTCGAGCACCTTGCCGTACAGGTCACGGAGAATGGGGAGCAGGATCCGGGGGCGGCGCCGCGCTTTCGCGACTGCGCGTCCCCAGTCAACCGCGAAATAGTGCGCATAAACCGATCCGCGCCCGTTCTCGAGCACATCCATCCACCACGGGTTTTCCGGGCTCGCCGCCATGTGATTCGGCACAATGTCCAGAACCAACCCCATGTTGTATGCCCGCAGCTTGGCCGAAAGCTCCGCGAACTCCTTCTCGGTCCCTAATTCCGAGTTGATGAGCGTGGGATTCGCCACGTCGTACGCGTGAGGACTTCCGCGGCGCGCCTTGAAGCGCGGGGACGAGTACAGGTCCGTTATGCCGAGGTCGTTCAGGTATGGAACCAGATCACGCCCGTCCAGATACCTGAAGTTAAGGTTGAACTGTATGCGATAAGTAGCCAGCGGAACGCGCAACCCGGGCATGTTATTTGACCCGTACGCCCAGCCGGTCCCCCAGCGACCTGAAACTGCTCACCCATGCCCTCGCCTCCGTTTCCCCGCCGTTCGCGCGCTCCAGAACGCGCGGGTACACCGTGAGCATCAGGTTGTAAAATAGGTTCTGCACACGCCATAACTGCACCTCGAAAGGCAGCAATTCGGATATTCGTATGCCGGAGGCGAGTTCCTCCAGCGCGCGTCTGCTCGTCGGTTCCGCGGTCAGAATCTCCGCCTGCCGCTCCAGGTTCTTCCGCAGCGCAAACTCCAGCGTCGCCGCATCGAGCGAAACTCCAGCCGTCTTCGCCTCGTCTATCAGGGGCGCTATACGCCCGTAGTTCAACTGTTCCTGCTCGAACGCGCGGCGCAGGTCGTTGTTCAACGTGACCTCGGCGGCCACCACCAGCGGCTTCGGCGCCGGAATGCCGGCCTCGGCAAGGAAGCGCATGAGCGATACCCGGTCTTCGTACAGATGCCTGAACGCGCGCTCGGCCTCGTCCAGGTTGGCCGATAGTATCTGCTGTAATATTCGCCGCTGCTCGTCGCGGAACAGCAGCGCAAGCGAGTAAGTGCCCGGACCGAACTCGCGATCAACCTCGCGTATCAGTTCGGCGAAATCGCCGTGCCGGAACACGGAGGTGAGCCTGCGGACCGTCTCCTCATACTTCGGCATGTCCTGGAACTCGCGGATGCCGCCCGCGACGTTCTGGTCCCCCAGATGCGCCACGCCGAACGTCACCTCCGCCTGGTCCTGCGTGATCTCGGAGATAATTCGCGCGCGCCCCAACGCCAGCCTGGCCTTGCCCGCGGTGAGCAGCCTGTAGTCGTGCGCGTCAACCGAATAGGAATATATCCGCCCCTGCCTGCTGCCTTCGAATACTGACGAAACCGCGTAGTGCACGCCCACTTTTTGCAGATCCACAATCGCCGGTTTCACCCACTTGTTGTAAATCACGCGCCCGTTTTTGTGCTCCGGCAGATTGCTCTTGGCGCGCTCCAGGCGCTCAAGGAAAGCTTCTTCCAGGTCCGGCCCGCCAAGCTCCTTCGCGAGCTGGATGACCCGCCCGGCGTACTGAATCACCTGCACCGTCTCTATTCCCGACAGCTCGTCGAAAAACCAGCCGCAGCTCGTGTACATCAGCATCGCGTGCCGTTGCAGTTCCAGCAGCTTCAGCGCGGTTATCCGCTCCCCGGCATCGAGCGGGTGCAACGCGTGTTTCTCAAAGAAGCAGTCGCGCACCTCCGGCGAGCGGTCCAGGATTACGTGTATGTAGTCGTCCCTCGCCGCCCACGGGTCTTTCAGCAGTTCCCCGCCCCGGCTCTCGTAATACGGAATCATCTGGTCGCGCAGCCAGTCCAGCGCCTGCCTCAACGGACGCCGCCACTCCTGGTTCCAGCCCGGCCGTCCGCCGCTGCTGCAACCGCAGGAACTGTTCCAGCGCTCCACACCGTGCGTGCAGCTCCATGCGGTGTTTTCCCAGATCTGCACCTCGTGTTTGGGAGGATGCAGTTCCAAAAACTCGCCGTAGTTTGTCAGGCGGGCCGTGCCGCGATCTTCGATGTATTTCAGCGCGTACGAAAGCGCCATCTCGCCGTGGTGATGATGGTGGCCGTAAGTCTCGCCGTCGGTCGCAATGTGCGCCAACTGCGGCCACGTGCGGCTCGAGGAAAATAACCCCAGCAGCCGCTCCGCGAGAAACTCGCCGCGGTCCAGCAGCCGTTCGAACGCCACAGCGCGCGAAACAGGCCCGTCGTAGAAGAAGATCGCAATCTTGCGGTGGGACGGCGTCCGGAACTTGTACGCCATAGACGGGTCGATCCGGCCGCCGCTCACATCCGTCCAGTTCTTCCGCCGCGCTCGCACCCTGCGCGCCTGATACGGCGATAATACCGTGAACTTGATGCCGTGCTCCGCCAGTATGTCCAGCGTTTCCGAGTCCACCGCCGTTTCGGGCAGCCACATGCCCTCCGGCTGCCGGCCGAACCGGTGCACGAAATCGTAAACTCCCCAACGCACCTGTGTGTACTTGTCGCGCCGGTTCGCCAGCGGCATGATCATGTGGTTGTAACATTGCGCCATCGCCGAGCCGTGCCCGGAGTACCGCGCCGCACTCTCCCGGTCCGCGTCGATGATGAGCTGGTATGTCTCCAGCGAATAATCCTGCATCCATGCCAGCAGCGTCGGCCCCACATTGAAACTGATCCGCGAATAGTTATTTACGATCCTCTCTATGCGGCCGTCCGGGTCCAGCACTCGCGAGGCCGAGTTGGGCGCGTAGCACTCCGCGTCGATCCGCGCGTTCCAGTCGTGGTACGGATACGCCGAGTCCTGAAGCTCGATCGCCTCCAGCCACGGGTTCTCCCGCGGCGGCTGGTAGAAATGGCCGTGAATGCAGACGTACCGCTGAGGCTGCTGTTCGGGTTGCGGCTGGTCGTTAGTAGGTGTCGTCATCGGCGGAGTAAACCGCAAAACAATGCGGGCCTAGCGTCAGTGTGACCTCGCCGTCGGAATCGAGTTCGCCGGGAAGCTCGCGCGCGCCCAACCAGCGCTGGCCGCCCGAGTTGATCAGCTTCGTCCAGTGCCCCTTACGCAACGGCAGCGGCAACGTGGTGTCGCAATCGTCGAAATGGAGTACAAGCGCGGCGCTCGCCGGACCGTTCCAGCGGCGCACCAGGAGAACGCGCTGTTTCTCGCACCCGATCGCGTCCAAATAATCCTCGCTCAGCAGCGCGAGCGCGGGATGGCTGCGGCGCAGCCCGATCAGCTTCCGGTAGAAATGTCGCATCGTCTACCCCTGCTCCGTATGCAGCCGCTGCGGCACCGATCGTCGGAACGTCTCCTCCGAGGCGGGATCCGGAGGCTCCCCGGCCCAGGTGAAGTTCGCGAACTCCTGCTTGCGGCCGCTGCGCACGGCCTCTATCAACCCGGGGTCGCAGTGGCTCACGAAATACTGGAACGGCGCCGTCGCCCCCCACTCCTCGCCCATGAATATCAGCGGCAGAAACGGCGAAAGAATGATCGCCCCGGCCGCCAGTTTGGCCGTTTCAAACCCGGCCAGTGTTATCAGCCGCTCGCCCATCGTCCGGTTGCCCACCTGGTCGTGATTCTGCGAGAACACAACCAGCCGCGCGCCCGGCGTGGCGCGAGAGTCGTTCCCGTGCGTGCGCCGGCGGTACTTCGAGTATTGGCCCGTGTAGACGAACCCGTCCCGATACGCTTTCACCAGGTGCCGGATGTGTCCGAAATCCTGGTAGTAGCCGCTGCGCTCGCCCGTAAGCAGCGCGTGCAGCGCATGATGGAAATCGTCGCTCCATTGCGCGTCGAAACCGTGCCCGCCGAGTTCGGGAGCCCGCACCAGCGCCGGGTCGTTCAAATCGCTCTCCGGAATCGCGTAAACGCGCCGCCCCAGCCGGTGTGACGACGCCCGCACCGCGGCGGCCAGCTGCCGCAGGAACGGGCTGGCCGAGCGGTCGCAGATCGCGTGTACCGCGTCCAGCCGCAGGGCGTCTACGTGAAACTCGTGTATCCAATACAGCGCGTTCTCGATGAAGAACCGCCGCACCTCGTCGCTGTCCGGCCCATCGAAATTGATCGCCTCGCCCCACGGCGTCTCATACCGCCGGCTGAAGTAGTGCCCGAACTCCCGCATGTAGTTGCCCTCGGGGCCGAAGTGGTTGTAAACCACGTCGAGCACCACCGCGAGGGAGCGCGCGTGGCACTCCTGAACGAAGCGCCTCAATGCCGGAGGCCCGCCGTACGAGTTCTGCACCGCGAACGGCAGCACGCCGTCGTACCCCCAGTCCCGTTCGCCGGGGAACTGCGCCACCGGCATCAACTCCACGGCTGTCACGCCAAGGTCCGCCAGGCCGTCCAGTTCAGCAATGGCGCTTTCGAGCGTTCCCTCCGGCGTGAACGTGCCCACGTGCAGCTCGTAGAAGATGTAGTCCTCTATCGCCAAGCCCCGCCAGGAGCCCCCGTCCGCCAGGATGTCGCCGATCACCTGCGAAGGCCCGTGCACGCCCTCCGGCTGGTACCGCGATGCCGGGTCGGGGCGGTCGCGTTCGCCGTCCAGCAAGTAGAAGTACCTCGCGCCGGGCTCCACATCTTCGGCGACAGCGCTCCAGTAGCCCCGCGGCCCTCGCTCCATCTCCACGACGCGTTCACCCGGCGATCCCAAATGCAGCTCGACCCGGTCCGGCACCGGAGCCCACACGAGGAACTCTGTGCGCCCCCCGCCGAGATACCTGGCGCCCAGTGTACGGCCTCGCGACAGCACACCCCAGGCAGGTCCGATACATATGCTGTACTCTTCGTCGCCGCTGTGCGGAGCCGCGCCTGGCGCCTGTGATGTTGTGAGTATACTTCTCCCCTTTGTTCTATATTAAAGATTTTTCAGATGTCTGTCGAACAACGCGCCTGCCTGCGCGCTGCGTCTTCATCCGCACGCTCCGCCGGCGACTCGCAGCACCCGCAAATCGTTGTGGCGCTTCGGAATAAGACGACCGTCCTGGATCCTGTCACGGCCGGCCGTCCTCAGGCTTCGCTTCCCGAACCTTCGCCCTTCCGGAAACTCCGGTTACCATGGTGTTTGGCAATTGCCGGGTTTCCGGCGGCATGCAAATCTGATGAGACTAGTTTTACCCGTCCTCGTGATCGCGCTAGCCGCGCTCCTCATTTCCCAGCCCGCGCCGCTCGAACGCGTCGGGCCTACCCCAAGCGGAGGATTTCTCCTCAACAACGGCTGGACCCTTCGCCCGGCCGGCCGCCAGATCCCGCTCGACACCCTGCCCATGTCGGAAATCCTGTCCCACGACGGCAAGTACCTGCTGGTCCTCAACGGCGGCTACCTTCCCCCGTCCATTAGCGTCATCGACACCGCCTCAGAGAAGGAAATCAGCAGAACGCCGGTCAAGGACGCCTGGCTTGGCCTGGCGCTCTCCCCGAAGGGCGACCGCCTCTACGTCGGCGGCGCCTCAACGGCATCGGTATACGAGTTCGCCTTCACCGGCGGCCGCCTCGCGCCCGCGCGCACATTCGAACTTGTCAAAGAAGCCAGCCGCACCCACGACGATTTCATCGGCGACGTCCAGTTCGACCCGCAGGGCCGTATGCTTTATGCCGCCGACCTGTTCCGCAACCAGGTGCTCGTAATCAATCCGCAGTCGGGCATGGTGATCGAGCGTTTCCCGACCGGCCGCCGCCCGTACCGCATCCTGTTTCATCCGGACGGAAAGTCGTTCTTCGTATCCAGTTGGGCCGACGGCGCCGTGTACCACCACGAAACCATGCACGGCGCGGTCCTAGACAAAGTCCGGCTCGGAGCACACACAACCGATATGCTGTGGCTTGCCGGCCGCCCCGCGCCCAAGTCAGCGCCCGAACCGGACGAAGAAATCGCCGGCCGGCCGTGGTGGACTGCGCGGCTGATAGTGACCGCCTCCAACACGAACAACGTATATGTTGTCGGCGTCAGCGAAACGAAAGAACTTAAGCTGGTCGAAACGCTCAACCTGGCGATGACCCCCTACCAGCCCGCCGGCATGACACCCAGCGCTCTCGCGCTGTCGCCGGACTCGAAGCGCCTCTTTATTGCCTGCTCGGATGCCAACGCCGTCGCCGTCGCGGACATCTCGGGTCAGCGCGCGCAGCCGCTGGGCTACATCCCCACAGGCTGGTATCCCACCGCCGTTCGAGCGCTGCCGGACGGCCGCCTGGTCATCCTGAACGGCAAGGGGCTGCGTTCGTACGCTAACCCGCGGGGCCCGCAGCCCCAAATGAGGCCGGCGCAAATGGACCAGTACATCGCGCGCCTGCAAAAAGGCACCGCCGAGATCGTGCCTCCGTTTGATGAGGCGCAGTTGGCGGAATACTCCCGGACTGTCCTCGCCAACTCGCCGTACCGGGACTCGCTGCTCACCGATGCCGGCACGCCGCCCGGCAGCGTCATCCCCACCCGCCCCGGCGATCCGACGCCCATCAAGCATGTGATCTACATCCTCAAGGAGAACCGCTCCTACGACCAGGTGCTGGGCGATCTTAAGGAAGGCAACGGCGACCCATCGCTCGTGCTCTTCAATGACAACTGCACGCCCAACCAGCGCAAACTGGCGCGGCAGTTCGTGCTTCTGGACAATTTCTACGTCAATTCCGACGTCAGCGCCGACGGGCACAACTGGTCCACCGCCGCCATAGCTCCCGATTACGTCGTGAAGATGTGGCCGAACTCCTACGGGCAGCGCCGCCGCCATTACGATTACGAGGGCGGCGAGCCTGCGGCCCTTCCTCCTTCGGGCTACATCTGGACCCAGGCGGCGCTCGCCGGCGTCTCGATGCGCAACTACGGCCACCAGGTGAATAACGGCCCGCGCAAAGCCGAGCCCGGCGCCGTACAGGTCGCCTCCGTTCGCGACCCCGTCCTCGCGAACGTTACCAACATGCGCTATCGCGGCTTCGACCTCGATTACCGCGACGTCGACCGGGCCAGGGTCTTCATCGACGAGTTGCACGAGTTCGAAAAGCGGGGCAGCATGCCCCGGTTCATTCTGATGCGGCTCGGCAACGATCACACTTCCGGAACCGCCGCCGGCAAGCCCACGCCGCTCGCCGCAATGGCCGATAACGACGCCGCTCTCGGAATGGTGGTCGAGGCCGTTTCGCACAGCCGCTTCTGGCCCGATACGGCCATATTCGTCATCGAGGACGATGCGCAGAACGGCCCGGATCACGTGGATTCGCACCGCTCGCCCGCGTTCGTCATCTCGCCTTATGTCAAACGCGAAAGCGTCGATTCAACCATGTACAACACCACTTCCGTGCTGCGGACCATAGAGCTCATCCTGGGACTCCGCCCCATGACTGCCTTCGACGCCGCCGCACGGCCCATGGCCGGCATATTCACCGGCACGCCCAATCTCGAGCCATACACGGCCGAGCAGCCGCGCATCAGCCTCGACGAAAAGAACGCCCCGGATGCGCCTGCCGCGGCGGCCTCGGCAAGGCTCGATTTCAGCGAAGCCGATCGCGTCGACGACCTCGAACTGAACCGCATCCTCTGGCTCGCGCTGCGCGGTTCGGATTCCGTTGCCCCGTCGCCCACAAGGAGCGTATTCTCGCGGTAAGCCGATGGCCCACATCTACCTCTGCTTCCTCTGGCACATGCACCAGCCGTTCTACAAGGACCTTATCTCGGGCGAGTACCGTATGCCCTGGACAAGGCTGCATGCCTTGAAGGACTACTACGGCATGGTCGAGATCCTGCGCGATTTCCCCGGCATTCACCAGACGTTCAATCTCGTACCGTCCTTGTGTGTTCAGGTGGAGGAGTACGCCGCCGGCCAGGCCATCGATAACGGCCTCCGAATCGCCCTCAAGCCCGCCGAGACTCTCACCACCGCCGAGCAGGATTACCTGCTGCGCAACTACCTGTACGTCAGCCCGTCCCGCAGCATCGCCCGCTTCCCGCGCTACGCCGAACTGTGCGAGGCCTGGCGCGCCGCGGATAAGAACGTCGCCCGCGCGCGGAGGCTGTTCACCGTCTCCGCTCTGCGCGATTTGCAGGTGCTCTCGCAGCTCGCCTGGTTCGATGAGGAAGCTCTCACAAACGATCCGGAACTCGTCGAGCTTGTCCGCCGCGGGCGCAATTTCACGCACGAGGACCAGGCGCTCATCGCGCGCAAGGAAATCGAACTGCTCGGCAAAGTGATGCCTGTCTACAAGGAATTCGCCGCCACCGGGCAGATCGAAATCTCCACGACGCCGCTCTATCACCCCATCCTGCCGCTGCTCTGTGATTCTCAGATCGCCGAGGTTTCGCACCCTTACGTGCCGCTGCCCACGCGCTTCCGCTACCCCCAGGACGCCTGGGAGCAACTCTCCCGCGGCCGCCAGTATTGCCAGGATCGCTTCGGCATTGCGCCTGACGGCCTCTGGCCTTCTGAAGGCTCCGTCTCCGACGAAGCCCTGCGTATCGCCGCCGATGCCGGCTTCCGCTGGGCGGGAACCGATAACGGCGTGCTGAGCCGCACGCTCGGGCGTACGGCGGGCGTGGAGGAAACCTACCTTCCCTATGTCTGGCGGCATGACGGCCGCGAGATCTCGATGATCTTTCGCGACCACTACCTCAGCGATCTCATCGGCTTCGTCTACTCGCGAATGGGCGCCGTGGAGGCCGCAACCGATTTTCTGAGCCGCATTCGCGACAACTGTCACGGCATCCTGGCATCCGGACGCGACGCGTTCGTGCCGATCATCCTCGACGGCGAGAACGCCTGGGAGTTCTACGACCGGAACGGCCGCCCGTTCCTTCGCGAGTTGTACCGCCGCATCCAGGCGGACGACACGATGACCGCCGTTACCGTGTCCGAAGCGCTCAATAAAGTGGAACCTCACACGCTCGGCCACATCTTCCCGGGCTCGTGGATTAACGCGAACTTCGATATCTGGATCGGCGCCGATGAAGACAACCGCGCCTGGGAACTCCTCGTCCGCGCCCGGCAGATGTTCGATCGCATCTCGCCCGATCTCCCCGAAGATCGCCGCCGCCTCGCCTATGACGAGTTGCTCATTGCCGAGGGCAGCGACTGGTTTTGGTGGTACGGCCCCGAGCACCACTCCGAGTTCCGTCCGGATTTCGACGAGCTGTTCCGCACGCACCTGGCGAACGCGTATCGCGCAATGGGGCTCACACCTCCCGAGGAACTGTCGCGCGCCATCATCCGCCTGACGCTTGCCGCCGTGCATACTCCGCCTACCGGCCCTGTCCGCCCGCGGATAGATGGCGAGGTCACTTCCTACTTCGAGTGGCTCGGCGCCGGCGTCTACCGCGTCGATGCGCGCTCGGGCGCCATGCACGGAAAGCGGTTTGTCATTCGCGAACTGTCCTATGGCAGCGACGGCCACAACCTTTTCGTTCGCGTCGATTTCGAACCCGAAGCAATCCCATCGCTCGCCGGCGCCGAAGCCCACCTCTCCGTCCGGCCCGCTGCGGCGCACGCCGGCGCGAGCCTGATGCGTCTGGAATTCACGCGCGGAGCCGTGGAAATCCGTGAGGCGAAGATGGCGCACCCGGACTGCGAAAGCCCCGTTGAGTTTGCCATGCACAAGGTACTCGAAGGGAGAATATCTTTGGCCGCCGCGGGAATCGGCGCGGGACAGCCGCTCAGGTTGCAGTTGTCGCTGTGGAAACAGGGCCTGCCGCTCGACGCCATCCCGCACGACGGCTGGATCGACGTCTCCACCGCGGAGCCCACCGAGTGGCCGCTTTAACTACGGGGATACTCCTGGCCGGCTTACTCAACCCGCGCGCTTCGCTCAATCGCGGGCGTGTCCCCTTTTTCGAATCACACTTGAAGGAAATTAGCAGAAACGTTGGGGCGGGACCTGGCGCCCGCCCCGGCAGGTGATCATTCGAGCGATCTGGCTTGCTTCTTGCGATTCCGCTTGCGGGCGAGCGCCTGCTTGGCGCGCTTCTTCTCGCCGGGCTTCAGGTAGTAGGAGTGACGCTTGATGTCCTTGATGATGTCCTCCTGCTGCACCTTGCGCTTGAATCGGCGAAGAGCGCTTTCTACGGTCTCGCCATCTTGCACGGTAACTTCAGCCAAGCTCGAATCACCTCCTTGCGGCCGGGGATGCCCACACTTCCGGTGGGGCTGCTCTCCATAATAGCAGTCATGGCCAGGATGATTCTCGCCCCCCTGCAAGACTCAGGGGACCGGCTCCCGCCTGAGCCGGAATCTCGAGCCGCGCCCGCGGATCGCCCGCCTCACGCCTGGAACCCGCGTTATGTAGGCGGCCGCTCCGGCAGCGCGCTCATGCCCGCGTGCCGCGCCGCCTCGTCCATCACGCGCGCAAGATCCGCCTTCGCGCTCTCCGCAAGGCCCGACGGCTCCCACTCCGCCACCAGCCGCTCCACCTCTCTCGCGGCGCGCTCGCCGAGCGGAGTCGCGCCCTTCTTCAGCCAGCGCTCGCGGTTCGCGCGATCTATCGCAGGCCCGGGGAACCAGATCTCCTCCCGCAGGTGCGCCCGCGTGTGGTCCGCAATCAGCAGTTGCTTCTCGCGCAGCAGCTCTTCGAAAATCGGCGCAGCCGGGAAATCGTCCCGCGGCTCGATTCCCCGCAGCAGCCGGTACGTCATCCCGCAGATCTCGTTGTCGAGCACCAGCTTCTCCATGCTCTGGCAGCTCTCGAAATCCAGCATGCCCGGCCCGGAGATGCTGTTAATGCCGGAGAGCGCCGCAAGCACCGCGCCCATCGCCGTCTCGAGCCCCGCCTGCGCGTCGAGCTGCTTGGCGTCGCTCAGCGCGATGTACCCCTGCGTCGGCATTCCCAGGAACCTGCCGATCTCGCTGTTAGCGCAGTCGAGCATCATCGTCTCCACCGCGCCCATCGGCGTCGTCTCGAAGCGCACATCGAAAATCGCCGGCGAGCCCCCGTAAAGTATCGCGTGCCCCGGAGCGGTCAACTGGCTGATCACCACGCCGCTCAGGTTCTCGGCGGTCTGCTGCACCAGGCTGCCTGCCAGCGTCACAGGCGCGACAAATCCGGAGAGCGGCATCGAGATCAACTCGACCGGAATTCCCCACCGCGCGCAATCCACCAGGTTTGCACTCGTGACGTCGCTCCACTTCAACGGCGCCGTGGGGCAACAGGAGAACACGGTCAGCGGCTTCGAACGCAGCGCCTCCCCGCTGCCGCGCACGGCCAGTTGCAGGTCCTTCATGACCTCGAAACCTTCAATGGTGAACGCGCCCGTAATCACCGGTTTCTCCCCGTACAGCAGGCTCAGGAACAGCCTGTAACTGTCGGATATCCGCGCGTCCACGTCGGCGGGTATCAGCGCCGTGCTTTGGGATGCAATGTGCTCGAGGCCCGAGACAACCTTGACGAACCGGACGTAGTCCTCCGTCGCGGGCCGCCGCAGCCCGCCGCCCGGCCAGTCCAGCACGTTGATTGCGGCCGACCCGGGCGTGAAGTACACGTTGCCGCCGCTGAAATCGTGCGTCTCGTTGCCGAGCGTGTCGAACAGCTTGAAACTGCGCGGAACCGTGCGCAGCGCCTCATCCACCAGCCGGCCGCCGATATGCGCCCGTTCGCCCTCGATGCGCGCGCCATGGCCGTGCAACAGCTCCAGAATCTGCCGGTTGTGCACCTCCACCCCGAAACGGCCCAGCACGTCGCGCGCCTCGGAGACTATCGATTCAATGAGTGATCGAGACAGCAGCTCCAACCCGGGTCTCATCGCACTAACAGAATAGAGCGGCGCCCGGCCCGCGGATCACCGTTTTTTGAGCGTAATAGCCAGGCTGCCGCCGCCCGTATTGAAAACTGTGTCGAGATCGGGGTTCGATGTCACTTCCCGCACGTAATCGGGCGCCATATCGGAGTTGTGCGCCAGTATCAGCCCGCCGGGACGAACCAGCGGCAGCAGCTTGTTCAGGTAATCGACGTAACCCTCTTTGTCCGCATCGATAAACAGCACATCGATCGGATCTTTCAGCCGCGCCACGTTCGTATGCGCGTCGCCCTGCACGATCGTCGCGAGCTTCTCTACCCCCGCCTTCCTGAAATGCTCGCGCGCCATCGCCGCCCGCCCGGCGTCTATTTCGAACGTAGTCAGCCGCCCGCCGGTGTTCTGAAGCGCCAGGCAGAACCACAGGCCCGAGTATCCCGTCGACGTGCCTATCTCGACTACATTCTTCGCGCCCGCGGCCTCGGTGAGCAGCCGCAGCAGGCGTCCGTCGCTTTCGGGAACGCTGGCCCAGACTTCCCCTGCCTGGAGTGTCCGGTTCAAAACCGCCAGAACCGCTTGTTCCGCAGCCGTCTTCGCCCGCGGCGGATATGAGGCGGCGCTCCGGCTTCGCCAGCGCTGTGCCGTGAGCGCGCCCGCTGCAACAGCCGTCATCGCCAGCGCGATCGCCACTTTCCGCATAGAACAGGTCCTTTGGAGCGAAGACGTCTCCCGGCCGGTTACGTTACGTCTGGCCCAGCGTAAACCTCAGCGCCGGTTGGTATGCTGCTGCCTCGCTACTCCCACGCCAGCAGGGGCAGTTCCCGCCTGTATGACAGGTTGGGAGAGTAGTAGGGATCCCCGCCCTGTATGACCTCGCGCCAGCGCTCGATGAACAACCCGCGCTCGATTGCGTGCGTCTTGCCGTTGCGAGTGCGCGATTCGCCGTGGAGCAGCCGTGCACGCGACTCGAGTATCACCTCATAACCCGCCCGCCGCGCGCGCAGGCACAAATCGACATCGTTGTAATTAACAGGAAACGCGGTGTCGAACCCGCCGAGTTCATCGAAAACGCTCTTCCGGATCGCGAGGCACGCGGCGGTAACCGCCGAAACCTCGCGAGTGCAGCACGCCCACCGCCACAGCGCGGATTCCACTTGCCCGCGCAGCGGGTGCGCCGCCACGCCCGCAATGCCCACCACGACGCCGGCGTGCTGAATGGCGCCGTCTGGGTACTCCAGCAGCGCGCCCGCGATGCCCACGTCCCGGCGCACCACCTGCGCCACGAGCGCTCCCAGCCACTCCGGAGCGAGCGGCCTCACGTCGTCGTTCAGGAAAACGAGCACTTCGCCGGATGCCGACCGCGCGGCCAGATTGTTCATTGCGGCGAAATCGAACGCGCCGGTCCACCGCACGCGCTTGTCGCCTAACGCCGCATCAAAGCTGTGCTGCACTGCAACCGTTTCGCGTCTCTGATAGGACGTGCCCGCTTCTATGGCATCCAGGCACGACTCGAGCAGCCACGGCTGCCGCGAACAGATGATGATGCTCGCAAGCGGAGCCGGCTCGCACTCCTGCGCCGCCCCGCCGCTCTTCTTGATTTCCGGCAGAGGACCGCCGCGGTGATACAGCACGCGCGGTACGTGCGCCGCCTTCCCCCGCGATGCCGCCAGCCTCTCGAGCACCGCACGCGCAGCAGGCGCGTCGTGGCCCGAGGCCGGTGCGCAATCCCTGAGCGCCGCCGTCGCCACTACGAGCAGCCCTCCCGGATACGCCTGCTGCGCCAGCAGCGCCGGCGACCAGTCCGGTTTGAACACCGGCCGCGCGCGGCCATTCTCTATGACGTCCTCGTCCGTGTAGACCGCCTCGGCGCGCGAGGCGGCAATCGCCGCCGCCACCCATGCGAGCGCGTGCGGCGCAAGCGTGTCGCCGGCCCCGATAAAGGCCGTGTACTCCGCGCCCGGCGATAGCTGCCAGCGCGTGTACGACTGCCCGCGCAGGCTTTCCGCCGCCTGCTCCGGCGCCGCCGCAATCACGCTGATCCGCGGGCCGCCCGCCAGGTCCGCCGCGGGCGCAACACGCTCGTGCCGCGCCAGCCACGAACCGTAACCGGGCGAAGCCATAAGCGGCGGCAACCGCCGCGCGGCGGCCCACAACCGTGCCGGCCTCAAATCCATCCCGTCGATTTTACCGGCTTATGCCGCGCTGCGCGCGCCGCACCGCCTTCGCAGGCAGTACGACCTCATCCCCGCCCTCGCGCTCGACTACGCCGCCTCCCGCATCATCGCCGTTATCGCATCTTCCACTTCCCGCGCCGCCGGCTCCAGTTCCGGAGCGTTGAACGACTTTACCAGCTCCGTCGGAAGCATCGTAGCAATGCGGTATCCGTCCCCCGCGCTGTACACCGAAATCCTGCACGGCAGCGCCGTAGAAAACGCTCCGTTCTTCTCCAGCACCCGCTTGGCCTGCTGGGGATTGCAGACCTCGTACACGCGCGCCTCACCTGCAAAATCCACGCCCTTCTCGGCCAGTTTCTGCTTCAGGTCGATCGTGTACAAGATCCCGAACTTGTGGCGGGCCGCGGCTTCCCGCAGCCCTTCCTCGATCTCCTCAATCGGCTTAGCAGACGGCACCTCGAACACCATGCGCTCCCTCCTCAGCAGTTGATGCCGGATCGCCCCCGCGGTTACGCGCGCAGGTTCTCCACTATCGCCGCGGCGAATTCGCTCGTCCGAACCTTCGTCGCGCCTTCCATCAGCCTGTGCAGATCGTACGTAACCCGCTTCTGCCGGATCGTCTCCGTAATTCCCTTCTCGATCAGTTCCGATACCTCTTTCCATCCCATGTAGCTGAACATCATGGACCCGGAAAGGATCAGGCTCGACGGGTTGATCACGTCCTGCCCTGCGTACTTCGGCGCCGTTCCATGCGTCGCCTCGAACACGCCGTAGCCGTCGCCGATATTCGCGCCCGGAGCCATCCCCAGCCCCCCCACCTGCGCAGCACACGCATCCGACAGGTAATCGCCGTTGAGGTTCGGCGTGGCTAGCACATGGTATTCGCTCGGCCGCAGCAGAACCTGCTGGAAGATGGAGTCCGCGATCCGGTCCTTTATGACCACCTTGCCTATCGGCGCCGCACCCGTAACGTCCTTTTCCGCGATAACCCGGCCGGCAAACTCCTCGGCCGCCACTTCGTAGCCCCAGTCGCGGAAAGCCCCCTCGGTGAACTTCATGATGTTGCCCTTGTGCACAAGGGTGACGCTTTCCAGGTTGTTGTCGAGTGCGTACTGAATCGCCCGCCGCACCAGCCGCTTGGTCGCCGTCACGCTGATCGGCTTGATGCCTATGCCGGAATCCGGCCGGATCTTCTTGCCCAGCTCGCGGCCGATGAAATCTATGATTTTCGCCGCCTCGGGCGTCCCCTGCTTCCACTCGATCCCGGCGTAGACGTCTTCCGTGTTCTCGCGGAAAATCACCACGTTCAGCCGCTCGGGATGCTTCATCGGCGAGGGCACGCCAGGGTAGTAGCGCACCGGGCGCCAGCACACGTACAGGTCCAGCATCTGCCTGAGGGAAACGTTCAGGCTCCGGATTCCCCCGCCCACCGGCGTGGTCAGCGGACCCTTGATCGCAATGCGGAACCGTTTGATGGCGTCCAGCGTGTCCTGCGGCAGCCAGGAATTGAACTTCTGGAACGCCTTCTCTCCCGCGAACACCTCGAACCACTCGACCTTCCGCTTGCCGCCGTAAGCCGTCTCTACGGCTGCATCGAAAACGGTGCGGGATGCGCGCCAGATGTCCGGACCCGTCCCGTCGCCCTCGATGAACGGGATGATCGGGCGGTCCGGCACCGTGAACTGCCCGTTCGAAAACTGAATCTCCTGCCCTCCGGCAGGCACGGAAATACCGTTATAGGTGTCCATAGAGTCCTCAGAATTTGTTTGCCGTTCACTATAGCAGTTTTCACCGCGGGATAAGTTTGGGGGGCAGGCTTTGGCCTGCGCGTGGCTTCAGCCGCGCAGCCCGATTAACAACGCAGTCTGCAAGAGAACCGAGACTCTTTCTCCACACAATCTGAAGAGCATGAGAATACATCGCCGCCGCTTGCCCCACTGCGACGCACCGGGCTGTCCCGTCTTCGTCACCTGGCGGCTTCACGGAAGTCTGCCACCGGGACGCAGGTTCGAGTCCGAAAACCTCACCTCCGGCCAAGCCTTTGTCACCTGGGACCGGCTCCTCGACAAAGCGCAGACTGGCCCTCTGTACCTGAGGCGGGCGGAGGTCGCCCGCATAATACAAGATCAACTGATTCAAGTGGCGGCGGACGGATGGTGCACGCTTGGCGCGTACGTCATCATGCCCAATCACGTACATGTCGTGTGGATGCCCCATGTCTCGCTCTCGGAACTGATTCGGAAGGTGAAGGGGCCGACGGCCCTTTTGGCCAACCGGAGCCTGGGCCTAAGCGGGAAGTTCTGGCAGGACGAATACTTTGATCGACAGGTCCGGACTGAACAGGAGTACCGGCGAATCGTTGATTACATCGAGTGGAATCCCGTGAAAGCTGGATTGGCAGCCGTGCCGGAGAGGTTCCTGTGGTCGAGCGCGCACGAAGCAAAGCAGGGCTGAAGCCCTGCGCAGGCTTCAAGCCTGCCCCCCAAGGATCTCGGGCGCCGGCGCGGCAGGGCTGAAGCCTGCCCCCCCATCAGCGCCAGCCCCCAATCTAGCCTCCACGCCGGACTCCTGCCCGCAACTCTGGGTCGCTCTGAAGAGCATTGCCTCCCCGGTGCTACGATAACCTATTACACTCAGCCCGATGCCGGACACCCCTTTCGTCCATCTACACTGCCACTCCGACTACTCGCTGCTCGACGGCGCATGCGAAATCGGCCAGCTTCTCGATGCCGCCGCCGCGCAGAACGCTCCCGCCATCGCCCTCACCGATCATGGCAACCTCTTCGGCGCCGTTCATTTCCACAAAGCCGCCGCCGCGGCGGGCATAAAGCCCATCATCGGCTGCGAGGTCTACGTCGCCCAGGACCACAAACGCCGCGTCGAGGGATACAACCACCTCGTCCTGCTCTGCGAAAACCAGGAAGGCTATCGCAACCTCATCGACCTCGTCTCAACAGCCTACCTCGAAGGCTTCTACTACAAGCCGCGCATCGATCGCGACCTCCTGGCCCGGCACTCCAAAGGCCTCATCGCCCTCTCCGGCTGCCTCAAGGGCGAAATTAACGAGAAACTCTACGCCGGCCAGTACGACGAAGCCCGCCGCGTCGCCTACACCTACAACGACATCTTCGGCCGCGGCAACTTCTTCATCGAGATCCAGGACCACGGCATGGAGCGCGACCGCAAGGTGGTGCCGCTCAACATCCGCCTCTCCCAGGAAACCGGCATCCCGCTGGTCGCAACCAACGATGCCCACTACATCCGGCGCGAGGACGCCCGCTCGCACGAGGTCATGCTCTGCATCCAGACAGGCAAGACCATGAGCGACGAAACGCGCATGAAGTGGCCCGAGGAACTGTTCCTCAAGAACCGCGATGAAATGCTGGCCCTTTTCGGCGAGGTCGGCGATGCCGTCGACCGCCCGCTCGAGATAGCCGCCCGTTGCAGCGTGAAACTCGACAGGGTTCCCTCGCCCTTTCCCCGGTTTGACGTTCCCCAGGGCCATACTACCGACACGTATTTTGAGTACGTCGCGCGCCAGGGGTTCGAAGGCCGCCTCCCGCGGCTCCGGGCCCTTGCCGCCGCCGGCCGCCTGAAGCACTCGCTTGAGGAATACTCCGAACGGCTCGATCGCGAAATCAGCATCATTCAGCAGATGAAGTTCGCAGGCTATTTCCTTATAGTCTGGGATTTCATACGCTTCTCCAGGGACCACAAGATCCCGGTCGGCCCGGGCCGCGGTTCCGCCGCCGGCTCCCTCGTCAGCTACTCCATGGGGATCACCGATATCGATCCCCTCCAGTACGGGCTGCTGTTCGAGCGCTTCCTCAACCCGGAGCGCGTCAGCATGCCCGATATCGACATCGATTTCTGCACGCGCCGCCGCGGCGAGGTCATTCAGTACGTGACGAACAAGTACGGGCGCGAACAGGTGGCGCAGATCATCACCATCGGCACCCTGGGCGCGCGCGCGGCCATTAAGGATGTCGGACGCGTGCTCGATATGAGCTACGCCGACGTTGATCGCCTTACCAAGCTCATTCCCAACGTATTGAACATCAAGCTGGCCGATGCCATTAAGGCCGAGCCGGCAATCAGCGCCGCCGCCCGCCAGAATCCCAAGATCGCCGAGGTGCTCGATGTCGCCCAGCGGCTCGAGGGCCTTGCGCGCAATGCCGGCGTGCACGCGGCGGGTGTGGTCATCGCGCCGCAGCCGCTCAAGGAAGTCGTCCCGCTGTACCGCACGAACAAGGATGAAATCGTCACCCAGTACGACATGTCCGGCCTCGAGAAGCTCGGGCTGCTCAAGATGGATTTCCTGGGCCTCACGACGCTCACGCTGGTGCACGACGCCATCGAACTCATCGCCAGGCACCGCGGCGTTCAGATAGTCATGGAGGAAATTCCGCTCGACGATCCGGCCACATACGATATCTTCTGCAAAGCTTTCACCAGCGGCATATTCCAGTTCGAATCCGCCGGCATGCGGGACATCCTCCGCCGCTATCAGCCCTCGCGCATCGAAGATCTGTGCGCGCTCAACGCCCTCTACCGCCCCGGTCCCATCCAGGGCGGCATGGTCAGCGACTTCATTGAGCGAAAGCACGGCCGCACGCCCGTCACCTATGAACTGCCCGATCTCCAGCCCATCCTCGAGGAGACCTACGGCGTCATCGTCTATCAGGAGCAGGTGATGCAGATCGCCAATCGCCTCGCCGGCTACAGCCTCGGCGAGGCCGACCTCCTGCGCCGCGCGATGGGAAAGAAAAAAGCCGAAGAGATGGAAAAGCAGCGCCAGCGCTTCCGCGAGGGCGCGGCGGAGCGCGGCTACCCCATCAAGAAGATCGATCGCATTTTCGAACTGATGGCGCAGTTCGCGGGCTACGGCTTCAACAAATCGCACTCGGCCGCGTACGCCTACCTGGCCTACGTCACCGCGTACCTGAAGGCGCACTATCCCGTCGATTTCATGGCGGCGCTGCTCACTTCCGAGACCGGAAACACCGCCAAGGTGGTGAAGTACATCAACGAGTGCCGCGATATGGGCATCCGCGTGCTCCCGCCGGACGTGAACTCCTCCGAGTGGAGTTTCACGCCGGACGGCGACGCCATCCGCTTCGGACTTGGCGCGATCAAATCGCTCGGTTCATCAGCGGTGGACTCCATTATCAAAGCCCGCGGCGAGGGCGGCCGCTTCCGTTCCCTCTACGACTTCTGCGAGCGAGTCGACCTCGCCAGCCTCAACCGGAGGATGATCGAAAGCCTCATCAAGGCCGGAGCAATGGATTCCCTCGGCCCGGCGCGCTCTCAACTGTTCGCAGCCGTCGAAACCGCCATCGAAAGCGGCCAGAAGGTCTGGCGGGATCGCATGTCCGGCCAGGCCGGCCTGTTCGCGGCGATGGGCGTCGAACCCGCGCCGGAACCGCCTCTGCCTGAACTTCCGGAGTACAGTCTTCGCGAAAAGCTCGCTTTCGAAAAGGAAGTGCTCGGTTTCTACGTGACCGGCCACCCCCTGGAGGAGTACCTCGACAAGATCAAGGAACTGTCCACTCACACGATTGACGAGCTGGACGGCCTCGAGCGGGGCGCCGAGGTATCGCTCTGCGGTATTCTCACCAACGTTCAGCGCCGCCGGAATAAGGAAGGCAAGCCATGGGCCGCAATGCAGTTCGAGGATCTGGGCGGTACGCTCGAAGCCGTTCTCTTCACCACGAACTACGAGCGCCTGATGCCGATTGTCAGTGAGGAGTGCCCGGTGCTGGTCTCGGCCACCGTTCTTCCCGAAGAGGGCGCCCCCCCGAAGCTCTCCATACAGGACCTCGTGCCCCTTGAAGTGGCGGGGGTTTCCTATCCTTCTTTCATCTCCATCCGTGTCCCGCTGAATCGTTCTGACGGAATCGCGGCGGCGCTTTCGCACCTCGTCAAGAGCAAGCCCGGCGAGACATCCGTCAGGCTCCGCCTGGAAGCGCCGCGCGACTTCTCGCTCACGCTCGATCTGGCCGAGAGAGTCCGCCCGGACCGCGAGTTCGAAGCCGAGATAGCCCGCCTCTGCGGCCCTGACGCCATCGAACGCCTCGGCTGACCCCCTTTCGCGGGGGCTCTTCAGCCGGCAGCCCGCCTGTTCGAGACCGCCCTGGCGCTCGGCTACAAATAGCCGCCGTCCTAAACACACATCTCTAACTTGTTAGCCTTCAGTCATCAGCCCGCCATCAAAACGTTTCTCCCTGTTTTGGGGTACCATCTGGAATTGCATGGCCACTGAGGAGACCAACGCGACTGCCGGAGAAACCGCAACTGCCGCCGCGCCGGCCAGCATCGCCTGGGAGCGGGTCAAACTCGCCCGCCACCCTAAACGTCCGCACTCGCTCGATTACATCCAGCGGCTCATAACCGATTTTCACGAGATACACGGCGACCGCCGCTTCGGCGACGATCCCGCCATCGTATGCGGCGCCGGATTCTTCGAAGGCCGCCCTCTTATGGTCATCGGCCAGCAGAAAGGCCGCGACACAAAACAGAAGCTCTACCGCAATTTCGGAATGCCGAAACCCGAGGGCTACCGCAAGGCCCTGCGCGTCATGCAGATGGCCGCCAAGTTCCGCCGGCCCATTCTTACACTGCTGGACACGCCCGGCGCTTACCCCGGCATCGACGCCGAAGAGCGCGGCCAGGCGGAGGCGATCGCCACCAACCTGCGCGAAATGGTGCGGCTCGCCACCCCCGTTATCGTAGTCTGCATCGGCGAGGGCGGCAGCGGCGGCGCTCTGGCGCTCGGCGTGGGCAACCGCGTGTACATGTTCGAAAACGCCGTCTACAGCGTCATCTCTCCGGAAAGCTGCGCGGCTATCATCTACCGGGACTCCAGCAAGGGCGAGCAGGCCGCATCGGCGCTGCGCCTTACCGCCCAGGATCTCCTTGAATTGAAACTGATCGACGGCATCATCCCCGAGCCCGGCGAGGGCGCGCACTCCGATCCGGATGCAGCCGCCGAGTCCCTGCGCCTCACCATCCGCAAGGCGCTCGACGAGCTTTCCCCTCTGTCCCCGGAAGAACTGATTAATGACCGCTACACGAAATTCCGGTCGATGGGTCAGTTCTTCACCGAGTCTTAGCCGGCGCCCAATCCGGGTGCGCACCCCAACGCGGTGCTAGCATGGGAATTTCAGGGATTTCGTGAACAAATCCGTAGTGGCCGTCGTCTGATCCCTTGGGGAGATTCCTAGTGAAGCGGAAGTATAAGATTTGGATAATCGTTTCTGCCGTTGTCGCCGCTGCCGTAGCTGTCACCGCGGCCATCAGTTATAGCAAGCGCGGAATCGTCACCGTTCAAAGCGGCCGTGTAACGCGCCAGGACCTGACTGCCACGGTCACGGCATCCGGCGAGATTAAGCCTCGTAATTACATCAATATAGGCGCGGAGGCGTTCGGCCGCCTGACAGCCATCTACGTCAAAGAAGGCGACCAGGTCAAGAAGGGCCAGCTCCTGGCACGGCTCGACTCCATCCAGGCCCAGGCCGATGTCAGGACGCAGCAGGCTGCCGTGAACTCGGCCGACGCCGAGTCCGCCGCCGCCGAAGCCGGCGCCAAGGCTTCCGAAGAGTCCGTTCGCACGGCCCAGGCCTCGCTGGAGCGCGCGCTGGCCGACCGCCAGCGCGTCCGCAGCACGTTTGAGCGCACCGCACAACTGTGGCAAAACAAGCTGATCTCGCAGCAGGAGTACGACCAGGGCAAGGCCGAATACGAGTCCTATGAGGCCGCCGTTCGCGAGGCGCAGGCCCGCGTCGCCCAGGCTAAGGCGCAGTATCAGCAGGTCGCAGCACAGTTGGCCGCCGCCCAGAAACGCGTCGCGCAGGGCAAGGCTTCGCTGCAACGCGTCGAGGATGCCCTGGACAAGCATTACGTAAAGTCGCCGATTGACGGCGTCGTTACCAACCTGCCGGTGCGCATGGGCGAGACCATGGTTGTCGGCATCCAGAACTCTCCCGGCTCCACCATAATGACCATCGCCGACATGTCGATCATTACCGCCGAGGTGAAGGTTGATGAAACCGACATCATCAATGTGAAGCTCGGCCAGAACGCCGACATCACCATTGACGCCATCCCGGACAAGACCTTCAAAGGCCACGTTATTGAAATCGGCAACACCGCGATCCTGCGCTCCACGGGCCTTGCCGCTTCCCAGAGTGCTATTTCGAGCCAGGAAGCCAAGGACTTCAAGGTCGTGATCGCCCTGGACAACCCGCCCGCGGAGATTCGTCCCGGACTCTCTTGCACTTCGAAGATAACCACTGCCACTCGAAAAGACGTCCTTACTATTCCGATCCAGGCTCTGACCGTTCGCAGGCGGGGCGATCTTGAGCCTGAACAGAAGGCGAAGAAGGGTGTGCAGGCGGCGTCGGTTCCGGATCCTGCCGCCGAGAAGGCCCGTAAGGAAGAGATTCAGGGCGTTTTCGTGATCAGGAACGGTAAGGCCGTGTTCCAGAAGGTCGAGACCGGCATCACGGGCGCTTCAGACATCGAGGTTCTTGCCGGGCTTCAGCAGAATGACCAGATCATCACGGGCAGCTACCAGGTGATCCGGACCATACGGAACGAAACGCGCGTAAAGATTGACAACACAGCAGGGCAACCGGCTAAATCAAGCACTTAGCGTCTGAACGCGCTATGCGCAGAACTGGAGAAGAGAGGACCCATGGCTCAAGCAGTGGCGGAACAGCTAAACCGCGGCGAGGAATTGAAAAGGAACGGGATTGTTATCCGCACTTTCGATTTGTGGAAAACCTATGTCATGGGTGACCAGGAGATTCATGCCGTGTCCGGCGTGGACCTGGAGATCCGCCGCGGCGAATACGTCGCCATCATGGGACCGTCCGGATCGGGCAAGTCGACGCTCATGAACCTGATCGGCTGCCTTGATACGCCGACCAAGGGGGAGTACTACATCAACGGCCAGCTCGTCAGCGATCTCGATGATGACGAGTTGGCCCGTATTCGCAACAAAGAGATAGGTTTCGTTTTCCAGACGTTCAACCTGTTGCCGCGTGCGACAGCGCTTCACAACGTGGAATTGCCGCTTATCTATGCCGGCTTGTCGGCCGAGCAGCGGCTGGAGCGCGCGAAACGCGCTATAGAAATGGTTGACCTCGGAAAACGCATGTACCACAAACCAAACGAGTTGTCCGGCGGCCAGCGGCAGCGCGTCGCTATTGCGCGGGCACTGGTGAATGATCCTTCGATCCTGCTCGCCGACGAGCCCACCGGCAACCTCGACACCGCCACCGGAAATGAAATTATGGCGCTGTTTGAGCACCTGTACCAGCAGGGCAATACTATCGTGCTCGTCACGCACGAGCACGATATTGCGCTGCACGCTCACCGCATAGTCCATATCCGCGACGGAAAGATCGAGAAAGACGAGCAGGTGCCAAAATAGGGCCCTCGGACTGCGGCTCATAATCCGATTTAGCTCCGCACTCGCGGAATTGGCACCTTCCGTGCTCCTGCAACCGTGAGAGGCGGTGCGCATCCGGCGCCCACCCGGTGCGGCCGCCCGGCCAGACACCGGTAAGCCGTTTTGAATCTTAAGTTTGAGCCGGACAGCCCCGGATACAGGGCCGCGCTTAGAATCCTGCTCTATGCGGGCGTAATGGCCGCTGGCTTCCTGCTGGTCTGGTATGCGACCCAGGTTCTGCTGGTGGTTTTCGCGGGCATCCTGTTCGGTATCTTCCTGAGCGCGTTGGCAGACCTGCTGGCCACCCACACGCGTCTGTCGCACCGCTGGAGTCTGGCGGCGGTGATCTTCGCGCTCACCAGCGCGGTGGTTGGCTGGATCTACTTTGCTTTTCCGAGCGTCGCGCACGAGGTTGACCGGGTCGGCGCCCAGATTCCGGCACTGCTAACCTCCTGGGGAACGTATCTGTCGCACTACCGCTGGGGCCAATGGCTTCTTGCCCGGGAACCGTTGCTGGAGCAATCGATTCTGTCCAAGATCAGCATCCCGAAGATGGCCACCTCGGTAACCGACCTCGTGCTCGCCATTATCATCATCATTTTCATTGGCATATACGTTGCAGCACAGGCGGGCTTGTACATCAGCGGGGCAGTGGACCTCGTATCACACGAGCACCGGTTGCCGGTCTCGCGCACGCTGATGGAGTTGGGCCACATGATGCGCCGCTGGATGGTGGGACGTGGCGTCGCCATGGTGAGTGTGGGAGTCATCGACGGTATTGGATTATCCCTAATAGGCGTGCCGCTTGCCGGAACACTCGGCGTGATATCCGGCCTTTTGACGTTCATTCCTTACCTCGGCTCGCTCATCGCCCTGGCGCCAACCATCATCATTGCAGCAACGGTCAGCGGCGGCATGGCTTTCTGGGCGACGGTGGTCCACTTTGTGGGCCAGAGCGTCGAGGCATACCTTATCACACCGCTGGTTCAACGCCGGGCGGTGGACCTCGCCCCGGCGGTCACCATTGCCGCGCAGTTCCTGCTAGGCGCCTGGGCCGGCATTCCCGGAATTCTGTTCGCCACGCCAATAGCCGCCATTATCCAGTTTCTAGTCCGGAAGTTCTATTTAAGCGACCAACCCCAGGAACCAAACGAAGCCTCACCCCCCACCTCCTGACGTTCCGAATCCCGCATCTACATTGATCCCTCACCGCGCAATCGCCACAAAACTGTCCAGGGTTAGGCAGTATTTACCTGACCTTGCGTACTATGTCGCGATTATCTTTAGATATGGAACTTCGTAACGTTACTGACGGGCATACAGTAGTTAGCTAAGGTTTGCATTACAACTATTCACGTAATGGAATCTAGGCATTGCCGTTAGGGTCCTGTAGAATTAGGATCCGAATCAACCCCATTAAGGGGAGGACGTGCCTAATGACGAGTGCGAGCGTTCCGGCGGGATCTCCGGCCATTCCCGATCCCACCGCCTTCTATCGCTGGGAGCTGTCCGGCAAAACATTCACCGCATTTCTCAGCCTTGAACTTATCGAACGCCTCGAAAAAGAAACGATAGAGGCTTTCAAGGCTGTCACCAGGCGCGGCTCCGAAATCGGAGGCGTGCTGCTGGGCAGGACGGCCGACGCCGGCCGCCGGCTTGTTCTGGTGGACAGTTTCGAACCCGTGGAGTGCGAACATTCCCGCGGCCCGCTCTATATGTTCTCCGACGCGGACAAGAAGCGGCTGGAGGCGGCCATCGCGCGTTGCGGCGCCGGAGTTGTTGGGTTTTTCCGCAGCAACACTCGCCGCGACCTGGCTATCGACGATGACGATCTGGCGCTGCTGAAACAGTATTTCTCCGCCCCGTCGCAGCTCTGCCTGCTCGTCAAACCGTTCGCGATGAAGCCGAGCTCCGGCGCGGTGTTCTTCTGGGAAAACGGCCAGTTGAATGCGACCGAAGCGGCGGAGACATTTCCATTCCGGCGCTCGGAGATTGAAAAATCGCTGGCGAACATGATTGTAAAGCCGGGAGACCCGGCGCTCGCGGCGCTGATGCCGAAAGCTGCGGCGCCCGCTGCGCCCGCGGCTCGAGAGGCGGCAGTTCCCAAGCCGCCTGAAAGGCCCGTCCCGCCGGTAGCGGCGCCGCCGAAGCGTGAGGAGCGTCCCCCGGCAGCGGCAGCGCCTCCCGCCGCAACCCCGGCGCGCGAGGCTGCGCCCCGCCCGCCGATTCCTGAAAAGAAAGAAGAAAAACCGCTTCCCGCGCCGTTCCGGCGTGAAGACCGGCCAGTCATAGCGCCCAGACAAGAGCAGCGGCCAATGGGGCCGGTGCTTGTGAAGAAGGAAGAGCCGGTTCCTGTCCCGCCCGCCGTAGAGGCTAAGCAGCCGCCCGTCGAGCCCGTCGCGAAGAGGGAAGAGAGACCCGCCGCACGCGCGGCTGGGCCGGCTGCCCCTGAAGTGCAGGTGGCCAAGCCCGAGACGCGCGCCGCCGCTCCGGCGGCCAGAACAGAGCCCGCGCCAAAAGCCGAGACGCCCGCGCCGCCCGTGAAGAAAGCCGAACCGGTGCCCGCACGGGTTGTCGAGGAGAAACCCCCGGCGATGCCGATTCCGGATGCCGCCGCCCGTCCCGGCATTCTGGCAAACAAGTTCCTGTGGATCGGAATAGTGGTGCTGCTCCTGGCCGGCGGAGCGGTGTACAAGTTCGTATTCATGAACAAAGCGCCGCAGCAGCAGGCGCAAGTTCAGGACCCGCTCTCGCTCAGCGTCGAGCCGAACGCGGGGCAACTGGTCCTGCGGTGGAACCGGAACGCTCCCGCAGTCCAGAGCGCCTCGCGGGCGCTTCTAACCATCAGCGACGGAGACAATCGCGAGGACGTCGAGATCAGCCTGGTTCAGTTGCGCGACGGCAATATCGTTTACACGCCGCTGACGAACGACGTCAGTTTCAGGCTGGAAGTGACTGACGTGAAAGGCGGAAAGAGCGTTAGCGAGTCCATGCGCTATCTGACCGGACGGCCTTCGCCCTCGGTGCCTATGCAGCAGGCGCCGCAGGTGCCTCAGAAACTGACACCCGCACCGGCGGGGGCGTCTGAACCGGTGCAGAATGCGGCAGCACCGGCGGCAGCACCGGCGGCGGCAAAACCGGCGCCTGAGCAGGCTCCGGCGCAGGCGGCCGCGGCGCCCGCAGCGCCGTCGGTAACAGCGACAACGGCGGTTACCGCGCAGCCCCCGAAGCCGTTCTCGCTGGCCGCCCGTCTGACGGCGGCAACGCCGCAGCAACTGCTTGACCTGCCGCAGATCTCGACGCAGTCGTCGGCCGTTCCGACCGGTGCGCTGCCTGGAGTCGGCCCGGCTGCGGCTCTGCCCGGCGCGCCTCCTCCTCCGCCCGCGCAGCAGAGGCCGGCGCAGGCTGGATCACAAAGCGGACGGCTCGTAGTAGGTGGAAACGTGGTGCCGGCGCAACTCATAAGGCGCGCTCCCACGGTCTATCCGCCGTTAGCCCGCCAGGCTCGCATTAGCGGCACAGTCCGGATCGAGGCGGTGATCGGGACCGACGGAAGGGTCAAGTCGGCACGGGCCATCAGCGGTCCGCAACTGCTCCAAAAAGCGGCAGTGGATTCAGTTCGTCAGTGGGTTTACTCCCCGGCCACTCTGAATGGGCAGCCGACCGAGAGTACGACTCAGGTCGATCTGCTGTTCTCTCCTGGCACCAGGTAGCCCACATAGGGCGCGGGTTCGCCCGGGAACCCGCGCCCGCTTCATTCCCACCGCAGTTTCAAAGCGCAGCCGGGCACAGACCTTTGTAGAAGCCGCAGCGGAAGCAGTGTGCCCCCTCGCAGAGCGGGAACTCCATCGTGTTCTGAGCAGCGGCCAGGGACCGGACGGCATCCAGGGCAGCGTGCAGCGCGTCTTGCTCCAGCGAAACCTGCGCCGTGATGCCCGGCCTCAGGAAGTACAGGCAGGCGCGGTTCGGCAAACGGCCCGCATAGCGCTCGACGGCGAGCGCGTAAAGCCTCATCTGCACCGCATACTCCGCGGCGCGCTCGCGGATTTCATCTTTTTCTACGCGGCCGGTCTTGTAATCGACCACCACGAGTTCCCCGCCCTCCTCGAACCAGAGGTCTATTCGGCCCTGCACAATCACATCCCCGACGGTCATCATGAACGGGAACTCGCGTTCGCAGCGGGCGGCAGCGGCGGCTCGGCGCCCGAGGCCGCTCGACTTAAAAGCAGCGGCGAGTTCAAGCGCCTGGCGCGATGGGTGCGGCAGGCGTATTTCGGCCAGCAGATCGTGGACCTCGCGACCGAACTCGCCGGCATCCGGCATCTCGCCGCCGGTGATGTGCCCGCGCCCGTGCGGCGGCTGCTGATGCTCTTTAAAACCAAGATACCGGCCCAGAAAATAGCGCCGCGGGCAGATCTTGAACAGAGTGACGGAGGTAACGTCTACAGTCGAGTCGTGCTGCGCCGTTACCGGACCGGCATAGCGTTGCAGCGCAATCCCGGCTTCGCCGCGCTGGCGGCGCACGCCGGCAGCGGCTTCGGGGGCAGAGGCGGCCAGCCAGAAGCGGTACTCGAAAGCCCGCTCCGGGTCGGAGACGGGAGCGGTGTACAGCGCCGGCGCCGGCGGCAGTTTCTCCAGATCGAGCCGGAGCGCGCCGGCAACGCGCGCAGCCCAGTTCTTCGGCTTATTCACGAAAGCGAAGCTGAGGACCAGCCGCTCCTCGGCGCGGGTCATTGCGACATAGAGCAGGCGGTTCTCTTCGTTTGCCTGCTCGCGCCGCAGGTCTTCGTTGTAGACGGTGTACGCGAGATCACGTACCGGCTCTCCGGAGACGGGATCGAGCCAGCGCGCAACGAGTCCCGCGGACGGCGAAAACGCGAGCGCGGGCGTTTCGTTCGATACGCCTTTGTGCATGGCGGCGAGGAACACGACCGGGAACTCGAGCCCTTTGGCGGCATGAATGGTGAGCAGGCGAACGGCGTTCGAGGCCTCATCCGGCGGCGCGGCAGGCTCGTCGGGGTCCGATGCGCGGAGGCGTTCGAGATCGAATACCAGTTTGATAAGCGGGCGCGGCCGCCCGGCGTGCCACTGCCGGATGCGCGAAAGAAGCTTCGCTACGTTCGCGCGCGCCCGGGCGCCCAGCGTGGCTTCGAACGCGGACGCATCCATAAAGCGCGCAAGCAGGCGGTCCGGCGAGACCTCGTCCGCCATAGCGCGGGCTTCGCGCAGGAGCGACCGGAACGACCGCAGCCGCTCCAGATCGGCCGGCGCGAACTCTCTCAACTCCAGGCGTTCCAGTTCGGCGAGCGACGTGCCAAGGCCGCCGCCTTCCTTAAGGCGGAACAGCGTCTCATTTCCGACTCCCACAAGCGGCGAGCGCAGCACGGCGGCCATGCTGACCTCATCGAGCGGATTCACAATCACGCGGAGCAGGTGAACCAGAGAGGCAATCTCGGGCGCCTCGTAAAAGCGCTTGCCCCGGCCGGCGATGTACGGTATGCCGCGCCGTTCCAGCGCGCGCTCGAACGGCGGAAGCGCGTTTACGTTGCGCAGCAGGATGGCCATGTCGCCGAGGCGCGCGGGGCGCAAGCCGCCGGCGCGGTCGTCGATTTCGAGCGAGCACTCGAACTCGGCGATGCGGTGGGCCACGCACTCGGCCTCGATCTCGGCCGCCCGCTCCATATCCTCCCCAGTGGCGGCGATCACCTCAACCGCCGGCGCGACGGCGGGAGGAAACGGCCGGGCCGCCTCGAGGCGCTGCGATTCGATGCCGTTGGCGTTCTCGAGGACCGTTTCGGTTGCGTAGAGAATCCCCGCCCGCGAGCGGAAGTTGCGATACAGCCGGTCCACCGGCTTCTGCGCCACCTCTAACGCCCGGCGATAACTTCGGAACGTTTCGGGAGAGGCGTGGCGGAAGCCGTAGATGGACTGATTGACATCGCCGACGCCGAAGAAACCCTCCGGATGACGTATTAGTTCGACCAGGCTGGCCTGTAGAGGATTCGTGTCCTGCAATTCATCCATGAGGATCTCGTCGAAGCCGGCGCGAATTCGCGACCGGAGCTGCGCGTTATCGCGCAGCAGACGGATAGCGTGCTCCTCGAGATCCGCGAAATCGAGCGCGTTGATGGATTCCTTGCGGCGGCGGTAGTTATCGTCGACGGTCTGCACCAGACGCCACAAAGCGGCGCGCTGGGGCTTGTAATATTCGCCGATGAGCTCCTGCCGCGCGGCTTCGAGCAGCACGGTCTTCACCGCTTTGATCTGGTCGTACACCGGACTGTTCTTTCGCAGGCGCGCGAGATTGCAGTTGAAGGCGCCGAGGATCCTGAAGTGTTCGAGCGAAACGGGTTGGCCCGCCAGGCCGATGAGCCGCCGCGCCCATTGCCGCACGGCTTCTAGCTCGGCGCGCTGTTTCGGCGTGCCGCCGGAGGAATCGGCCCCGGCGATGTCGCGAGCGGCATCCAGCAGATCAGTAAAGGCGTTCGAGCCGGCTTTGAAGCGCTCGGATGCGCCTGCGCGCGCGCTGGTGGCGGTAGCATGTATGGCGTGGCGGACGCGCACCAGCGCGGCCACCGCGTCGCTGAGATCCAGAGCGGCAAGCAGGCTTCTGGCGGCCGGAGGGTCCTCGGATACGAAATCGTCGAGCGCCTGCTCGGCGGCTTCCCAAAGTTCCGCGCCGGCGTCGGCGGCGTCCAGAACGGTGAAAGCGGGGTCGAGGCCGGCCTCGATCGCGTGCGAGCGCAACAGCCCGGCGCAGAAGGAGTCGATGGTGGAGACGTGCGCGCGCTCGACCTCGTCGCGAAGCGCCAGGGAGCCGGAAAAGCTGCTCGCCAGGCGCTGTTTGAGTTCGTTTGCGGCCTTTTCGGTGAACGTAACCGCGAGCAGGCGAAGCGGCGATGCTCCGTGCTCGACGTGCCAGCGGAAGCGCTCGATGAGCACGCGCGTTTTACCCGAGCCGGGGCCCGCGACGACGCACACATCCTGGCCGGAGCGGGTAACGGCGTCCACCTGTTCGGGTGTAAGAATCATTCTCCCGCCCTTTCCACCGCGGGCACGCCCGATGGAGCCGCGCGGCACACGTCGAAGAAACCGCAGTTTTCGCAGCGGCTTCGGTCTGCCGGCGACGGGTCCACGCGCCCGCTCCTGATGTCGTGCACGGCCGATATGCTTGCCGCGCGCGCGGCCTCGAGTTGATCCCGGAGCGCCTGCGCAGTGCAGGAGGTCCCCTGCCCGTCGAATTGCGGCAGCGATACGTGCCAGCCATCGAGCGTCACCTCGCGGCGGAGCCCGTAGTAGAACATCCCTGCCGGCGTATAGCCCTTGTGCTCGAGGCCGAGCAGATAGAGCGCGGCCTGCACGTGGCGGCCCTCCTCATAGCCCTCGATGCGTTCGCGAATTCCCGACGAGGTGCTGTACTTGTAATCGAAAACCACGGCCTGGTTTTCCGGGCCGACATCGTAGCGGTCGATGCGCCCGCGCAGAACGAGACCGTCTTCAAGCGGGAACTCGATATTCTGCTCCGTTCTCGTGCTCCAGCCGTCCAGGCCGCGGGCCCCGGCCAGGAAGCGGCGCAGATCCCGGAGCAGACGAATGCGGGCCAATTCCATCCGCCCGCCCTCGGGAACGCGCTCACGTGTGCAGACTTCTTGAAATACGCGCTCGAAAAGATCGTCAATGCCGGCCGCGGAGCCATTGGCCGCGGCGAGGACCCGGTGGATTATGGAGCCCTCCACGCGCGCGTCGAGCCGGCCGCGAGGCATCGGCGGCGGCTGTTCGACTCCGAGCGTGTGCTCCAGGAAGAAGCCGAACGGGCATTGCAGAAACGACTCGATGGCGCGGGGACCGATAACGGCGTGCCGCGCCGATATGGCGTCGAGCAGGCGCGGATCGTGAATATACGGATCGGCCGGAGGCACAGGTTCGGGCGCGCCGCATGCAGGCGCGGCTGCACGCTCCGCCTCGACTCCGATATGGCGCTCGATGAAGAACGACGGCAGGTTGGGATCGCCCTTCTCATCGTGCTCGGGGTAGGTGAGCACGAGTTCTGAGGTCGCGCGGCTGACGGCGATCTGGAAAAGGAACTCTTCTTCGTCGCGCTCGCTGGCGGCCGTACCGGCGCGGATGCCGTTAGCGAAGAGCCGCTCTCGCGCCGGATCCGGAAGAACCGGGTCGCCGGACGAGTAGCGCGGGAACTGCTTTTCAATCAGGCCGCAGACGAATACCACCGGAAGCTCCCACTGCCGGGCTTCATAGACGTCCATTACGTGCACGACATTGCGGCGGTTATCGGGGACGTGCAAGCCGGAGAGCTCCAAAACCGTGCTGAAGGCGTTCCAATACTCGGCGAAGGGCAGAACGTGACCGGGCGGGTACGCGGCGGCGGCTTCATCCGCGGCGGCGTCGAACGCGTCGAGGGAGAGCGCGCGGGCGCGCCACAGCGCGGCCGTTTCGTGCGAAACGCCGTCCGTAATGCCGGGCAACTGCACAAGACAGCGCAGGCTTTTCATGCGCGAGGCCCACTCGGAGGCGGGCGCACGAGCCGAGGCCCAGGAATCGAGGTTGGCCAGGCGGTCGAGAAGCGCGCCAAGGCGCGGGCTATCCGAGAGGCGGCGCAGCGAAGCCAGTCCGGCGCCGGGGAGACTCTCGCGCAGAGCAAAATCGAACCGGTCGCAATCCGTGGTGGCGCCGAAACCGGAGGCGGCCATCTTGAGCAGCGGCAGAAGATCTTCGTGCCGCCATCCGCCTAGGCAGGCCTCGACAGCGCCTGTGAGATAGCGAACCAGCGCGTGTTCCGCGAGCGGCTCGGCGAAGTAGAAGCGCGCGGGAATGCCGTGGCGTTCGAGCGTCGCGCGGAGAATGGGTACATACGGCTCGCGGCCGCGCAGAATGATGCCGATGTCGCGAAACTCGCGGCCGGAAGCGACGTGGTCGAGGATGCGGCGCGCGATCTCGGCGGCTTCGCGGTCTATGCCGGGAGCGGCAACGACGCGGCGAACCGGAAAGCGGTGGGCGGAGGCATCGAGTTCGAACTCCCGCAAGCCCATGCCGGCGAGCGCCTTGCGGGCGTGAAGCGATCCTGACCAGCTCGGCAGCGCAACAGTCACATCCACGCGCGAGCGGATGGCTTCGATGAGATTAAGCTCGGGATCGCCGAAGTTGAAAAAACCGTCAAAGAAGACGCGGCGAATGCCGCCAAGGCCGCGTGAGCGGATGTCGTCCGCGGCGTGGCGAAGGCGCAGGTGCCTGGGGACGGCGATCTGCCGCGTGATGAGCTTCTCGACAGCCTCAAAGGTTTGTATAAAGGCGGGCGCGAGCGGGGCATCCGCGGTGTTTCCGAGCGCGCGGGCGACATGACGGGACTCGTAGCCGCGGGAGGAAAACTCGTCGATGAGGCGTGCAATGAGGCGTCGAAAGCCCTTCTTTTCAACCGCTGCGGCGAACTCGGGCGGACAGTTTCCGGCCAGGGCGCGGCCGGTGAGCAGTTCGAGTTCCACGGCGGTCATCTCAGGGATGTCGAACACCCACTCATTGACGAAGCCGGAGAGAGTACAGACGAAATCCGGGCGCAAGGGGAGCCCCTCGCGGGCGAGCTGGTTCCGCAGGTGGCCGGCCATGGTAGCCGTGGGCACGACCAGCCTGAAGGCCGCCCCGTCGCGGAGCATCGCGCGGACCTGCTTTAGTATCGAGTGGGTCTTGCCGGAGCCCGGAGGCCCGGATATCAACAACATGAGATGACAAGTATACGGGTGACGGCGCGGCGTGTCCAAATGAAGGCGGCGCAATGTGGGGGAAAGAAGTTTGGCAAGAGTTGAGGCTGCCGCCGGAAGCGGGTAACGGGGCATAAATGACGGGCGGGAGCCCGCTTCCGCCCGCCGTATTGAACTATCGATGACGCGCTAGACCTCGAGCCTCCAAGGTTTGCGGTAGTCGTATGCGGCCAGTTTCTGGCCTTCCTTCTGCTTGATAATCTGCTTTTCGGAATCCCACTCAAGACGCATTCCCAGGCGATAGGACAGGTTGCCGAGGATGCAGGCAGCCGTCGTTCTCCAGGTGGTCTCGATGTCACAGATGGGTTTCTCGCGGCTGCGGATGCACTCGTAGAAGTTCTGCCAGTGCGCGTCGTTCATGTTATTCGAAGCGCGCTCAACGACTTCCTTCACCTTCGAACCGCGCAGCGGCTCCAGGCGCATGACCGAGCGGTTCACGTACAGGTTCGCCTCGGTGCCCTGGAACAGGGTGCCTGCGCCGGGCCACCGGTACGGCCCGTCGATGGCGGAGCCGGACTCGAAGGTGGCGAAGAAGCCCTGCGGGTACTGGTAGGTGACCGCCAGCGTGTCGGGCGTCTCGCGGTTGTCGGTGAGCCAGAACTTACCGCCGATAGCGGCTACCGAAACCGGCATGGTCTCGTTGAAGGCGAAGTGTACGATATCGAGCTGGTGCACGCCCCAGTCGGTCATCATTCCGCCCGCGTAATCCCAGAAGTAGCGGAAGTACGGGAAGGGCCGTTGGGGCATCAGCTCGGGATGCACGCCCCAGCGGTTCGGGTTGAAGGGCCGCTTCGGCGCGGGGCCGAGCCACATATCCCAATCGAGGCCGGCGGGCGGGTCGCAATCGGGCGGGTTGCCGATGCCTTCCTTGGGCGACAAGCCGTCCATCCATGTCCTGCACGCCGTCACGTGCCCGATGGCGCCGTCACGCACGAGTTGCACCGCCTTCTGGAACTGGTTGCCGGAGCGCTGCATGGTTCCGGCCTGCACCACGCGTTTGTACTTGCGCGCGGCCTCGATCATCTTCTTGCCTTCGTCGATGTGCGTGCACACGGGCTTTTCGACGTAGACATCCTTGCCGGCCTTGCATGCCTCGACCGTCATATAGGCGTGCCAGTGATCGGGCGTGGAGATGCAGACGGCGTCGATTGACTTGTCGGCCAGGATCTCGCGGAAATCTTTGACGCCTTTCACGTCCGCGCCGTTGCGCCTGGCGATCGCGACCCCTTCCTCCAGGTGCGGCTGGTAGACGTCGCAGACGGCGACGGCTTCGAAGTTGGGGTTCTTCATGGAGATGGCCAGGTTGGCGCTGCCCATTCTCCCGATTCCGATATAGCCCACGCGGACGCGATCGTTAGCGCCTTTCAGGCGGCCGGTCACGAGCGACGTCGTAAAAGCTGCGCCCGCTGCTTTCTTCAGGAAATCACGGCGTTGTTGTTCCATTCGTCTCCTGAAATCCAGACTGCGTGCTGCGCGCGGCGCCGTCAGCGCACGCGGCGGCAAAGTTCACATCATCCCTTTATAACGATATTGACCAGCTTATCGGGAACTACGACGACCTTGGCTATGTGCTTGCCGGCGATCTGCGCAGCGATCTTCTCGTCGCTTCGAGCCAGTTTCTCGAGCGCTTCGCGCGGCGAGCCCGGCGCCGCGTATATGCGCGAGCGCAGCTTGCCGTTGATCTGCACGGGGATCTCGAGTTCGACGTCGCGAGCGAGTTCGGGGTCGTAGCCGGGCCACTTCTGATGGAACACCGGGCCCTCCCGTCCCAGTTCCTCCCACAGCTCCTGGGCGAGATACGGCGTGAACGGGCCGAGCATCAGCGCGAGCTTCTCGACGATTTCCGCCAGCGCGGCGCCGGAGAGCCCTTCCTCCTGCGCCTGCAACTCGTTCATGAGTTCCATCAGGGCCGCAATTGAAGTGTTGAAATGCCAGCGCGATTCAAAGTCCTCGGTGACCTTCTTCACCGTCTGGTGCAGCTTGCGGAGCGCTTTGATGTCGGCCTCGGTGCGCTCGCCGCCGCCTGCGCGGGCTTTCCCGGCGTTGCGCGTGACGAAGCGGTAGACGCGCCCGACGAAGCGGTACTGGCCCTCGACGCCGGATTCGATCCACTCCATATCGCGCTCGGGAGGAGCGGCGAACAGAGTGAACAGGCGGCAGGTGTCAGCGCCGAACTTCTCCACCATGTCGTCGGGATCGACGATGTTGCCCTTGGACTTCGACATCGCCGTGCCGTTCTTCAGCACCATGCCCTGCGTGAACAGGTTCGATGCGGGCTCGGAATTTGTTACGAGGCCGAGGTCGCGCATCACTTTGGTCCAGAACCGCGAATAGATCAGGTGCAGGATGGCATGGGTGACTCCGCCGATGTACTGATCGATGGGGAACCACGGCTGGGTTTTGGCGGGGTCGAACGGCGCGTTCCCGTTGTGCGGGTCGCAGTAGCGGTAAAAGTACCAGGACGAGTCGACGAACGTGTCCATCGTGTCGCTCTCGCGGCGGGCGGGGCCTCCGCAGGACGGGCACGCCACGTTCATGAACTCGGGAACGGCCTCAAGCGGCGACCGGCCCTTACCGGTGATCGGGATGCCGAGCGGCAGCACAACCGGGAGATCTTTCTCCGGCACCGGAACGATGCCGCACTTCGGGCAATGGATCATCGGAATCGGGGTGCCCCAGTAGCGCTGCCGGGAGATACCCCAGTCGCGGATCCGGTAGGTGACCGACGGCTTGCCGAAGCCCTGGCGTTCGGCCATTTGGGACATGCGGCGGCGGGCCTCTTCGCTCGGAAGGCCGGAGAACTCGCCGGAGTTCTCCGTGATGCCGTCTTCGGTGAACGCCTGCTTCATCTCGGATTCCACCGCGAGTTCGCCATCCGCGGGGCGGATCACCGGCCGCACCGCGATGCCGTACTTGCGGCAGAACTCGAAATCGCGCTCGTCGTGCGCGGGAACGGCCATAATTGCGCCGGTGCCGTACTCCAGGAGCACGAAATTGCCGACCCATATCGGGATACGCTCGCCGCTGTACGGATTAACGGCGTAGTGGCCGGTAAAGAAGCCTTCTTTCTCGAGATCGCCGGCATCTTTGCGGCGCTGGGCCTCGATCATGCCGGCAAGCCGGGGCTGATCCGCCGTAGAGACCAGCTCGGCCGCGAGCGGGTGCGCCGGGGCGAGGATTACGCAGGTGGCGCCGTAGATGGTATCGAGGCGCGTGGTGAACACGCGGATCGGGCGGCCGCTGGCTTCGTGGCGGAAGTCGATCTCCGCGCCTTCGGAACGGCCAATCCAGTTGCGCTGCATGGTGAGCACGCGCTCGGGCCAGCCGCTCTCAAGGTCCTCCGTGCCCTTGAGCAACTCGTCGGCGTAGGCGGTGATGCGGAGGAACCACTGGTCGAGTTCGCGCTGCTCGACGGGCGTGGTCTCGTGCCGCCAGCAGCAGCCATTTTCAACCTGTTCGTTGGCGAGCGTGGTGGCGCACTCGGGGCACCAGTTGACGATGGACTTCTTGCGGTACGCCAGACCGCGCTCGTACATTTTCAGGAAGAACCACTGGTTCCAGCGGTAGTACTCGGGCTCGCAGGTGGCGAGTTCACGCGACCAGTCGTAACTGAAGCTGAAACGCCGAAGCTGCCGCCGCATGAAATCGATATTGGAGACGGTCCACTCGCGCGGGTCGCGCTGGTTCTTGATAGCGGCGTTCTCCGCCGGAAGACCGAAGGCGTCCCAGCCCATCGGGTGCAGCACGTTGTACCCGTTCATCCATTTGTAGCGGGCCAGGGTGTCGCCGATGGAGTAGTTTCGGACGTGCCCCATGTGCAGGCGGCCGCTGGGGTACGGGAACATCTCGAGCACGTAATAACGGGGCCGGGAGTCGTCGTCGGCGGCCCGGTACAGTTCCGGGTCGCCGTCCCAGCGCGCGTGCCATTTCAGTTCTATTGCTTTGTGGTCGTAGGTCTTCTCGGACATAGGGATTTCAACATCTCGACGTTTCGGATGGCGTCCTCTTCGCGGTCGTGTGGAGTCTCCAGGATAAAAGGCTTATTGCGGAGCTTCGGATGCGCCAGGATGCGGCGAAAGCCCTCGGCGCCGATGTAGCCTTCGCCGATGTGGGCGTGGCGGTCGAGGTGCGAGGCAAGGCGCGTTTTGGAGTCGTTCGCGTGGATTACCTTCACGTTCGCCAGCCCGAACGAGGCCTCGGCGGCGCGCACGGCGGCGCGCAGGCCTCCGGCGGTGGCGATATCGAAACCGCCGGCGTATAGGTGCGCCGTGTCGAGGCACAAGGCTGTTTCGGTTCTCACCATTTTCCGTGACAACGCAAGCATAGCCTCAAGTTCTTCGAAGCTGCCGCCGAGCTTGGCGCCGCCGCCGGCGGTGTTCTCGAAAAGGATGGTAAGTCCTTTTGTTTTCAACCCACGTTCGGCGGCGGCGACGGATTCGACCAGCGTGCGGATTCCCTGCTCTACGCCCTGGGCGCCGTAGCTGCCCGGGTGGACGACCAGGTACTCCGCGCCAATGGCGGCGGCGCGCTCAATTTCGCCGTGAAACGATTCAACAGACAGCGTCCGAATGTTCTCCCCCGCCGCCGCGAGATTTATCAGGTAATTGGCATGAACCACGAGCGGCTTGAGGTCCAGGCGTTCGCGCGCGGCCTTGAGCCGCTTAATCTGGTCTGGACCGGGGACTCCCGAAGCCCGCCAGGTTCGTGGACTCGAGGAAAAAATCTGGAACGTGTTGGCGCCGGCGGCGGCTGCCCTCAGTGCTGCGTTTTCCAGCGAACCCGAAATCGAGGTGTGGATCCCGATCCGCAGAAAACCATCGTATCAAACCGATTTGTGCGCAAGTTGTTGGGAACCGGTCCGCGCGGAAATCGAAGCCGGCCGGTCCGGGCGCGAACGGGAATCCGCCCCGCGGCTACTCGTAGAAGTTGCGGTTCCAGGCGTGGCGCTTGAGCATCTGAAGCGTAGCCGGGTCGAGCGGTCCGAGATCCGGCACCGCGCAGTTAGCGCGGACGTTGCGCACGGTGCGCATGCCGGGGATGACGGTGGACACCGCCGGGTGCGAAAGACAGAAGCGCAGCGCGGTTTCTGGGAGGTTGGCGGCGCCGAGGTCGCGCTGGAGCGCGGCGACGTGCTCAACGACCTGCCGCTTGCGATCCCCGCGGAAGTACTCGGCGCGGAACTCGCCCGGAGCGAACTCGGTTTCCATGGTGATGCGGCCGGTGAGTCCTCCCTCATCAAGGGGGACGCGAGCCAGCACGCCGACGTTCAATTCCCGGCAGAGGGGGAACAGGTTGCGCTCGGGAGTCTGGTCGAAGATGTTGTAAATCACCTGGACGGCGTCGACAAGGCCGGTGCGAACGGCGGCAAGGCCGGAATCGGGATCGTGCTCGGACAGCGAGATTCCGAAGGCGCGGATCTTGCCGGAGCGCTTGAGGTCCTCGGCGGCGCGGCGCCATTCGTCGCGCTCGGCCCATGCGTCGGTCCACACGTGCAATTGTTGCAGGTCGATCGTTTCGAGACCCAGGTTGCGCAGGCTCGTCTCGGTGCATTTGACGATGTAGTCGTAGGGGAAAACGTCGCCGATGGGCATTTCGGGCCGGGCAGGCCATATCCCGTTCTTGGGCGGCACTTTAGTGGCAATGCGGACGGGCATTGCAGTCTGCCGCACGACCCGGCCGACAAGCCGCTCGCTGTGGCCCCGGCCGTAGGCGAGCGCGGTATCGACGAAGTTGATGCCGCATTCAAAAGCGGTGCGCAAGGCGGCGATGGACTCGTCATCGGTCCCCCCGAGCCACTGGACGCCGCCAATGCCCCAGGCGCCGTAGCCTATCTCGCTGATTTCAAAGTTGGTCCTGCCGAGTTTCCGGTATCGCATCGATACGTATTATGGCGAACTGGGCACGCCGTGCGCTGGCGTATGATAGTGGGGCTATGAATGTCGGCAAGTCTCTGCGTTTGCGGCGGATTTTCGGCCGCGGCAGCGCGCTGATAGTTGACACGCCGGCGCTCGAGCCGGACCCGGTGGGGAACGCGAGGCGATTGGCGCACACGGGCGTGGACGCGGTGATCCTCACTCCGGGGCTGCTGGAGACGGTGGCGGAGGATCTGGGCGATTTGGCCGTAATTTTGCGCTTGGCGCGGATCGAAGACGTCCTGCACGCGGGGGCCGATGCGGCTATTACGAGCGGTCCGGAACTGCCTGATGTAGCTAGCGAAGCGCGTTGCCGGGGCATTCCCGTATTCGTGACAATGCGCGGCGCTTGCAGCGTGGAGGCGGTTTGGAATGCCGTGCACGTCGGCGCGGACGTGCTCTGCCTGGAGGCCCGTTATGCGGGCGGAGCCGCCGACGTGGCGCGGGCGGCAAAGCGGGCGGTGCTGGCGGAGATTTCGGATGCGGCGGATCTGGTGAATCAAGCCTACGAACTGATGCAGTTGCCCGTGCAGGGGCTGGTGCTGAGAGATGCCGGATTGACGGATACGGGCGCTCTGGACGCACTGCACGCGCTGGTGCACCAGGGTGTCTCCGTGATGGAAGCAACGGCGGTGCTGCGGCGCAGCCGGACTGCAACACAAGGAAACCGGGGCTGAACGGGAAGAATCCAACTATCGGGATGATCCGCCGCCTGCTCGCAGTGGGAGTGCTTGCCGCGTTTTGTCTTTCGGCTGCCAATATCCGGCTGTATCTGAAGGACGGCACGTACCAGATCGCCCGGGAATACAAGGTGGAGGGCGACCGGGTGAGGTTTTACAGCACCGAGCGCGGCGAGTGGGAAGAGATCCCGCTCGCGCTGATAGACCTAAAACGCACCGAACAAGAGAACGCCGAGCGCATCCGCCGCGAAAAGGAGATTGCGGCCGAGATATCGCAGGAAGAGGCCGCCGAGCGCGCCGCGCGCGAAGAACGCGAACGGATTCCGGTTAACCCGGGCGTCTACCTGAAGGAAGGCGACCAGTTGCGTACGATACCGCCGGCGGAATCGAATATCCAGAGCGATAAGAAGCGCTCGGTGCTCAAGGTGCTGTCACCGCTTCCCGCGATATCCGGGAAATCGACGGTCGAACTGGATGGAGAAACGTCGAAGAACGTGATCATGGAAAGGCGGCCGGAGTTTTACATCCGGCTGGCCGCCGACGAGCGCTTCGGCATCGTGCGCCTGAAGCCGAAAAAGAGAGGGCGTGTGGTGCAGACGTGGGAGATCCTCCCGGTGGTGAAGGAAATCGTGGAGGAACAGGACGACGTAGAGGTGTTCCGCCGCCAGTTGGACGAGGGCCTGTACATGATATGGCCGGTGAAACCGCTCGAAGCCGGAGAGTACGCCGTGGTGGAGTACACCGCCGGCAAAGGCAACATCCAGGTTTGGGATTTTTCCATCCGCTGACCGCGTCCATCCCGGGTATTACGATATAGTTCGCCTGTGGAACTCGAACTGAAGCGCCGCATGATGGTTGAGCGCCAACTGCGCGCACGCGGGATTTCAGATGCCCGCGTGCTCGACGCCATGGCGGCCATTCCCCGGGAGGCATTCGTGCCGGAGCAGTGGCGCGAGCGTGCCTATGCGGACGAACCGCTGGCAATCGGCTTCGGGCAGACGATTTCGCAGCCGTACATGGTGGCGCTGATGGTCCAGTGCCTTGCGCTCGATGGGACGGAGACGGTGCTCGAGGTGGCAGCGGGCTCGGGATACCACGCGGCCGTGCTGGGGGCGCTGGCGGCGCGCGTGATAGCGCTGGAGCTGATTCCGGAGCTGGCGGAGACGGCGCGTGCGAACCTGGAGCGGGCCGGCTGCGGGGGAAACATCACTGTAATGTGCCGGGACGGGTCGCTGGGGTGCCCGGAGTACGCCCCCTTTGTGGCGATTTCTGTGGCGGCAGGGGCGGAGCGGGCGCCCACGGCGCTGGTGGAGCAACTGGCGGAGGGCGGAAGGATGGTGATTCCCTTGGGCGAGGACGATCAGGAACTCAGGGTGTTGACCAAGGCGGGGGGAGAGGTGCGGTCGCGCGTGGCGGCGTATTGCAGGTTCGTGCCGTTGGTTGAGGTCAGGGGATAGCCGGAACACCCATTCAGCGCCGGACGCAGTGCGCCGGGGCGGGCAGACTGGCAACCGAGGTCAACGAGCGGTCCACCAGACCGGCGCGGCCGGCGGCCGCTGCCAGCCTGCGTACCGCAAGAAGGGCGGCACGGCCGAGCGCCTGCACCGTGAAGGCGGCCTTGCTTCAGACGGAAGCTGCATTCGCAAAGCTGCGGACGGCCTCGGCTTCGTCTTCGAAGACGTCGAAGATGGTCAGCAGCTTGGTGACCTGCATCAGCTCGTGAACGCGCTTCTGCAAGTTGAGGAGTTTGAGGCGGCCGCCGCGGTTTGCGACGGTGGCGAATGCTCCAACGAGCTCGCCAAGCCCGGAGCTATCTATGTAGCTCACGTTGCCGAGATTCAGCAGTATGTTCTTCCGGCCGTCCGCGATCAGCTCTTTGATCGTATCGCGCAGCATGCCGGCCGCTTCGCCCAGCGTGAGACGCCCGCTCAGATCGACGATCGCTACATTGCTCACCTGGCGCACATCGAAATTGAGGCCCATGATCGCCACCCCCGCGACCCACTCAGATTGGCACGGCTCAGGGCTCGAGTCAAGCGGAAGAAAAACCGGCCATTAGCGCCGTTTGGCGCCGCCGGCATTAGCCCGGCCTGCCGCAGCCCGGCCGGGTGATCGAATAATGGCGGGCAAGTCCGATACGGATCGGGTATAAAGGAATTATCGCCGGCGAGGCTGGGTTTCGCGGGCGGGAGGGGAAAGGATGCAGGGATTCGACCGTACAAAGCTGCGTCATTTCGTAATCGAGAACTTCCTGTTCGGGCGGGCGGACGGCCTTTCCGACGACGACTCATTTCTTGAGAAGGGCATCATAGACTCAACGGGCATACTGGAGTTGATCGCGTTCATAGAACAGCAGTACCGCATCAAGGTGCAGGATGAGGAGCTGGTGCCGCAGAACCTGGACTCGATCGCGAACATCGCCGGGTATATCGAGCGCAAGACCGGACAAGCGCACGCGGCGGCCTAGAGTTCAGCGGCATATTCGGGGTGCCGCCCGGCCCAGTCGATGACCGCGTCGCGGGGCCACACGGCCGCGTACTCATGCGGCCGGTATTCACCCGAAGCGAACAAACGGCGCCGCGTGAAGTTTCCCACCAGGAAACCCGAATCGGGCGGCGCCTCGCCGATGTCGGCTACGATGCCGCCGTTCTGAACAAAGAGATCGCGCATCCAGGCCAGGTGGGGCGTGACAGCGCTGGTGGCCGGGTCGTAGAGCCAGGAGGACGTAAAAATGCCGCGGGCCTCCGGCTGTAGCCGGAGGGCCTGTGCGATTCTCCAGAAGGACGTCTTGCACGCGCGTTCGATCAGCACCGGGATGCGGCCGCGCTGCTGCGTCACGTGAGCGCAGAAGGCTGGGCGGAACCCTTTCAAGCCGAGCATGGCGGCGCGGATCAGGCCGGGCATATCGCGCAGCCGCGCCCGGAGCAGCCAGGACCGCGGCAAACCCGCCGTTTCCCAGCTCAATTGGCCCGCGGGGAAGCGCTCCAGGATGGCGACTGCGGCATAGGCGCGCGCGGGATAGCGCGACGGATCAAAATGAGCGACCCACTCGCGGCCCGGGTCGGCGAAGAACTCGAACTCGCGGCAGATGTTCACCTTCACACACGCCGGGACGCGCAGGGAGCCGACATGGCGAAGGGATTCGAGGCTTGTTTCCACCAGCAGCCGCCGCTCGATGAGAAACTCGCCGATAGCGCCGGTGCGCGCCCGCGCGGCGGCGATGAGGCGCGCGTGCGGCTCTCCGTACCTGCCGTTTCGCCACAGTGAACGCAGCGACTCGCGGCGCGAGACTTTGCCGATGCCGAGTGCGCGCAGGTTTTCGCCGGCGCCCGCCAGGGGGCCCGACAGCGCGCGCTCGCATTTCGCGCGTACGGCTTCGATAATGCCATCCAGCCCGACCGGATCAGGCGGCGGGCCGGCGGCGCTGAGAAGTTCTTCGCTCACCTTCCATCCCGAGCGGCGGCCGCTCATCATCGGGCGGCACAGCGGCGGTGCAGCGTCGCGCGGCGTCAGCCGGGTGAAAGAACCCGCTGACGCCGGAAATCCAGCTCGCGAACTCCACGGCAGGCACGTCGGCGCCATCCACGAGCCGCGGCAACAGAAGCGGATGCGACGTCTTGGAAGCCAGACCAGGCTCGCAGGTGGTTGCCGAGACGACGCCCAGCTTCGTCAACCACGGCAGGAATTCACAATCGACGACGTTGGAGGGATAGCAGAAGTGGCGCGGCACGCGGCCCGTCATGGACGCGATCGCAGCGCGGTTGTCGTCGATCTCCCTGGCGAACAGATCCTCGTCGAGCGGGACGCGGTGCCGGTGGGTATGGAGCTGGAAGTCGACGCCGGCGGACGCCAGTTCGCTCACCTCGCCGGGTTTCATGATCTGGAGACAGCGCCGGCGTGTGAATTCCTCCAGCGGAAAGCGCAGGAACACGGCGAGCCGCCGCAAGCACTCGTTCTTTCCCGCCTGGCCCAGCTTCGCGGCGCGCGCAAAAGCGTGAATCGCGCGCACGGCGCGGGCCCGGCCCGAAGCGGTGTCAAGGCAGAGTCGAGGCGGAAATCCGGGCATGAGCCCCGCGGAGTTTATTATCTTGCCCCGATGCTTCCAAAGCATGTAAGAGACTGAAACATCAAAGATCGGCTGGCCGGCATACGAATAGTAAGTTGTCAAGTAGACCGTAGCCGGATAACCATAAGCCTTCAATATCGGAAAAGCCCGCGCGTAAAAATCGTAAGTGCCGTCGTCAAACGTGAGCACTGCTGCGCGCCGCGGAAGCCGGCCATCATAGAGGCGCTCGAGGCCCTCGATCAGAGGCAGAACGGTACAACCGTGATATCTCAGAATTTCCAGCCGCTGTTCGAGCCCCTCGGGACTGATATAAAGCGATGGATCCCATTCGTGTTCGTCTTCGAGCGAGACGCCATGGTATCCGAGGATCAGCAGCCGCCGGTTCCTCCACTCGCTCGACGCCAAATGCCCGAACACGCCGGCATCACGCAGACACTCAAGGAACAACTGCTTCACGCGCCTGTTCATTAACCCCAGAGCCCCTCCAGGCGGCGGCCCCTTTTGCACTCATGCTAGCACGCAGGCGCAGGGCTCCGAGCCGCGCTAAAATGTCCGCTTGCCCGCCAGGACTTCAGTCAAGAGACGCCATGTTCGATGAAATAGCAAAGAAGACAGCAGGCGCGATGCACTCGCCCGGCAAAGGTTTTCTGATCGGCGCGCTGGCAGCCGGAGAGAGCGTGACCGGACAGGCCGCAGTGGTGCGATGCGAGCGCCGCGAGACGAAAGCCGGCAAGCCGTACCTTGCGCTGACGCTGTCCGACCGCACGGGCCAGATCGATGCGAAGGACTGGGACCATGCGGATGAGTACGAAGCCGTTTTCGAATCCGGCGCGGTGGTAAAGGTACGGGCCAAGGTTGAAGAGTTCAACGGCGACCTGCAACTCAGGATCGAGCGCGCGAGGCGTCTCAGGGAGAACGAGTACGACCTGGGCGATTTTACGGCCGCCTCGGCATACGATATAGACCAGATGTATTCCGCTCTCGCGTGCGTGGTCGCCGGCGTGCGCGACGAGTGGATACGGAAGCTGCTCGAGACGGTTCTCGAACGCTACAGCGAAGGCTGGCGCCGCGCGCCCGCGGCGATGAGGATTCACCACGCGTTCTCGGGCGGCCTGATGGAACACGTGCTCTCCATGTGCCGCGCCGCGCTGGCGCTGTGCACCCACTATACGCAACTGGACCGCGATATCCTTATCGCCGGTTGCATACTCCACGATCTGGGAAAGATGCGCGAGTTGCAGGCCGGCATCACACTGGCGCAGACCGCCGCAGGCAAGCTGGTCGGCCACATCGGCGAGGGATTGCTGATGCTCGAGGATTGCTGCCGCGGGATCGACGGCTTCCCCGAGGAAACGCGCATGCTGCTGCGGCACATGGTGGTGAGCCATCACGGCGCGTTCGAGTACGGCGCGCTCAAGCTGCCGATGACGCCGGAGGCGATTGTTCTGAGCGCGCTCGACGATCTCGATTTCAAGCTGGAGTACACGTTCCGCGTGATCACCGAGGGCGGCGAGGACTTCAGCTCATGGCAAAGGCCGCTCGAACGCGAGATCTGCCGCCTCAGGCGCCCCTTGCCCGTTTCCGAAGGCCAAGCCCCGGACGCGCAGGAAGAATAAGCCGCCCGTTCTCTACGGCAACGCCTTCGAAGGCGTCGTTCGAGATGAGCAGGAAGCCGTCGAGATCGGCGTAATCCACCAGCGGGGAGAGGTGTGCGGCGGCGGTGACACTGATCGAGGACGAGATCATGCACCCGAGCATGGTCTTCATGCCGAGCGATTTCGCCATTTCGATGGTGCGCAAGGCTTCGAGAATGCCGCCGCACTTGTCGAGTTTCACGTTGACGCCGTCATAGGCGTCCGCCAGGCGCGGCACGTCTTCGGGGTGATGCACGGCCTCGTCGGCGATTATCGGGATGTGCACGCGCGAGCGCACCCAGCGGATGTCGTCGTGCATGGCGGCGGGCATGGGCTGCTCGACGAACTCGACGCCCTGCTTTTCGAGCCAGTTAATCTTGCGGACGGCTTCTTCTTTGCCGGTCCAACCTTCGTTCGCGTCGCAGCGGAGGGGCTTGTTCGTGACGCTGCGGACGGCCTCGATGGTCTGCTCGTCTCGATCGAGGCCCACCTTGATTTTGAGCACGGGAAACGGCGCGGCTTCGCGGACCTTCCGCCGCGTGACCTCGGGCGTGTCGATGCCAATGGAGAACGTGGTGACCGGCGCGTCTTTCGGATCGAGCCCGAAGTACTGGTACAGCGGGACACCGAGCTTCTGCCCCATCCAGTCCATCAGCGCTATGTCGATGGCGGCCTTGGCGGCCCAGTTGCCGCCGATGCGGCGGAAAACTTCGGCGAGCACCTTGCGAAACCGGCGCGGGTCGGCGCCGGCGAGATAGTCGCGCACGGATTCAACGGCGGCCTGCGCGCCCTTCGCGTCCTCCTGATAGCGCACGATGGGCGCGCCCTCGCCGAGTCCGGCAATGCCGTCGCGCTCGTAGCGGACCACGAGCGTGTCGCGGTACTCGCTCGAGGACATCACCGTTGTCCAGGTATGGCGGAGATTCAGGCGCGTGATGCGGGTTTCGACCGCGGCGCCCCGGCGCTGAGCGGCGGGGGTTCCGCGTCCGGCGCCGCGCACCGGCGGAGCGGCGGCGAACGCAGCGGATTTGAGCAGCCCGCGGCGCGTCATCTCGGCCTCCTTGCCGCGACGAGCAGCTTCGCCCAGTGGGGATCCGCAAGGCGGCCTATCTGGACGACGGGGCGCTCGTGCGTAGATGCGTGGATGAACTCACCCTTTCCTATATACATGCCCGTGTGCGTGATCTTGTCCTCCGATGCGCCGAAGTAGAGCAGGTCGCCCGGCTTCAGCTTCGAGCGATCGACGGCCGTCATGCCCTGCCAGCGCGCCTGCGGGCCCGCATCGCGCGGAATGGCGATGCCGCGGCGGCGGCACAGCATCTGCATGAAACCTGAGCAGTCGTAACCGAAAGTGGAAGTGCCGCCCCAAAGGTACGGCAGGCCGAGAAAGCGTTTTGAGAACGCGATGACCTCGGGAATCGAGGAAGGCTTGCGCCCGGTGGAGACGACATCGCCGCTCTGCACCCACGCCATTGCGCCATCCGCGAGGCGGACCTGTATCCAGCGCTCGCCGCGGGTGGACGCTACTTCGAGACGCGCCTCGTAAGGCAGCGTCAAGAGCGGCTTATGCACGGTGACATCGGGCTCCCGGTAAAGGTTCGCGAAGAGCGATTCCACCTGAACGCCTTCGGCGGCGTAGGGCTCGTCACGCGCGAGCAGGCTCGACTGCGTGACCCAACCGGTGTAGTCGTCCGGAGTGCGAATCTTCGCCCACCCCGCCTGCTTTTCGAGCACGCCGACGTTGGCGCCATAGATTGCCTGGGAAACCACGCCGGCGTCCTCGGAGGCACTCGCGTGCATGCTGGCGACGGGAGTGATGACGACGGCGGTAGGGGCGGCAAGCAAAGCCGCCAAAAACAATAGCATGACCTCAGTTTAGACGCACGCGCGAGGGCCGCGGCAACCGGCAAGCAGCACTGGCGCAGCCACGGCGGGACAGCCCGTCTTGGGTGCACCAAAGCCGGCGGCCTTTTCCATAGACTGAAGCATGGATCAGAAGACTGCTGAGAGGCTCAAAGAGATCACCGCCAGGCGCAAGCAGGCCCATGCGCGGCTGATGGCGCTGAAGTAGAAGGTGTATGGCGGCTTCCTCGAAATGGAGAAGGCGGCCTTTTCGGACGGAGCGCTGCCGACGCGGCAAAAGGAACCGATTGCAATCGGCATCTCGGTGGTGGAGGACTGCGAGTCCTGCATGCAGTGGCACATCGAGCAGGCGGTTGCGGCGGGCGCTTCGTTTGAGGAGGTGCTCGAGGCAATCGAAGTGGGCATCGAGATGGGCGGGGGCCCCGCAACCGTGTCCGCAAGGTTCGCGCTGGACGTGATGGACAGCCTGGACCTGAAACCTGCGAACGCGAAGTAAAAACCGGCACGGGGCGGCTGTTGCGCTGCCGCGCACCACCCCTGCGGCTATACTGGAACAGTAGCGGCGTGAGGAAGAGGGGCGCGCATGACGCCATATCCGGAATGGCTATGGGGGCTGTCCTGGGGATACGCCGGGCTGGCTTTCCTTTCCGGAATCATCATTTTGGCGGATGAAACCCGCCGCCCGCAGAAGATGTTCATCATGAACCTGGTGTGGCCCATAACCGCGCTCTACTGGGGACCGTTTGCCCTGTGGTGCTACGGCAAGGCCGGCCTGGGGATGACGAAGCAGCACCATCAGCAACAACAGGCGCGGCGGCAACGCGCGCGGCGGCGCGAAGATCGACAGGGCGGCGGGCAAGAGCAGGGCGGACAGCAGGGACGTCAGGAGCAGCAGCAGAGCGGCGGCCATCAGCCACAACAGACTGAGCCGCCGGCCAACATCGCAGGTAGCGGTCGCGGAATGATAATCGGCTTCTTCTTTTCCTATCCGGCCAACGCTTTCCTTCTCAGAAAGGGCTGGAAAGAGAGGATGGGGTAGCAAAGAGAGAGGGGGGTGCTCATGGAAAGAGATCCTGTGTGCGGGATGGAAGTTGATGTCGAGGACGCGGCCGGCTCCAGCGAGTACCGCGACCGCACTTACTATTTCTGTTCGACGCGCTGCAAGGAGGAGTTCGACCGCAATCCGGAGAAGTACGCCGGATCGCGGCGCTCCGGCGCGTACTGATTGCTCAAGCACGCGGCGGCCGCCTCCCGCCGGGGCCGGCCGCCGCCTTATCACAGCCGGCGGCGCATCCCACCGGAATTCCGGCTCTGCGCCGGCCGGAAATCGCTGTCTCCTTTAGTTCTCGCCCTCCCCGTACACCACGCTTACGTCGCTGCCGGCGGCGGAAGACGACACGGTAGCCGTAACCGACCGGGCGCCATCCCTGGCGACAATGATGCCTCCCGCGGCCGAACCAGCGGGGCTCTCGACGGAGAAGCCTGCGCTCTCGAGTGTTGAGCGGTACCGCTCCATCACCCTCGATGGAGGCTCCGCCACGGTGAATGTGAGACTGCCTCCCGCGCCCTTCTCCGAGCTGGACGCCGCGACGGCCACCCGGGGCTTGGCGCCGGGATAGACGGGCACCCACGCCGGCAGTTCGCCTCCGGCCCCGAACGTGACGCTCGCGCCCTTATCGTCCGAGAAACTGATGCGGCCCTGCTTGATGTCATCAAAGTTGATATTGACTATCTTGCCCGTGCTCTTCTCACGGATAGTCACAATGCCCTTGCCTTCGTCCACTCTCACTACCTCGGCATCGGGGTTGAATGCCGTGATCATCTTTGCAGCCGCTGCGCCGGGATTCTTCTCCCACTCGCTCGGATCGAATCCAGCTTGCTTCACCTTGTGAACCAGGAAAAGCCCGCCCGCAACGACACCGATCACCAGCAGGAGTACAAGTCCTCCGATGATGCCCAGAACCCAAACCAGCGGGCTGGTCTTCTTTTTGGGCGGCATGCCGGTGGGACCCACGGCTGGGGGGTAATTAGTCGCCATTCACGTGCTCCTGAGGTAAGAGTCGACAACAAATGGCCGATTGTACCGCGGCGACGGCCGATTGCAATCACCATTTGCAACTTTCGCCGGAATTTTCGGCAAACCGCTCCCAGCCGTGCAGTCCACGACGGGGCATCACCGGTTGGATGCCGGGGCACGCCAGCCCCGGAACCACCGGAGCCGCATGCGATACTTCGCAGCGCGCTTGCCGTGGAGGAGGACGAGCCGGACGGGTTATGTCCTGCAAAGAGGGCGCCGCGGCAGGCGGGCATCGCGCAGGACGGGTTCCGTCCGGGCGCGGAGTTCGCGCTTCGAGAGCGGGCGCGGGCGGCTACTCGGCGGTCTGCTTCTCGAGTTTCCGTTCCTGGAGCAGCAGACGCCGGAGCGAGCGCAAATCGTTCAGAATACGGCGGCTGGTAGTCACGTGCACGGAAAGCTTGGCGAGGTTGTAACTGACAAGTTGCAGCGCCTGCATGCGGCGCTCCGGCTGCCACCGCCCGATTTCGGATTCGACGTCCTTTCGCGCTTCCTCGACTGCTTCTTCCAGGAGTTCCATAAACTCCTGCGCGCCTTCGATGTTCTCGAACGGTGTTTCCGGTTCGTAGCTCACTACGTGCGCTCCAGTTCAGACGATCTGACGCCCGCGGCCGGTCCAGTGAAGTACTTGTTCAGAGTCTTACAACTCTCCGACCTTCAATGCGATACCGGCCCGACAGGACAAGGTTGATAGCCTCAGTATATATCCTGTGCTCCTGTTCGAGAATGCGCGCGGCCAGCGTCTCGTCCGTGTCGTCATCGAGTACCGGCACCGCCGCCTGAACGATTATAGGCCCGGCGTCAAGAAATTCATCCACGAAATGCACCGTGCAGCCGCTGATCTTTACGCCGTGCTCCAACGCCTGGTGCTGGGCGTCGAGCCCTGGAAACGACGGCAGAAGTGATGGATGGATATTAATAATCCGCCGTTCGAACTGGCGCACGAAGTAGGCGCTCAACAGACGCATGAAACCGGCGAGGCATACGAGGTCGACATGGTGCTTGTTGAGTTCGTCAACTACCATGCGATCGTAGAGCTCGCGATCCAAGCCTTTGGAAGGCAGGCACACAGCCGTCAAGCCGCGTTCGCGCGCGATTGCGAGGCCGCGCGCTTCGGGACGGTTTGAGATGACCACCGCGATCCGGGCATCCGGAATGCGCCCCGCGTCGATGCTGTCTGCGATCGCTTCGAAGTTAGACCCGCGGCCGGAGAGGAGAATACCGAGTCGTTTCATTTGTACACCACGCGCGGCTTAGCGCCGCGTTTCAATTGGATGACGCGTCCAATGCCGTAGAACGGTTCTTTGAGTCGGGCGAGAACACGGTCCGCCGCGGCGACCTTCGCTTTGGGAATGACGAGTATCATGCCGATACCGAGGTTGAAGGTGCGGCGCCAGTCGTCATCGGGGACGTTGCCGAGGCGCTTCAGCAGTTCGAAAACGGGAGGCACGGTCCACGCGGCTGTGTCGATTTCCACGCCAAGGCCTTTCGGCAGAATGCGCGGCGTATTTTCCGTGATGCCGCCGCCGGTGATGTGAGCGGCGCCGCTCAGCAGGCCCTTGGCGAGCAGCGCCTGTATGGGCCTCAGGTAACTGCGGTGAACGCGCAGCAATTCGTTGCCTACGGTGGCGCCGATCTCCGGCAGATAGGTAGCGGGCGAGTAACCGGCCACCTCGAACAAGAGCTTCCGGGCGAGCGAGTAACCGTTCGTGTGAAGACCGGTGGAAGGCAAACCGAGCAGCACGTCGCCCGGCTTGATCGAGGCGCCGGTCAGCATACGGCGGCGCTCCACTGCTCCGGTGATGAAGCCGGCAAGGTCGTACTCATCCGCGGGATAAAAGCCGGGCATCTCGGCGGTCTCGCCGCCAATGAGCGCGCAGCCGTTCTCGCGGCAGGCTTTTGCGAGTCCCGAAACCACCTGCCGCGTTACCTCCGCGTCGAGCTTCCCGGTGGCGTAGTAATCGAGGAAGTAGAGCGGCGCGGCGCCCTGGACGGCGATGTCGTTGACGCAGTGGTTCACCAGGTCCTGGCCCACGGTGTCGTGCCGGCCGGTGGCGAACGCTATTTTGAGCTTCGTCCCGACGCCGTCCGCGGAGCTGACCAGCACCGGCTCTTTCCAACCCTTCAGCCGGTAGCCGCTGCCGAAAGCGCCGATGCCGGAAAGCACCGCCGGCGTGAAGGTCTTCGGCGCCAGTTTCTTAATATGGGCGATGGCGCGGTCGGCCTCGTCGATGTCCACACCAGCGTCGCGGTAGCGGATCGTGTTGCGTTGAAGCATCGTCAGACACTACAGTATAGCGATCAACCTATGCGCACAGTATCTCTCCCGGCACTGATATTCGTGTGCGCGGCGGCGCTGCCGGCGTCGCCGCCCACGGCCATCGCGATCCGCGATGCGCGCGTCGTCACGGTCAGTGGCCCGGTGCTGGAACGCGGCACCGTCGTGATTCGCAACGGACTGATTGAACAGGCAGGCGCGGACGTAAGGATCCCCGCAGACGCCTGGATTCTCGAAGGCAAAGGACTTACGATCTACCCGGGGCTGATCGACGCCCTGAGCACGCTTGGTCTGCCGGAGTTCGCTCCGCAGGAACGGCCCCAGCGGCCCGGCGGCGGCGCGCCCCCAGGGCCTTCGCCAGCTTCCCCGCGGCCGGAGAGCCCGCAACCGCCGGCGCGCAGCGCGGAGGACCGGCCGTCGTTCAGCGGCTGGGTGCGCGCGGCGGACGAGCTGAAGACGTCCGACAGCCGGATCGAGGCTGCGAGGAATATCGGCTTCACGACGGCGGTGAGTTTTCCCACGCGGAACATTTTCGCCGGGCAGGGCGCGGTGATCGACCTCGCCGGCGAAAAGCCCGGCGACATGGTGGTGGAAACGCCCGCCGGGATGTACCTGACGCTCGAGACCGCGCGCGGCATGCGCGAGTTCCCCAGCTCGCTGATGGGCGCCCTCGCTTACATCCGGCAGGTTGCGCTCGACGCTGAGCATTACAGGCTCGAGCAGGCCTACTACGACAAGAGCCATGCCGGGCGCAAGCGGCCGGCGTACGATCGCGCTATCGAGTCGTTTCTCGAAGCGCCGCGGCTGCTGTTGCCGGCCTCGAGCGGCGTCGAGATCCCGCGCATGCTGCATTTTGCCGCGGGCCTCAAGGCGCCGGTCGTGCTCTATGGCGGACAGGCCGGATATGCACACGCCGGCGCATTAAAGCAGGCAGGCGTGCCGATCCTGGTGAGCCTGAAGTGGCCGGTGCGGGACAAGAACGCCGACCCCGAACAGGAGGACAGCCTCCGCACGCTGGAGTTCCGCGAGCGCGCGCCGTCCACACCCGCCGTGCTCGCGAAGGCCGGCGTGAAGTTCGCCCTGTACACGGACAACGCCGCCGCGCGCGATCTGAAGGCCGCGGTGAAAAAGGCGCTCGACGCGGGTCTCACCGAAGAAGAGCTGGTGCGAGCGATGACGCTCTCGCCAGCCGAGATCTATGGGGTGGCCGATCGCCTGGGCAGCATCGAGAATGGAAAGATCGCGAACCTGGTCATCACCGATGGGCCGCTGTTCGGCGAGAAGACCAAAGTGAAGTACGTATTCGTTGACGGGGAGAAGTTCGAGCCGCCCGCCGAAGCCGAACCCGCGAAGGAGGAAGCAAGATGACGCGCCTCATCTGCATAGCGGCGCTCGCAGCCGCAGCGGCGGCCGCCGCGCCGCCCATCGTAGTAAAGAACGCCACCGTGTTGACGGTCACGAAGGGGACGTTCAAGGGTTCGGTGCTGGTCCGCGACGGCAAGATCGCCGAGGTAGGACAGAACATCGTTATCCCCGCGGACGCGGCCGTGATCGACGCTACGGGCGAGTATGTGATGCCGGGCATTATCGATCCGCACTCGCACATCGCATCGGACAGCACGAACGAGGGCGGCACCTCCGTATCGTCCATGACGCACATCACGGACGTGCTCGACCCCGAAGACATCAGCATCTATCGCGCGCTTGCGGGCGGCGTCACCACGGTGTGCACGATGCACGGCAGCGCGAACACGATCGGCGGCATCGGCTGCGTTATCAAGACGCGCTGGGGCAAAGACGCGGACGGCATCTTGCTCAAGGGTGCGATGCCGGTCCTGAAGCTCGCGCTGGGCGAGAACCCCAAGCGAATGGGCCAGCAGGGCGATTATGGGCCCAACCCCAACGCGCGGTATCCGGGATCGCGGATGGGCGTTGAAGACGTGCTCAGGAAATCGTTCACGGACGCGCAGCAGTACCAGGCGAAGTGGCGCGAATACGAGCAGAAAAAGGCGCGCGGCGAGGATGTCATTCCGCCCCGGCGCGATTTGACGCTGGAGCCGCTGGTGGCGGCGATGGAGGGCCGCATGCTCGTCCACGTCCACTGCTACCGCGCGGACGAGATTCTCATGATGCTCCGCGTGGCGCGCGATTTCGGTTTCCGGGTTCACGCGCTCATCCACGTGCTCGAAGGCTACAAGGTGGCCAAGGAGATCGCGGCCGCCGAAGCCGGTGCGACGACGTTCAGCGACTGGTGGGCTTACAAAATGGAAGCCGCGGACGCTATTCCCTACAACGCGGCGCTGATGTTGAAGAAGGGCGTGGACGTTTCGCTCAACTCCGACGACGCCGAACTGATGCGGCACCTGAACCAGGAGGCCGCAAAGGTGGTGAAGTACGGCGGCGTCACCGATGACCAGGCGCTGGCGATGATCACGATCAACGCCGCGCGGCAGCTCGGGCTCGACAAGCGCATCGGCTCGATCGAGCCGGGCAAGGATGCGGATCTGGTCATCTACGACAAGCACCCGCTGTCGAACTACGCGAAAGTGCAGAAGGTCATGATCGACGGTCAGATCTACTTCGACCGCGACCGCGACATCAGCGAGCGCGCGGCGCGCGAGGAGGCAAAGAAGAAGCTGCTGGAAAAAGAAAAGGAGCAGCAGAAGCAGGAAAAGAAACGCGGCGGGCCGGAGGGCTCCGCGGAGAGGAGGCCGTCGTGAAGAAAGCGCTTCTTGCAGGTTTGCTGGCCGCGGCGCCGCTCGCGGCGGCGGATGCGGACAGCGTTCTGCTGCGCGGCGGAACCGTGCATACGGTTTCCGGCGCCGATATTCCGAACGGTTCGGTGCTCGTACTGAAAGGAAAGATTGCGGCGGTCGGCGCGAAGCTTGGCGCGCCGGGCGGGGTGCGTGTGATCGACATCAAAGGGTTGCACGTGTACCCGGGCATGATCGATTCGTCGACGCAACTGGGCCTCAGCGAAATCGACGCCGTGGCGGAGACCAACGACGTTTCCGACCTCGGCGACTTCAATCCGCAGCTGCGAGCCATCATCGCCGTGAACCCCGCGAGCGAGCACATTCCGGTGACGCGCGCGAACGGCATCACGGCGGCCATTGCCGCTCCCACCGGTTCGCTTGTCGCCGGGCAGGCCGCGCTGATTCACCTGGACGGCTGGACCTGGGAGCAGATGGCCGTGGAGCCTTCCGCCGCCATGATCCTGAATTTCCCGAGCATCCGGACGCGCCGTTCGTACTTCCAGCGCAACGCCACGCCATTCGAGGATGCGAAGAAAGAGTACGACAAGAAGATCCGGAAGCTCGGCGAATACTTCGAGGAAGCGCGGCGTTACCAGCGTGCCAAGGCGGCGGGCGCGCCGGATTTCGAAACAGACGTGCGGTACGAGGCGATGCTGCCCGTGCTCGAAGGCAAACAGCCGCTCGTGATTCGCGCCTCCCGCGAGCGCGAGATCAAAGCGGCGCTGAAGGTCGCCGCCGGGCAGAAGCTGAAGGTCGTGATCGCCGAACCATACGATGCCGACAAGGTTTTGAAAGAACTGAAGGAGGCTGACGCGGCGGTAATCTTCGGTCCAACGCTCGCGCTGCCGCCCGAAGAAGATGACGCATACGACCGTATCTACAGCATGCCGGCGAAGCTGTACAAGGCAGGCATCAAGTTCGCCTTCGGCAGCTTCTCCACGCAGTTCGCGCGCAATTTGCCCTACCAGGCGGCAAACGCCGTGGCTTACGGGTTGCCGTACGATGTGGCGCTGAAGGCAGTTACGCTCACGCCGGCCGAGATTTGGGGCGTGGCGAAGCAGATGGGTTCGATCGATGAAGGCAAATCGGCGGACCTGATCGTCACCGACGGCGATCCGCTGGAGACGCGGACTCAGATCAAGTACGAGTTCATCGCCGGCAAGGAAGTAAGTCTCGATAACAAGCAACTGCGGCTCTACAAGGAGTATTCATCGCGGCCGTAGGCCTTGAGCCGGTCTCAGGCAACCAGCCCCGGGTGCTGAAACGCATCCCGGGGCTTCGTCATTCGCACACGCAGGCCGGCCAGGAAGCAGCGCGGGACAGCCCGGCACACGCCGCCGCCGAAATCGGAGAAGATCTCTTTGCGCCATTCCGGCGCCCTGCCCTGCGCAAGGCCGAGCCCCGTGCCCGGCAGATCCACATCCCGCCGCGGAAATTTACCCGCCTGAAGCGGCCCGATCGGCCATACAATCGTAGCCATAGCCGGGCGGTCCGGCCTGCGAAGAGGTACCATCTCCGCCTGCCGGCAACCCGAGAAAAGGGGGAGTCGCGTATGTCCGTGGTAACGATCTCGCGCGGCACTTTTAGCGGAGGCAAAGCGTTGGCCGAATCTCTCGGCCGGCTGCTCGGCTTTCGTTGCATCGACCGGGACATGATCGTGGAACGCGCGGCCGGAGAACGCGTACCGCAGCAGGAGCTCCGCTCGGTTCTCGAACAGCCGCCCGGGCTGCTTCGCCGCGCCAGCCACAAGCGCTATATCTATCTGGCGCTGATCCAGGCCGCACTCACCGAAGAAGTGAAGAACGGCAAGGCCGTCTACCATGGCCTCGCCGGCCACCTGTTGTTGCGCGGCCCGGCGCTCTTACGCGTGCGCATTATCGCGCCGCTGGAGTTCCGGATACGAATGGCGCGGCAGAACACAAACATGACGCGCTCCGAGGCCATCGCCTACATAGAGAAGATGGACCACGACCGGCGCAAGTGGACGAAATTTCTGTACGGGGAGAACTGGGAGGACCCGGCGCTCTATGATGTTGTGATCAATCTGGAGCACATGCAGATTGACGAGGCAGCCGAGGTCCTGGCCTCGGCGCTGGAGCGGCCCACGTTCCAGTTCACGCCGGAATGCCGGTCGGAGTGGTATGACCTCGCCCTCGCCGCGCGAGTCCGCGCCACCCTTGCCGTCGATCCGTCCACCAGTAATCTGGAGTTGAATGTCGAGTCTCGCGCCGGATGCATAACTATCTCCGGAGAATTGCTCGATCAGGCGGACGCCGTGCGCCGCGTCGCCGGCACTGTTCCGGGGACAACCGGGTTGACTGTCCGGCAGGCCGCGAGTACGGATGAACTGTGGCCCTGGGGCGCGCTGTCGGCCGATAAATGAACGCCGGTCATAAAAGCCGGGCCACGGTTCTGCCACGGCTTTCAGCCTTTCGCACCAGCCTGGTTGCTTTCGGTCCCGCGAGGGCATATGTTGGTGGCTAAAACTAAACGTTCGCCCGCGCCAAGGCAACGCCGGCGCGGGTTTCCGCGCTGGCCCTGAGGGACCGGAGGAGTCATGAAACGCGCTCTCGTTTTCGCATTGTGCGTTCCGGCGCTTGCCGCCGACGCTCTTGCCATCGGTCAAACCAGATACATCGAGTTCGCGCCCGCGCCCGGCAGTTTCGCAATCGTCAACAACGGCGCCGCCGCCCGCGTGTATGCCGATCCGAACGACTGGCCGGGCGTGCTGCGAGCCGCAAAAGACTTGCAGACCGACATAGCGCGCGTAACCGGCGTCACGCCGGTTTTCGCGGATTCGATAAAAGCGCTCCGCCCGACCGCGATCATCGCCGGAACGCTGGGAAAGAGCGCGGTTATCGATCGCCTCGCGCGGGAGGGCAAGATCGATGCCGCACCCATCGCCGGAAAATGGGAAGCGTTCCTCATTCAGGTTGCGCGGGCTCCGCTGCCCGGCGTGGAGAGCGCGCTGGTCATCGCGGGCAGCGATAAGCGCGGAACGATATACGGCATCTACGATGTCTCCGAGCAGATCGGCGTGTCCCCCTGGTACTGGTGGGCGGACGTGCCCGTCACCCACCGCGACGCGCTCTATGTCAAACCCGGCAGGTACGTCGAAGGCGAACCGGCGGTGAAGTACAGAGGCATCTTCCTAAACGACGAGGCCCCGTCGCTCACAAATTGGGTCAACGCCAGGTTCGGCACGTACAATCACCAGTTCTACACAAAGGTGTTCGAGCTGATACTGCGCATGAAGGGCAACTTTCTCTGGCCCGCCATGTGGAACAACGCCTTCAACGAAGACGACCCCTTAAACCCCAAGCTTGCCGACGAGTACGGAATCGTGATGGGCACATCACATCACGAGCCGATGCTGAGAGCGCAGCAGGAGTGGAAACGCCACGGCACGGGTCCGTGGGACTACTCGCGCAACGAGGAGGTACTGAAGAAGTTCTGGGCGGACGGTGTCGAGCGCAACAAGAACTACGAGAGCATAATCACGCTGGCAATGCGCGGCGACGGCGACATGCCGATGTCCGAGAGCGCCAACGTGGCGCTGCTCGAGAAGATCGTGGCCGACCAGCGCAAAATCATAGCCGAACGCGTAAATCCGGACGTGACCAAGGTGCCGCAGGTGTGGGCGCTTTACAAAGAGGTGCAGGAGTACTACGAAAAAGGCATGCGCGTGCCGGACGACGTCACGCTCCTCTGGTGCGATGACAACTGGGGCAACATACGGCGCCTGCCAACGCCCGAAGAGCGCAAGCGAAGCGGCGGAGCCGGCATTTACTACCATTTCGATTATGTAGGGGGCCCGCGCAATTACAAGTGGCTTAACACCGTCCCGATCACGAAAATCTGGGAACAGATGAATCTGGCGTATAACTACGGCGCAACGCGCATCTGGATCGTCAATGTAGGAGACCTGAAGCCGATGGAGTTCCCCATCGAGTTCTTCCTCACGTTCGCGCGCCACCCCGACCGATGGCCGAAAGAGAGTCTCGCGGACTACACGCGCGCGTGGGCCGAACGCGAGTTTGGCGCGAAGCACGCCGCCGGCATCGCGGACATAATCTCGAAATACACGAAGTACAACGGACGCCGCAAGCCGGAGCTTCTGGAACCCACCACTTACAGCCTCGTCAACTACGACGAAGCCGATTCCATGCTCGCCGGTTTCAGGGCGATCACAGAAAAAGCCAAACGCATCTACAGCGAACTCCCCGAGAACGCGCGCGATGCGTTCTACCAGCTGGTGCTGTTCCCCACGGAAGCCTCCTGCAACCTGAACGAAATGTACGTAGCCGTGGGTAAGAACCGGTTATACGCCGCGCAGGGACGCGCATCGACCAACGATTGGGCGGCAGAGGCGAGGGCGCTCTATGAGAACGATGCCGCCCTGGCTGACTATTACAACCACAAGCTCGCCGGGGGCAAGTGGGAACATATGATGGACCAGACCCACATCGGATATACATATTGGCAGCAGCCGCCCGCGAATGCCATGCCCGGCGTCAACGAGATAGAGGCGCCTGCCGGCGGGGTGATGGCTATCGCCGTTGAGGGCTCTTCCGACTCATGGCCCGGCGCGCCGGGAGTCCCCGAGTTGCCCTCTTTCGATTCTTTCTCCAGGCAGCGGCGGTACATCGACGTATTCAACCGCGGCCGCACGCCGTTCAGATTCACGGCCCGGCCGGGTGCGCCGTGGATAGTCCTGAGCCCCGCCTCCGGCGCCGTCGAGAAGGATCAGCGCGTCTGGGTATCGGTGGATTGGACAAAGGTTCCCGCGGGCACATCTACCGCGCACATAATGATATCGGCGCCGGAAAACGACCCGAGACCTGTGCGGGTAACGGCGTTCAATCCCGCAGCGCCTACGCGCGACTCGCTGGAAGGCTTCGTCGAAACCGGCGGCTACATCTCGATTGACGCGGAACACTACACGCGCAAAGTGGATTCCGATACCGCGCGATGGGACCTCGTCCCCGACTACGGCCGGACCGCTTCTTCGATGACCATCTTTCCGGTAACCGCGGCCTCGGTGCTCCCGCCCGGCGAAGCGCCGCGCCTGGAGTACCAGATGTACATTTTCAACCCCGGGAAGGTAAGTGTAGAAGCTATAATCGCTCCGACGCTGAATTTCGTCCCCGGCCGCGGGCTGCGGTATGCCGTCTCTTTCGACGACGAGCAGCCCCGGATTGTGGACGCGCTCGAGCACAATACGCTCCAGGACTGGGAAACTTCTGTGCGCGACAGTGTACGAAAAGTAACTACCACGCACACGCTGGCGACACCCGGCTATCACACGCTCAGGTTCTGGATGGTGGACCCGGGGCTCGTGCTACAGAAGCTCGTGATCGATCTCGGCGGCGTAAGACCCAGTTATCTTGGGCCGCCGGAAACTTATCATCGCTAGTCGAGACCGGCCTTCTTCCACAGCGCGTCGACGCGGGCTTTCACATCGGCGCTCATCCTGATAACCTCCGGCCAAGGGCGGGTGAAACCTTCGCCCGGCCATTTGCGGGTGGCGTCAACGCCCATCTTCGATCCGTAGTTCGGCAAACGGCTCGCGTGGTCCAGCGAGTCCACCGGGCCCATGCTGAACTCAATGTCACGCTGCGGATCGATGTTGTTCAGCGCCTTCCAGGCCACCTCGCGCACGTTCTGGACATCCACGTCCTCGTCCACGACAACGATGCACTTGGAGAACATCGCCTGGCCCATCCCCCAGATGGCGTGCATCACCTTGCGCGCGTGGCCGGGATAGGACTTGCGAATGGAGACCAGCAGCAGGTTGTGAAATACTCCCTCGGCCGGCATCGCCATGTCGCGCACCTCGGGTAGCTGTAATCGCATGAGCGGGAGGAAAATCCGCTCGATCGCCTTGCCCATGTAGTAATCCTCCATGGGAGGCGGGCCGACTATCGTGGCCATGTAGATCGGCTGCTTGCGCGAAGTTATGCACGTCACATGGAAAACGGGGTACTTATCCTCGAGCGAGTAGAAGCCCGTGTGATCGCCGAACGGGCCTTCCGTGCGCAACTCGCCCAGCTCCAGGTAGCCCTCCAGCACCAACTCGGCTTCTGCCGGCACCTCGAGGTCAACGGTCTCGCACTTCACCATGTTGACCGGCTCGCGCCGCAGGAAGCCCGCGAACATCATTTCGTCCATGTCGGGCGGCAGCGGCAGTATAGACGCGAAAACGGTAGCCGGGTCGGCGCCTATCGCAACGGCGACGTCCATCCGCGCCTGTTTGCCCGCCGTGAGCAATCTCCGGTAATGCTCCGCTCCCTGCTTGTGCGTCTGCCAGTGCATGCCCGTGGTGCGCTCATCGAAGATCTGCATGCGGTACATTCCGCAGTTGCGCTTGCCGGTGTCGGGATTGCGCGAGAACACCAATGGCAGCGTGATGAAGCGGCCGCCGTCCGCGGGCCAGCACTGGAGGACGGGGTAATCGAATAAAGAGAAGTTGTCGCGCCGCACCACTTCCTTGCACGGACCCCCCGAGACCTCACGCGGGAAGAACGACCCTGCCTCCACCAGCTTGGGGACCATCTTCAGCTTGTCCCACACGCCTTCGGGCGTGCGCGGCTGAAGAAACTCCGTGATGCGCTCCGCCACCTCGTCCAGCGAATCCACCTCCAGCGCCATCTGCATCCGGCGCATACTCGCGAAAGCGTTCATCAGCACGGGTATGCTCGATCCGCGCGCCTTCTCGAACAGCAGCGCCGGACCGCCGCTCTTCACGGCGCGGTCGGCGAACTCGGTCATCTCGAGCACCGGATCCACCTCGAACGGTATCCGCTTCAGCTCGCCCGCCCGCTCCAGGCGCTTGACGAACTCGCGCAGGTCCTTGTATCCCATGGGAGAAATACTATTATCCGCAGACCGCGCCAGCCCCGGTGTTCCTCGTGATACAATTCCCTCCGCATCTCAAATCGCCCATGCCAAAATCACCTGCATGCAGCGCGCCGTCCCGGAGGTCGAGTATTGCTGGGCCGACGTTTGGTCCAAGTACAACCGCGCGTACCTCCGCCGCTGGTTCCACCGGGAGGCCGAATCGGACCTGACGGTCTGGATCAACTACAACCCTGATTAGCGCGCCGGCTTGGCGGAAGGGCCGGTCTGGACCACCGTGCTCCGGGCGCACTATCATTAGAGGTTTCATCCCACACGGAGATTCAATGACCAATCGAACCGCATTCGTCACCGGCGCGAGCCGCGGCATCGGACGGGCCATCGCGCACACCCTCGCGCATGCCGGCGCGCGCGTAATCGTCGCATCCAACGAACGAGAGAACAACGACATAGTGGCCGGAGAGATCCGCGCCGCCGGCGGGCAGGCCACGCCGCTGTTCATCGACATGACCTCGCAGGATTCCATCAAGGAAGCCTTCGCCGCCGCGCTCAAAGAGGGCCGCATCGACATCCTCGTGAACAACGCCGGCGTCACCAAGGACGGCTTCGCCGTTCGCATGAAGAAGGAGGATTGGGATTTCGTCCTCTCCATCAATCTCACCGGAGCGTTCCTGGCGTGCCAGCAGGTGCTGCCGGGAATGATGAAGGAGCGCTGGGGCCGTATAGTCAACATCGCCTCAGTCGTCGGCCAGATGGGCAATGCCAGCCAGGCGAATTACGTCTCGTCCAAGGCGGGCATCATCGGCCTGACTAAGGCGCTGGCACGTGAAGTGGCGGGCCGCAACGTCACCGTGAACGCCGTGGCGCCCGGCTTCATCGAGACCGACATGACGGCCAAGCTCCCCCAGGAAGTGAAGGACGCCATGGCCGCGCAGATCGCGCTGAAACGGTTCGGAAAGCCCGAGGACGTGGCCGCCGCGGTGAAGTTCCTCGCAAGCGACGACGCGGCCTACATCACGGGCAACGTGATCAACGTCAACGGCGGCATGTACATGTAGTTTCGGGCCGGGCGGGCTCCGGCCCGCCCCAGACTCCCGACACCGCGAACAGCGCCTTCGCGGCCGGCGCCCCGCCGGAAGCGATTACTTCCTCTTCGCCTTTCCCGCCGGCGCTTCGCTCAGCAGCTTCTCTATCATGCCCCGCATGTTCGCTTCTTCGTTCAGGAAGAAATCGTCCATGCCGCCGTACTGCGCGCGGATGTTGAAACCGCGGTCGATGAACAGCAGGATCGGAGTGTAGAGCATCTGGTTCATTGGGTGCTGGATGAACGAAATCACCTTGTCACGCGGAGCGATGCCTACCGGGAACTTTGCCCCCACTTCCCTGACGTAGTCCGGCACGAACATCGCCGCCATGTCGTTGAACGCGGCTCCGAGCGGCTGGAAGCCTCTGGGCCCGTACTCCTCCGAGAGCTTTTGCAGAACGGCCGAGGCCTGCTTGCAGTGCGGGCACGTCGTCAGCAGGAACTCGAGTGCGATGACCTTCCCCTTGAACTTGCTCAACGCCAGTTGCTGCCCGTTCACGAGCGTGATCGTAAGCTCCGGCGCGCGCCTCGGGATTTTCGGCGCCTCCGCAACAGTCGCGCGTGCGATGCCCGCGCCTGCCGCGCCCGCCGCGGCTGAAAGCAGAAATTCACGCCGGTGGAACCTTCTCATGCCGATAGTCTATCGCCTATGGACGATCGAGTGCATCGAAAGGCGCGAAAACCCTGCGCGCAGTGTGACGGCGGTAAACCAGGAGGACGGGCCGGAGCGTATGATGACTGCTATGCAGCGCTATATGTTGCTGTTACTGGCCGCTGTTGCGTGCATCTCCGGACAAGACCTGGGGGCGCCGATCCAGCAGCAGGCCAACATCAAAACCGAAGACGGCACACCCTTCGCCACGTCTCCCCAAATCATCATGTTGAGGCACGACTGCGATATTCTCGACGTGTTCGGGAGCGGGCTGGTTGTCTTCAGGCCGCACTTCTACGCGGATCCGGTCAGCGCCCCGCCCTGCGAGGCCAGGATCATCGCCGCCGGCTACCGTCCGGTTACTGTCACGCTGTCGGACGGGGCGGTGATCGTGCTCAAGCGGCTGGGCGCAAACGAGGGTTCTGGCGTCAGCATGACCAACCTGCGGGCGCCTGAGGCCGCCCGCAAGGAGTATGAGCGTGGCGAGCAGGACCTCGCGCGCAAGAAGTGGGCCGAAGCCTCCGGCCATTTTGAAAGGGCCGTAGCCGGGTATCCCCAGTACGCCTCCGCCTGGAGCGAACTCGGCGCGGCGCTCGAGCGCCAGGGAAAGCTGGCGGAGGCCGAACAGGCGCTGAACCGGGCCATCGCGGCCGATCCGAAGTACATCAAGCCCTACGGGCAGCTCGCGGAATTGCTCGGTGACCAGAAGCGCTGGGAGGACAGCATCGAAGTGGCCGAGCGCGCTTTCCGGCTCAACCCAATCGAGTTCCCACAGGTGTATTGCGCCCACGCCCGGGCCAGCCTGGAACTGGGGCGCCTGGATGAAGCCGAAAAGAGCGCTCGCCAGGCAATCGAGAACGACACTCAGCATTCGGTCCCGCAAGCCGAGTATTTCCTGGCGCAGATTCTGGCGGCCAAAGGCGACCGGACCGGGGCTTCACAGCACTTCAAGAAATACCTGAAGCTCGATAAACACGGGGAGTTCGCAGGGGCTGCCAGAGAGCTCCTGAAAAAGTGGAAGGATTAGCTTCTGGAGCCGGAGTGGTACGCCCGGGCCGATTCGAACGGCCGACCTCTTGCTCCGGAGGCAAGCGCTCTATCCAGCTGAGCTACGGGCGCGCTTCAAACCTATTGTAGTTCCCCGCCGGGTCTGTGGCTACCTGGCGGCTTTCTTTGCCGTGGTACTTCTGACCGTGGCCCGTTTGGCGGGCTCCTTCAGCAGCTTCTCGATCTCGTTCCGCATGTTCTGTTCTTCGTTGTCGAAGAACTTCGTCTGGATCCCCCCGTATTGGGCGCGGATAACGAAATTGCGGTCGATGAACACCAGTTGCGGAACGTACAAAATCTCGTTCATCGGGTGCTGGATGTAGCTCAGGACCTCATCGCGCGGCGCAATCCCCACCGGGAACGTCAGCCCGAGTTGCGCAACGTAATCCGGAACCAGCAGCGCAGCCATATCGTTGAATGCGGCCCCAACCGGCTGAAATCCCTTAGGACCGTACTCGCGGTAAAGCTTCTCCATAACCGCCGAAGCCCTCTGGCAGTGCGGGCAGGTGGTCTGCAAGAATTCCAGCGCGATCACCTTCCCTTTGAACTTGCTCAGGAGCAACTGCTGGCCGTTTACCAGCTTCATCGCGAGCTCGGGCGCCGGCCTCGGGATCTCGGCCGCCCTCAGCGCCGAAACGCCTGCCGCCCCTGCCCCGATGGCAAGCAGAAACTGACGACGATTGACTGAATTCATGCCGATACGGACCAGTTTAGCGCCTGAAGAGCCTGAGCGGGAGCGGCCCTAGTCCTCCGCCTTCTCGAACTTAAGCGATGCCGAGTTGACGCAGTAGCGCAGTCCCGTGGGGCGCGGCCCATCGGGGAAAACGTGGCCCAGGTGGGAGCCGCAGCGCGCGCAATGTATCTCCGTCCGCTGCATGCCGTGGCTGAGGTCGTCTTCCGTGGCCACACTGTCAGGCCCCGCCGGGGCGTAGAAGCTCGGCCAACCCGTACCGGAGTCGTATTTTGTGCCGGAGGCGAACAGCTCGGCGCCGCAAGCCGCACACAAATACTTGCCTTTGTCGTGCAGATCCCAGTACTTGCCGGTAAACGGGGGCTCCGTCCCCTTCTGCCTGCACATCTTGTACTCCTCGTCGCTGAGCCGCTTCCGCCACTCCTCCTCGCTCAGTTCGAGCTTCTCCGCCATCGCGCTCCCCTCCTGGGCACATTTTCTCATGTGCTCCGGGCGCACCCCTCCACCCGCCGGGCCGGGAGCAGCATTCATCCCGCCGGCAAATTCGCGTGGAATGCCTCAACCCGAAATCAGAGCGAACCCTTGAGCTTCGAGCGCTATCAACGCCGTGAGCGCCGAAAATGCGAGATCCAACTCGGGGAGAATCATTTCGCGATTGTAGCCGTGCTGCCCGAGCGATTGCCCGCATACGTACAGCCGCGCACCCGCGATCCTGAGCTGCCTCAACACGTTCGCGTTGGGATTATCAACTCCGTGCTGCCGGCGGTACACGTCCTCCTTCAGGCAAGCCTCGATGGCTTCTTCTTGAAATACGGCCGCGAGTTGCAGCCCTCTCAGTTCCGGGGCGTTCAGTCCCATGAGGTTCACCAGACGCGCTGCCGCCAGCAGCCCGTGCAGGATAAAGTCCGGCTTCTCCGGCCCCTGCCGGATGTCGAACACCGCCTTGTACGTCTCTCCCGGCTTTGGTTCGAACGCCGCCCCCTGCACGCGGCGCACTCCGCCGGCTCCCTGGACTACGGGAAACTCCCAGTGCGCTTCGCCTCGCGATGCCATGCCGTCTCCTATGGATATGGACGCTGCCTCACGCCGTTTCGCTCGCCACACGCGTGGCTATTGAGGCACGGCTTCAGCCCCTCGCGCCAGCCCCGCGGCCCTAGCCGCCCGCGGGCATCGTCCTCCGGAGCCCGGCGGTCTGCCGGGAGACCTCCGCTATGGCCGACCAGTCGCGGTCGCCCATGCCGTGCGCCATCGCATGGAGGAACTGGTCGTGCAGCACGCCGGCGATCGGAAGCGGCGCCTGTGCGGCCGTTGCCGCTTGCAGCGCCAGCAGCGTGTCCTTCAGGCCGAGATTCAGCGTAAACCCGGCAGGCTGGTATCGCTGATCCAGGATCATGTTGCCGTAGTTTGCGACCACCGGCGAACGGAACGCGCACTCGTTCAATACCTGAAAGAACTGCTTCGTATCCAGCCCCGATTTTTCTATGAGCGCGAACGCTTCGCCGAGCGCTTCGATGACCGAAGACAGGAAGAAGTTCACGCCGATCTTCACCAGGTTCGCCTTCCAGGGCTCGGCGCCAACCTCGGAGACGCCATGACCTATCGCATCCATCAGCGGCCGGCACGCCGCGACATCGTTGCGGGGCCCGGCGGCGATCACCCACACCTGTTTGTCGGCCGCCGCCTCCGAGCGGCCCAGAATCGGAGCCGCGATGTAGCGCTGGCCTCGCGCGCGGTGCGCGGCCTCCAGCTCTTTCGACAGGTCCACGCTGATGGAGCTGGAGGACATGTGTATCCCTTGCAGCGTCTCGATTGCCGGCCGCTGTCCCGCCTGCCCGTTGAGTATCGTTGCGCGCACCGCGTGATCATCGGCCAGCATGCTGATGAGCACGTCGGCCTCGGCAGCGGCGTCGGCCGGCGAGCCGGCGATCTTCGCGCCTTCGTGGGCCAGCGGCTCGGCCTTCGCTCGCGTGCGGTTGTAAACCGTGAGTTGGTGCCCCGCCCGCATGAGATTGCGCGCCATCGCCTGTCCCATGCGGCCGGTTCCAATGAATCCGATTCTCATAGCTGCCTCCCGGACACTCCCGAATCTCTGACAATCCGATTGCCGAACCCAACCGGGCCGCAATCCGGCGCGAAACGGCTGTCTACGGCGCCGCCCGCCGCGCGGCATCCGCTCATCGAACGAAAATCCGTGCGAATCAGTGGCTTTTTGGGGCGCATGGGATCATCTTGGGGTCAGATCATCAGAATCTGCGTCCCGCCCAGGGACCCGCCGCGTAGTTATCCTGTGAAAGCCGATGAGAGCGGCGATGGCGATCAGGAAGGCTGAGGCGAACGCGGGCGCGGAGACGTCCTTCGAGTTCGCCGGTCTGGTCAGGCGGCACCAGGCAATGGTGTTCAGCGTGGCCTGGCACTTTCTGCACGACCGCGCCGCCGCCGAGGAGCTGGCCCAGGATGTCTTTCTACAGCTCTATCGCGCGCTGCCGCAGCTCAAATCGGCCGAACACGTGACGCACTGGCTGCGCCGCGCCGCCGTGCACCGCGCCATAGATTATGGCCGGAAGCGGAGCCTGCGGCCTCAGGTCAGCATCGAGGATGCGCCGGAGCTGCGGGCAAACGCCTCCCCGGAAGATCCGCTGCTAAAGCGCACTCTGGCCCGGCTGGTGGCGTCGCTGCCGGAAAAGCCCAGGATGGTGGTGCTGCTCCGGTATCAGGAGGATATGGACCCGTCCGAAATAGCCGGCCTGCTGGATATGCCGGTGCGGACCGTGAAGAGCCATCTCCAGCGGTCGCTCGCGCTGCTTCGCGCCAAGCTCGACCGTCTGGAGACGGCCCGATTGGAGAAGACAAATGAGCCGCTTTGATGACGCGCTTCGCGAGGCGATGCGCCGCGAGGACCCGGGCGAGGAATTTACGAAAAGGGTACTGGCGGCGCTGCCACCGCAAAGGGAGACCGCCGGCCGGCGCGAGCGCCTGGCCGCCTTCTTCCGGGTGCCGTCGCTGCGGCTGGCCGCCGCCATGGCGCTGATCGTAGTGATGATCGCCGGCGGGGTCAGCTACCGCAACGCGGTGGAACGCGCCGAAGGCGAAAGAGCCAAAGAGCAGCTCATGCTCGCAATGCGCATCGCCGGCACAAAGCTGCACGCGGCGCAGGTGAAGGTACTGGAGATCAGCAGATGAAACCCTTAATCCCCGTCTTGGCCCTGGCGCTCACGCCTCTGTGCGCGCAGGAACCGCAGTTCCCGCCGGCGCTGGATCGCCTGGCGGATAAAGCCACGGAAGCCGTGGAGGTGACGCTCGATGCGCAGCTCCTCCAGCTCGCCGCCCGGTTCCTCTCGAACCGCGAACCGGACGAAGCCAAGGTAAAGCAGCTCGTCAGCGGCCTCAAGGGCATCTACGTGCGCTCTTACAAATTCGCGCAGCCCGGCCAGTACTCGAAAGCCGACATACAGGCGTTGCGCAGCGAAGTCAGGGGCCCCGGCTGGCAGCCGATGGTTGTCGTGAAGAGTCTGAAGGACGGCGAAAACGCCGATATCTACATACGCACGGAGAACGGCAAGGTGGCCGGAATGATGATCATCGCGGAGGAGCCTAAGGAGCTGACCATCGTGAAGATCGCCGGCGAAATAGACCCCGATCAACTTGCCGACCTCGGCGGGCACTTCGGCATTCCCGAGTTCGAGCGCCGGCGCGGAAAGGACTGACCGCCATGCGCGCGCTTGTACCCATAGCAGGACTCGTTGCGCTGTCATTCCCGGCCGCCGCCGGCGACCGCGATTTCAACGCTGTCGTTCGCAGCGTCGAGAGAAACCTCCACGTGCACCGTACGCACATTCCGCTTTTCGGACTTGCGAAGTTTCTGGTCCGTGTCTCTCAGCCGGCGGGGGCCAGGCAACTGGATATGGCCATATTCGAGGACGTCCGCCTGGAGGAGCACAGCATCCAGCGGCTGGACACGGCGATCCGCTCAGCAATCGACGGGCACTGGACTCCCATGATCCGCGCCCGCGAGCGCGGCGAATGGACCGTGATCTACGCCCGGCCGGACGGCGCCAAGCACCTCCGCATGCTGATTGCCTCCGTGGACTCGCACGACGCCGTCGTAGTTCAGCTCGAAGTGAACGCCGAGCAGGTTTTTTCCGATCTCGGAGCGAATCCGCACTGCGCGAAGCGCTACGTCCACGGCGCGAATTACTCTACCTCACGGTCCAGATCTCCACATCGCCCTCCCGCCTGAGCAGGTTGACGGTGACGTTGTCGGCCTGCCGCTGCAATACCAGGTCGACGCGAGCGTCGCCCACGGCCAGGTTGCGCAGCACGAGTTCCGGCAGGAACTCCGGGAGGCGGGAGCGGCGGAACCGGATTTGCTTCCTCGTTGCATCAAGGCTCAGTCCGAGGCAGGCCTGCAACAGCAGGAACACCGCACCCGAAGCCCACGCCTGCGGCGAACAGGCCACCGGGTACAGCGTGGGCGCAGTTGCAGGCCGGCGCGCGAATCCGCAGAACAGCTCCGGAAGCCGGCGCTGATCGACGAACAGAGCCGCGTCGAACAGCCCGGACATGATGCGGTTGGCGGCGTAGTGGTGCCCGTATGCCGCAAGCCCGCTAGCTATCAACGCGTTGTCGTGCGGCCATACAGAGCCATTGTGATAGGACATCGGATTATAGCGGACCTCGCGCGTGGCCAGAGTCCGGACGCCCCACTCCGAAAACATCTCCGGCCCGAGCAGCACCGATGCCACGCGCGCCGCGTGCTCCTCTGACGCGATGCGGGTGAGCAGGCAGTGGCCCGCGTTCGACGCCACTACGCGGCACGGGCGCTTGCGCCCGTCGAGCGCCAGTACATAGGTCCCCAGGTCCTCATCCCAGAAAGCGCGCTCGAACTGTTCCTGCAAATCCTCCGCCTCGCGCTTGAGTATGCCGGCACGCTCCTGGAAACCCAGCGCCGATGCCAGCATCGATGCGGCGCGCTTGGCCGCATAGACATAGCCCTGCACCTCGCACAGCGCGATGGGGGGATCGGCGATGCGCCCATCGGCGTGAAAAACCGCGTCCCAGGAGTCTTTCCAGCCCTGCTGAACCAGGCCGTGTTCCGAAACGCGCGAGTATTCCACAAAGCCGTCGCCGTCGCGGTCGCCGAATGCGTCGATCCACACAAGCGCCTTGCGAATCGCAGGCCAGATCTTTCTGATGAACTCCAGGTCTCCGGTGCGCCGGTAATACGCGCCGGCCAGCGTGACGAACATCGGGGTGGCGTCGACGGTTCCGTAATAACGCAGGAACGGGTGCTCCCCCAGCACCGCCATCTCGCCCGCGCGCTGCTCGTGGAGGATCTTACCAGGCTCGGCATCCTGCTCCGGGATGATGTCGTCGGCCTGCGTCAGCGCAAGATACTCCAGCACCCCGCGCGCGATGGCGGGGTTCACCCACAGGTACTCGAAAGCGGTAATGATGCCGTCGCGCCCGAACACGGTGCTGTACCACGGCACGCCGGCGTAGGGGTATAGCATGTCGCGCGTGTGCGTCACCATCATGTGCAGGTCGGCCATGGACCGGCTCACCCACTCGTTGAACTGCTCGTTTGAGGCGGATATCTGGCACGAGGTGCGGCGCAGAGCCTCCAGTTCCGCTGCGGCGGCGTTGAACGCTTCGGCGGCGGGAAAGACGGTCGCGGGCGTGTACTGCGTCTCGCAAGCCGTCGACATCTGAATCGTCATCTCGCCGCGGGCTTCCAGCCTCGCCGTAAAGCGAAAACCTTCGCCGCTTATCTCGCCGGCCTCCGGCGTCGTCCGGATCAGCGTCCTGCGCGTGACCCCGTCCAGACCCTCATAAGCCAGCACGATAGTGCCGTTCTCCACCCGCGGCTCCAGAATGCGGCCCTTGCGCGCACGCTTCATGCCGCGCACTTCGAAGATGTCCGCGAAGTCGGCGTCGAACCGGAAACTGAAATCGAACTCGACCGGCCCCAGCCCGTAGTTCCGGAAACGGATCGATTCATAGCACACTCCGGACCACAGGAATTTCGACCTCAGCAGGTGCAGCGTGCCGTGCGGAAGAATGATCTCCGAATCGCGCATGACGTCCGGGTTCATCAGATCCACGGTGAGTACCGCGTTGTCCGCGTTGATGGCCGAACTGAGCAGCAAAGGCCGCTCGCCGCCCATGCGCAGCACCGATTGGGACAGGAACCGCGTGCCTTCGTGAAACAATCCGTGCTCTCCGCTCACCGCGGAGCGGATGTCGCCGGACGGGTCGAATACCGCGAATGTCTCTCCCTGCTTGAGAACCCGCCTGAAGCGAGTCGCCGGCGAAGTGGTGGCAAGTATGTAAAAATGCTCCTGAACCTGAATTACGTCTTCGAGCATTCCCGGCCTCACGCGGTGCGATAGCGGCGCCCGGCCGCAATCGACTCGTAAACCTGCATGTACTCGTCCGCCATCCGGGCGGCCGTGAAACGCCGCTCGAAAGCCCGGCGCACGCCCCGGCGGTCGATGCGTCCGATGTTCTCCACCGCGAGCACCGCCTCTTCAATGCCCTCCACGATGAACCCGCTGACTCCGTCTTCGATGATCTCCGGGACCGAACCGCGGTTAAATGCGATCACCGGCGTGCCGCACGCCATCGCCTCGATCGTTACCAGGCCGAATGGTTCGGGCCAGTCTATGGGGAATAACAACGCCGACGCACCGCAAAGCAGCTCGTCCTTGCGCTCGTGGCCCACCTCGCCGACGTATTCAATAAGCGGATGGTCCAGCAGCGGCTTGATGCGCTCGTCGAAGTACGCCTGATCGACACGGTCCACTTTGGCCGCGATCTTCAGCGGACGGTTTGCGCGTTTGGCGATCTCGATGGCGACATCCGGCTGCTTCTCCGGCGAGATGCGCCCCAGGAAAAGAAGGTAGCCGGGATCGCCGTCGCCGAACGAGTGCAGCTCCGGCGGCACGCCGTGATGAATCGTGCGCTGCCAGCCCGCCCAGGCTAGCGGCTCGCGTTGAGCATCAGAGATCGAGATAATCGGCATGTTTCGGAAGTGCCGGTACACCGGCACCAGTTCCGGCATGTCCAGCCGGCCGTGAAGCGTTGTCACATGTGGTATTCCGGCGCATTCCGACAATGGAAAGTGCATGTAGTCAATATGAAAATGCACGATGTCGAACCGCTCCGCAAACACCATCCCCAGCATGAGAATGTGGTACGCCAGAGGATCGGCGCAGTTGATCAGACGCAGCGCCTGCTCGCACGGCGCCACCAGTCTCGCCGAGGTCCTGGAATCCCCGCTCGCGAACAGCGTTACATCGTGTCCCCTTCGGACCAACTCCTCGGTGAGCCAGTGGACGACGCGCTCCGTGCCCCCATAGAGCTTCGGCGGAACACTCTCGTACAGTGGAGACACTTGCGCTATTCGCATCCCTTGCCCCTCCTGTAAGAATTTTAACGTGCCCCCCGCTCGCACTCTGCACAGGACCCAGGTGAGCTGCATCCGGCCGCCCGCGCCTTCCATCACAGGCCGTCTCGCGCACGCTTGACAGTTCTTAACACTCGAAACGCGGTTTCTCCTACAACGGAACGCCTCTGCCGCGCGTTGTATTTACTGTACGGATGAGCAGCACAGGATCACAGCATGTCTGAATGGACCAGCGCCGCGCCGGCCGGAAACGCCTCCGCCGCGGACCACACAAGCCGCCGTACGCGTTGTGTGAACTCAGCTACGCCGCAGCCCGCGAGGATCACCGTCGTCAGCCCTCTCGACGAAGACCTGATTGTCTTGCTCGACATCCTGAGATACTCCGGCTGGGTGGTTCACTCGTGGACCAACTGCGCGGACGCCCTGTCCGCGCTCGAAAGCCAGGTCACGCCCGTGGTCATTTGCGAGCGCGACCTCGCGGACGGCAACTGGCAAACCTTGCTCGCCCGCACACGCCCGCTTCGCAACCCTCCGCGCCTCGTCATCGCATCACGCCTCGCCGATGACCGCCTTTGGACTGAAGCCCTCGATGCCGGCGTCTACGACGTGCTCGCCAAGCCGTTCCACGCCGGCGAAGTCAACCAGGCGGTCAACCTGGCACGGCGCTCGTGGGAAAGGGACGCCGCGCGCGCCGGCGTCCCGCTGCGCCTCCTGCGCTCACGGCAGCACCACGACGTTTGACCGCCACGCCGCAAACAGTTGCCGCTCCGGCTCGACCACCGTGACCTGGCACGTGTACTTGCCCGGCTGCAACTTCGCCAGCGGCACGCTGAACCGCACCGGAACCGCCTTCGATTTCGGATCCAGGCCTTCGGTAACCTCGAGCGGCGCCGTCTCAAACGCCTTGACTTTACCCCGAAAGAAACTCACCACCGCCGTCAGCGGAACGGTCGTCTCAGCGTCCGGCTCGTATGCCTGCAAAAACACATACATGTCGTGATTCTGCCGGAACACCCGTGTAACGCTCGGTATCAGCTTCTGGTTATCCTGCACCAGCGGGCTCGCCGATATCAGCTTCTTATTTTTCTCCGCGCTCGCCACCGTATCCGATAACTCCTCACGCTGATAACTCAGAACTACGGAGCTGGTCGGCAGGCTTTTCTTCTCGGCGGTAAGGTCGGGTATGTTGAACTTAGTCTCGAAAGTGCCCATCTTCCCGGTCTCGTTTTCGCGCACCAGGAACCTGAGCGTGTACACCCCCGGAGCCAGCGCGAACGCCGTATCGTACCCGAGATTCCGCTCCGCGAGCTGCCCGGCGGTTTCGCCCTTGAGCTTTACCGTGATCGCATCCCGCACGGCCGCCTGTACCGCGCCCCTTTCATCCCGAACCTGCCCGATGAAATCCAGCCGCGCCGTCTCAGCCCCGCCCTTTCTGGCCAGTTCCAGATCGCTCCCCGGGATCTTCACCGAGACGGGCACGAAGTACCTGTCGCGCGCCTGCCGGAAGTAATTGACTTCGACCGCCAGCGGCAGATCCGTAATGGGATCCCCCAGCATCAGAGCCTCCTGTAGCTGCCGCTCGCGGTCAGACGAGTTGAACCGGCGGAACTCTTTCGGCGCGAAGTACCCGCCCCTGTAATCCAGCTTTGCCGATAAGTTACCCCTGATCTGAACCCTTATCCTCCGGTACCCGCCATCCTGCGCGGGATTGGTCGTGTAATATCCCAGAATGTAATAATTCGAAATGTCCTTTTGCGCCTGCGCGATGCCGAGCGACAGATCGTTTCTGTCCAGCAGCGCCTTTCCTCCGCTGTCCGCCGCCAGCGTGTACAGCGTCTCCTGCTGGTCCTGGAAACTCGTCTGCTGCGAACGCTGCGACTCTCCCGAGTACATGCCGCGCCCGCCCGGCGATCCCAAAGTTGCGTCGCCGAGCGGCGCCGCCGCCGCCAACCCCCGCGCGTCCACCGGATACAGCGAAACGTTCGCCCGCACCGCCGCGTTCACCGTGGCCCGCAACTGCGCCTGGTTCTCCACTCCCGTCCGGCTCATGCCGCTAGTGAAGTACACCAGCGCCTTCTTCTCGGGAAGCGCACGCAACATCTGCGCGGCCGATTCCAGCGCCGCCAGCTTCCGGTCCGTATTGAAAATGTTGAACTCGGTGTCATCGGCCGTGAACGCCTCGCCCGTATCTTCGCCGGTAGATGCGCCGGCGGCTCCCGTATCGCCGATCGGCAAATCCTTTATCGCCGAAAGCAGCAGGTCGCGGTTATCCGTAAACTCTTGCACCACCTTTAGCGTGCTCGAGTAGGTCATCACCGAAACCAGATCCTGCGCCGCTATTTGGCTGTTGAGGAACTTGAGCGCCCCCTGCTGCGCGCGCATCTGGTCCTCGACGGGCATCCCCGCCAGGTCGAAGAAGAGCACCAGCAGCCGTCTGTCTTTGTACTTCACCGGGCTTGTTGCGGCGGTCTGAACAGCCGGCGGTGCAACCGCGGCCTTCGCCGGCCCCACTGCCGGCCGCGCATCCTGCGCAGCCGGTTCCTCGAGTCGCTGATACTCGAATACAGCGATCTTTTGCCTTTTGCCGTCCTCTGTTACGATGAAGTCATCCGCAGTCAGCCCCGGAATCGGGTTGTTGTCCTTGTCCTTGGCGGAGACATTGACGACAACCAGTTGCGTCGTGCTCGTGAACGTCACGCCCGATTGCCGCGCCTCCTGCTCCTGCTGCGCCGGCGCCGCGAGCGCCATCGCCACAAATACGCCAGCTATCGTCCGCATAAGTGTCACCACTCCCGCCCGCGTCTCGCTCAGAACCTAAACCTCAGGTTCGCGGTAACTTGCCGCATCTGTGCCGCCGCTGTGGCTAGTCCGTAATTATTGGCGCCCACCACCGTTCCCCAACTCGTGATAGTCACGTGGTTCAGCAGGTTCTGCGCCTGCATGCTCACGTCCACGCTGCGCCGCTCGCCTATCCGAAACACCCGCCCCAGCGATCCGTTCAGGAAAAACACCGTCGGGCCGGGAATCGTGTTCCTCCCGGCATTGCCCCATTGGCCCGGCGGCGGCGCCACAAACGCCGCCGTGTTGAACAGCATGCCCGGCGCCTCCACGGGCAGACCGGTCGCGTTCGCCCGGATCGTGTTCGTCACCGCCGTCCCGGCCACCTGCGACCGGTTCCCGCCGGCAATCGCCGTGAACGGATTCCCCGAGTGCACGCTGATATCCCCGCTTATGGTCCAATCCTTCGCCAGAGCCCCCTGCCAGCCTTTGAGGAGCGTTCCGCCGGCCGTCCCCATCCCCGTGCTGTACTGCATCTGCACGGTGAGATTGTGCCGCGCATCAAAGCTCGAAAGCCCGCGCTCGGCCGACAGATCAAGCCAGTTCTGCGCCACCGGAGTCCCGCCCTGCCCGCGGCCCCCGGTCCCGGCGTTGTCGATTGATTTCGACAATTGATACGATGCCCGCGCCGAAAGTCCGCTACGGAACCGCCGTATCAACTGGAACTGCGCCGCGTGGTAGATCGAGTTGCCGTTTGATGTCTCGTACAGAAATCCGTGAGGGTAAGGTGATTCCGGCAGCCCCGGCGGCACCGAGTTCGGAATGAACAACTGGTCCAGCCGGGTCCCCTTCGTGCCCAGGTAGCCGATAGTCCCGAACATCCCGAACGGCAAATCGTTCTGTATCGAAATACTCCATGTCTGCGCGTAGCCGACGCGGTAGTTCGGATCAACCGCATAAGTGCTCCCAGCCGCCGGCGTGGACGCCAGCAGGAATCCGCTCGAGATCGTAAGTGGAGTTTCCACCGAGTTACTCGCGCTCAACACCTGCGCGAACGGAGGCTGCTGGGCGAGGTTCGCCGCAATCAGGTTGTACACGGAAGTGTTGTAATACACTCCGTATCCCGCCCTAACAACCATCGAATGGTTCGCCCGCGGCCTCCACGCCAGCCCGAATCGCGGCGAGAAATTGTTCCGATCCGGATGAATGAGCGATCTCGGCAGATTCCCCGAATACGGCGCCGCGTCGCCCGGCAGCACAGGAACTGCCGCAGTGAAACCCGGCGCGATGTCCAGATTCACCAGCCGCCCGAACAGCTCCTCAACCGGCGTCGCGTAGTCCCACCTGATCCCCGCATTCAGAGTCAGATTCGCCGTCGCGCGCCAGTCGTCGTTGAAGAACACGCTGTATCCCGATCCCCGGAAATACTTGTCCGCATTCCCATACCGGATCGAACCCGTCGTCGGTATCCCCAGCAAAAAGTCCGCCAGGTCGTAACCCGTGCCCCCCTGCGCCACGCCGCCTGCAAAATGGCTCGTCGCCAGCCCGTTGAAACTGTATGTCCCCCGGCCATTGGTGTCCGCGAGTTGGTTGAACTGCTGCCTGCGAAAATCCCCGCCGAACGCGAACCTGTGCGACCCTCGCAGCCACATCAGGCTCTCGCCCAACGCGCTCGTCTGGTTCCTGTTCAGCGAATAGTTGCCGTCCGTCAGGCTCGCGTAATTCACGAAGCTAAGGTTCGGCGGGCCCCAGTTGTTCGGGTCCTGCGACGTCCCTGCAATACCCAGCTTCGCCGCTACGTTCTCCACTCCCGCGAAATACGGCGTCAGCAACTGGCGGTTGCGGCTGAACGTGTAGTGAAGGTTATTGATCAGATGCGCGCTGACCGCCCGCGACCATCCCACGTTCGTATTGATTCCACGCCCCGATCCCGTGTCCGTGAACGCGAACAGGTTCGGCGTCACGCTGCTGCTGCCCTGGTAAGATATTCCGCCGTTGAGCGTGTCCTTCGCCGTAATCCTGGCATTCATCACGCGCGCGTTCAGAGCCTGGGAGTTGCTGACCCCTGTCCACGCCGTCTGATAATTGCGCGCCGCAAACGGTAAGTTGGGCAATGGAAAGTACCCGAGCAGCGCCGCCGCAGCCTGATCTATTCTTGTGTCCGGAATGCGGTTGTCCGGAAACGGCGCGCCCGTCGCCGGATCATATATCATCACCGGCGTCCCGCCCACTGCCGACTGTGAGAAATCTCCGCTTCTCTCGAGAGCTGTCGGCATGTTCACCGGGTCGGAAACAACTCCGTTCCTGCTCCGCTGTATTCGGTAGTTAAATGCAAAGAATATCTGCTTGTCGGCCGAAACCAGCTTCGGAATCCTCAGCGGTCCTCCGAACATCAATCCCGCCCGGAAATTCGAGTAGGAAGGCTTGTCTACCTGCGCCCCGGTGACCGAGTAACTCTTTGCATCCAGCGCCGAGTTCTCCAGGCTGAACGACGCCATTCCCATATACGTGTTGCGCGGATTGCGGCGCGCGTTCCCGAACGCCATCGCCCCACGCTGCCCTTGCCACTCCGGCCGGCCGCCCGCTCTGCGGAATTCTCCCGGCCCGCCCGGCCCCCCCGGACCCCCCGGACCCCCCGGACCCCCCGGCCCACCGGGGCCGCGCATTCCCCGTCCGCCGAACCCGCCGGGCCCCATGCGCCCGCCGAACCCGCCGGCGCGCATTCCAGCATCTCCGCCCGGTCCGCCAACCATCTGAGGTCCGCCCGGACCTTCGGGTCCGCCCGGTCCCATCTGGCCCATCATCCCCATCATCATCATCGGCCCGAATCCCCAGTCGTTCTGCTGCCCCAGCCCGGTAGCTGAACTCATGCTCCCTTGCACAATGAACGAGTTCGCCGCGCGCTGCGTCAGATCGGCCATCTCTTCGTTGCTGATCGCCCCCAGGCCGCTCGCCGCGCCGGCATCTCCAGACTGATTCAGTTCCAGCCGCTGAAAACCAGCCTCCTGCCTCTGCTGGGTCACGGCTGTCCCACGCGCGCGCAGCGGCCTGGCGCCGCCCGCCGCTGCCGGCGCCCCGCCGCCCGCCGGCGCAGCCGCCCGCATGGGACTCCCTGCCCTCGCCTGCGCCCCGGCGCCCTGCCCCACCGCGAATTTCATCTCCCAGGCGGAGGCTGCAATGCCAGGCGCCACCGTGATCTGCCGGGTGGTCTTCGCAAACCCAGGCATCTCCAGCGTCACTGTCCAGCCGCCGTCGGCCAGGTCCGCGAACTCGAACACCCCCCGCTCGTCCGTCGTCGTTACCAGCTTCCGCTCACCCTGAGCCGCCGTCACTGTGACGCCCGGCAGCGGCTGCCCACCAGCCGTAACCGTGCCCCGGTACTCGGAGGCCGCCAGCATCCCGGCCGCGGCGACAAACAAGCCCGCCGGCCGCACCACATGGGTCCACATCCGTTTCGCAGGCATAGTCGTAACTACAGTGAAAGTAGCTTGCCGAAGCGTCGCGGTTTCTTTTTGACCGCAAGCTTAACGTTCTTAACACAAGCTTTGCGGCCCTCACAGTAGCGCGGCGGCGCGCCGCGACGTACTTTGAAAGAAGCGAATGAGGATAGATAAGCGCCGTGCCGCCGTCTCCTGGGCCATGATTTGCGCCCTGTTCGTGCTCTTCGCGGTCCTCGGCGTGCTCCAGTACCGTTGGATCGGCGAGGTCAGCCGGGCCGAGCGCGACCGCACCCGCGGCAGCCTCCAGGCAAGCCTCGAACGCCTCGGGCAGGACTTCAATTCCGGCATCGTCAGCGCCTGCCGCGCTCTCATGCCTGCGGAACCTCCGCGCGACACGGCCTCCGCTGAGGCCGAAGTTGTGGCCCGCTATGCACAGTGGAGAGCCGCTACCGCACAGGCATTCCTGTTCAGCCGCATCGCCCTGGCCTCCCCCGGCGAAGACGGGCAGCCCGCCCTGCATATGCTCGATCCTAATACCGGCGCTTTCGCACCCGCCGCGTGGCCCGCAGGATGGGAGAACGCGCGCGACCGCATCGAGTTCCGCCTCTCCCCCGCTTCCTGGCGCGACCGCCGCGCCCTGCGCCCGTTCCGCGCCGATCCTCAGCCCATCATCGAACTGCCTCTCCTCGGCACGTTCGCCCCGCGTCCCTCTGAAGGCATCTTCGGGCCGCGCCCGTCCGCGCCCGCGCCTTTTCCCCGCCAGCCGCAGTGGCTCATTGTCGAACTGGATCTGCACACGGTTCGCGAGAACGTTCTTCCCGAACTGATTCGCCGTCATCTCGGCGCGGGCGTAACCTCGAACTTTTTCGTGCAGGTCCTTACGCGTTCCGATCCGCCCGCCATCATTTATCAGTCCGACCCCGGCCAGACCGGCGCCATTGCCGAACGCGCCGACGCCTCCGCCGGCCTTTTCGAACCGCGCTTCGACGAACTCTTCCGCCGCCGCGCTGGCCGCGGGGTATCGGACCTTGGTCCCGGTCCGGCCGCCATCAGGCGTGCCGGACCCGACTCGGGCCGCTGGGAGATCTCCGTCGTACACCGGGCCGGTTCGCTTGACGCCGCGGTCGCACGCACCCGCCGCCGCAATCTCGCCGTCACCGCCGGCGTCTTTCTTCTGATGGTGGCGAGCCTCCTCGCACTCATCCGCTTCACCAGGCGCGCGCAGCGCCTCGCCGAGCTTCAGATGGAGTTCGTCGCCGGTGTCTCGCACGAGTTGCGCACCCCGCTCACGGTCATTCACACCGCCGCTTACAATCTGACGGGAAAGGTGGCTGCCAACCCTGGCCAGGTGGAGCGCTATGGCTCCCTCATCCAGAAAGAGAGCGCCCGTCTCAAGGAGCTTGTCGAGCAGGTGTTGCAGTTTGCCGGTTCCGGAGCCGGCCGCATCATCAACGGAACCGAACCGGTGCCCGTCGAAAGCATCGTCCGCAGCGCCATCGAATCCAGCGGCGGCGCGGCCGAGGGCTACACGCTCGAGACGTCCATCGATGCCGGCCTTCCCCCGGTGCTCGCCGACCGCCGCGCCCTCGAGCAGGCGCTGCGCAATCTCATCAGCAACGCCATGAAATATGGCGCCAGCGGCACCAGGTGGATCGGAGTCTCGGCTTCAGCGCTCAACAGCAACGGCCATACCTCCGTCGCGATCCGCGTCGCCGACCATGGCCCCGGCATACCGCACCACGAACAGCAGAGAATTTTCGATCCCTTTTACCGCGGCCGCCGCGCCGTTCAGGACCAGGTGCACGGCACCGGACTCGGCCTCACGCTCGTGAAGAGAATCGTGGAAGCGCACGGCGGAACGATTCACGTCGCCAGCTCGCCCCACACCGGCGCCGAGTTCACCATCACCATCCCCGCCGCGCCGCCGGAGCCGCCCGCATGATTACGCCCGGACAGAATCGTTTCGTAACGGCTCCGGAACCGGATTTTCCCGTAATCACTCCGCAACCTGATCTTTTTGTGATTACGCCCGAACTTGATTGTCCAGTGGGGCCGGCCGCCTGGCCCGCCCAACGGCCGGCGCCCGGCGTCTCTATCGAGACTGCGATCCGCGCACCACACTCCACTCTGAGCCGCGGTCGTGAGGGCGCGGTGGGCGCACCGGGGCACATCGCCCTCCCACTCACCCGCGGGCGAGACGCCCGCCCCGCACTAACGCCGGCTGTCAGAACAGTCGCTGCGCACTGTGTCCAGAAGTGTCGCCCAGCACTAACATGACCTCCCGCATCTTGCTCGTCGAAGACGAACCCGGCCTCGTGCTCACACTCTCCGACTTGTTAGCCAACGAAGGCTACGACGTCGAGAGCGCGATGAACGGCCCCGCGGGCCTCTCCAAGGCTCTTAAGGATCCCTTCGACCTCATCATTCTCGACATCATGCTGCCCGGCAAGAGCGGTCTCGACGTCTGCCGCGAACTCCGCCAGCAGGGGCGCGACGTCGCCATACTCATGCTCACTGCCCGAACCCAGCTCGTCGATCGCGTCGTCGGTCTCAAACTCGGCGCCGACGATTACCTGACCAAACCTTTCGAGCCTCCCGAACTCCTCGCCCGTGTTGAAGCCCTGCTTCGCCGGGTGAAGAAGACCAACCTCCAGCCGGTGCTCCGCTTTAAATTCGGCGACATCGAAGTAGACTTCCAAAACGGCGGAGTAACAAAGAACGGAGCGCCAGTCGGCATGGCCGCAAAGGAACTCGAACTGTTGCGGTATCTCATCGACCACCGCGGTAACGTGGTCTCGCGCGAGGAACTTCTCGAAGCGGTCTGGCAGTACCAGCCCGGTGTGTCTTCACGCACGGTCGACGTCCACATCGCCTGGGTCCGCCAGAAACTCGAGGACAACCCACAGTCGCCCAGATTCATCCGCACCGTCCGCGGCGTCGGCTACCGCTTCGACCCGTAGCGCTGCTGCGCCGCAACAGACAGGGGTGCTCTCCCGGCTCTCTCCTGCCATTGCGATGCCGCCGCCGCGCTTCCGATGGGGAAAAGCGCTTCCGCGCCGCCGCCGGATTTCTGCCCGCAACCCAGCGCCGGATCCGCCACTGCACCTGGTGCGCCGCTACACGCTGGCATCAACAAAAAAACCCCCGGCTTGTGCCGGGGGTTTGGTACGGCAGAACCGTTTGAAGCAAGTCCGCTTTATAGCAGCCTGAAGTTCACTTCCACGGTGGCCATAACGGCTACGGGCTTCCCGTCTTTGCGGCCCGGCTGGAAACGCCACTTCTGCACGGCTTCGATGGCCTTTTCGTCAAGTCCGAGTCCGAGCGGCCGCACCACGCGGAATTGCGTCGGAATGCCCTTCTCGTCGATTACGATCGCCAGCACGACAGTCCCCTGGAACTTCGCCTTCCGGGCTTCCTCGGAGTACTCCGGCTCCGGCTTGAAGATCGGGATCGGGGCCGAGACGCCGCCGCCGACGCGGAATACACCGCCCCCGAAACCTCCACCCTCACCGGGACCGTAGCCCGGGCCTCTGCCTGGGCCTATGCCGGTGCCCGTGCCGTTTCCGATGCCGCCGCCGCTTCCGGTGCCGTTGGACGGCGGACCTGCCTTCGCCAGCGGGTCGCCCCAATTCGGCATGTTCACGTCCGGCAGCTTCAGCATGTTTGGCGGACCTATGAGGGTCGGCTCCATCTCGAGCTTCGGCGCCGGGTTGTTGCGGACCGCCAGGGGCGGCGTGAATTGCCTGTACGACATCTTAGGAGCCTTGCCCTTGCTCGCGGGGAGTGGCGAACGGTCGCCGCCTCCGCCGCCTCCGCCCATCTGAACCTTCTTGGGCGCCAGTTGGGGCATGTAGGGCGCCAGGTCCACCGGCGCGATCAGCGTCACGGTCTGCTTGACGGCGTTCTGGACGTTCTTGTTCGTCGCGAGGGTGAGCGCCAGGGCAATCACGACGACGTGAATGACAATAGAGCCGAGGCCCGCCTGCCGCCCGTACCTGTACTCGCCCCAGATGTCCTTTACCGGAACGGGCTTCGAAGTGACTTCCAGCGGCGGCAACTTCGGCGGGAAGAGGGTTTCCTTGATGTTTTGGAAGAACCTGCGGAGGCCGGTCTCCTCCACAATAAGGAGTCTGTCGAGATTGTCGTCCGGCGGCGTTTGTCCGGACGCAGCGAGGTTGGGTTGCTTCGGGGTAACTTGTTCTTCGTGGCCTTCCATGTCTATCCGGGCGCTCCTAAGCCCCGAGCAGGTCTCTGCGCCTCTGCTCTCCCAGTTGGACGCCAACATACACGCCGGCGTTCCAGTTTTTGAAATTCCGGCCCGACTGATTTGTTGTCTAGAGTGTACCACATGTAGTCAATCGCGCCGTCTTCCGCAAAGGCGTAGGCGCCGGATATGCGTTTTAGGACGCCTGCCCCTCCGCCTCCGGCGCGGTCCAGATCGCCTTTAGAGCGCGCTGGAAATTGCCCCCCAGAATGAGCCGGATGTTGGCGTCGGAATATCCACGGCGTATGAGCCCTTCCGTTAACTCGTACATGCGGAACGCGTTGTCCAGGCCTTCTATATCCATTCGCCCCGGCAGGCCACGGCGGTCACGGCCCTCGAGGTCCGTATCGCTGCCCACGCCGACGTGTTCGATACCTGCGATGCGGATGGCATGGTCGAAATGGTCCAGTACGTGGTCTATCGTTACCGGCTCCTGTGCGCGAACGAATTGGCGGATGCTCGTTATGCCGAAAACACCCCCTTTTGCGGCTATCAGTCGGATAATGTCGTCGGACATGCAGCGCGGGTGATCATTCAGGGCCTTGCAATTGGAGTGGGTTACAAGCACCGGTTTCTTCGATACTTCAATTGCGTCTCGGGCGGTTTGACTTGCGGCATGCGAGACGTCTACCGCCATCCCCAGCCGGTTCATCTCTTTAATTACGGAAGCGCCGAAGCCGGTAAGTCCCGTGTCGGCAGGCGCCATGCAACCGCAGCCGAGCCGGTTGCGCATGTTGTACGTTACCTGCGAAAGCCGCTGGCCGAGACTGTAAAAATGGGCCACGTCGCCGGGTTCGCGGAAGTGATCGGCGTTCTGGAAACCCAGGATGATCCCGGCTTTCTTATCGCGTTTGGCGCGCGAAAGATCATCTGCCGTATTCACGCGCAGTAAGCTCGTGCGATTGCCGTCGATGAACCGGTTCCATTTGCGGAGCCAGTCCTGCGTGGAGTAGAACGGGTTCGGGTCGTTGAGATCGACGGCGGGATTGAAAACGTTGATGCCGCATTCTTCGAGCCTCACGCGGTCCGGGCCGCCGAAAGCGCTGGGATCCCGTTGCCAGCGGTACAACCTGTCCCAATCGAGCGTTACGAGGCCGAGCATGTCGATGACCAGCGACTCGTTTACAAGGTCGAGGGTGCGCCGCGAATACTCCCTCTTGCGCGCGTACAGGGAGAACCGCCCCACATTGAGCATCGGGGCGCCGAGTAATGCCCCTCCGGCGAGGAAAAAACCACGTCTGCTTAACATCGCTTCCGCCAACCCGGCCGAGCTGCTTCAAACAACTACGGCGAAAGGACTTATTATGGTCCACTCGGGATTAAAGTTCTAGTACTTATAAATTAAAAGGAGTCAATTTTTGCGTTAGGATGATAGGAAATGGGGGCCGGAAACCGAAGAAAATGCCGCCGGAAGGCAATATCGCATTCGAGACGGGCACCGGCCGGGTGGTAAACGAGATCACCGGGGAATCACACGTCCGTCCGGACGCGGTGGCCGAAGCGCGGATCTACATGGTGCAGGAGGGGGATACGCTGGCGAGCATCGCGCGGAAATTCTACGGCGATGAGCGGCAGTGGAAGCGCATCCTGGATGCGAACCGGGACCGGTTCGACGCAGAAGACCGCGTCGCCGCAGGCACGGAACTGCGGATACCGGTGGACTAGCACGCGTCCGTCACAGCCATAAGGGCGGTGGCTGGCAGCCTGCGTCTGCGGGCTGAAGCCCACCACCCGTTCGCCCTCGTACAATGTGAGCAGGAGGGGTGCCCGCGATGGCGCAAAACGAGAGCGCGCGCAAGCTCTGGGATTTAATCAAAGATATCAGAACGGCAATGCTCACCACGGTGTGTGAGGACGGCCGCCTGCGCAGCCGGCCCATGGTGACGCAGAAGACGGAATTCGACGGCGACCTGTGGTTCTTCACGCTGAAAGGCGCTCACAAAGTCCACGAGATCCACAAGGAGAAGCACGTAAACGTGGCGTACCAGTCGGAAGATGGGAATCGTTTTGTCTCGGTCTCCGGCAAGGCCAAACTTGTCACCGACCGCGACAAGATCGAGGAGATGTGGCGGCCCGCGCTGAAAGCGTACTTTCCCAAGGGGCTCGACGACCCGGAACTGGCCCTTTTGCGTGTCACCGTTGAAACCGCCGAGTACTGGGATAAGCCTTCGGCGCCCATCGTGCAACTGGCCGGCTTCGTAAAGGCCCTTGCGGCGGGCCAGCGGTACGAGCCAAGCCACCAGGAGACACTGGAGTTCAAAAAAGGCTGGTTCCGGTAGCGGGCGAAGCCAGAAACTTCAGAAACTCGGCGGGATCGCGCGTAAGGCCGGGGAATGTAGCCAGGACGCGCTCGCTGCCGTCGAGGATCACGTAGTAGGGCAGCGCAACGGTCGAGAACCGCGACTCCTGAAGCTGTTGGTTCTCGCGCGATGCGGCGTCCGTTCCGTCCGTGTACAGTTCGACGAGCACGAACTTGCCCAGCGCAGACGCTATTTCGGGCCGGGTGAACATGTTGGCCTTCATCCAGTGGCAGTTGGTGCAGGCGTATCCGACGAAGGCCACCAGCAGCGGCTTATTTCCGGCGCGCGCGCGGGCCAGAGCTTCGCGGTACTGGTTCTGCATCCACCGCGGGCCAACAGCCGCGGACGTCGCGCCCTGCGATGCCGCATCCGGCGGCGGAACGTATGCGTCGAGTTCGCCGAGGCGGGCGCCAAACATGCCCGGCAAAAGGCTCAGCGCGGCGGCCAAAAACAGAGCGCCGGTGAGCAGGCGGCCAGTGCCGACAGCGTCTTCGCTCTTCGCCCCATGCAGCCGCAGAACGCCGAGCAAATACAGGCCGGCGAGCGCCAGCAGCACCACCCAGGCAGCCAGGAAACGCTCTCGGGTCAGAATGTTCCACCTCATTACCTGATCGACGGAGGCGAGGTACTTGAACATCGCGGCCAGGATCAGAAAGCCCATGACGACTTTCACCCGCTCCATCCAGCCGCCGCTGCGGGGCAACCGTTTCAGGTAAGCCGGGAACAGCGCGAGAAAGAAGAACGGCAGCGCCAGGCCGGCGGCAAACGCTCCCATGCCGAGCAGCGGGCGAATTCCCCCGCCCTGGACCGAAGCGGCCAGCAGGGTTCCCACGAACGGCCCCACGCACGCAAATGCCGTAAGCGAGAAGGTGAGTCCCATGAGCAGCGTGCCCAGCAAGCCACCACCGCCGGACACGCCGTTAAGTTTCGTTAAGACTCCTGACGGAACCGTGATCTCGAATGCGCCGAGCAGGCTCAGGCCAAAGACCAGGAAAACAAGCGCGACGAACAGGTTTACCCAAACATTCGAGCCGAGCTGGACCACGCCGAACGGCCCCAGAATAGCCGTGGCAGCGAGGCCGAGGCCGGCGAACAGCACCATGATGCCCAGGCAGAACACGGCGGCGTCGATGGCCGAGCGCAGGCGCGAAGCGGCGGGCCGGTTCAGAAAGTACGACACCGTGATTGGGATCATCGGGAACACGCACGGCGTGAATACGGCGGCCAGCCCAAAGCCGAAAGCTATGAGCAGGAACACCGCCATCCCGGTGGTGTCGGCGGCGGGCGCAGCGGTGCCGCCCTTCGCCGGACTCTGTTGCTCTGACGCTCCGGATCCGCTCGCCGTCGCCTGCGGGCGCGGCGCGTTGGGGTCGAACGGCGTGTAGCCGGCCGGGATGACGGCCGCGTCCGCATACTTCGCGCGCGGGTCTACCGTGAGCGTCGCAGCCGCGGTGGCGCGGCGTGGCGGCAGGCACATCTTGGAATCGCAGACCTGATAACGCGTTTCGGCGGCCAGCGCGAGCGGCCCTGGCGCGGCCTTGCCGGCAAGCTTGGCTTCAATCAGAAAAACCGCCTGATTTGAGTAGCTTGCGACGTTGAAACCAAAGTTCTCGTCGAAATGCGTGTCGGGCTTGGGCTGATAGACGGTCTGGGAAGCGATGGCGGGGCTGTCCGCGAGCTTCACGCTGGTGGCGATGATGGGCTCTGGAACCGAGAGGGAATAGAGATGCCAGCCGGGCTCGATGTTTGCAGTGACGCGCGCAAGGACGGTGCTTCCGGGGCGCGCGGACGCAGGCTCGACGGCCAGCGACCATTTCACCGGATCCAGTCTCTGCGCCGGCGCCAAACCCGCAAAACCCAGCGCTGCGATTACCGCGAAATGACGTGCTCTCAACTGCATGCAGGAGGGGGACTCACTCCATTGCCCGGGCGGCTTCCTTAACTGAAGATGACGAACGCCGCAACTCGGTTTCAATACGCTGGTTCACACGGGCCTCGGCGAACTCCCTGGCTACGCGAACGGCGTTCTTGATGGCGTTGGCGTTCGAGCGCCCGTGGCAGATGACGCACACGCCGCGTACGCCGAGCAGCAGGGCGCCGCCGTACTCGGAGTAGTCCACCCGCTTCTTAAACTCGGCGTATGCCGAGCGGGAGAGCATGTAGCCGAGCTTGCGCGTCATGGTGGCGGAAAGGCCGTCCTTGAGGAACTGTTTGATCACCTCCACCATGCCTTCGCTCACCTTGAGGGCGACGTTGCCGACGAAGCCATCGCAAACGATGACATCAACCTTTGCGGTATAAAGATCGCTGCCCTCGACATTCCCGATGAAATTTATGGGGAGCGCTTTAAGCAGCGCCATGGCCTGGCGGGTCAGCTCGTTACCCTTGTGCTCTTCCTCGCCGATGGAGAGCAATCCCACGCGAGGCTCACGGCCGGGCAGAATGATGCGGGCATAGAGGTCGCCCATGACGGCGAACTGCGCCAGCATGCGCGGTGTGCAGTCGACATTGGCGCCCACGTCGACCATGACTGCGGGCGTGCCGCTCAGTGTAGGGAAAGGCAAAGCGAGCGCCGGACGGTCGACGCCCGGGACCGTGCCCTGCACCATCTTCGCGGTGGCCATCACTGCGCCGGTGTTGCCCGCCGACACGAGGCCCTGGGCGAGGCCGTCGCGAACCAGGCGCGCGGCGACGCGAATGGAACTGTCGCGTTTGGTCCGCACCGCGCGGGCGGCGCTGTCGTCCATCGTGACTACTTCGGATGCATGGACAATCTGTACAGGCAGATGTGCGGAGCCGTCCCGGGAAGCCAGTTCCCTCCTCAGCAGGTCCTCGCGGCCCACCAGAATCACCTGGACACCGAGGGACCGGGCTGCTTCGAGGGCTCCCTCGACTTCCACTCTGGGCGCGTTGTCGCCGCCCATTGCGTCCACAGCGATGGTCACCATGGCTCGCCGCGGATACTACTCTTCTGCTACTTCGATAACTTCACGGCCCTTGTACTGGCCGCAATGAGGGCAGGCGCGATGGGGAAGCTTCGGCTCGTGGCAATTCGGGCATTCCGAAAGTCCGGCCGTGGCCAGCGCATCATGCGCGCGGCGCTTCCCTCTTCTGGCGGCGGAATGTCTGCGTTTCGGGTTTGGCATGGTGTGTCCTTCCGATTATAACGGCAACTCCTACATCTGTTTCAGTCCGGCCCAGCGATCGTCGCCGGCCTCGGCCTGGCAATTGCAGTCTATGTTGTTGCGGTTCTGGCCGCAAACGGGGCAGATACCTTTACAGTCCCCACTGCACAGGCGGTGCATGGGCAGAGAAAGCAGGATCTGCTCGCGGACCACGTCGGCGAGATCCAGCCCCTCGCCTTCATAGAAGCCCACCTCGCTCTCGGATTCCGGGATGTTCATTTCTTCATGTTCGGGAATCTGTTCAGCGGGGCGATACACCAAGTCGAAATCCGTATCGATGACGAAAGAGACCGGCTCCAGGCAACGGTCACAAGGATCTTCCACAGTGGTGGAGAGATGCCCGCGGACGCGAATTTCCATGAGCGTCCGGCTGAGTTCGGCGATACCGGATGCGAGGATAGGCGTAGCCTGGCGGAGCTGTGGATCGAAGAAATCGACGGCTCCAGGCGGATAGGATTCGTTGAAGCGGATTGGCTCCAACTCTAACTGTCTAACGGGTAAGTACATACTACGACCGCGCGCTCAAGACGGGGTTAAGAATCCATTATAGCAGCACGATCCGGGAACCGGGCGCCGTGGCATGGTTCCCGGCGCCGCGGGACACTTGTTCACGTCCGGCCGCGGCTGATCCGCACCCCGCTCACCCGGCCGCAGCCACCTCGCGAATCGCCTCGATCGCCTTCTCGCAGTCCGTGCGGCTCACGTCGCAATGCGTCAGCAGCCGCATGCGGGAGCCGAACAGGCCGTTAATGAGAACGCCGCGCTGCTTCAGCCGCGCGCTGAAATCGCCTATCGAGATCCCGGTGCCTCCGATGTCGAAAAACACGATGTTCGTCTGCACCTCGTGGGGCACGAAGATGCCCGGAATGCGCGCAAGTTCCCCGGCCATGAACCGGGCGTTCTCGTGATCTTCGCACAGCCGCTTAGGCATCTGCTCCAGCGCGACCAGCCCCGCTGCCGCCAGTATGCCGGCCTGCCGCATGCCGCCGCCGAGCCGCTTCCTGTACAGCCGCGCACGCGCGATCGTGTCCGCCGTTCCCACCAGCATCGAACCCACAGGCGCGGCAAGCCCTTTCGAGAGGCAGAACATCACGGTATCGAACTTCGCCGTGATCTCGGCGACAGGCTTGTTCAGGTATGTGGCCGCATTAAAGATGCGCGCGCCGTCCAGGTGGACCTTAAGCCCGAGTTCGTGCGCGCCGTCGCAGATGGCGTCGGTTATCTCCGGTGGATATACCGTGCCGCCGGCCATGTTGTGCGTGTTCTCGATTGCGATGAGCCCCGTTGGCGCCCAGTGCGGGCCGTGCGGGCGGATGTGCGGCCTGATCTTCTCCCACGTGAGAATGCCGTTCTCGCCTTCAACGGGCCTTGCCAGACACCCGGAGAACCAGGCCATCATCGACAACTCGAAGCTGATCACGTGCGACGCCGCTTCACAGACCACCTCCTGCCCGTGCTGGGTGTGCACTTTTACGCCGATGGTGTTTCCCATGGTGCCGCTGGCGACGAAGAGGCCCGCCTCTTTGCCGAACAGTTCGGCGGCGCGGCGTTCCAGGCGGTTAACAGTCGGGTCCTCGTGGTAGACGTCGTCGCCCACCTCGGCTTCGAACATGGCGCGGCGCATGTCCGGCGTCGGCTTGGTTACAGTATCGCTGCGGAGGTCGATCATGGAATGAAGTCCTGAAAGATTTCATTAGATAGCAGAATGCCGCGGCGTGTCAGGCTCAGCGCGCCCGCGTGTTCCTGGAGAAGCCCGAGCGCGGTGTAGCGGGCGATGATTTGAGCGTACGCCGCACGGTCTTCTTCCGTCAGCCGCACGCCCTCGCGCAGCCGCAGGCCGACGAAGAACCGCTCCTCTGGCGCGGCGGGCGTCTCGATTGCCGGCGCGCCGGACAGGTAATCCTGCACCGATTCGGGATTCTGGCGGCGGAGGCGGCAGTCGAACGAGTGCGCATCGGCGCCGAAGCCAACGTATGGCTCAAGCCGCCAGTACTTCAGGTTGTGCAGCGACTCCCAGCCTGGCCGCGCGAAATTCGAGATCTCGTACTGCCGTATGCCCGCAGTCTCCAGACGTGCGATCGCGCGTTCGTAGGATGCGGCAACCTGGTCTTCGCCGGGCGTTTCAGCCGCTCCGTAACGCGTCCCGCCGCGGAGCAACTCCGCGCCCAGGCGGCTGTCTCCATCAATCTCGAGCATGTAAACGGAAACGTGCGGTGCATCGAGGCGCTCGATCCAGTCGAGTGATTCCTCCCAGCCCGCGGCGGTTTGCCTGGGCAGCCCGGCAATGAGATCGATGTTGAAGTTCGTTATTCCGGCTGCGCGAAGCGCGGCGACATCGCTTGCCACGGCAGCGGCGTCGTGCGTGCGTCCCGTACCGGCCAGCTCCGCTTTTACGAACGACTGCACGCCCAGGCTCACGCGATTGATGCCCGCATCGCGCCAGGTTCCGGCCTGCTCCCGCGTGATCCCGCCGGGCGCGGCTTCGATAGTCGCCTCGCGCCAAGGCCGTCCCGGAACCAGCGCCAGCACGCGCGCGAGCGCGCCGGCACTCATGCGGCTGGGCGTTCCGCCGCCTATGTAGACCGTCTCCGGGACCCACTGCCAGCGGAAGCCGGCAATCTCCGCGCACAGCGCCTCAAGGTAGCGCTCTTCGATATCGCGCGCAAACGCACCCGAGGCGAAATTGCAGAAGGTGCACTTCCGGGCGCAGAAAGGATAGCTGATGTAAACGCCCGCCAAGTATCGATTTTAGAACGAGCCGGCGCCGGCTTCAGCCGCGGCCTGATCCTGCTTCACCGCGCGCGGCAACTCACGCCGGCGGCGCCCGCCGCCTTGCCGCCGCATTTCAGCGGCACTCCACCGGCGAAAGCCGCTACCCGATCTTCTGGCGGCCGTACATACCACGCCGCCGTGCGCGATCTTGCGCCGCCCGCGCGCGTCTGGTTGCATCTGCTAAGTTGAGGTCTGAATGCAGGCAACGTGCGTATCGCATAACCGGCTCCCTCACGCGTCGCGGCTCTTCTTGGATTACATTTACGATTTCGAGCGCATCTCCGCGTTTTACGATCACTCGCCGCACCGGCGCGATAGCTTCGCGGCCGCTGCCGCGCGCATCGAACTGCCTGCCGGGCGCCGCGCTGAGCTGGTTTCCGCGCTGCGTGTGATGAACGGGGATCATCCGGATCTGCAAGCGCTCGCGCGTCCCGGCACTGCCGCTGTTGTGACCGGCCAGCAGGTTGGCCTCTTTACCGGACCCATATACAGCATTTACAAGGCGCTTACCGCTTACGTGCTTGCGGCCCGGCTTACCGCGGAAGGTTTGCCGGCTGTACCGGTGTTCTGGCTGGCAACGGAGGACCACGACTTCGACGAGATCAGCCATTGCGATGTATTCGACATTTCGAACCGCCCCGTGCGGCTGGCCATTGGAGCGCCCGGTCCGGGCCGCGTTCCCGCCGGGGGGATTGCAGTGGTGCAGCCGCCGGTTGATGCATTGCGGCAGGCGCTCGCCGGGTTTCCGTTCGCCGAGGAGGTAGTCGAAGCGGCTGCCGGAGCGTACGCACCCGGAGCTACAATGGGCTCCGCTTTCGCCGCCCTGCTCTCGCGCGTCCTCCCCGCGCCGGTGTTGGTATTCGACCCTATGCACCCGGACGCGCGCCGCCTCGCGGCTCCGCTGCTGCGAAAGGCCGTCGAGAACATGCCGGGCCTGGCTGAGAGAGTGATAGCGCGCGGGCGCGAACTTGAAGCGGCCGGCTATCACGCGCAAGTGAAGGTGGAAAGAGATACGTCGCTCGTGTTTCTGCTCGAGAACGGCGAGCGCATCGCGTTGCGGCGCAACGGAGCGGATTTCGCCGCTGGCGAACGGCGCATCCGGTCATCCGAACTCGCCGCGCGCGCAGAACAGCTTTCGCCCAATGCGCTGCTGCGCCCCGTCGTGCAGGACTCGATATTCCCCACTGTCGCTTACGTCGGCGGGCCGGCCGAACTGGCATATTTCGCGCAGTCGCAGGTGCTTTACAGCGCATTGCTGGGGCGCATGCCGGTGGCCGTGCCGCGGCAGTCGGCGACGCTGCTCGACTCGCGCGCCCAGCGCTGCTTCGACCGTTACGGGCTCACGCTGCCCGACGTGCTGCAAGGCGAGGAAGCGCTCCGCGACCGCATCGCCTCCACACTGGTGCCTGACGACCTCAAAGCCGCAATCGCCGAAGCCAAAGCGCGCGCATCGGCGGCATTCGACTCGCTCGGCGCAACGCTCTCGCGTTTCGACCGCTCGCTCGAAGCGGGTTTCGCTAAGAGCCGGCGTAAGATGGAGTATCAACTCGCCAAGACCGAGCGCAAGGCGGCGCGTGCGGCCTTTATGCGCAGCGAGCGCGCCGCGGGCGAAGCCGCCTACCTGAGCGGCCTGGTGTACCCCAAGAAACACCTGCAAGAGCGCTTCTACTCCGTGCTGCCGTTCCTGGCGCGGCACGGCATGGATCTGTCCGCTCGTCTTGCGGGCGTGTTCGCGACGGACTGCGCAGATCACAGGGTGATCCCGCTGTAGGCGCCGGAGGTTGCGGAAGCGGGCGGGGTTCCATCGGGCGTCCTGTGCACCAGACGGCGTTGAAATGCGGCCGCTCGGCGGCATAAGCGCGGCCGGCCGGAAGAGCCGGCGATGGCAACCGGCCTCCGCCGCAATCAGGCTATACTGAAAAAGCCGCACGCATTGCAGCCCGCCTGCGTGCGGTTCATGAACGGCCGAATGGCGGAACTGGCAGACGCACCAGACTCAAAATCTGGCGCCCTTCACTGGGCGTGAGGGTTCGACCCCCTCTTCGGCCACCACTTGCTTTTGCTCACTTCCCGCCCGAGCCTTGATACGATTGCAGGGTCCGATTGCGAGGTGCACAATGCCGCTGGTCTGGTTGCTCTGCGCTCTTCTAGTCATTATCGGCGCATGGATCTGGCGTAGACGGAGACGGCCAAAAGAGCCTCCACCGGAGAGTATCGTTCTGTTACTCGCGCGTCCGAAACCTCTGAATGTGCAGACGCTTGCGCACTTCCTGAGCCTCGCATCCGGGCGGTCGGTCAGTGCGCTGCCACTCGAGGGCGATATTCCGCAACAGGATCGCGACCGGCCCGCAGGCGATGTGGTCTCCGGCGCTTCGCCGCACTTCATAGTATTCATCGGCGGGACGCCGTATCTGATCCACAACGTCTCAGCGCCCTACGGCGATGACCCGGAAAATGTCAGCGAATCCATCCCGGAGTTGCGACTGCGCAAAGCGCTAAGGGAGCACACAGCGTGGCTCTCAATGGATATTCTTCACCCGGAAGCAGCGACGCCCGAAGCGTACCGGCTTGTCGCGCGAACGCTGTCATATTTGGTTGACTCGGATTGCCTCGCGCTATACCACGTGCGCCTTGGTCAGTTCGCTCTCTGCAACTCGGACGAAACGATCGCGAAGTTGCGGAGCGACGATCCCGTTACGGCGGTATTCCGCGAGATCACACAGGTACCGGTTATTCCGGTTGATGAAGATGATCCGCGCCTCAAGGCGGCCGAAGCCGAGGCGCGGAGCAGGTTCTCGGAGTTCGAAGCCGCGTTCCGGAACAAGGATGGCGCTCACTTTGGCGTCAAGACAGCGCTTAGCCAAGATGGCGACACTGAGCACATTTGGATCGAAGTGGATCGTATTTCGGCGGGAAAGATCCAGGGGCGCCTGGCGAACGAACCCGTGAATCTAGGCGACATGAAGATAGGCGCGGCGGTGCAGTTCGATATCGATCGCGTCGAGGATTGGGGCTACATGCGCGACGGACGTCCTGTCGGCATGTTCACACTTCTCGCGATCGAGCAGATCCAGCAGGAACGTCGGGAGAAGAAGTAACACCCACGGGCACGGGAGTAAGCGCCTTATCTCGCCGCTCCCACGCCATGCCAGGCGCTGCCCGCTTCGTAACTCCCCAGTTTCGCCGTGATCGACGCCGCTAATGCGCCGTTGCCCGCGGCGTTCGCTGCGGCCAGCGCGCGTTTCGCGGTGGACACGGCTTCCGCAAACCGGCCCGCCTCGGCGTAAGCCGCGGCCAGCGTATCGAGCATCGCAGGGTCGTTGCCGCCGGTAAGTTGCACGGCCCGGGTGGCCAGTTGAACCGCTTCGGGACCGTTTCGGAGCGACGCATCCGCACTCGATGCCAGCACTTGCGCGAGGCGGTTCAGTCCCGCAGCGTGTTCCGGGTCCAGCTTCAGCAGCGCGCGCCACTCGTTCACCGCCTCGGCCGTCCTGCCGACGAACGCGTACAACACGCCCAAATTGTAGTGCCCCTCGGCGAAGTCCGGAGCTATCTTGAGCGCCTGCTCGAAATGCGGGATGGCTTCGGTGATCCTGCCCCGCTGCGCCAGTGCCGCGCCCAGGTTGTTCTGGATGCTGGCGTTGTCCGGGCTGAGTTCGGCGGCTTTCTGAAGGTGCCGGATGGCTTCGTCCAACCGGCCGAGCTTCGAGAGCGCGATCGCGAGGTTCACGTACACCTGCGGCGAATCCGGGTTGTTCGCGAGCAGTCTCTCTCCGTACCGCACCGCTTCGTCCAGCCGCGTGCCGGTAAGCGCGAGCGCGCCGCTCAGATTCGTCAGAGCGGTGGCGTCTTCGGGGTTCCGCCGCAGCGCCTGCTCGAAATACGGAATCGCCTCCCGGTACCTGCCGGCGCGCGCAAGCACCACACCGAGCTGGTCGTACGGATCCGGACTGCCCGGGTCGAGCTGATTGGCCCTGCGGTAGTGCTCGACGCCTTCCTCTATCCGTCCGGTTTCGACCAGCGCCATTCCCAGGTTGACGTGCGCTTTAGCATCGTCCGGATTCAGCTCCAACGCCTTTTCCCACTCGGGAATCGACTCCGCGTACTTCTTCGCCTCGGTAAGTTGCCATGCGCGATCGAACTGCTCGTAGTACGCCGTTGCCGGCACGTCTATCTTATCCAGACCGTCGTAAGGTATGTTCACGAACTCCGGAAGGTTCACCGCCCGGTTTGCGGCGGTTGCGCCCTCGATCAGTATCGCCGGGCTGTCGTTGCCGTTCTCGTCGATGTGAGTGAGATACATCTGCGTGTAATAAGAACGGCTCTTGGACGAAAACACCATCCACTTACCGTTCGGCGAAAAACTGTGCCACGAGTTCATGACCGGCAGATTGCAATTCATACGCCGCGCTTCGCCGCCCCCGGCCGGCACGATGTACAGTTCGCCGTCCGGCCGCATGAGTTGCCCGTTTCTGCATTTCACGAATACTATCCAACGGCCGTCCGGGGACACCTTCGGGAAGGTGTTGCTCAGCCCGTTGTTGGATGCGCCGGCAATCGGCTCCGGAGTGCCGCCCTCGCCGTTGTTGAACGGTATGCGGTACAGGTCGTACCTGATCTGTGTCTCCAGCGGATCGTTCGCGTACTCGGCCATTTCGCCGCCGGCGGGATATGGGTCCTTCGCCTCGGCGCGCGCGAATATGATCGTCTTGCCGTCGGGGGTCCACACGCCGTCTGTCTGCACGTAGCGTTCGTCGTCGGCGCCGGGCAGCGGCTTTCTCAGTTTAGTTTCCCGGTTGTACCATGCGAGTACGCCGCGCGTGGGATAGAACACCTGAAGAAACCGGTAATCCTTAAAGTTAGCCACATAGTAATTCGTCATGGTCGGCGTCATGTGAACGGTTGTAAGTACGTTCTTCCCGTCCGGCGACAACTGCGAGAGGAAGCCTACGCGAGCCTGCGTGGGCTGCATGATTCGCGTCGGGTCCCACGAGATCATATCCCCGGCGCCGATGGACATTTGGGGCTTGACTTCGGCAATGGCATAAAGCCCCTTGTCGTTCGCCGGGCCGTCCATATCCATCCCGAGCGTCTTCCCGTCGGCTGAAAACGAATGACAGTTCGCGCACGTGTGTATGCCGGTAAGCAGCAGCTTGCTGTTCTTCTCGCGGATGTCCTTGAGGCGCCACGCGATGAGCGGCAGCGCGGCTGGCGCGAGCGGCTTGATGACTCCCTTTTTCAGCTCCGACGGCATCAGGGGCACGTCGCGATAAAAAATTGGCGCCCCGACCGGATCCTTGGACGTGCGGATGGTTACGCTGCCTTGGGACACCGCGGCCGTGCCGTTCCTCAGGCCGGTGATTATTACAACAGCATCGGTTTCCACCGTCCGGCGCTGGATCTCGGCCCACATCCCGTCGGCGGGGCGCCACGTTTTCGAGATTGCCTGCTCAGGCGTCGGCTTAGGCAGTTCATTAGTATCTGAAACGCAGCGCTCGTCTATTTCTCCGAATCTAAACGGCTCGGCGGCGACATCAAGGCGGATCGTCCTGCCTTTGCTGAATTTGATCTCCACCCGCCAGGCGGCGGCTTCCGGCGAGGCGTCGCGCCACACGAACATCGGCGGTTGTATGCCTGGCGGAAAGATCGACCCCTGCCGCGGGTAGTCGATCGTGATCGCAGCGCGCGGTTTTGCACCGGGCATAGCGGCGCCCGGCGGCGTCGCAGCGGCGGATGCCAGGAGCAGAAACAGAACGAACCTATACATGCCGCGGCAGCCCCTTAGCGCCGGCGCGGCCCCGTCCGACGGCCACATCGCTAATCGTAACGCGGGCCGCCCGCGCCTGCGAAATCGCCCGGCGGGGCCGGGCGCCGCTGCGAGCATCTGGCTCCTTCCGGGACGCTCCACCGTTCATGCTCCGGCCCTTCTTCGCGGTTATGATGGAATTTGCCCACGGTTTTCACGCACGCCATCGCGGGTGCTGCCATCGCGCTGGCGGCGGCGCCTTCAGGGCGGGTGCGGACCACCATGGCGCTGGCCGCCGGCGCCGCAATCCTGCCCGACTTCGACGCCGTAGGATACGTGATCGGCTTTCGTCAACATTTTCACGGCGTATTTGGGCATCGTGGAATAACGCACTCGCTGCTGTTCGCAGCAGCGGCGGCCACCGCCGCGGGCTTTCTGATCCGGCGGGCGCAGCCGGCCGCGAACGAAACATGGCGGATTGTACTCGCTGTTTTCGCAGCGGGGGTATCCCATGGCGTTCTCGACGCGCTGACAAACGGAGGAAGCGGCGTCGCCTTCTTCGCGCCGTTCGATAACGCCCGGTACTTCTTCCCGCTGAGGCCTATCCGCGTTTCGCCATTGCGGGCTTCTGCGCTGTTTACCACACGAGGCATCACAGTCATGCGGAGCGAGGTCCTATGGGTGTGGCTTCCAGCCGCGGCAGCGGCGCTGTCTTTATTGCGATCGAGGACCCGCCGCAAGCCGGAGCGCGATCGTGTCGATGCCGGGGAGCGCTAAACGCCCGAACTGCCCGCCGCCGTTGACGGCTCTGGCCGGACAAGAAGTTTACATCCTTTGCTACCCGCTTCTGAATCTCCCTAATTGATAAATACGAATCCGGCGATTCGTACAGAAGTTTAACCGGCACTGCCCAAATGCACAATCCATCGCACGCCGGTACTGCGATTTCGGGAGGGAAAGCCCACAACGGCCCGGACTTTTCGATCAACGGTGATTGGGCCACTTCGTGCTCTCACGGATTCATGTGGGCTTCGTGCCGCGGGATTTAAGGAGACGACGACACACATGACTATCAGGATGAACACTATTCTTGCCGGGGCGGGAGCACTGGTTGTTTCGGGATTCCTCGCCGCGACGGCGCAGGCTGCCGGCCAGGCCACCCTCAACAACCTCCAGGCCGCTTACAACGGCGAGAGCAACGCGCAAGCCCGCTACCTGGCGTTCGCCAAGACAGCCGACCAGGAAGGCTACGCGGGCGTTGCCAGCCTGTTCCGCGCCGCAGCGCGCGCCGAAGAGATCCACGCCGGCAACCATGCAGCCGTAATCAGGAAAATGGGCGCCACGCCGAAAGCGAACATCGAGACCCCGAAAGTCGCGTCCACCAGGGAGAATCTCCAGGCCGCAATCAAGGGTGAGACCTATGAACGAGACGAGATGTATCCGGCGTTTCTTGCGCAAGCCCGGCAGGAAGCGAACACGGATGCCATCCAGACGTTCAACTACGCCAAAACTGCCGAAACCGAGCATGCAAAGCTCTACACGCTGGCGCTGAACAATATGGAGAACATGCGCTCCAGAACGAATTACTTCGTCTGCCCTGTCTGCGGCTACACAACGGCAAAGCTCAATTTCAAGTACTGCCCATCGAGCTTCACGCCGGCGAGCCGGTACGAAAAGATCAACTAAGGCGGGAGGGCGCAGGCCCTCCTCCAGAAAGGCCCTATGTTCTCGCTGCCACCTATGCCGAGCTGGCCGGGTATGCACGTGCTCGTCGTGCATTTCCCCATCGCCCTGCTTATCACAGCGCCGCTGTTCGTCATCATCGGCGTGCTGCGGCAGAAACAAGCCGCGGCGGTGCAAAAGCGCACGTCGCCGTATCTCGTTTCGGCACTCATACTCATGCTGCTCGGCACCGCCGGCGCTTACTTAGCCGTCGAAACAGGCGAGGCCGCCGGGCGCCTGGTAGAGCGGACTCCGGAGATCAATGCGGTCCTGCAACAGCACATGGAACTCGCCACCCTGACGCGCACGGCGTTCACCGCACTCACCGTGCTGTTCGCTGCGATCCTCCTGATCCGCCGCTTCCAGCGCAGCGAACCCGGGCGGATTTCTTCCGCCCTTCTGCCGGCGGCGTTTCTGTTGCTCTACGCCGGGGGCCTGGTGCTGCTCGCCAACACCGCGGATCACGGCGGCCGGCTGGTGCATCAGTTTGGTGTGAGGGCGCTGGTTGCGCCGGAACCGGGACTGGCTGCGGCCGCCGCATCCAGTTCATCCGCGCTTCCGTAGCTCGCTGGGGCTTGTGTACACGGGCGCCGCACAGGGCGCGGCTTACCCGCGCCGGCTGCGGTAAGGCGCGTACCAGTTGCGCGGAGCCCACTTAGGCTTGTATGCCGCCTGGGGTATGTTGTCCTCGAGCCGTACAGACCAGGCAAGTAATTCCTCGAGCAGCCGCATCTGCTCCGCCGCCGCTTCCGGCTTGCCGTAGAGGTTGTTCAGTTCATAGGGATCGGCATCGAGGTTATATAGCTGCCCGCGGCCCATCATGTCGTAGATAAGCTTCCACGCTCCCATGCGCACCATTCGCAGATAGCCGCTCTGCGTGTAAGAGTTCAGCTCATCGAAGCTGGTGACGGCACCCGGAACTCTGATCTTGGCTGTCTCGAAGTCGATTTCGTCGGACACATCGTAGTGCAGGCCGCCAAAGCCCACCTCGGCATAGACGCTGCGGAACTCGTCCTGCGGATAAGCGCCGCCTTGCAACAGCGGCCACAAGCTTCTTCCCTGCACGCCTCGTGGAATGGCCGCGCCGGCGGCCTCGCACAGCGTCGGCATGACGTCAGCAAGTGAGACGTGGGCGGGGTGATGCTGCCGCCCGCCGCGAACGCCCCAGCCGGACCACACCATGGGTATGCGCACGAGGCACTCCGGCAATTCCACGCCCTTGCGCATAAGGCCGTAGTCGGTCATAAAATCTCCGTGATCCGACACGAACAACATAATGGTGCTCTCCATGAGACCGCGGGCTTCGAGATGCCGCACAAGCCGCGCTAACTGATCATCAATGAGACGCACCATGCCAAGATAATTCGACTTAGTCCGGCGCCAGTACTCGTCATAGCCCGGATATACGCTGTCTTCCAGCCGCCGGAGCAGCTCCCATTTGAATCCCTTGCGAGGCAGCACTTCGGGCCCCACGCGGCGCGGCGGAACGGATTCGGGCGGAAACATGTCGAAGTAGGGCTTCGGGACCTGGTAAGGATTGTGGGGTTCCGGGAAACTGATCCACAGGGCGAAGGGCCCTTTGCTGCCATCGCCTATGAAATCGATCGCGTCGGAGATGATGCGATGCGGCAGTTGCACCTCGGCGGGAAACGGCGTGGGTTCCTTAGCGACGGCGTGATTGAGCAGAGTTAGCCAGCGGTCGAACGCCGCCGCTTCGGGCGGCGCGCCGGGCGGCTTCCAGCCCCCGCCGTGAGAGTACTCCCGCCAGAAAGCCAGCTTTTGCGGTTGCAGGTAGCTGTGGTTTTTGCCCGCGAGTCCCGTGCGGTACCCAAGCGGCTTGAGCACATCGAACAGGTCGCGCTCGAAGTATGCCGCATCGGCGGCGCTGTTCTGCCGCACGCGATGTACCGACGGCCATCGCCCGGTGAGCATGCTGGTGCGTGCCGGAGCGCACACAGGGCAACTCGTGTAGGCACAGTCGAAAGAGACACCGCGCGCGGCCAGCCGGTCCAGTGCCGGCATGGTGTCGAGTGGGTAGTCGTGCATTCGCGTGATGCCTGCCCGAAGCTGGTCCGCCATAACAACGACAATGTTAGGCCGGCTGCCCGCCGCGCCCTCCGCTGTCCCGGCTCCCGCCGCGAGCGGTGCGACACCGAGGAATTCGCGCCTGTTCATGTCTTCTCGCTCCCAATCTGTAATCGAAGTGGCGCCAGCCCGCCGCCTGACGGAGCCACGAACCGGCGGTGATCATTATGACGCTATCCGGCGTCCGATGCGGCGGCAATCGGACGCATCGCCAACTTAGGCTTCCCGAACCCGGGAGTTCGCCATACCCATCCGTGCGCGGGCGACAAATGCGAGAATACTCACCATGACCAACGATGCCAGCAACCTCTCCAGGCGCTCAGTCATGTTCGCCGGGCTCGGGGCCGCCGCAGCCGTGGAGGCGGGGTCTGCCCAGGATGCCGCCGCGCCACTCACGGCCGGACAGGTCATCGACCGTATAAAAGCAAATGTCGGGATCCCATGGCGCGCGCAGACCGTGGACAACATCATCGCCGGCGCCGCAGATACGCCAGTAAAAGGCATCGCTGTTACGATGATGGCCACGCTCGATGTCGTGAAGCGCGCCGCCGCGGCCGGGCGTAACATGGTGATCACGCACGAGTCGACGTTCTTCTCTCACCAGGATGACATCTCACAACTGAAGAACGACCCGACCTACCAATTCAAACTCGATTTCCTAAAGAGGAACGAGATGGTGGTGATGCATTTCCACGACCACTGGCACGGACACCGCCCCGACGGAATCGCGGTAGGAATGGCGAAGGAACTCGGCTGGGAGAAGAATGCGGATAATGACAACCTCCGCTCCTTCAAGTTCCCCGGAACGCCGCTGGCCGCGTTCGTGAAAGACATGCAATCGAAGCTGAAGGCCCGCTGCATTCGCGTTGTGGGCGACCCGAAGATGCCCGTCAACAACGTGCTCACGAGCTGGGGCTACGCCGGCCAGTTTCCGGGCATTCCGTTCATGGCGCGGCCCGACGTGGATGTGTTCATAGTGGGCGAAACGCGCGAGTGGGAACTGGTGGAGTACGCGCAGGACATCCGCGACTCGGGGAAGAACAAGGCGCTGATCATCCTCGGTCACATCGTCTCCGAGCAGGCCGGAATGAAATACTGTGCTGAATGGCTGAAGGGCTTTGTTAACGAAGTTCCCGTAGACTTCATTCCGGCGGCGGAGCCGTTCTGGAGTCCCGACGCCCCAGTGGCGTGAGCCGGGTTCCCGGCTACAGCGTCTGCCGTGTCAATAGCGGCGAGACTTTCGCCGGCTGAGCTGCCCGAGCGCGGCAAGTGCCAGACCGCACAGGAATAGTGAAGCAGGTTCCGGCATTGCGTTCACATCTGAGCCGGCCACCTGAAGGGACCACGCATTCAGAACGCCTGTGTCGCCGCTGGTCATGTCCTGAATCACTAGCGTCCACACGCCACCGGAGTTCTCTCCGTCGAAATCTGACAGCGAGCCGATCGGGCTGAAGGATCCCGTGAATGGGGCCGATCCGCTGCCTATGGGCCGCGGCGCCTCGTCATCGAATAGCGTGCCGATCAGATTGTCGCCCAACCCGCCCTGGTTGTTGAACAGCATGACCGTGGTGCCAGCTGGGCTCACGAGACTGATGCGCAGGTCCGCATCCCTGGTGTGGTAGAGCATTTCGATGAACACATTCACGTCGGTGATAATTGCCCCGCTCCCGACCGTGACGGTCGACTGAACCGTGCTGTTATCCCAGATGTTCACCGGAACGTCAGTGCTCGGAATGACGTCGGCCACGCAGGCACTACCCACAAATAGGGCTATGAGCGTGCACAGCAATATACGCATAGACAACCCGCCTCTCACGCGGATTCTCCCACGGGCCAGGTGTTAGCCAAGCTCTATTAATGTGCGAAATTCCGTAAGTACTACTAGTACTTACAGCGGGAGATCTTGGATGAAGCGGAGTCTTGGGGAAAGGCGGGGCCGGCGCACCGAGAATGCCGTACAGCCGCCCCGCTTCAGGTGTGATTGCGGCTACTTCACCTCGAACGCGTAGGAGCCGGAGCCTATCTCGACCACGTAGCTCCCGGCTTCGGTCTGCTTCGCCACCGGCTTTCCGCTCTCAGTGACCCGGGCGCCGGCACTCGCCGGTAAGTAGACCTTCGCTGTCGTGTTCGCCGGAATGGTCACCTTCATCGAGAACGGCCCCTTGGGCATTCCCGTCCAGTCGGTCACGATCTTTCCGTACACCGAATCGTACTCGCCGCGCGCGTGTGTCAGGCTGCCGTCGACCCGCGGATGAATCACCAGTTTTTTGAACCCCGGCGCATCGAACGCTGTATCGATTCCCGCGACGTACCTGTACACCCAAGCCATCACCGAACCGAATGCGTAGTGGTTGAACGAGTTCATCGAAGGATCGCCTTTGTCGCTGTTCCAGCGCTCCCACCACGTCGTCGCGCCGCTGCGGATCATGTAGCCCCAGGAAGGATACGTCTCGTTCAGCAGCAGCCGGTACGCCACGTCCGGACGCCCGTTGTCCGCCAGCACGAACAGCAGGTGCGGCGTGCCTAGAAAGCCGGTGGTCAGGTGCCAGTCGTGAGCCTCGATGTCTTTCACGAGCTTCTCGAATGCCGCCTGCCTCAACGATTCCGGCAGGAGCCTCATGTGCAGCGCGAGAACATACGACGTCTGGCTGCCGCTGCCGACCGTGCCGTCAGGTTTCGCGAAAGCTTTCTGGAACGCCGCGCGTATCCTCTCGTATACCTGCTCATACTTCTTTGCGGCATCAGGCTTGTGAATGGCGTTCGCCATGCCGGCCATCATCTGGGCGCTGAGTGCCCAGTACGCCGTGGCGACAAGGTCCTTGGGAGTGACGCTGCCCGCGGGCAGCCAGTCGGAAAAGTTCGCGCCGGTCTTGTTGCGCCGGAGATAGTCGGGATTCGCGTTCTCCACCAGCGCCATGTACTTCTCCATAGCGTTCCAGACCTCGCGGATGATGCCGGTGTCGCCGTACTGCTGCCACGCCGTCCACGGCACAATCACGCCGGCGTCCGCCCAGCCCGGCGCTCCGTAGTTCACGAACCCCGGCGGCATGCTGCCGTCCGCCGGCATGTCCGGAGATGTATTCGTGAACGAACCGTCCGGCGTCTGGTCGTCCACGACATCACGCAGCCACTTGCGCCCGAACGAGGCAATATCCGCGTTGTACGACCCCGTGCGCCAGAATACCTGCGCATCGCCCATCCAGCCGAGCCGCTCATCGCGCTGCGGGCAATCGGTGGGAATCGTGACGAAGTTTCCGCGCTGTCCCCAGATGCCAGTCTTCCACATCCGGTTCACAAGTTCGCTCGAAGTCTTCAGTCTGCCCGTCAATCTCCGCGCGGATGTTACCACCTCGCCTTCGATGTCCGCCGGCGAGAGTTTGCCCGGGTACCCGGTGATCTCGACGTACCTGAACCCGTGGAAAGTGAAATGTGGCCTGAACGTCTCCCTGCCTCCGCCCTTGAGATACCACGAGTCGGTCTGGTTGGCATTCCTGAGATTCTCGGTATATATAGTGCCGTCCGGATTGAGTATCTCCGCGAAGCGCATTCGTATTTTAGTACCCGCCGGACCGGCGGCGGCCAGTTTCAACCAACCCACCATGTTCTGGCCCATGTCGACGATGTACGCCCCGCCGCCCAGCGCCTTAATGCTCTTCGGTTTGAGCGTGTCCACCACGCGCGCCGCGTCCGTCACCGCGGCCGAAACCACTCCGGGAGGCGCTTCCGACACAGTTGCCGCGTCCCAGCCTGCGTCTGTGTACCCTGCCCTGTTCCAGCCCGTGCGCTCCAGCCGCGCATCGTACGTCTCGCCCGCATATATCTCGGACGACAGGACCGGCGCGGCGGCGGTCTTCCAGCCGCCGTCCGTGGCGATGCGCTCGGAGGAGCCGTCCGCGTACCTGATCTCCAACTGCGCCAGCAGCCGCGGCGGCGGCGGCAGGAATGAGAAGCGGATCCCGGTCCACGTCAACGCGCTTCCGAACCAGCCGTCGCCGAGCATCGCCCCGATTGCGTTGCGGCCGCGCGCGATCAGCGGAGTCACATCATAGGTCCTGTAAGTCACCCGTTTGGCATAATCGGTGTAGGCCGGCGTCAGCACATCCTCGCTGACCGGCTTGCCATTCACGGATGCCGTATAACTTCCCAGCGCCGTTATATACAACCGCGCCGACTTCACAGGCTTCGCCACATCGAACTCGCGCCTGAACAGCGATGCCGCGGACGGCAACGTACCCGTCGGCCGGCCCATCTTTGGGTCACCCAGGCTGCCGGCCACTGCCGCCGGCTTCCATTCGGAATCGCCCGCGAGCCGCGCCTGCCAGCGCGCATCGGTCGGATACCGCCGGATCGTCCCGTCGGCCTCGGTTATCTTCAGCAGGCCCGCAACCGCCGTCACTCGAGGCTCCGCCGCGCCGTCGGAGGGAGGCGCCAGATTCGTCTTCACGGAAACGTCTATTGAATTGCGCCCCTCTACCAGCAGTTCCGTAATGTCCTCGCGGTCGAACGCCTGCCAGCGGCCGTCCTTCGAACCGGCCCTGCGGCCGTTCACAGCCGCCACGAACGGCGCCCGCGCCACCAGGTACAGCGCCGCGCTGCGCGGCCGCTCGCCGACGGCCACGTCGATGTGAAACACTGCTTCTGTTCCGCGGGGCACCGCGAACGGATTCTGCCCCTGCACCCACACCCAGCGAATGCCCTCGCGGTCCGCCTCTTCCTCGGCGTCGCGGCGGCTGATCCATTTCGCGCTCCAGCCGCTCGCGTTCATCAGGCCCGTTTCCCACCACGCCGGCGCCTCGGCTTTCGACATCACGCCTTTCGAATCCCACACGCGGACGGTCCAGTAGTAGCGGCGCGAGGGCTCCAACTTCTTCCCCGCGTATACAACGCCGACGGATTCGTCACCCTCGCGCTTCCCGCTGTCCCACACGTCCGCCTTGCCGGTCGCGAGGAGTCCGGGTCTCGACGCCACCAACACCTGGTACGCCGACTGGCGCCAGCCGCGTTCGGCGCTATCGTTCTGCCACGAGAGCGCCGGCGCCGCGGAGTCGATGCCAATTGGATTTTCGCGATAGTCGCAGCGAAGATGTACCGGCGCGGCGTGGCAGACCGCGGCCGCGGACAGAAACAGGATGCGGAGCTTTTCGAGCGGCACTTGTTTTCCTCCTCAGTAAGATTAGACCGGCCGCCGCCCCCGGCGCCAGGGCGGTTTCACGCTCCCGGCAGCCGTGGGGGTACAATGCGAATCGCCCGATTCCGAGCGAACCGGCAAGACCGAAAGGAGCTGTCATGTCAGGACTTCCCACCCGTCGCGATCTCGTGAAACTGAGCGCCGCAGGCATGGCGGCCGCGCATGCGTCCGCGGCACCGCCGCCCGCCGGCGAGATCACCGTGCGCGTGACCGCCGGCGAGAAGCGCTACGCCGAGGCGCCCGCGCTCCGCTGGCAGCGCGAAACACGTCCAGCGGCCGGCGCTGTCACTCTCGATGCCGGAAAGAGCTATCAGGAAGTGCTCGGCTTCGGCGCCGCGCTTACCGACGCCGCCTGCTACATGTTCAATGAGCTTTCGCCCGGCGCGCGCGAGCGTATCCTGCATCGCCTGTTCCATCCATCCGAGATGAATCTGAGCGCATGCCGCATCTGCATCGGCTCGAGCGACTATGCCACCGAGGCCTACAGCTACGACGAGGGCGAGCCCGATCCCGAGATGAAGCGGTTCTCGATCGACCACGACCGCAAGTGGATAATTCCGATCCTGAAAGCCGCGCGCGCTGTCAACCCCGACCTCTTCCTGTTCGCATCGCCGTGGAGCCCGCCCGGATGGATGAAGGCCAACGGCTCGATGTTGGGCGGCTCGATGATGAAATCCAGCTTTGCCCCGTACGCGAAGTACTTCGTAAGGTTTCTCCAGTCATATGCCGAGGCGGGCGTCCCCGTAGACGCCGTCAGTGTGCAGAACGAGGTCGACACCGCGCAGGACAGCCGCATGCCCGCATGTCTGTGGGGGCAGGAATATGAGCGCGAGTTCGTCGCCGCGCACCTCGGCCCGCAGCTCGCCGCCAACAATCTCAAGACGAAGATCTGGATCATCGATCACAACTACGACCTTTGGGGACGCGCCATCTGCGAACTCGACTACCCGGAAACCAAGAAGTATGTCGACGGCGTCGCGTGGCACGGCTACGCAGGCCATCCGAGCGGCATGACGCGTGTCCACGACGCCCACCCGACAATTCACGCCTACTGGACCGAAGGCGGTCCCGACATACGCGAGCGCGATTACCGCACGAACTGGGTGCGCTGGAGCCGGACCTTCACAGACATCCTGCGCAACTGGGCGCGCGCCATCATCGGTTGGAATATGGCGCTTGACGAGAACGGTAAACCGAACATCGGCCCGTTTTCGTGCGGCGGCCTCATCACCATCGATTCGAGAACCAAGGAGATCACCGAGAGCGGCCAGTACTGGGCTCTTGCGCATTACTCTCGCGCGGTTCGCCGCGGCGCGAAGCGGATCGAATCGACCGGAGACGACGTGAATCGCGTCTCGCACGTGGCTTTCGTCAACCCGGACGGCAGTTCCGCCGCCATTCTGACAAACAACGGCCAGGCGACCACAGTCAGAGTCCGCATGTCCGGCATGGAGACGAAAGTCGAGATGCCTGCCGGCTCTGTCGTCACGCTGGCCTGGGCTTAGCAGGCGACTTCGGTGCAAGCCTGCATCCATCGCAGGCTTACACTATACCGAAGCTCCATCGTGGTGGCCGCCCGCGCCCTGCCGGTCCAAAGCCCGGCGCGCGCTCGTTGGGCGCCAGGCTCGGCGCAAGCACTTGAGCCTGCTCGCGCCGGGCATCCCGGGCAGTCCCTCCGCACAGAAAGCCGGAGGGTATGAACGAGGTGAAGTACAGTCGAGATGGGGTGGCAGCCGTTTGTTCTTAGAGATTCTTGGGATCGGGGTCTGCCCCCCGTTGTTGGCGTAGAGCCCGTAGAGCCGAGATGGGGTGGCAGCCGGAGTTCGCTCCGCAGTCTGCGTAGAACCTGGAGCCCTGAATGTTGGTGGAGGCGGCGGGAGTCGAACCCGCGTCCGAGAAAGCTCACCGTGGGAGCCTACGTGCGTGTCCGGTTCGTATTTATCGGCCGCCGCGTCGGAGCCGGCAAGCGCGACGACGGCCTAGTCCGATTGTTCTCGGCCTGGGGCTCCGGACCGAAGCCTTGCGCCTATCCCGCCAAATGACGCTCGCTAACCGGCTTGCGGGCCAACCGGCCGGAGCGGCCGCCTAAATATTAGGCAGCGTATGCAAACTGCGTGTTGGCAGTTTTAGGTTTCCGATCGTTTTACGGGAGCTCGGAACCCGGCACGCCTCTTCACGACGAAATCAATCCCGTCGAATCCGTTACGCCCCCTTTCTTTAATATTATACCTGCCCAGGGACGCGGCCCGCCTGCAAACGCCGGCTCCCCCCGGCACGCGAATCGCGCTGATCCGGTTTTGTTTCCGGACCTCGAAGCCATGCACCCCTGCTCTCGATGCAACCGGCCGCCGCCCGCCCGCGTCCCACACGCGTAATCCAGAGCCGTTCGACTATACTGACCCAGAGAAGGGGGAGTCGCATGCGCGGTATCGTTGCCACCGGTATGCTCGCGGCAATTTCAGCACTGTGCCAGCAGGCGCCCGAGCCGCAGGCCGAATCCGGCCACCGCCTGAAGACGCGGGAAGAAGTTGCGGAGCCAAAGCCTGCCCCTGTTCCGGGCAAGCCCGTGAACGGGTTGTGGATCGTTCCCGCGGGAACAAAGATACCCATCCAGCTTCGGCAGGCAGTATCGACCAAGAACGCGCAGCAGGGCGATCCCATCTATGCCCAAACAACCTTCCCCATAGTTGTGGATAACGCAATCGCGATTCCGGCCGGCACCTATGTTAAAGGCGTGGTCGATGAAGCAAAACGCGCCGGGCGTATCAAGGGCGCCGCTGAACTTCGCTTCCACCTCACGACGCTTATCTATCCGAACGGCTACACTCTCGACCTCGCGGCGGCAATCGACCAGGTTCCCGGCAGCCAGGAAGCGAAAATGAAAGAGCCGGGCACCATCAGGCACGATTCCGAGAAGGGCGCCGACGTCAAGCGCGTAGCCGAAGGCGCGGCAATAGGGGGCCAACTCGGCGCTACCGCCGGCGCGGCTAGCGGAAGCATCAGAGGCGTGGGGATCGGCGGCATCGGCGGCATTGCCGCGGGCAGCCTTATCGCGCTTCTCGCGCGGGGCAGCGACGTGCGCTTCGAGATCGGCTCCGGCGTGGAAGTTTCCCTGAACCAGGCGATTGCGGTTGACGCAAGCCAGGTTCAGCGCCCAAGCATTATGCCTGCGTCCAACGTGCCCGCGCCTCTCATTACTCAGCCCGTTATCACGATAGAGAAGTAGCCCGCGCACAAGTGAGATGCGCATTTCTGGCCCCAGGCAGGCTTCGCCGGAGTCCCTCCGGCGCCCGCCAACCCGCTAAACTGAAAGTTGATTCAGTTGTCCTCGGCCGGCAAGCGCTTCGGCCCCAAACTCCTCTTCGAAAACGCCGACTGGCTCGTTACAGCAAACGACCGCGTTGGTCTTGTAGGCGCAAACGGCAGCGGAAAAACCACCGTCTTGAGGATCCTCGCCGGGCTGGAAACGCCTGACGAGGGGACGGTATCCTCGACACGCGGGCTCACCACCGGCTACCTCCCCCAGGACGGGCTCTCGCTCTCCGGGCGCACGGTCTTCTCGGAATGCCTGAGTGTCTTCCAGGACCTGCGCTCGATAGAGCGCGAACTGGAGCAGCTCACGCGTAGAATGGCGGAACTGGATCCCGCCTCGGCCGAGTACGAAGAAGTCTCGGAGCGCTTTCACCGGCTCGATTCCGAGTTCCGCACGCGCGACGGCTACGCTCTCGAGGCCCAGGTGGGCGCCGTGCTCACCGGCCTCGGCATCTCGAGAGAGGACTGGATGCGCCCCACCGGCGAGTTCTCCGGCGGTTGGCAGATGCGCATCGCGCTCGCGAAACTGCTGCTCGAGAAGCCAAATCTGCTCCTGCTGGATGAGCCGACCAACCACCTCGATCTCGAAGCGCGCAACTGGCTGGAGCAGTACCTGTCCTCGTACCCCTACGCGTTCGTGCTGGTATCGCACGACCGGTTCTTCCTGGATGTAACGGTCCGCAAGATCGTCGAGCTGTGGAACAAACGTCTGCATTTCTACACCGGCGGTTACTCGCGCTACATAGAGCAGCGGCAGGAACGGCGGGCGCAGCTCGAAGCTGCGTACCGTAACCAGCAGGACCGGATCCGCCAGCTTGAGACCTTCGTTAACCGCTTCCGGTATCAGGCGACGAAAGCCAGGCAGGTCCAAAGCCGCATCAAGGAACTGGAGAAGATAGAGCGTATCGAGATCCCGCCGGAAGAGAAACCCATTCATTTCCGGTTTCCGCAGCCGAAGCCGAGCGGGCGCATTGTCGCCGAGTTCCACGACGTCGCAAAGTATTACGGCACACGGCTTGTGTTTCAGAATGTTTCGTTCACCATCGAGCGAGGAGACCGGGTGGCGCTCGTGGGCGTGAACGGCGCCGGCAAGTCTACACTAATGCGCATACTGGCGGGCACCGAGCCGATAACGTCGGGCGAATACGTGCTCGGCCACAATGCCATGCCGGACCACTTCGCGCAGGACCAGTACAAGGAACTCGACCCGAACTCGACCTTGCTCGAAGAACTGGCCGGCACCGCGCCGCAGACTCCGCTGGTCGAATTGCGCAGCCTGCTTGGATGCTTCCTGTTCTCTGAAGACGACGTGTTCAAGAAGATCGGCGTCCTCTCCGGCGGCGAGCGCAACCGTTTCGCGCTGGCGCGGCTGCTGTTGAAACCGTCGAACTTCCTTCTGCTCGACGAGCCCACAAACCACCTCGACATGCGCGCGAAAGACGTGCTCCTCGAGGCGTTGCAGAACTACTCCGGCACAGTTGTGTTCGTCTCGCACGACCGGTACTTCATAGACAAGCTCGCAACGCGCGTCTTCGAGCTGGCCGATAACGCTGTGGCCGTTTTCCCGGGCAACTACGAGGACTACGTCTGGCGCAAAGAGCACTCCCGCGAAGAGCAGGCGATGCCCGATTCGACGGCTGCCGCCCCCGGCGTGACCGCGCCGCAGCCAGGCGCGGATAAAGCATTCGAAGCACCCGCAAAGCGCATGAACCCCATCAAAGTGCGCCAACTCAAGGAGCGCTGCGAAAGCCTCGAGGAAGCAGTGGCGCGCGCGGAAGCGGATATCGCCGGTTACGAAACGGAGCTGGCAAACTTCCGGAGCGCCGGCGAAACCGTGCGCATTTCGGCGCTTCTCGAGAAGCGGCGGGCGGAACTTGCGGCGCTGATGGCCGAGTGGGAAGAGATCTCTCTGCAACTGGAGTCGGCATAGGGCAGGCCGCTTCGGGTTAACATCGGCTGCGCAATTCAGCTATCATCGTGACCGGCCATGAAATCCAGATCCCTTTTTCTCGCGCTCGCCGCGGCGGCAGCCTTCGCGCAGGTCCGGGACCCGCTGCCCGTTCCGGAAGTCGCCGGCTATCGCACGCTCAAGTGCGACTTCCACATGCACACCGTATTCTCGGATGGCGTGGTCTGGCCGGACGTGCGCCTGGAGGAGGCGTGGCGCGAGGGCCTCGACGCCATCGCCATCACCGATCACATCGACTATACGCCGCACGACGCCGATGTCGTCCCGAACGCTTCGAAGCCGTACGCGCTTGCCCGCGAACTCGCTGGCAAAATCGGGTTGATCCTCATTCCCGGCGGCGAGATTATGGCCGGGAACGACATTCACTTCAACATGCTGTTCGTTGAGGACGTCAATGCGCTGAAGGGTCTGAGCGTTCCGGAGGCGCTGAAGCGCTCGCGCGAGCAGGGAGGCATTAACATCTGGAACCACCCCGGGTGGCGGCACAAGCCAGAGTGGTTCCCGATTGTGGACGAACTGTACCAATCGGGACTTCTCGACGGCATGGAGATCTTCAACGACCACTCCTTCTATCCCGAGGCTTACCCCTGGATTGCCGAAAAACCACTCACCGCGATGTCAGGCAGCGACATGCACGGGCTCGCGTCCGTCGATTTCCCAAACCACTCGCGTCCTATCACGCTTGTTTTCGCGAAAACCGCCGATGCCGCGGGCATACACGAAGCGCTGAAAGCACGGCGCACAGCAGTGTGGGCCGACGGGCAGGTGTGGGGCGAGGAGGAATACGTGCGCGGCCTGTGGTCCGGCGCGGTGGTGTTCGAGCCTGCGGAGTTGAGCGGGGCCGCCGGCGCGTCGGCAGGCCTGCGATTGCAGAACAACTCCGCCATCCCGTTCCAGGTGAAAGTGACCGGCGCGCCGGATTGGCTGCGCTGCGACGGGACAACCGTCGAGCCCGGCAGGGTGACCGGCATGACGTTGGGAATCGCGAAGAACGCGCCTAGAGGCACGCAGCGTGTCGAACTGAAACTCGAGGTCACGAACCTGCACACCGGGCCGGGAGCGAGCCTGGCCGTTGCGGTGCCGGTCTCCGTAAAGATCGAATAAGCGCAGTGCAAGAGCACATCGCTTCACTGATCAGCAAGATCGCGCGCGACCGCACCAGAGGCGCGGCGGAGCTGGCCGTACTCGCGGCCGAGGCGCTGTCGCTCGCCTCGCCCGGAGAACTGCACGAAGCCGCGGCCGCCGTGAAGAGCGCACAACCGGCGATGGCATCCGTGTACAACGCGGCGGAGGCTGCGCTCGCCGGCGAACTGGACCGGTTTCTCGCGCGCCTGCGCACATCGGCGGACGTCATCGCGCGCCGCGCAGCACCGCTCCTGCACGGCAGAACGGTCCTGACGCACTCGTACAGCTCGACCATCGTGCGCGCGCTCGAGAATGCCGGCGCCGCACACGTCTTCTGCACGGAATCGCAACCGGGCGGGGAGGGCCGGACCACCGCCGCGCGCGCAGGCGGCGAAGTCATACCGGACATGGCCGCTTACGCTGCGCTCGCGCATGTGGATGTTGTCGTCGTCGGCGCCGACGCGGTCACGCCAGACGCCGTGGTGAACAAGATCGGCACGGCGCTCATCGCACTCGCGGCACGGGAGCGGCGCGTTCCGGCATACGTTCTGTGCGGTTCGGAGAAGTACGTTCCCGCGGAATGGAAGCCGGATCTCGGCGAACTGTTCGAACGCACGCCGCGCGACTGGTTTGCAGGCGTGATCGACGACGTCGAAGGATAACGGCGGCGCCTTCTCCGGGCCTGATCCAAGCCCTGATCGCCTGAAGATTTCTCTGAGGGGCGGACACCCTCGTAAGCGCAGAACCGGCTTCGGGGCGACCGAGTATTGCTTTGCCACTCAGCGCACTAACGTGTTTTCAGCATCCGTACGGGATACCTTTCATCGAGCAGGTGCCGGCCGATGTCGTCTATGTCGGCAGATGTATTGCACAGCACCACCACTCCCTTTCCCGTTGACGGGTTGAATCCCGCGAAGGCGCGATATCCGGCCGTTCCGCCGTTGTGCCAGACTATCTCGCCGTACTGGTCCAGGATATGCCAGGCGAGGGCGATCTTCAGATGCGGAACTCCCGTGTCTCTGCGAACCGAACGCATGCGGCGCATGGCTGCGTCGAGTGGGGTCTTTTCCAAACCCATGTGGGCGGCGAGAAACTTCAACATATCGGCCGCGGTCGAACGGATCGCGCCCGCGGCGGCCATGGCGTCGAAATCCCAGTTCTTCACCGGCCGCAGCGACGAACTGTGGCCGCGCGCGAGCCGGTTCAACTGCTCGCGCGAAAGCCGGGTGGAAGTATCCCTCATTCCGAGCGGATCCAGAATCCGCCTCCGGATCGCCAGCTCGTACGTCGTATCAAGTCTCCGCGCGAGCGCGAGCCCGAGCAGTCCCGCGCCCAGGTTCGAGTACTCGTATCGTTCGCCGATGTCGCGCCGCAGAGTGTACCCGGAGAGAAAGTCGTACATCCGCTGCGGCGTGTAGTCCACGTAGGGGTTCGCAAAGTCCGCCGGGCGGAAGTTGTTGGGCATCCGCGGCAGGCCGGAAACGTGCATCGAAAGGTCCTGCAACGTGATCTCGCGGCCTCCGCGCGAAGGCATCTTAACGGACGGAGGCAAATACCTCGACACCGGATCGTCGAGACGCACTTCGCCGCGCTCCACCATGTCGCAGAGCAGCAGCGACGTAAACACTTTAGTAATGGATCCGATCTCGAAAAACGTGTTCGCGTCCGGCCTTTTCGGACTATCGAGAGCCACGCGCCCGCGCGCGGCGAACCTCGCGCCGTCCTTGTCGACGATTCCGGCGACGATGCCGGCAGCGCGCCCGCTCTCGTCAACGCGATTCTTAAGTATCGAATCGAGATCGGCGGCCGGTTCCGCGAAAACGGCCGCGCCCCAAAAAAGGAACGCGGCCCCGATGCCAGCCGCCGGGAGTCTCATACGGTTTCCGGTTCGGGGTGTTTCCAGGGAGCGCGGTACGGCCGGCGCAGAAGGCGGTTGGCCTCCTCGTCGCCGATTACGCGTCCCTTCCGCGGATCCCAGACAAGCGTGCGGTTCACTTGCAGCGCGGCGTTAGCCAGCAGGCAACATGCCGTCGAGATGTACCCCTGCTCGATGTCGGCCACCGGTTTGCCGCGTGAGTCGATCGCCCCGAGGAAGTTCTGCATGTGATACCGGATCGCCGGCGCGCAGTGCTTCTCCAGGCGCGGCTCCGTCTTGTCCTCGGGATATTGCTCGAGCTCGTAGGTCACGTCCTTGTGAACGGGCGTACCACGAACGGGCTCGAAATCATAGCTGTACACGCTGGCTTTGAGCGTGCCCTCTTCACCGTAAAAAGTCGCGCCCCAGGTGTACTTCGGATCGGGCGGGTTGCTGTACGAACGGTGCGTCCACACCACGTCGAGGTCGCCGAACTCGAATGTCGCCACCTGCGTGTCCGTGATGTTGGAGGCGCCGCCTTTGAAAATGCGGATGCCGCCCGAGGACGAGATGCGCTTCGGCCAGCCCAGGTCCAGCATCCACCGCACCATATCGAGCATGTGAATGGCCATGTCGCCCAGCAGGCCGTTGCCGTACTCCATGTAAGCGCGCCAACCGAGCGGATGTTTATCACGCGTGTAAGGGAGCATGGGCGCCGGACCGGTCCACATCTCCCAGTCGAGATACTCGGGCGCCGGCACTGCGGGCAATTTCGGGGCGCGGCGGTTGGGGTAGTAGCAGTAGATCTCGACCGCGCCGATACGGCCGAGTTTGCCCTCACGAAGGATGGTATCCCGCGCCTCAACCAGGTGCGGAGTGCTGCGCCGCTGCGTACCAACCTGCACCACACGTTCATATTTGCGCGCGGCTGCGAGCATCGCCTGGCCTTCGATCACGTCCACGCTGATGGGTTTCTGGCAGTAGACGTCGGCGCCGGATTTCACTGCCTCGATCATCGGCAGCGCGTGCCAGTGATCGGGAGTGCCGATGAGCACGATATCCAGATCGCGCTCGGCGAGCATCTTGCGGTAATCGGTGTAGGTGCGCGGCGTCTTCTTGGAGGCTTGGCGCGCCGCCACCATCCCGGCTGCCTGCGCCAGCATGCGGCGATCCACGTCGCACAGCGACACCACCTCTACAGGCGCCACCTGGATCAGCCGGAACAGGTCGCATTTGCCGTACCAGCCCGAACCGATCAACCCCACACGCCGCTTCTTGCCGGCATCGTAGGACGCGGCCCGGACCGCGCCCGCCGCGCCCCCAAGCAGAAATGCGCGCCTGTTCATGCCCGCATTTTCCGGAACGACGCAAGACACTTCTCAACGGCCTCGAACGGCGGCACGTCCGCGCCTTCCTGCTCGATTATGTACAGCTCCACGCCGCCGGTCTTCTCCGCCGCCTCGAAGATCTTCTTCCACGGGGATACGCCTTCGCCGAACAGCACCCTATAGCCCTTTTGCGGCGACCATTCCTTGCAGTGAATCGCCCGGATGCGCCCGGGGTTGGCATCGATCCATGCCACGGGGTCCTGGCCGACCTCGACGCAGGTGCCGACATCGAGCTGGAGCACGACATCTTTCGTCGTGTTCTTCGCGATGATCTCGATCGGCCGCGTGCCTTCCAACGGGCGGAACTCGAGCTGATGATTGTGATAGCCGGCCGAGATCTTGGCTTTCTTGAACGCCGCCGCGCCGGCGTTCAGCGTGTCGGCAACCTTCTTCCATCCATCCGCGGTGGTAACACGCCCGGCGCTTGCCATCACAATCAGCTTGCTGCCGAGAATGCCGTTTAGATCGATTGCCTTCTGGTAATTCTCGGGCGCGAACGATTCCGGTCCGTTGTGCGTGGAACGGCAGACTATTCCAAGGCCGTCCATGAGCTTACGGATTTCCTTGGCCTTCTCCGGCGTCCACGAGAAATAAGGGGCGAAGAACTCGATGTCTTCATAACCCATCTTCGCGACTTTGGTTACCGTGCCCTCCAGGTCCTTGGCGAGCTCGTTGCGGACCGAGAACATCTCCAGCCCTACCGGAATCTTCTTCGACTTGGCGATAGCCGAGGCGAGCGGCGCCGCCGCGACTGCGGAGACAAAAGAACGACGTGAAATGTGAATGCCCATAGCCGTATCAAAGGAATAACACATTCCCGATGCGGCCGGGGTCTGATGTTTCGCGTCAACTGCCTTCTGATGCCGCGCGCGAAGCCGCATCGGCCAGAATGACAGCCTCGGCCAGTTCGCGCATGGGTTTCCGCGTGCGGCGGCTCTCCGCGCGTAGCTTCAGGTAAGCTTCTTCCTCGGTGATGCCGCCATCGCGCTGCAAGATGCCCTTGGCGCGCTCCACCAGCTTGCGTGTTTCGAGTTCGCTTTCAAGTTTGAGTACGGATTCGCGCAGGCGCGCGGCTTCTGCGCGCGCGGCCGCGGCCGCAATCGCCATGCCGATCTGTTCGCCCGCGAACGACAGCAACGCCACATCGGCGGGTGTGTGCGCGAGCGGGCCGCGGAAATACGCGTTTACCGCACCGAGCACCGCGCCGCCGGCCACCAGCGGCACGGAAAGCAACGCCTGGTGATTCCCATCCACGAATCCCGGAACGGGTTTGAAGCGCGGATCGTCCCCAGCCTGCCTCTCGGCGGCCACCACCGCCCCCTCCCCTGAGACGCGGCTCGCAGCACAGCCGGCCGCATCCAAATCGAAGCGCGCGGGCATCGCGTCGTGGGGCGAGCGGGACGCGCGCAGGACCGCGCCGCCCGTTTCCGCGACGCTCTCCTCCACTATGCAGACGTCGCAATGCACGGCCTTCGCAATGAGAGAGATGATCTGCGCGAGCATCGGCTCCAGCCCGATCCCCGAGCTGGCGATTCCGCTGACGCGGTAAACCAGCTCCAGGCCGCCTGATTCCGTGTGCATAGATGGCCGGCGCGGTTCCTCCCTGCCCTGATGATGACGCGGCGGCGCGGGAATCCAAAACGGAACGTTTCTATCGGGGGAATAGAAAAACGCTATGAGGCCGGACTACTGTGATTGCAGCAAACCCTCGATCGCGGCGATGTTCTTGCGCGCGTAATCGGCTTCGGCCAGGTCGCCGTTCAGCGCGAGCATCGCGCGGAAGTGCTTTTCGGCGGCGGGCAACAGTTCCACGGCGCCCGTGTCCTGCGCCTTGTGCATGTAGCACAAGCCCAGCGCGTAGTGGACGAAGGGGTCGTCAGCCGCGTAGTTAAGAGACTGGCGGCAGGACGCGATGGCGCCGTCGTAATCGTTCAGCTTGCGGTCGGCATCGCATATACCGAAGTAGGCCAGACTTCGCAGATCTTTCCAGATGTCCGTCTGCGCCGCGCGCTTCTTCTTCCCGAGCCCCACGAGGAAGCCTACAACGTAGTAGTTCAGCTTTCCCGCCAGCTTGCTGTCGAAATCGCTGAGCCGCAGGTATTCCGAGTACTCGCGCCGCGCCTCGCCGTACTTGCCGCTCAACCTGAGGCTCTCCGCAAGCCAGAAGTGCGCCTCGGCGTTGCGCGGCTCCAGCGCAATCGACGCCCGCGCCGCATCGATCGATTGCGCGTACTCGCCCTTCATCCGGAACGCCTGCGCGAGCAGGTACTGCGCCATGGCGTGCTTCCTGTCCCGCTGCACGACCGCCGTGAGCTGGCGGATGGCTTCGTCGGTGTCCCCGATGTCCAGCAGCATGCCGGCGTAGCTCGCGCGCGCCTCGAGATAGTCGGGATCTATCTCGATCGCGCGGCGAAAGCTCCTGGCGGCGCTCTCCTCGTCATACAGCGCGTTCTGCGTGCGAGCGAGATACAGCGCCGCCTGCGAAAACGTGGGGTCGGCGGCCAGCGCCTGCGCGAGCAGCTCCGCGGCGCGCTTGTAGTTTTTCTCGTAGCCCTTGTTGTAGGCTTCGAGCGCCCGGTCGAACAGATCGAGCGCGGCCTTGCTGCGGCGTCGCGGGATGAGGATGCGGAACGTCACCGTTCGCTCCTGCCCTGGATACACCATCTCGTCGCGAGGGCCGTCCGGCTCGTAACCCATCTTCACGGCCTTGACGGTATGCGTCCCCGGCGCCAGCCCCGGCATGCGCAGCGGCTTGCCGCGATCGACCACGCCGGCTGACTTGCCGTCGAGAAACACTTCCACGCCGTCCATGTTTGCCTCGAAAATGAACGTGCCGTCCTTGGGCGGCGGCGCCTCGCCAGCGGCGGCGTTGCTCGGAACGTACGCAAGCAGCATGTTGGGATCGAAGCTGCCGCGTTCCGATGTCGGGTTCTGCTGCCCGCCGCTCGCGTCGCGCACGTTGCGATGCGTGTACTCGGCCAGTTCGTCCGCGGTCACGATGCCGTCGCGGTTTTCGTCCGCGCTGCCCTCCAGGCCCTTCACGACGTAGTAGGTGAAGATGCCGTGCCCGCCGCCCCAATCCGGGCTCTCGAACGAACGCTCCCGGTCACGGCTCGCCGTGAGCGAGAAAAGCGAACTGTTCAGGTCCAGCAGCCTGCGGTTGAGCTGCGCGTTTTCCTCCGGCGTGATGGCGCCGCTGTGGCAGGAATCCGTCAGCAACACCTTCCACTTCGCGCGTATTTTCGAACCGATAACCAGCCCGAGCTGGTCCATCGGATAACCCGTTCCGGCTACGTTCTTCGCGTCGAAATCGTACGGCGCAAGATAACCTTTGCCCTCGTAAACGAAACCGTGCCCGGCGAAGTAGATGAGCACGCGGTCGTCCGCGCGCGCCACTGACGGCAGCCAATCCTCAAGTTCGTGCCGCAGGTTCGCGAGCGTTGCCTTCGGCCCCACCAGCCGGTGCACGTTCTCTGCGGGAAAGTTCCCGCCTTCGGCGCTGATCAGAATCGAGTAAACCGATTCGGCATCGCGCTCCGGATAGCGCAACTGCAACTTCTCCGGCAGGTTCCTGTAATTGGCGATTCCCACCACCAGCGCGTAGCTGCGCGGTATTTTTGGTGCGGCTGGAACGGCGGCGGGCGGCGGCGTATCTTTCTCCAGGCGCAGGTCGCGCCCGGACTGCTGCGCGGCGGCTACGGCCGCGGCGGCGGCCAACAGAAACGCGGTTCTCATGACATCACCGGTGCGCAAGGCGGAACTCGTAGATGACCGGACCATCCATGGGAGATGGCGACGACAGCACGGTCTGGTTCTGGCGGCGCATTATCACCAGTTCGCGCGAACGCACGCCAGGCAATCCGGCCAGGTTGTCCGGAAGCGGCTCCGATGCGTCCGGCTGGCGCGGACCGGCCGACGAATCGATGCACTCGCCGCGCGCGCGCAGCATCGCGTCGTCGCAACGCGGCAGCAGGTTCGCGGGAGGAGGCGGCGATTCCGGCGGAGGCGGCAGCGGCACGTACTGTGGACGTGCTGCCTCGCCCATGATGACCGGCGACATCACCCAGTAAACAACGTCGTGCCCCGGCGGGCCGGACACGCGGAAATACGCCCCGGTGGCCGGAATGACAACCTCACGGCCCGCCGAGATGTTGTTCTCGCGCCCCGTTTCGTCGCGCGGGAACAGCAGCGTGTAGGAACCGCTCGTTCCGCGGTTCATCACGTAGAGGTAGCCGTCGAAGTTGGAGCGGAAACGGAAGCGCACGCGGTCATCGTGGTCCAGGACCAGCCCGGGCGGTACAGCGCGCCACCCGGAACCCGCCATGCGCTCCAGCGTTATCTCGACGCGGTGCGCGGACCCGGCATCTGCGGCGTCCGAACGGGCCGTCTGCGCCCATGCCGCCGCCGGAATCGTTAACAGGAATGCGCGGCGATCCATTTTTACCTGTGGGTGAGCGTGACGTCCGCCACGACACGGGCATCCGCGCCGCCGCTCGTGTTAACCGCGTAAACCGCCTTCTCCGCCCGCGAGCCGGGCGTTGTATCGTCAACTTTCTCGATAATCAGGTCGCGCGCGTAGGCCTTGCGAAGGCGGCCGACCAGCAGATCGTCGATCGGCGTTATGTTCGCCGCAAGCATCAACTTTCCGCTGTCGGGCTTCACGGCGGGCTTTCCGCCGCTCTCGCCCAGCGAGTAGATCAGCTTTTCCAGATCGGGCTCAGGTTGCCGCGACAACACGATGAAGAGTCTTTCTTCTCCCGCGTGCTCGTCAAATGTGAACGTATAACCCGACGGTATCTCGTACCTTACGCCCGGCTTGATGCGGTTATCGCCGCCGGCAATCTCAGGCGACGGGAACAGCACATTCCAGGCGCCGCTCGAGCCCCGGTTCACTACATACAGGTGCCCGGCGTCGTTCGACTCGATGCTGAGGCGGATTCGATCTCCCGCGTGAAATGCCGTGTCCGGATCCACTTCCCGCTCGCCGCTCTCGGTTCGTTTCAGAATGCTATAGCGCAGCCCGAGTGGCCGCCGCGCCTCCGTGGAGACCAGTTTCACGGGGCTATCCGAAGGCGCAGGCGCCGCACCCGCCTCCGGAACACCGGCGGGAGCCTCGGGTTTCGGAGCCAGCGCGGTGGGTTGCATTGGCTTATCCGTCGGCCGGGCTTTTTTCGCGGCGGATTTCGCCGACGGCGGCGGTGAGTAGAAAATTTCGCGCGGGCTGAGTTGTTTCTCCTGCGGCAGCGCAATCACACAAAGCAGCGCTAACAATATGATGCTGCGCATCGGGACACCTCCCGGTTAGTGGAAACAGAATACCACCGGAAACATGAATTATGTTACAAATGTTCGAATTGAACCTTGTCTGCCGCGATTCCCTGCATTAGTCTGGTCCGAGGAGATATGTGCCCGTGCCGCTCGTACGCCCCGTAAGAACATGCGCGCAGCCGCTCGCTGCCGCGCTCGCCTGTCTGCTCGCCGTTCAATCCGCACCAGTTATGGCGCAGGAAGCAGCCGCGCCGAAGAAGCTCAACATCGTAATTGTGGAGGGCGACGGTGCAATTAACAACATACGGCAGAGGACCGCGCGCGAGCCTATCGTTCAGGTGGAGGATGAGAACCACCGGCCGGTGGCGGGCGCCACGGTCACCTTCCTGCTGCCCCGCGACGGCCCTGGCGCGGTGCTGAGCGACGGATCGCGCTCGTTTACGGCCGTAACGGATGAAAACGGGCGCGCCGTGCTGCGCGGCCTGCGTCCCAACTCCAGCGTCGGCCGGTTCGAAATACAGGTAAACGCTTCATACCAGGGCGCTTCCGGAACCGCTATCATCACGCAGGCCAATATTATGCCGGCGGCTGCCGCTGCCGCGGGCGGGATTTCCGGCAAACTCATCGCTATCATCGCGGTCGTAGGAGGAGCCGCGGCTGCTGGCACGGCCGTTGCGCTCACTCGCGGAAATGGGAGCAGCCCCGCTGCGCCTGTCGTGATAACCCCGGGCACGCCGGCTGTCGGCGCCCCCGGCAGGTAGAGGCACTTATGGCTAGAACTAAGGTCCTGTTTGTCCTGTTTGCCGCTTCCGCATTTGCTGCCGCCGCGGCCGATACGGGTGTCCGGGGCCCCTCGCTCGGCTACTCCGTCGAACGCACCGCCGTGCGCCCAATTACAGGCATGCCCGGAGCCGCGCTCGCCGGTGCTGCGATAGATCTCGGCGGCACCGTGCGCCTCGCCGCGGCATCCAACACCGCCGGTTTCGTGCTCGCGGTGGTCGGCGATGAAGGGCGCGTCGTGCTCTTCCGCGGCGCCGCGCCTGTTCCGCTGGCGGGCGCGCTGCCGGCTACGGACCACATAGCCGTAAGTCCGGGCGGTCGCGCCGCCGTCCTGTACAGTTCTCAAACGGATTCCATTCAACTCATCACCGGGCTGCCGGGCAACCCCGCGCTCGGCACGCCGGTTCCGCTGCCGTACCCTGCCGGCGCGATCGCGGTCAGCGATACGGGGACTGTTCTCGCGGGGGGTAGCGATGGGCTGTGGTCCGTGCAGACCACGCTGCGGCCAGCACCGAACTCCCCCAACGGCCGCATGGTGTATTCCGCAGGCGCGCGCGCTGCCGTTCCCATCCCCCCGCAGCCGTCATTTCTGCACGCGGGCAGCGTCTCAGCCGTCGCTTTCTTCGAAAACAGCAATGATGCGGCGTTCGCGTCCGACGGCATCGTGTGGGTCAGGCGCGGCGCGGCTATTACGCCGCTCGGGGATGCCCCCGGAGCGCTCGCTCTCCAGACTGCCGCGCAATTCGTATTTGCCGCGACGGAAAAGTCCGTCATCCGCTTCGAACTCGCCACCGGCGCGCGCGCCGAGACCGCATGCGATTTCGCCGTGACCGCGCTCGACCCGATGAGTACAAGCGCCGTCTTTCGACTAAATGACGGCTCAGGCGGCCCGGTGTATCTGTACGATGCCAGCGGGCCGGAGCCTCGCGTGGTGTTTGTGCCGGCGGCGCAGGAAGGAGGCGCGCGATGACGAAACGGGTTGCGTTGTTGCTGCTCGTGGCCGCTGCCGCCTGGGCGCAAGTCCCTGGGCCTGTAATCAACACCGCATCGCCCAACGTGGTGATCCAAGACACCGGCGATGCCACCATAGATGTCTTTGGCTCGAATCTGACAGGGCCCGACGGGTCCGTAGGGTGGTTCTACGGCACGGGAACCTCGACAGTCCTGGGAGCAATCGAGTTCTGGGCAGTACCTTCAGGAAGCACTTCCCATGTTCGGGTGCTGTTCCCGACCAATGGGCTCACGGCGGGCGCCTACTGGATTCGGGCGCAGTCGGCGTACTCGAACTCGAGCGCACGATACCCGATTACAGTCGTCGCGGTGCTGAGTGTGTCCACCACGGCAATGCCCGCGGGCACCGTAGGTGTCGCGTATACGAGCAACCTCCAGGCCACCGGCGGGTTGCAACCCTATACATGGTCCATTACCCAGGGCTCGCTCCCCCCGGGACTCAATCTCAATGCGCAAACCGGCGCGGTTTCCGGCACGCCGGCTCAGCAGGGCCATTTCGTCTTCACAGCCGCGGCCGCCGATTCAGGCGGGCAGAATGCATCGAACTCGCTGGCTATCGACATAGCCCCGGCGCCGCTGGCAATCACGACCGAAGCGTTGCCAGCCGGTATCGTCGGCGCAACCTACTCTGGCGCGCTCACAGCCGCGAACGGCACGGAACCGTATACCTGGGCCATCACCGCCGGGGCACTGCCGCCGGGACTCACGCTCGATCCATCTACCGGACGGATCTCGGGTGCTCCCACGAAAGCAGGACTGTACGGATTCACGGTGACTGTGGCGGATGCCGAAAAACAGAACGCGGTGCGGGCGTTTGCTATCGAAGTCGCTACGCCGCCTCTGAGTATCACGACTGAGGTTTTGCCCACAGGCCAGATCGGCACCGCATATTCGGCTGCCCTCACCGCCACCGGCGGCCTCACGCCCTACTCGTGGACCATACCTTCCGATCTGCTCCCCCCGGGGCTGGCATTCGATGCCCAATCAGGCGCCATCTCCGGCACGCCCACCCAGACCGGCACGTTCTCTTTCCCCGTTACGGTGACTGACGCATCGAAGCAAAGCGTGTCGCGCAGCCTGAGTATCACGATCACCGCCCCGCTGGCGGTCCAGACCGCCGACGCGGGCTACGCCGTTGTCAATACACCGCACACCGTTACGCTCCAGGCTACGGGCGGCTTGCCTCCATACGCGTGGTCGATTGCGGGCGGGACGCTGCCGGCGGGAATGACTCTCGATGGAGCTGCCGGCGTCATTTCGGGCGCCCCCGGGGCCGGCGGAGAGTACTCGTTCATCGTACAGGTAACAGACGCCACGCGTGCGACCGCCGCGCGTGCGCTCCTGTTGGAGGTCTTCTCCGGACCGTTGTCGTTAGTCTTCAACGCTCCCGATCCGGCCCCCGGGAAACAGGGCAATGTCACAATTGGCTTCGCCAACACAGACGTGACGGCCTTCGGCGGGTTAGTCAGCGTCTCTTTCACTCCGGATGAGGGGCTGCCCGACGATCCCGCCGTGCGATTCGCGAACGGCGGCCGCAGCACCTCATTTTTCGGGGGCGGCCGAGGTTCGCTGGCCTCTATCCCGCTGCAAATGGGCACCGTCGCGGGGACCATTACGCTACAGGCTTCTTCCATCGAAGCTAGCCTCACTGGAAGCATCATAGACCTCACAGGCTGGCTAGGCGTCGATGTAACGCCATCGCCGGCGCCCGTGCGTACCATCCGGATAGCCCCGGCGCCTCCAACCCTCGTGAGCGGTTTTCTCCGGCGCACGGATTCCGGACTCGAGGCGACGATTTACGGTTTCTCTACCAGCCGCAACGTGACATCAGCGGCATTCCGGTTTGCCGTTGCGGCGGGTGAAAGCCTACAGAGCCCGGAGACCACCGTTCAGCTCGACCAGGCGTTCACGACGTGGTACAGCAACCCCGCTTCGGCTCAGTACGGCAGCCAGTTCTTGTACACGCAGCCGTTCACCGTGCAGGGCAATCTCCAGGCCATCACGGGGGCGACCGTCACAATGACGAACGCGCAGGGAACTTCCGCGCCCCTGAAGTTGAGTTATTACTGACAGGTCCGGCGGGCGGGCTCCTCAGACCCGCTCGCGGGCTTCCGTGTTCGGTCCGGGAGATTTGCCGCGGACCGTTCGGCGCGCCGGCGGCCCTGCCGGCGTGAACGCCGCAGCGCCGCGCTCCGAACCGCGATACGACAGGCGGCGCAGAGCCGATGGCTTGGCCTCAAATCCCGAATCGCGTGTGTTCGGCCAGCTCCGGTTTGCGCCCTTCGATAAGTTCCGAGAGCACAAAATGGATGGTATCCGCAGGCGGCGGGCAACCCGGGACGTACACGTCCACTTCCACGACCTCGTGCACCGGGCACACCCGGGGAAGCAGCCGCGGAACGCCCTCGGACGGCACCTGCGCATTCAGCACTCCGGTTCCGTACGCGGCTTCGAACACCGATTTAAGCGAGCAAGAGTTGCGCATTGAAGGCACGTTGGCCGTTACGGCGCAGTCACCGAGCGAAACCAGCGTCCCCGTGCGGGTGCGGATGCGGCGGATCTTCTCCAAATCTTCCTCGCTGGCCACGGCGCCTTCGACGAGCGTCACATCCACGTGTTCGGGGAATTGCTTCGTATCGACCAGCGGGCTGTAGACCAGTTCGATCTTCTCCGCCAAATCCAGCAGGCGCTCGTCCATGTCCAGCAGCGACATGTGGCAACCGGAACACCCGTCCAGCCAGACCGTGGCGATCTTCATCTTCTCCTCGCTCATTGGTTCCTCCCGCGCATCATCGCCAGGTATGGCAGGAACTGCCTTCTCTTCGACATTTCTGCTACCGACTTGCCTTTCTCGACCAGCGCGCCCGTCGGGCAAACCTGAACGCACTTACCGCAGCCCGTGCAGGTTTCCGACTCGCCCCAGGGCTGGCTCAGATCCGTGATAACGCGGCAATCCACGCCGCGGCCCATGATGTCCCAGGTGTGGGCGCCCTCCACCTCGTCGCAAACGCGCACGCAGCGTGCACACAGGATGCAGCGGTTGTGATCCGCCACAAACCGCTCGTGCGAGGCGTCGACGGAGTGCTTTGGGAACAGGTACGGATACCGGACGTGCGTGATCCCGAGCCGCTGCGCCAGCGCCTGCAACTCGCAATTCCCGTTGCTGACGCACACCGAGCAGATGTGATTGCGCTCGGCCAGCAGCAACTCCATCACGCTGCGCCGGTAGCGCGCCAGGCGCTCGGAATCGGTGGTCACCCTCATGCCCTCTTCCACCCGCGTAATGCAGGCCGGAAGAAGTTTGGAAGACCCCTGCACCTCCACCAGGCAAAGGCGGCACGCGCCGACCGGCGTTATGCCGTCCAGGTGGCACAGAGCCGGGATGAATATCCCGTTTTCAGTGGCGACATCGAGCACGGTCTGCTCCGCCGTGGCGCTGACGTCGCGCCCGTCAATGGACAGAGTCTTAATCGGCGCGCTCATGCGTGCACCTCCTTTTCCGTTTTGCAGACCCCGGCGGGGCACCGCCCTTCGGCAGCATGCGCCGTGTACTCGTCGCGGAAGTATCTAAGCGTGCTCAGCACGGGGTTTGGCGCCGATTGCCCCAGGCCGCACAGGCTGGTGTTGCGCACCACCTCGCAAAGCTCCTCTAACATCGCCAACTCCCTGGCTCCGGCCGTGCCGGAGGAAATGCGCGACAACAGGCCATGAAGCTCCGTGGTGCCCACACGGCACGGCACACACTTGCCGCACGACTCCGACATGCAGAACTCCATGAAGTACTTCGCTACGTCCACCATGCAGGAGCTTTCGTCGATGACAATCATGCCTCCCGAGCCCATGATTGAACCCACCTTGACAAGCGACTCGTAATCCACCGGCAGGTCCAGATACTGCTCCGGTATGCAGCCGCCCGAAGGGCCCCCCGTTTGCACCGCTTTGAAACGCCGTCCATCCGGAATGCCGCCCGCGATCTCGAAGATGATCTCGCGCAGCGTGATGCCCATCGGCACCTCGATCAGCCCCGTGTTGACGGCGCTGCCGGCGAGCGCGAAAACCTTCGTACCTTTGCTCTTGCCCGTGCCGATCCCGGAGAACCAGTCGCCGCCGCGCCTGATGATAGGCGCGATGTTGGCAAAGGTTTCGACGTTGTTGATGAGTGTCGGGCGGCCCCACAGGCCCTCCTGGGCGGGGTAGGGCGGGCGCGGGCGCGGCGCTCCGCGTTTGCCTTCAACGGATGCAATCAGCGCCGTTTCCTCGCCGCAAACGAACGCTCCTGCGCCGAGCCTCACCTCGACACGGAACGAGAAGCGCGTGCCGGCAATGTCGCTGCCCAGCACGCCCAGCCGCTCGGCCTGGCGGATTGCCGTCCTCAGGTTCTTTACCGCGAGCGGATACTCCGCGCGCACATACACGTAGCCGTGATTCGCGCCGACTGCGTAGCCCGCAATCGCCATGCCTTCGAGCACGCGATGGGGATCGCTCTCCAGAACGGCGCGGTCCATGAACGCGCCCGGGTCGCCCTCGTCGCCGTTGCAGATGACGTACTTCTGCTGGCCCCCGTTGGCTTTGGCCACCGTGCTCCATTTCAGGCCGGTGGGATAGCCAGCGCCGCCCCGGCCGCGAAGCCCGCTGTCGATGACCTCCTGCACAACTTCGGCGGGCGTCATTTCCGTGATGGCCCGCATGAGCGCCCCATAGCCGCCAACGGCGATGTAGTCCTCGATACGCTCGGGGTCGATGCGGCCCGAGTTCTCCAGCACGATTTTCATCTGGCGGCTGAAGAAAGGCGCCCTGGTGTCGCACACCAGCCGGCTGACTTCCGTGCCGCCGTCCAGCGCGCCAACGATGTCCTCGGCGTCGTCGGGCTTGACCTTCTGATACAGAACCCGATCTTCTCCGCACTCCACTGAAACCAGCGGTCCGGCCGAGCACAGCCCCATGCAGCCGACGCCCTTCACCTCACAGGTATGCTTCAGGCCGAGGTCGGCCACCTCGCGCGCGAGGGCGTTCTTTACCTCGCCGCTGCCCGCGGATTGGCAGCCCGCGGCCGTGCACACACAGATGTGGTGACGCATACCCTGGGCACGCAGCTTCTCCGCAGCCGCAATCTGATCGAGATTCTCAGGACCCATGATTCATGACCCCTTCCACCCGGCTCACAATCTCCTTCGGGCCAAGCTTTCCAGCCACCTCGTTATCCAGAACCACTACCGGAGCGATGCTGCACGACCCGACACAGCGCGCTGTCAGAAGCGAGAGTTCGCCGTCTTCGGTGGTCTCGCCCGGCCTGATTCCGTACTTCTTCTCCAGGGCATCCAGCAGCGCCGGCGCGCCTTTGATGTAGCAGGCCGTACCGGTGCACACGACACAGGCGTGCTTCCCCGGGGGCCGCATCGTGAAGAAATGGTAGAAAGTGGCCGCCCCGTACACCTGGCTCAGAGGCAGGCGCAGCGAGAGCGCCACAAACCTAAGCGCGTCGTCGTCGAGAAACCCGAACGCCTCCTGAACGCTGTGCAGCGTCTCGATGAGCGAGTTGCCCTGATAGCCGTTGCGCCGCATGGTGGCCTCAACGATCTTCCAGCGCTTGTCGCCTGAAGGAGGGGCAGGGCGCGCGAGTCCAATCATTATGTTCTCCTTAGCGCCGGCGCGGGCAGGACCGTCCGGCAAGACGGGCCGTCAGGCCCGCAAGCGAAGTACTGAAATCGGAATAGTGAACAACCACCTCGGGAGGAGTGCGCAGCACCGCCGGGCAGAAATTCCAGATGGCTTTCACACCGGCCGCGATCATCATGTCCGCCGCGTTCTGCGCGGCGGCGGCCGGCATCGCGACGATACCGAGGCCGGCTCGGGTTCGCCGGACCACGTCCGGCAGGAAGCCCAGCGGCATCACCTCGAGCCCCTCGGCAGTCTCGCCTATGCGGGCGTCATCGGAATCGAATACGGCGGTGATCCGCAGGCCGGATTTTCGTATCTCCAAACAGGAGAGAATGGCGCGCCCGAGCGGTCCCGCGCCGGCCAGTACCGCCGGCCTGGGCTCGTTCCAGCCAATGACATTCTGAACGTGCCTGAGCAGTTCCGGCACAGAGTAGCCCACGCGAGGCTTTCCAGAAATACCAACAATTTCGAAATCTTTCCTTATTTGACTCGCATCAAGACGGAGATCCTCGCTGATTCTGGAACAGGAAACCGTCTGAGCATTAAGATCTTGCAAATAAAGGAGGTAAATAGGAAAGCGGCGAAGACTTGGTTCCGGAATGGTGCGTGGCGTCTCGTTGCTCACGGGATTCTCAAGTCCACTATATCATTCGGCGAGATGGATAAACACAGGCTAATCAGGAATTTTTTAGCGATTAAGTAGCACTGCTCTAAACCTTTGACACAAAGGGGGTTCAGGGTCGTTGGGTTCGTTTCGTGATTTGCCCCGCCCGGAAGCGGCTCAGTGCGCGGCGATCCAGGCCGCGACGTCGTCGATGAACCTCTCAGAAACGTGCCCGGGCTTGAGGTACTCCTGGGGCGTGCTCTTCCCCTCGCCCTCCTCGAACAGGTGGTTCAGCGCCGGGTAGGTCTTGAATGTCGCTCTGTTCTCAAGCGCCTTTTTCCAGCCGGCGAAGTCGTCCAAGGTGACCTGGTAATCGCGCTCTCCCTGGACGATGAACAGGGGCATTTTGAGGCTGCGCGCCTCTTCGGCCGGGTGATAGTCCTTCAGATCGAGCCAGTAGGCGGCCGAAACGCCCATGATGGTCTCACCCGGCTTGGCGTTCCTGATCTGCTCGGCCACGCGCTTGACCTCTTCGATCTGCTTCGTGCCCGCGCCCTTGCCCAGCGACGCGATATATGCGGTCTGGTCGACGATCAGGTCTTCCATAGGCCGCGTGTTGCCTGCCATGATTATGATTCCAGCCAGCTTAGGGTCGCGCTCTCCGATGCGCGGCGCAAGGTATCCGCCCAGGCTGTGCCCGAGCAGGAAGACGCGCCTCGGGTCCACCTCGGGGTGGCCGCGCAGCAGCGCGGCGGCGGCGACAGCATCGTCGATGGTTTCTTCTTTTACCGTGGCGTCTTTCAGGGCGGCCATTTTGGCGCCGTACACACGTGTGCGCTTGTCGTATCGGAGCACGGCTATGCCTCGGGAGGCCAAGCCCTCGGCGATGTCGCGGAACACCTTGGCGCCGCCTACGGTCTCGTCACGGTCATTCGGGCCGGAGCCGTGTACCAGCACCAGGCCTGGGAACGGGCCCTTGCCGGCGGGTATCAGCAGCGTCCCGGGCAACTGCCACTCGCCGGCGCCGATGGTGACGTCCTCGGCGCGGAACGCACCGGGCTTGCTGTACGGAGGCGGGGTCCAGGCGGCGCTCGTATCCGTGCGGGGCCGGAAAAACAGGCCCGCCAGTTCTCCCGCCCGATTCAGCGAAATTTGTATGTTAACGGCGAACTTCTCAAAGATGACCGGCACGGTCACCACATCGATGCCGCCCGCAGGCGCAACTTCGGGCGTCAGGATCTCCTTCACTGCGCCGAAACTGCTGAACTGCGCCGTGGCCTGCTTCAGGGCGTCCCCGGGAAGCGCTTTCTTCATGTCCGGAGTGGCGTTGGATAGTACTATGGCGTAATCGCCCTTGAGGAGGGCATCGACGATGCTCCGGGCGATCTCGCCGGGCGGCTTCGACGGCTTCGTGCCGGCATTGGGAGCCGCGGGGCGGATGAAAAGCCCAGCCAGCCTCCCTGCCCCATCGTAGCTGACGATCAAGTTGAAGGCGCTCTTCTCGCAGGTTACGGTGACTACAACCGTATCGTAGCCACCCATGGCTTTCGCGTCCGGGACGCCGATTTCGCAGACAGCCCCGCTACTGTTCACGCCCGCCATTACCTGCCCCAACTGCGCGGGGGTAACGGCGCTAGCCATTTGTGGCGTGGAATTCGCCAGCGCGGCGGCGTAATCGCCCTTGAGCAGCAGATCGACTACGGCCCGCGCCTTTTCGGCGGATGATTGCGGCTGCATCCCGAACCAGGTTGCGGCAAGTACGGCAAAGGCAAGAACTGCTTTCACACAGGTATTGTACCGTCAACTCGCACCGGCTCCGCTAATCGCCGTGAAATCCGACCAGCGGCCGCGGAGGCGCCTTTTGGGATGTGCCGCCGCGCATTGCGGTACGCAGCCGCAATCGATGCGTGTTGGGGAAAAACGATTAATGATTCCGGAAAGCGCGATGCTGTCCGGGAGCGCACAGCAAGGAGGAACATGTTTGGGAATTTACCGAAAAAGGAACGCGAACATGCGCATCGAGGGCTTCTTTCGCACTCTAAAAAAAGCAGCTCCTACGGTCCGTGCTCACCAATTTCAAGGAACTGCTGGCCGTTCCGGCCGGGTCGCTGGATCGGGGCAGCCGCAACTGGATTTTTGAGCGCCTCAGCCGGCGCCGGTTGAGGCGCGCTGCGATTTCAGCTTGCGCCGCATGCCGCCGCACGAATCAATTGGGCCGGTTTGCGTGCTCTGCCACCGTCCAATCAAGCCGGAGCGGGGTATTTTCATTCGTGGTCGATTCGAAATATAGACTCCTTGTATTTTCATCAGCGTTGAGATATGGTACCAGAGGCAACTAGTGTATCGTTAGTTCGTTTGATACACTAATTTGTCCTGCTGGTCCGCTTGAAAATGCGTGTTCTGCTCGATGCGACGCCGCTGTTGCTGCCGGGAGGCGGAGTAAAGAGCTATGTATACAGCCTTCTGCTGCATTTGCGCCGGATTGGCGGCGGGCGAGCCGAGGTCCGGGCATTTCCATTTGTCCGCGAATGCAGAAAGCTGGCGCACGAAGGTTCCGTATTCCGGCCAGCGTCCACTTACGCGCGACTCGGGCTGGTGTGCCTGGCGAACGGTCTGAGACTGCCGCTTATGGACCTGTTAGGACGCGATTTCGATCTTTTTCATGAGACGAATACGCACGTCCTTTATCCGCCATCCAACACGCGCCTGACCGCGACCATTCACGATATGACATGTTGGCTCATGCCGCAAGTCCACCAGCGTGCGAATGTAATCGCGACGAAAAGGTTCTTTAAGCGAATGCGCCTGCGCGTGGACAGATGGATAGCGGTGTCTGCGCGCACGCGCGACGACGCCGCGGAAGCGGCGGGCATCCCGATCGAACGGATCGAAGTCATACATCCGGGAGTGCCGGATGCCTTTTTCAAGGTCGTGCCCGGCAGCGTAGCTGCGGTCCGGCGAAAATACGGCCTGTTCAAACCGTACGTGCTAAACGTTGGTGTTCTCGAACCTCGGAAGAACGTGGGCGCGCTGCTCACAGCTTACAAGCACTTACCGGACCAGATACGAAGGGATTTCGATCTGGTGATTGCGGGCCCCATCGGGTGGGGTGGGCATCCCGAGCTCAAACGCATACATGAGGGCATCGCGGGTGTGCGGTATATCGGCTACGTTCCCGAAGCGAGCCTGCCTGCGCTTACGTCAGGCGCGACGATTTTCGCGTACCCATCACTGTATGAAGGCTTCGGCCTTCCGGTTGCCCAAGCAATGGCGGCAGGTGTGCCGGTCGTCACATCGAATACTTCCGCCTTGCCCGAGACAACAGGGGGCGCGGCATTGGCGGCGGATCCGACCAATCCCGACGAACTCGCGTGGGCGCTCGAAAGACTGCTTTCCAGTGATTCGCTTAGAAAAGAGCTAGCCGAGAGCGGTTTCCGGCGCGCGGCGGAGGAGTACAGGTGGCAAAAATCGGCAGCGAAGACGCTCGATTTTTTCGCCAGGGTCTGTAACGGCTGATGCAGGCCGCCGCGTATCCAGCGCCGGGCGTTCGCGAGCGAACAGGTGAGCAGCCGGAGTGCAATCAACTGGGCTTGATGAAAACTCTTAGATCAACGCACAAAATCCCTTAAAGGGTCGGCGCCGGCCGGGCGAGATCATTGCAGAACCGATTCGCGCCGGGACGCACGTGGCATGCGGGGAGGAAACCGCCGAGGTTTGCACATTTATAATGAGTTTCCGGCTGCACAATTACGCACTATAATGGCGGGGCGGGTTCTCTCAGATTAATGCCCGAATACGAAAACAGCGTAAAGATACTGGCCGCTCCTGTTGATCCGGAGGGCATCAGGCGCGAAGCAGCCGGCAGGATTCTTGCTGGTCTGCGCCGGCGGACAGGGGTGTCCGAACTTCCCGGATGCGATGGCGAAGATCTGGCCGGCATCGGTCGAGCGGGCGCGGAGGTAAGGAACGCGATCCGCCTGTTGGGCACGATGCCGCCCCGGCCTCCGACTACTCGCGGGCGCGTGGGGGCCTGGATGGTGCGCCTCGTACGGCGGGCGCTGTGGTGGTACACAGATCAGATCGTCAATTTTCAATCCGCGCTCAGCGCCGTCCTGGAAGCGCAAGGTAAAGCCATCGAGGTTCTCGCCGGCAAACTCGAGGGCGCGACCGATCGGATGAGCCAGTCGCTTGCCGAAACAAGGATGCTTGTAACCGAAGCGCAAACACGATGCCGCTCCGGTTTTCAATCGAGTATCGAGAACAGGCTCCGCGACATCGAGCAAAGGCTGCGCGCTGCCGAACGCGACACCGCCGAACACGTGACACGAGCCATCGAAGCGAAACTCGGCGAATCGGAGACTCGGCTTCGATCGGATATTCAATCGGCCGTAACCCGCACCGAGCAGCGGATAGGAACGACCGTTTTGCAGGAGCTAAACGGGAAGCTCCGTGACCAGCAGCTCTTGCTTTTTTCGCTTCGGAACAGCCTGCTCGCCCAAGAACGGCGCCTGTCGGTGCTGCTGAGTGAAGTCCGGAAGAAACTGGCCGAAGCTCCAGCGCCCGCCGGACTGGAAGCTTTGGCGTCGCAACTCGGCCGCAGGCATGATGCGCTGTACGCAGCCCTTCAGGATGAGTTCCGCGGAACCCGGCAGGAAATCAAGGACCGCCTTCGAGTCTACGTGCCGAAGATCTCCGATCGTCCACCCGGCCCACTGCTCGACATAGGTTGCGGCCGGGGAGAATGGTTGGAGCTGCTTCGCGAGAACGGCATACCCGCACGTGGAATCGACAACAACCGCGAGATGGTTGCACGCTGTGCCGATCTCGGGCTGGATGTGATGGAGGCTGAAGCGATTTCCTATCTGCGCAGCCAGCCAGAATCTTCGTACAGCACCGTAACCATGTTTCATGTAGTCGAGCATCTGCCTTTCGATGTCCTGATAGATGTGCTGGATGAGATAGCGCGGGTGCTCATGCCCGGCGGAATCGCGATCTTCGAGACTCCGGATCCGGAGAACGTTCTGACTTCAACGCATTACTTCTATCTCGACCCGACACACCGGAACCCGGTGCCTTCACTTCTATTACGGGCGATTGTGGAAGCCCGGGGGTTGTGTGATGTCGACGTGATGAAGTTGCATCCCTGGCCACAGATGCTTCGCATGTCCGATTCTTCCGAAGCGGGCGCGAGGTTGAATGAGATGTTCTATGGATCACAGGACTATGCCGTGATCGGCCGAAAACCGTAAATGCGCGTACTCGTAGCAACAGTGAAGGTCCCATTCATCCGGGGCGGCGCCGAAGCACATGCGGCGGGCCTGCTGCGCGCCCTGGAGGCTCACGGATGCGAAGCGGACATTGTCGAAATTCCGTTTAAGCATTACCCCCCTGAGCGCATACTCGATCACATCCTGGCCTGCCGTTTTCTGGACCTGAGCGAAGCCTTCGGAAATGCGATAGACAGGCTGATCGGGTTGAAATTCCCCGCTTACGTTGTGCCTCATCCGCACAAGGTGCTGTGGATTATCCACCAGCACAGGCCGGCCTACGATTTGTGGTCCCACCCGCAGGCAGGCGATCTGCAATATGCGCCGAACGGGAGCTACATCCGCGACGCGATCCGGCGCGCCGACCGGAAATTCATCAGAGAAGCGCGGGCCATTTTCGCCAACTCGCGGAACGTCGCGGCAAGGCTGAAGGACGGCTGTGGAATAGACGCCGAACCTCTGTATCATCCGCCGCCGGGCGCGGGCTCGTTTTACTGCGCCGAAGCGCACAATTACATTCTGTTTCCGAGCAGGATTAACCTGCTCAAACGGCAGAAGCTTGCCGTCGAGGCGCTGGCCCTGACGCACGAACCGGTCAGAATCAGGTTTATCGGTGCGGCTGACAGCCCGGACCTGGAGAGCGAGTGTATCCAGCTCGCTTCTCAGCTCGGCGTGGCGAAACGCATAGATTGGATGGGTGCGGTGTCCGAAGCTGACAAGTTCGAGAGCTATGCTCACGCTCTTGCTGTCCTCTTTCCTCCGTTCGATGAAGATTACGGCTATGTGACTCTGGAAGCGATGCTCTCAGGCAAGCCCCTCATCACGTGCGCCGATTCCGGCGGCCCCCTGGAATTCGTAATACATGGCGACACCGGATTGGTAGCGGATCCGTCGCCGGAAGCGCTCGCCGCCGCCATGGACGAGTTATGGGGCGATCGCGCCAGGGCGGCGCGGATGGGAGCAGCCGCGCGGGACCGGTATGCGGCGCTCGACATATCTTGGGATCGCGTCGTGGACCGGCTGCTGGCATGAACGTCCACTGGTTCTCACCGCTCCCGCCGTCAAGAAGCGGCATCGCACTGCACACGATGGCGCTTCTGCCGGCGCTCGCCGAGCGCTGCCGCCTTACGTTGTGGACCGATCAGGATCGCTGGGATCCGTGCGCGCCCGAATTAGCGCAAATCAGGCATTTCCGCGCACCGGATTTCCCCTGGCCCGAGTTGAACGCGGCAGATCTGGTTGTCTACAACCTGGGCAATCACCCGCTGCACGAAGGCATGTGGGAGATCAGCCGGCGGCACTCGGGAATTGTGGTCATGCACGATTTGTGCATGCAAGACTTTTTCACGGAGGTGTTCCTTAACCGGCGCAAGGACATCGAGTGCTATGTGGCGGAAATGGCGCACTGGTACGGAAGTGCCGGCGCGGCCGCCGCGCGGCGGTTCATAGCCGATCCATCGTGCATTGCTGAAGCGTCGCGGCGGTTCCCGCTTCGCGGCCTGGCGGCGGAGAACGCCCTGGGCATCGTAATTCACACGCCGGGTGCATGTGAGGAGATGGCGCACGAGGGACTACTTCCGCTCATATATGTCCCACTGCCGCCCCCGTGGATATCAGGGTGCGGCCCAACCGCGCCGCCGCCCCCGCCGCCTTACCGCTTGATCGCATTTGGACTGTTTGGATCGAACAGGCGACTGGAATCGCTGTTTGAAGCCTGGGCCGGGCTCGAACAGCCGGATCTGCTCCGCATGGACCTGTGCGGTGAATTTCTCGACCAGACTCCTCTCGAGTATCTGAAGCGATCGCCTGTGAGCAACTTCGTCACATTCCACGGCTATGTTCCGGAGCCATCACTACGGAACCTGCTAGGCCGCGCACACCTCGCAATCAATCTCCGCTGGCCGGCGATGGGGGAGGCGTCGGGTACGCAACTGATCATCTGGCAGCACGCGCTTCCTTCGCTGGTTACAAGAACGGGCTGGTACGAGAGCTGTCCCGCAGACACGGTCCTCTTTGTGCGGCCCGAAGAGGAGGTACACGATATTCGGGAGCACCTGCGCGCTCTTGTGCACGCACCCGAGGACTTCCGATTGATCGGAGAGCGCGGGCGCGAGTGGGTGAACACGCGCCACAACCACACGGCGTATGTTGAGGCGCTGTTGAGCTTTGGAAAGGCAATCCGCTCCGACGGACTCCGAAACATCAGGCTCCACATGGCAGACCGCGTGTCTGCCGAGGCATCCGGCTGGCTTCCGGCGGAGATATCAGGCGGGTTTGCCGAACGGGTGTCGGGGGAGATTGCGGCGATTTCCGAAGTTGGATCTATCGCGGCTGCCGCAGGGCGCTGATCTGCACGTGACGCAGGGCGTGGGGCTCGATACACGGAGAAATCCCCCGCCAACGCCTAACCGCAGTGCTCAGACCGGTCCAGTCTCTTCACGGCGCCGGCTGAAGGGCCGGCCCTTCGACACGCCGGGCGAACGAGAGCGCTCAGTTCCTCCATCCCGCAAACGCGGCTTGCCATCCGGCTGTCTTCGGGTGTGGGATGGTAATCGACTTCGCAGGTACCCCGGTTAGTGGTCCGGAGAAATCAACCGTAAGGTTCTTACCGTCATCCCAGATGGTGTCGGGCGCGCCGTCCCCATCGAAATCGATGGCGCCGATTAGTCTCGCGCGGGCCACCGGCACTCGCTTCAGCAACTCCCACGTCAAGCCTGAGTGGGGCGCATTACGAGTGTATGCAACAGCTAGGGTGTGCGTGCCGTCGTTCTGGCATATGAGATCGGCACGCCTATCCCCATCGAGATCGGCCGCGGCGGCCAGAGTCCACCCGACGCGCCCCGCCTGGTCGAGCCAGATACGGCGCGGCGCGCCTCGTCCGGGCACGGCGGCTCGCAAGTCGGCATCGATTCGCCGCGTTCCGTCCTGCTGCCACAACAAATCGAGGGCGCCGTCGCCATCGATATCCGCCAGTGCTGCGGGCCGCCATCCGGGCCTGCCAGTCCTGCTCAGCCAGCGCCAGGTACGGCGTTGACCCATTTCCGGGTCAACGTCGTGGAGAGTTACCTGCCGCGAAGCCTGGTTCAACCAGACGGTGTAGACTGTGCTGCCATCGGCGCTCGCGGCCGCGGTGGCGAGCGACCAGCCGCGCTGATTGACGCGAGCCAGAGGCAGCGATGCGTTGAGGACCGCTTTTGGCCCGCCCTGCCACACGTCCATTTGCACGCGGCCGTCAGTCTCGTCATAGTAGACGAGACTGCATGCCGAACCGAACCGGCCCGTCGCCGGATCCCACCCGGGCATGAGGCGTACCAGCACGTCGCGCAGCGCCAGCGCCATGAGCCTCGAATCCGTAGGTGTGTTCCGCGCGTCCGGTAAGCCCAGTTCGATAACATTGACTTCGCCAGCCCTGAGCGTACCAGCGGGAATGGAAACCCTCAGCGTAGCAGCGCCGGATACTGTTTGTTGTCCCAGATCGCGCCCGTTCGCAACGACTCGCACTCGCTGCGGGCCGGCCGTAAACACCGTGCGAAGCCTGAATTCGTGCGGCGCGGAGCAATCGTGATCAGCAGGCAATCGGAACAGAAGTCCACACCGCCGGGATGCCGACCAGCGGTGGGTTCGCTCCGGTCTGGACCATCGCGCAAACAGAAAGCCGCCATTATCGTTCCACTTGACCACCCGGCCAGGCATGTAGGCGGGGACAGACTTGCTCATCTTGAGCCGCTCGAAATATGTGCTTTCGTAAACGGACTCAACGCGGTACACGCGAACAGCCCAGTGAGCGACAACCGCCCACCCAGCGGCCGCCACGACCAGCCAGCCGACGACCCCGAACGCTTTCCAGTGCACGTTCATGATTGACGATGAGCAGCGCTAGGATACGAATTTGCCAGTCCAGAACATAATCGTGTAGCGCCAGTACAGGACGGCAGACATGCCGATTGCGGCCATAGCCGGAAGCACGCATACGGCCCGAAGTGCGACCGGGCGCTTGAGCCCTGCTCTAGAGACGAGAGACCGGATTCGCTCCGGGGCGATCACTGCCGCGAATCCAGCCCAGAGCGGGAACACCGCGCTCAGGTGCCGGCCAATATTGGACAATTCAGGCCCGCCGTGGTGCGCCATGAAATGGAAGAACGCCAGCATCATGATTCCGAGAAACCGAAATGACGCAGGCAGGCGCCTGGTGCCAAAAATCACAACCGGAATCGCCATGATGAAAAGCAGCTCGGAGATCACCTTCGGATGCCAGAAGCCAAAGCGGGTCATATGCTGGTGCAAAGCCACAAAAACGTATCGGAATGAAACAAGATTTACGAGGTTCAGTCCGGCAAAATCGCCACCCCACGCTCTCAGACCGTGCGAGAAAGCAAGGGGATCGCCGAAGCGGTGGTCCAGCCAGAGCGAGTACGCGACAATTCCTGAAAGGCAGACTGGCACGAGTGCTACCGCCCGCAGCAAATACCGCGACCCCATTCGCAGGCTGAGGCCGAACTCGCGATAGTGCAGCCTTGCCAGTTCGAAAACCAGGACTCCGCCGAGCAGCAACCCGTAGGGTCTCGCAGCGGAGGCCAGGCCGGCGCACAAAGCAGCCTCGAAGTACTGTTTCTTCACAACCAGATAGTATAAGAAGCCGATAACGAGTAACTCGAAAGCGGGCTCACTGTACCCGCCGTAGAGGAACAACGAGAACGGCCCCAGAGCGGCGAGTACAACCGCGATCCGCGCAACCGGCGGGCTCTGGAATCCTATCAGAAAGCGATAGAGCAGGATGATCATTCCCAGCGTGCAACCACACGAGGCTACCAGCATTGCAGAATGCACGCTCAAGCCCAAGAGACGGCTGACGGCAGCGGCGGCTAACGGATACATCGGGAAGAACACGACATTGTGCTGCACCATATCGTTAGCGTCCGTCGCATAGCCATGTGCTGTGATACCGGCGTACCAACTGCCGTCCCATGTTGTCCCCAGCCTGCGGCCGAGTTGATTAAACGCCGATTCGCGCGCGATGAGGAAAATCGCTAATGAAATTATGAAAATTGCCACAGGAAAGACGCTATGGCTGTAGAGGACGTGCCGGGTTGCGCCGGCCCATCTCGGGCGCAGGCGTTCGCTGTCATCGGCCCCGCGCCGCTCGGATGAACCGTCTGCCGGGCGGGCTGGATACCCTGCCGTGTTGATCAATTTTCCGGTTCCAGCGCGGCTTCTCCGCCGCTTCGAATGATTTGTGAGGGAGTCGCGAGTCAAGCTGCAACAGTATACCTCACGTAAAGTGGAGCACGCGCGATCGAATTGCGGCATGCGAAACGGGTAAACCCGGGCCGTGATCCGTCAGTAGCTGGAATCGGAGTCGAGCTGCGAGGCAGGCGGAATGGGCTTCAGAGCGATTCTGCGCTTTTCACCTGCTGGGTGCGGATTGGATACTGAAGGATGATGAGCCTG
>Ga0078972_1000579_pt1 | contig 151017 bp, 123 predicted proteins | sample YelNatPaOPGAMG01_FD_67568 | JGI IMG/M metagenome (GOLD analysis project Ga0078972, IMG submission 67568) | Hot spring thermophilic microbial communities from Obsidian Pool, Yellowstone National Park, USA - OP-RAMG-01 (SPADES assembly) (version 2) | ecosystem: Environmental > Aquatic > Thermal... | reverse complement strand
GCATCCTAAGGATGTCGCGAGAGGCGTCGCGAAGCGATCGCGAGAGCCAGACCCCGAATCCACTGGCGTCACGCTCGCAGATCGCCGTCTGGAGACGGCTCCTACAACCGAGTGCGGCTTTATCCGCAGGCTGCTAGCGGCTCCTGACGGCTGATAGCTGACAGCTTCTCTCCCCCGTGCTATAATCTTCTCGACCATGGAGGAACACACCCTACGAGTCCTTGAGTTCGAGAAGGTGATATCGAAGCTTCAGGACCAGGCGGCCTGCTCGATTGGGAGAGAGGTCGCCGGTCTTTCGTACCCGACCACCGATCTCGAAACGGCACGGCGGAAGCAAGCCGAGACATCGGAGGCGCGCGCTATCCTGCAATACGAGGGCAACATACCCCTCGGCGGGATCGTAGACGTACGCCACGAGGTCGAGCGCGCGGGCCTTGAGGCCCTTTTGCAGCCCCAGGACCTTCTGGCGATACTCGGCACTCTGCAGGCTTCCGCACGACTGGGCGCATTTCTCCAGAAGCTCAGACCCAAGTATCCGCTTCTCGGCGACCTCGGCAGCGAGATCGAGCGTTTCACACCCATCGAAGACGCCATCTCCAAGGCGATTTCCTCTGCCGGCGAGGTCGTCGACACCGCAAGTTCCGCTCTTGCACGCGTGCGAGCCGACCTTCGTATTGCCCATTCACGACTGACGGAGAAGATGCACTCGTTCCTGCAATCCAGCCAGTATCGCACGGCCATCCAGGAACCCGTCATCACGATCCGCGGCGACCGCTATTGCATCCCAGTCAAGTCCGAATACAGGGGCGTGATCCCCGGAATCGTGCATGACTCCAGCACATCCGGCGCCACGCTGTTCATAGAGCCCGCGTCGGTGGTCGAACTCGGCAATCAGCGCAAACAGCTCGTCGTCAAGGAGCGCGAGGAGGTAGAGAAGGTTCTCGCCGCGCTGACCATCCGGATCGGCGAGTTTAGTGAGCGCATCCTCGCCACGCTCAATGTCGTCGGCCTGATCGACTCCATCACGGCGCGTGCGAAACTCAGCATCGTCCAGGGCGCGACCGAGCCGATGCTGAACGACGAGGGCCGCATCGACATAATATCGGGCCGACATCCGCTTCTAGAAGGTGAAGTTGTCCCAATCGACGTTACGCTGGGCAAGGACTTCAACGCGATCCTCATCACCGGCCCCAACACGGGCGGCAAGACTGTGAGCCTCAAGACCATCGGACTGCTTACGCTGATGGCCGCGAGCGGTATGCACGTCCCAGCCGAGCCCGGCACCGAACTAGCCGTTCTGGACCAGGTATTTGCCGACATCGGCGATGAGCAGAGCATAGAGCAGTCGCTCTCGACATTCTCCTCGCATATGAACAACATCGTGCGCATCACGCGCGGCGCCAGCGGCACATCCCTTGTCCTCCTTGACGAGATCGGCGCGGGCACCGACCCCGCCGAGGGAGCTGCGCTTGCGAAGGCCATCCTTGATTACCTGCTGGAGCGTGGCGCGCGCATCGTCGCGACCACGCACTACGGTGAGCTCAAGGAGTTTGCATACCAGCGCGACGGCATCCAGAACGCGCGCGTGGAGTTCGACCCCGAGACTCTGATGCCCACCTATCGCCTGCAGGTCGGCCTGCCCGGAGCGAGCAATGCGTTTGCCATCGCGGGGCGGCTCGGGCTGGACCAGTCGATCATATCGCAGGCCAAAGAGAGCCTTGGCAGCCAGACTGCGACGGCCGACGACCTCATCCGCAAGCTCGAGGAGACCCAGCGGGCGGCCGCGCAGGAGAAGATTGCCGCGCAGAGGATTACCTCCGACGCGGACGCGCTCCGTCGTCGTTACCAGGAGCAGATTGCCAGTCTCGAATCCGTGCGCGGCCGTGTCGAGGACAAGGCCCGCGAGCGCGCGCAGGCGATGCTGGACGCGTACCAGCGGAAACTCGACCGCACCCTCGAACAGCTTGCCGCCCAGCACAAAGATTCAAAGCGCGCTCAGGACCTCAAGAAGAAGGCAGAGACCCTCATCGAGCAGTTCGACGACAGGGCGGCCGCGCTGGGCAAAGACCAGCCGCGCCCCGAGGAGCAGAAAGAAGAGCGCCTGTCGCAGGACAGCGATCTCAGCCCGGGCACTCCTGTTCGAATAGCCAACGTCAGCCAGGACGGCGAGATCGTGGAGCCGCCAGTTGACGGCAAGGTCGTCGTGATGATCGGCGCGATGCGCGTCACCGTCCCGATTTCCACGCTGCGCAAGGCAAAAGGCTCGCCCAAGGCGGCACGCGAGCAGTCCAACGAATCCAAGATGGCGATGGAGAAGGCACGGGAGTTCGAGCCCGAATTTCACGTCCGAGGCATGCGCGCGGAGGCCGCGTTGCTGGCGCTCGACAAGTATCTCGATGACGCTATGGCCGCCGGCAAACACAGTCTGCGCATCGTACACGGCAAAGGCACGGGAACTCTGAGGCAGGTCGTCTGGGAGCTTCTGAAGAACCATCCAGGTGTGCAGTCATACCGCCTCGGCGAGTCCGCCGAAGGTGGCTCAGGCGCGACTGTGGTGACAATGAAATAGGGGAAGGGGCAATCGCGAAACCCAGGAAACCAGAAGAGCAGAAGAGAGTCATCCCGTTTCCTCCTTTCTGTCTTTCCCCTTTTCGCGATCTCCCTTCGGGAGTGGTTCGGTGGTTGATAAGGCTCAGCTTCTTGCGATGATGGCGGCGGCGACGGAGCAGCGGCAGAAGGCCTATGCTCCGTACTCGGACTACCACGTCGGTGCGGCCGTGATGGGCGGCTCGGGCAAGGTGTATTTGGGCTGCAACGTGGAGAATGCGTCCTACGGCCTCACGGTCTGTGCCGAGCGCGTCGCCGTTCTCAAGGCGATTTCGGAGGGCGAAGAGGAGATCACGGCGGTTGCGATTGTCGTTGATGATGATGTAATGCCCCGTCCGTGCGGCGCGTGCCTGCAAGTGATATCGGAGTTCGCGCCGGAAGACGAGCCGGTGCCCATTCTCACGGCGACGGGCGACGGCGAGTACGAGGTCTACACGCTCGACGATTACTTGCCGATGCCGTTCATGTTGGAGGATCAGTAGTTTTGCGCAAGGCGATTCAGTTTGGGGCCGGAAACATCGGCCGCGGGTTCGCGGGACAGTTGTTCAGTGAGTCCGGCTTCGAGGTTGTGTTTGTTGATGTCGTTGCCGATTTGGTCCGGCTGCTAAACGAGCGCCGTTCATACCCGATCCGGTTGGCACAGGAGAAGCCCGAGATCGTGACAGTTGCCAACGTCCGCGCTGTCAGCGGACTCGACGTACCCGCAGTCGCGGAGGAGATACGCACCGCCGATCTGATGTGCACCGCGGTCGGCGTCAACGTTCTCCCGCGCATCGCGCCGACCATCGCCGCAGGGGTCAAGGCGCGCGCGGACGATGGCGTCGAGGCGCCGGTCAACATTATCATCTGCGAGAATCTGCAGAACATGGGGCCATTTCTCAAGCGCGAGGTCGCTGCGGCGCTGCCGGAGCAATATCACGCCTATCTTGACGAGAAGATCGGCTTCGTCGAGAGCGTCGTAGGCCGGATGGTGCCCGTTCAGAAGCACGCGAACGACCCACTTCTGGTCGTAGTCGAGCCTTACAAGCACCTGCCGGTTGCCAAGGCGGGCATCAAGGGCGACTTCCCCGAGATCGTCGGGGTCGAGCCGCGCGAGAACTTCCAGGCCTTTGTCGATCGCAAGCTCTACGCTCACAACGCCGGTCACGCCGCCGCCGCGTACTTCGGCTATCTCAGGGGCTGCGAGTTCATCTACCAGGCGATGGGCGATCCACGGATCAATGCCGCCGTCCGCGCTTTACTTGCCGAGACGGGCAGGGCGCTGATCGCGAAGCACGGATTCGACCCGGTCGAGCACCAGGCTCACGTAGACGATCTGCTGTCTCGCTTCGCAAATGTTGCGCTGGGCGATCAGGTCTCACGTGTCGGCGGGGATCCCGTGCGCAAGCTTGGTCCGGAGGACAGGCTGGTCGGTGCGGCGAAGCTCATCTGCGAGTGCGGGGAGTTTCCTGCGAACGTCTGCAAGGCCATCGCCGCTGGCCTGCACTTCAATCCTCCCGGTGATTCGAGCGCGGCGAAGGTGCAGGAGCTTGTCTCGCGCGAGGGAGTCAGAGGTGCGCTGTCTGCAATCAGCGGCCTCGATCCCGACTCGCCGATTACTGACGAAGTGGTCAACCAGTACGATCGCATAGTATCTGAATTCTCATAAGGAGCGAACAATGTCGTTTATGCTCAAGGAAATCCACGAGCAGCCGGAAGTCATCAAGCGGCTCGTGGATTCGGAACACGAAACTGCCGCGCGTCTCGCCGCTGAGATCCAGCGCAGGGAGATCGATTTCGTCGTCATGGCGGCGCGAGGAACCTCCGACCACGCCGCGATCTACGGCAAGTATCTACTCGAAATCAAGAACTGCCTTCCCGTAGGGCTCGCAGACCCGTCGGTCTTCACCCTATACGATGCGAAGCTAAAGATGGACCGCGCGCTGGTTATCGGGATATCGCAGTCCGGCCAGGCGACCGACGTTGCCGAATACCTGGACCGCTGCAAGCAGTCCGGCGCTCTCACCGCGGCGATCACGAACGTTCCCGGCTCGACCCTGACCCAGATTGCCGATCACACCATTCTCTGCCACGCAGGCCAGGAGAGGGGCGTCGCCGCAACAAAGACCTACACCTCCACGCTTGCCGCTCTATATCTGCTCAGCGCGGCTCTTTCAGGCGAAGTCGATCATGCCAAAGAGCAGCTCATGGGGTGCGTGGAGGCGATGAAGTCGGCTCTGAACCTCGAGGACTACATCGGCAGGCGAGCCGAGCGCTACCGGTTCATGCAGGACGGCTACGTTCTCTCGCGGGGCCTCAACTACTGCACCGCGCTTGAAACCGCCCTCAAGCTGGCCGAAACGAGTTACATCGGGATGCTGGCGTATTCTACGGCGGACTTCCTTCACGGCCCGATAGCGGCGGTACTTGAGAACGAGGCATGTTTCCTCATAGCGCCACCGGGAAAAGCATTCTCGACGATGGTGGACATGGCCTCGCGCTTGGGTGATCGCAAGGCTGAGGTCGCGGTTGTGAGCAGCGAGGAAGAGATACTCTCCTATGCAACCATGCAGCTCAGGCTCGATGTTCGAATAGAGGAGGATCTGAGCCCGCTGGTGTATGTGATCCCTGGCCAGTTCCTGGCGTATTTCCTTGCAGTCGCGCGGGGATTCGATCCGGACCGCCCGCGTGGACTCAGCAAAGTCACACTCACGAGATGACAACCCGACGTAGGAGGCGTCTCCAGACGGCGATTCGCGAAGAATCATAGGACGCGTCCTCTGACGGCGATACGATACGGAGGTGAACGGATGATAAACCCCGACCGCGTGAAGCAGACTTTTTTGGACTTGGTTTCGATAAGCAGTCCCTCGCGCCACGAGCGCGGCGTGGCCGACTACGTCAAAGCGAAGCTCTCAGCTCTTGGTTTCGATGTGGAGGAGGACGGCACCGGCTCGAAGATAGACGGCGACGCCGGAAATGTGATCGGGTTTCTGGGAGGCACCGCCGATAGCGCAACTCCCATTTTCCTGTCCGCGCACATGGACACGGTCGAGCCCACAGCGAATATCAGGCTCGTCTTCGACGGAGACACCATCAGGACCGACGGGACAAGCATCCTTGGCGCTGATGACAAGGCGGGGATCGCCGCGATCATCGAGGGGATCGAGGACGTGCTCGAGCGCGGCGCGCCCCACGGAGACATAGAGGTGATCTTCAGCGTGTGCGAAGAGCAGGGGCTGCGCGGCGCGCGAGAGCTCGATCACTCGAAGATTCGCGCGAAGCTGGGCTATGTGTTCGATACGGAGCGGCCCGTCGCCGGATTGACGATCAGCGCCCCGACTCACGATTGTCTTGCGATCGAGATCCAGGGCACTGCCGCGCACGCGGGTATTGCTCCCGAGAAGGGCATAAGCGCAATAGTCGCGGCAAGTAACGCGATCTCGAAGATGAGGCTGGGCCGCATCGACGCCGAGACCACTGCCAACATCGGCCGCATCGAAGGTGGCAAAGCGAGAAACATCGTGCCGGACCGCGTGACAGTCAGCGCAGAGGCGCGTAGTCGCAACAGCGGCAAGCTCGACGAGCAGGTCAAGCACATGGTCAGCCTCTTCGAGGAAGAGGCAGCCAAGATGGGCGCGACGGCGACCGTCACCACCGACCGGCAGTACGCTACCTATCGCTGGACTGCTGACGATGAGGTGGTCGGACTGGCCGCGCAGGCGTGCCGGAAGATTGGGATCGATCCGATGCTTCTGGAGGGTGGTGGCGGCAGCGATGCCAACATCTACAACGCCGCGGGGATTCCCGCGCTGGTCATAGGCACAGGTTACTCGGGGCCGCACGCGACCTCTGAGGAGCTTAGCGTGTCCGGTCTCGTCAAGACGGCCGAGTTCGCGGCCGCGCTCATCACCTGCGCCGCGGAGTCATAGAGGTTCGTACACAGAGAATCGGGAAAGGGAGAGAAGAGAAGTGCAGGAATGAGTTGATCGTTCTTTCTCCCTTCTCCGAAATCCCTACTGGAGGCAGCGTTTGCTTACCCGAGCCAGAGGTGTGGTAAGGTCGATAGATGCGGCGCGCGAAGGCGCGTGCGAACTCACGGTCGAGATCGATGGTGAGCCGCAACGCGCGATCGCGTACACGCGCCTCACCGGCGCGGTAGCTGTCGGCGACGAAGTGCTCCTCAACACGACAGCTACGCGCAAGGGCCTCGGCACCGGCGGCATCGACTTCGTGATGGCCAATCTCACCAATCCTGTCGATCCTGAGCATCCTGAGCACGTCGAAGGAGCATTCTCAGCAGAGCCAGGCCACATCGTCAAAGCCCGCTACACCCCCGTGCAGCACACGGTCCTGTCAGTGGAGGAGGAAGAGTCCCCTCACCGACCTGCGATCGATGCATTCGAGTCACTAGCCGGCATGCCGGTCGTGATCGGCCAACTCCACAGCCAGCTTGCCCCGGCCGCCGCCGCAATCAAGCGTCTGACGCGAGACCGCGCCCGCGTCGCCTACGTGATGACCGACACCGCCGCGCTTCCGATCGCATTCAGCAGGCTCGCCGCGGAATTGCGGGAGAAGCGCATAATCGACTGCACGATCACTGCGGGCCAGGCATTTGGCGGCGAACTAGAAGCTATCAACGTCTACACTGCCCTTATTGCCGCGAAGCAGGCCGCGAAGGTCGATGCAGTGGTGATCTGTCCTGGTCCCGGTCACGCAGGCACAGGTACTCGATTCGGCTTCTCCGCGATCGAGCAGGGGGAGGTCGTCAACGCGGCCAACCTGCTCGGCGGCAATGCGATCACCATCGCGCGAATCAGCTACGCAGACCCTCGTCCACGGCACCAGGGCCTTAGTCACCACACGCTCACGGCGCTCGGCCTGGTCGCGCTCACCAAGTGCACCCTCGCTCTGCCGATGATCGACCAGATGAAGCTCAACATCATTCAGGAGCAGATCGCCCATACCGCGATCTCATACAGGCACAAGGTCCGCGTGCTCGACGGCACTCCCGGCATCATCGAACTGCAGGAGAAGGGTGTCCGGATGTCCAGCATGGGGCGCTCCTACGATCAGGACCGCGAGTTCTTCCTCTCAGCAGCCGCCGCCGGCGCCCTCGCCGCAGAGCTGCTCAACACTTAGCGCTGGGAACTCAACACTCGATCTTCATCCCATCATACGCAACTTCTACGCCCTCAGGATTGGCTACGGCCTCCAGTTCATCGTGCAGCAGGCCGATGTTATGGGAGAAGTGGGTAATGATGGTCCGCACGCCGGCCGGTCCCGCCAACGCGTCGCGCAGCCTCAGCACAGCCTCGAAGCTCATGTGATTGGTCGCAGGGTAAGGCAGGGTTCCCTGGGTGCACTCGACAATGAGCAGATCATACTGGTGTCCCTTGAGGAAGTCCAGGGAGTGTTGTTCATACTCGCCGGTGTCGGACGCGTAGAGCACGGTTGCCGAGTCGGACTCAATCAGGTAATTCAGGCACTGCTCGTTAGGATTATGATGAGCCTCGATTGGGGTAAAGACGAGGCTGTCTGTGCGGATGGGGTCGAATGGTTTGAGTGTGACAAGCTCTATCGGGAGAGTGTCACCGTAGCGCGACAAAATGGCACTCGTGACCGTCTCATTACCGTATATTCTAACTGGCGCGTTTGCGAGGTCGTGCCCGAACGGAGGGCGCGTATATCCCAGTTCCACGAGATCGAGATGATCACCGTGCGAGTGCGTCACGAAGAGATGGGCGAGTCTGGACAGGTCCAACCTCTCGCGAATGACGTGGTAATAAGTGTCCGGCGGCAGATCGATCTTATGAGTGTCGTCGATCTGAATCGAGGCGCGGCTCCGGAGGTTGCGGCCTCCGGCGGCTCTGGCGCGGACACATGTCTTGCAGCCGCAGAATACCGCTGGCCAGCCTTCGGCGGCCGCGGTGCCGAGTATCTGAATACGCATAGTGCTGTCTCCTTGTTGGCTCATTATAGATCAGTGACCAGCGGTAATGGAAGAGCCGCTCAGTGCTCGGGGCTGACAGCCCATAGCGTGGCTGGCAGCCGGACTATTGCTTTTTGTGGATATCGCGCGATATAATAGCTCTGTCTTGTTAGGGCTGGTCGCGCACAGGACGGCGCGAACCGGCCTGAATTGCGTCTGAGCCTGCGATGTTCGCTCAGCGAACTGCGCATTTGCGTCTTGCCCTTCGCTATTCGCAGAATAGCGCTCTCGGGCTGTGTCCTGCGTTATTTCCCGCTGGCGAAGACAGCCGGTTTGTCTGTTTGGGAGGACAAATAGTGTCGAAGTATCAGAAGCTTTTCCTGTTAGTTATAGGACTGGTTATCGCCTCAGGAGTTATCTGCTGGGTGAAGCCGATCAGCCGCGGCCTGGACATCGCCGGCGGCTTGCGGGTCGTTTTGCAGATCAACCCGAAGCAGAAGAGCGATTGGCCGGACAATCCGAGCGACCGCGAGAAGAAGATGAAGACGGTTGCCGAGACGATGCGAAAGCGCGTGTCTGGTATCTCGGGCGTCACCGAGCCGATCGTCCGCATCGAGAACGCGACCTCGCAAAAAGCCAGGCTGATAGTTGAGCTTCCTGGAGCGCAGGACAAGAACGCGATCAAGAAGCTTATCACAAGCGCTTCCCTCGAGTTCTACTACATGAAGGACGTCTACACCACTGCCAACCCTCTTGGTCAGTGGCGGATGGATGTGAGTGGAGCCGAGGAGCGGACCTACACGTTCACCGGCCCCAAGGGCGAAGTTCTGACCACCGGCAAGGGCAAGGACGACCGCGAGATCATCGACAAGGTCATCGGGCCGAACGCCAAGCCGGTCCTGACGGGCGCCATGCTGATGCCCAACGCGAAATCCGCGCTCAAGACGGGCACCAGCTTCCCGATCATCGAGATCGAGTTCAACCCCAAAGGCACTGAGATCTTCCGCGACTTCACTGGCGCGCACATCGGTGAGATTCTTGCTGTCTTCTATGACAACAAGCTCCTGACTGCGCCGTCGATCAAGGATAAGATCAGCGATGGCAAGGCTATCATCGAGGGGTTCCCGAGCCTCCCGGAAGCTACCCGCATCGCCAGCTTCCTCAACGCTGGTGCTCTGCCTGTCCCGCTGAAGGTTATCGGCAAGGACGTTGTCGAGCCTAGCCTCGGGATTCAGACGATATCCAAGGTTCTCGTTGCGGGTGCCGCCGGTCTGGTCCTGGTTCTCCTGTTCATGATCTTCTACTACAAGTTGCCAGGTGTGCTCGCGAGCATCGCCCTCGGCCTGTATGCGTTGTTCGCCATTGCCGTTTACAAGATCATTCCGAACTACACGCTGTCACTGGCGGGTATGGCGGCTTTGATCATATCAATCGGTATGGCGGTTGATGCCAACATCCTGATTTTTGAACGCCTCAAAGAAGAGCTCAAGAGCGGCAAGACGCTGCGAGCTGCTATCGATGCCGGCTTCAATAGGGCGTTCACCGCGATCTTCGACTCCAATATGTGTACGGCGATCACCTGCGCCATTCTGATGTGGCTGGGAACGCCGACGGTCCAGAGCTTCGCCTTTACGCTGCTTATCGGTGTCGCCATTAGTATGTTCACGGCTATCACCGTCACGAGGACATTCCTGCACTTGCTCGTCAATTGGGAGTGGGCGCAGAATCCGAAGCTCTACGGCCTTGATCACGGTTGGCTGTCCCCGGAGAAGGTCAATTGGAATATCGTCGGCAAGCGCAACTGGTACTTCCTGCTGAGCACGGCCGTCATTATCCCCGGTGTCATCGTGCTTGGGATGTATCATCTCAAGCCAGGCATCGAGTTCGTGTCGGGAACCACTATCCAGGCATCGTTCAACCAGAAAGTGCCGTTGAGCGGCGTTCGCAACGCGGTTGACGCCGTTTCACCGGGCAGCGAAGTGCAGTTGGTTGAGCAGGGCAAGACTGCCTACATTACAACCAGGCTCCTTTCTGAGAGCAAGGACTATGACGCGAAGATGGAGGCCATACGCGCTTCGCTCGACCAGAAGTACGGTCTTTCGACGAAGAACGAGCAGGGCGAGCCGGTCTTCGCCTCCGTCAGCAGTGTTGGTCCTACCATCAGCAAGGAACTGACGGTCAATGCGTTCAAGGCGGTCATCTTCGCTTCCGTCGTGATCGTGCTCTATCTGGCGTTCAGGTTTGCCATAGGCGGTTTCCTTACGGGCCTCAAATACGGCACATGCGCCGTCATCGCTTTGATACACGACGCGCTGTTCATCCTCGGAGGTTTCGCGATCCTCGGGCACTGGTTCGGTTGGGAAACCGACAGCTTGTTTGTGACTGCGGTGCTGACCATTATTGGTTTCAGCGTTCATGACACGATCGTCGTGTTCGACCGAATCCGCGAGAACCTGCGCCACAGGCTGCGAGGCGAGTCATTCGAAGAGCTTGCCAACCGCAGCATCCTGCAGGTGCTGTCCAGGTCGATCAACACGAGCTTCACTGTGTGTTTGACCTTGGCGACATTGATCGCCTTTGGCGGCCCGCTGCTGAGGCATTTCTACATCACTCTTTTGGCGGGTATCATCATCGGAACGTACTCGTCGATCTTCAACGCGACCCCGCTCGTTATCGTGTGGGACAACCTCGCGACCGGGACAAAATCTGGCAGCAGGCGTCGCCCTGTTGAGGAGAAGGCGTTCGTAGACAGGCCTCTTGTCGAGAAGCCGATGGAGAGCGTTAGCGATCGTAACGGCGGCGACAAGGAAGCTGCATCCGAGGCTGCTGCTGAGAAGTCCGCCGGACCCAAAACAGGCGCGGCAAAGCCGAAGAGAAAGAAGAAACGGTTCTAGCCTGCGAGCGCCGCGTCAGGCGTTGACCGCGTGTCAACTCCCGGCGCAGCGAACAGTCTGCTTTCAAAGCCCGCGCAGGCACACTGCGCGGGCTTTTCTTAATGCAGCATAGAAGCGATGTCTGCCGATCTCGCTTCGCGTTCTTCCCCTTTTGCGTTTTTGCAGTAGCGTTCTTTTGGAGTGAGAATGGCCGAGCTTTGGGAAGTCATGGAATGCGACGAGGACGCCGCCGCGCGTCTGGCCGCCGACGTAGGCATATCCCGGATAGTTGCGCGGATCCTCATCAATCGCGGCGTGACCACCCCCGACGAGATCACAGATTTTCTGGATCCGTCTCTTTCCGCGCTGCACGATCCATTCCTGCTTCCCGATATGCAGCCCGCCGTCGAGCGGCTTACGCGAGCAGTGCGCCAGGGCGAGAGGATATGCGTCCACGGCGACTACGATGTTGACGGCGTAACGGGTGCCGCGCTGCTGGTGCGCACGCTCAGGGCGCTTGGCGCCACTGTGGACTACCGTCTCCCGCACCGCAGGCACGAAGGCTACGACATCAAGGTGGCCACTGTCGAAGAGGCTGCTGCAAACGGCGTCCGCCTGATCCTCACGTGCGACTGCGGTATCAATGCCTTCGAGCCCGCCGCTCGAGCCCGAGAGCTCGGCGTTGACCTGATCATCACCGACCATCACGAGCCCGGTGCCGAGCTGCCTCGGGCGGTGGCCGTAGTCAACCCGAAGCGCCGCGACGTTCAGTATCCGTTCCCTGAGCTTGCCGGGGTGGGAGTGGCGTATAAGCTTGCACAGGCTCTGGTCAGAAACCTGGACTCCAACGAGGAGAGCTTCAAGGCGCGATTCGTTGATCTCGTGACGCTCGGCACGGTGGCGGATGTCGTCCCACTGATCGGCGAGAACCGCGCATTCGTCAAGCACGGCCTGAACGCCATCGCATCCAGCAAGAAGATCGGCATCCAGACGATGTTGCGTGAAGCCAAGCTCAGTGGTAAGCCGCTGAGCACGTACTACCTTGGGTTCGTGCTTGCGCCCCGCATCAATGCCGTCGGCCGCATGGACGATGCCTCCAAGGCTCTTGAGCTTCTCCTAACCCAGGATGAGGCTCGCGCTGTCGAGCTTGCGCAGGAAATGGAGCGGCACAATACAGAACGCAGGGCGGAGCAGGAACGTATTCTAGATGAGGCGATTGCGCAGGCAGAGACTAAGGACATCGATTCCACGCCGGTGCTCGTGCTATCGGCTGCGGATTGGAACACCGGCGTCGTGGGGATCGCCGCCGGTAAGATCAGCGAGATGTTCTGCCGGCCGGCCATTCTTCTCAGCCGCGATGAGGAGTGCGGAGTGGCCTCGGGATCGGCGCGCAGCGTGGACGGATTCAATCTGCTCGAGAGTCTGCACCACTGCTGCCATTTGCTTGGCCGATACGGTGGCCACGCGTCCGCCGCGGGCTTATCGCTATCACTGGAGAATCTCGACGAGTTCGAGTGCGCGATCAACGCATACGCCGCCGACATGCTCACGCCGGAGCAACTCATCGCTCGCATCGTGGTTGATGCCGAACTCACGCCGTCGGACATAACCCGGAGCCTTGCTGATTCGTTAGCCCGCCTGGAGCCGTTTGGCGAGGGCAACTCCGAGCCGCTCTTTATAAGCCGCGGTATGAAGGTGCTGGATCGGCAGCGCGTAGGCGACGGCTCGCACCTGCGCATGCGAGTGGACGGCGACGGCAACGGCCCGCTCTCATGCATCTGCTTCGGACTCGGCGACATGGAGAGCTCGGTCGAGCTTGGCAGCAGAGTCGATCTGTGCTACAGTATAAGACTCAACGCGTACAATGGCGTCGAATCGGTCCAACTGGTCGTCAAGGCGATTCGATAGATAATGGCAGACATTGAATCCATCATCAACCGAGTGCAATCATACAACCCGCAGGCGAATGTGGAGCTTATCCGGCGGGCGTATGAGTACGCCGCCGAAGCCCACAAAGACCAGAAGCGCCTGACGGGCGACCCCTACATCACACATCCCCTCGCAGCTGCCGAGACCCTGGCAGACCTGGAAATGGACGCCGAAAGCATCGCCGCCGCTCTGCTTCACGACGTAGCCGAGGATCAGGAGAAGTCCATCGAGGAGCTTGCCTCGCGCTTTGGCAAAGAAGTGGCAGGGCTGGTTGACGGGGTCACCAAACTAAAGCTTGCGGATTTTGAGGTCGAACCCGATGCCCCAGACGAGGCCGGCCGCAAGAAACGCGCAGAGTCGCGACGCGGCGCCGAGAACCTGCGCAAGATATTCCTGGCGATGGCGCGCGATCTTCGCGTCATGGTCATCAAGCTAGCCGACCGTCTCCACAACATGAAGACGCTGGAGGGCCTTGCGCACGACCGGCGCATCAGGGTCGCCAAGGAGACCATGCAGATCTACGCGCCCCTGGCGCACCGCCTTGGAATCTGGAAGATCAAATGGGAGCTAGAGGATCTCGCGTTCAAGTACCTCGAGCCCAAGGCCTACGCCGACCTCGCCGATAAGGTGTCACGCACCCGCCGCGAACGAGAAGAGGACCTCGCCGAAGCTACGGAGATGATCCAGAAGCACCTCGCAACCGAGGGCGTCGAGGCGCACATCCAGGCCCGGCCGAAGCATCTTTGGTCCATCTATCAGAAGATGCTGCGCGAGGCTGTAGATTACTCCGAGATCTACGACCTTTCCGCCATCCGGGTGATCGTCAATCGTGTGGGTGATTGCTACCACGTGCTCGGGCTCGTCCACGACCTCTGGATGCCGATCCCGGAGCGGTTTTCCGACTACATCGCCAAGCCCAAGTCCAACATGTATCAGTCGCTCCACACAAAGGTCATCGGGCCGCGCGGCGAGCCACTTGAAATCCAGATACGCACCTGGGACATGCACCGCCTCGCCGAGTTCGGCGTCGCGGCACACTGGCAATACAAGGAGCAGATGCGAGGACGCGATGAGTTCGAGCGCAAGCTCTCGTGGCTTCGCCAGCAGCTCTTCGATTGGCAGAGTGACACCAAGGACGCGGGTGAGTTCCTGCACAGCGTCATCAACGACCTTTTTACCGATCAGGTCTTTGTCTTCACGCCGCGTGGCGACGTCATCGACCTGCCCGCCGGTTCCACACCGGTGGACTTCGCGTTTCGCATTCACAGCGACGTCGGCAACCATTGCGTAGGAGGCAAGGTCAACGGCCGGATAGTCCCGCTGTCGTATAAGTTCAAGAACGGCGACATAGTCGAGATCATCACACGCTCCAACAGCCAGCCAAGCATGGACTGGCTGACCTTCGTCAAGACCTCGCACGCGCGCAACAAGATACGCAGCTACTTCCGGCGGCTCCACTTCGGCGAGAGCGTCACCAAGGGCCGTGATATGCTCGAAAAGGAGCTTGAGCGACAGGGGCTTGATGTCGCCGCGCTGATGAAGAGCGAACCGATTGCGGCCGTGATGAAATCCATCAACTTTCAATCCGACGAAGACCTCTTCGCCGCGATCGGCAACGGCCACGTTCCCGCAGCCGCCATCGCTCATAAGCTCAGGGGCGATGTCCCGCAGCCGGCTGGCGCGACCATTGTCGAAACGGCCAAACCCAGCGGTGAGCGTGCGCTTTCGGTCAGCCTCGACGGGCTCGATACGCTCAAGATCGTTCGCGCCAAGTGCTGCATGCCCCTGCCGGGCGAGGAAGTCGTCGGCTACGTCACACGGGGCAAGGGAGTCGCGCTGCACAGCCTGGATTGCCCGAACCTTGCGGCGTTTCGGGCGAGCGAGCCGGAGCGGTTGCTCAACATCAACTGGACCGAGTCCAACGGCGAGCGGTACGCCACGCACGTCTACATTAAGGTCTTCGACCGCATCGGCGTGCTGAACGATATCACCGCCATCTTTTCCGAAGGCAAGACGAGCATCACCGGAGCGAAGGTCAAATCACTGCCTGACAAGACCGCTGATATCAGCCTCACGGTGGACGTTCCCGACGTCGCTCAGCTGGGTGCGCTGCTCGTCAAGATTGGGAACCTGCCGGATGTGATGCGAGTCGAAAGGGTATCGGACAGAAAGGCGCGAAAGGGCAGCTAGTGAGGGCAGTGGTCCAGCGAGTCTCGGGAGCAAGCGTCACGGTGGATGGCCGCGAGATCTCGCGCATCGGCAGCGGCGTCGCTATCCTGCTCGGCGTAGCGAGGGAAGACACGATCAAGGATGTGAACTACCTCGCGGAGAAGATCGCCAACCTGCGCATCTTCGAGGACGACGCCGGAAAGATGAATCTCTCTGTGCTCGACGTTGGCGGGGAGGCGCTGGTAGTCTCGCAGTTCACGTTGCTCGGCGACTGCTCCAGGGGCCGCAGGCCGGGTTTCGAAAAAGCAGCCCCTCCTGATCTCGCGGAAACGTTGTATAATGAGTTTGTAGAGATGCTAAGGGCTTGCGGGGTCTCGGTGCAGACGGGCCAGTTTCAGGCACACATGCTTTTCGGGATCGCCAACGACGGCCCTGTGACGCTGGTTCTGGATACGCGGTGTTGAAATGGATGGCAAGGACGTTTCATACGAAGCCGAAGAGGAGCAGTTTGAGACTCGGATGAGGTCGGATGCCACGACCGAGCCTCCGCCTCAGCTGACAGCCTACGACCTGCAGGAACTGGGGGATATGCTGTGCGCGGAAGGCCGCGTCCGCGAGGCGGTGATGCACTACCGCAAGGCCGTCGAGATGGAACGCGGAAACCCCGGCTACCACACGCGCCTGGGCGATGCCTACGCCTACTCCGAGATGTCCATCAAGGCCGTGGCCGAATATCGTAAGGCCGTTAAGATTAGTCCGCGCCGCGCGGAGCCGCACTACAGCCTCGCCGAGATCTACCGCCGCTACGGGAAGTGGATGGCCGCCATTGAGGAGTATCGCAAGGCCGCGCAGTTCAACTCCATGAATCCGTTCTACCGCTACAAGTTGGGCGATGCGCTGTGGCACACGGGCCAACGCGAGGAGGCCGTGTTGCAGCTCGAGATAGCCGTACAGATCGCGCCCACCGATGGCTTCTACCACTTCTGGCTGGGCGATCTCTATCTACAGGTTGGTAGGCTTGCCGACGCCATCGTAGAGATGCAGCAGGCCACGATCTTCAGCCCATGCGATCCCTACTACAGTTTCCGCCTCGGCCTTCTCTACAGCAAGACAGGCTGCACGCACGACGCCGTCGCAGCGTTCAAGCGCGCCGTGGAGCTCAAACCCGCCGAGCGCACCTATCACGCCGTTCTGGCCGAGGCATACGCGGCCTGTGGCAGGCACGATCGCGCTGAGGTGCACTTCCGATACGCCGGCGATCTCGACGCCTACGACTCGGCGAACCTTGCGGTAATGCGAAGGGGTTGTTGAGTGCCGACCGTCTATCGAACTTTTTCAGTGGGGCCGCTGGGCACCAATTGCTACATTGTCTGGGACGAGTCCACCCGCACAGCCGTGATCATCGACCCCGGCGGCGACGCTGCGAAGGTTCGTCAGGCCATATCATACGACGACCTCACACCGGCCGGCATCCTGCTGACCCACGGCCATCCCGACCATTGCTTCGCCGCGGGCTATCTGGCCCGAGAGTATGGCACCGAGATACTCATGCACGAGGCCGACATCGACCAAGTGGAGCAGGGGTTGTCGCTTCTGGAGATGATCTACGATGTGTCCAGCTTTGTTGAGCTTTCCCCGCTTAAGTTCATCAAGGATGGCGACGCAATCGATCTCGGCGAGTCTGCGATCCAGGTGATCCACACGCCCGGCCACAGCCCTGGCGGACTATGCTTTGTCACGGACTGCGGCGTCTTCTGTGGCGACACGATCTTTGCCGGTTCCATCGGCCGCACGGACTTCCCCGGTGGCGACTACGATCAGCTCATTACATCGATCAAGACCAAGCTCCTCACGCTGCCCGGTGCCACGCCTCTCCACCCAGGCCACGGCCCCTCAACCACCGTCGCGCGCGAGCGCGCCACCAACCCATTCCTGACGTAGTCATCCTGAACTCGATTCAGGACCCATCTCCCCGTCATCCTGAACTCTCGATTCAGGACCCATCTCCAGCCATCCTGAACTCGATTCAGGACCCATCTCCGTCATGCTGAACTCGGTTCAGGATCCATCCCTTCGATTCCTTCCCGATTCCCTTGCTTGACAGAGTCAAGCCTCCCGGGTATACTGGTGCTTGACGGGGAGTAGCGCAGTTTGGTAGCGCACCTGAATGGGGTTCAGGGGGTCGCAGGTTCAAATCCTGTCTCCCCGACCAAAGCAGAGGCGACCGGTTCATCTGAGCCGGTCGTTTTATTTGGTCAGGTTTAGCGCGAAGCCCTCCCGCCGGCACAGGTCTGCCCGCTGCTGGTCGGTCATTATGATGACGATGTTCGGTCGATCAGCCATACATACTGCTTCAGCCAGAACTGCGTCTTTCCTTCTCCACCAGGCATGAGTAGCCGCAGGCGTACCGAATGCCGACGCGCGGAGGAGCACCGGCCCGCCCGGTAGAAGTGCTACATGGGGGTAACAGATGACACGACCGAACATCCTCTGGATATGCACGGACCAGCAGCGTTTCGACACCATCGCCGCACTGGGCAACCAGCACATCAACACACCGAACCTCGATAGGCTCGCATCAGAGGGCGTTGCCTTCTCTCACGCTTACTCGCAGAGCCCCGTGTGCACTCCCAGCCGGGCGTCATTTCTAACGGGCCGCTACCCACGCACCACGGGAGCCCGCCAGAATGGCCAGGCCATGCCCGCCGATGAGGTCCTGATCAGCCGCATGCTCGCCGACGCCGGCTACGACTGCGGGCTCTCCGGCAAGTTGCACCTCGCACCGTGCCACCGCCAGGTCGAGAAGCGCATCGACGACGGCTACCGGGTCTTCAACTGGAGCCACCACCCGCACCCCGACTGGCCAGAAAACGAGTACACCCAGTGGTTATTGGCGAACGGCCACGCATGGAAGGACATCTATCCCGGCCCCAACGGCAAGAGCGCGTATGCCGGCGTTCCGGCCGAGCTTCATCAAACAACTTGGTGCATCGACCGTGCGATGGACTTCATCAACGAGCAGCGCGAGTCCCCCTGGCTGATGAGCGTCAACATATTCGACCCGCACCATCCCTTCGACCCGCCGGCGGAGTATCTGAACCGCTACGACGCGGACAAGCTGCCCGATCCGAGCTACAAGCCCGGCGAGCTCGACAACAAGCCGATCTTCCAGCAGGTGGACCACGACGGCGCCTACGGCGGCACGCTGCTTGCCTACTCCAAAATGACCCCGCGTGAGCGCCGCGAGATCACAGCGTCCTACTACGCGATGGTGGAGCTTATCGACCACAACGTCGGCCGCATACTGAAGATGCTCGACGACACGGGACGCCGCGAGGACACGATCGTCATCTTCATGAGCGACCACGGCGAGCTGCTCGGAGATCACGGCATGTATCTCAAGGGCCCGCACATGTATGATTGCTCCGTTCGCGTCCCTCTCATCATCTCCTGGCCCGGGCGCTTCAAGTCCGGCCTCGTCAGCGACGCGATGGTCGAGTTGGTCGATATCGTTCCGACTCTTCTGGACGCCGTGCGTATCCCTGTCCCAAACCGCGTGCAAGGCAAGTCACTCTACGGTATTTGCACTGGCGACGCCGATCCGCACCATCACAAAGACCACGTGTACACCGAGTACTACGTCGGTCAGCCATTCCATCGCGCGCTCAAGCCTCAGCCGCTGGTCACGATGGTCCGTAACCGGACACACAAGATGTCCGTCTTTCATGGCATGGAGGTCGGTGAGCTCTACGATCTGCAGGCCGATCCGAGCGAGTTCGACAACCTCTGGGCGAGTCCTCAGCACACCGACGTGAAAATGGACATGATGAAACTGTGCCTCGACGCCTCCGTCATGACTCAGGACCCGCTCCCGGAGCGCACCGCCGACTGGTAACACGCGTCGGTGCGGCACCGGGTTTGGTGGAGACATGCAATGTGGAATCCGCTGGCGCTGAGTAGCCGAACGCGTATCGAAGGCGCTTGGTTGCTACGGCGACAAGCAGGCCAGAACGCCGAAGCATCCGTACCGACAGGAGGTAATGTTCCGAAGTGTTCATCGACATCCACGTCCACGCGCAGCGGTTCTCTGGCCCGCTGCGCAGCAACAACCGTGACTTCTCGTCGCCCGAGTGGCTCATCGAGCGCTACGACAAGATCGACGTCGACAAGGCCGTCCTGCTGCCTCTGGTGAGCCCCGAGTGCAGATACACGATCACGACGACAGAGGAGATGCTCGACATCTGCGAGCGCTATCCCGATCGCTTCATCCCGTTCTGCAACGTCGACCCGCGTGCGATTAGCGACGGGCCGGACGCGCCCCTGGACAAGCTGCTTTCCTACTACAGGGACCGCGGCTGCAAGGGTATCGGGGAGGTCACCGCCAACCTGCGCTTCGACGACCCGCGCGTAGAGAACCTTTTCAGGCACTGTGAGGCGCTCGGACTGCCACTTACGTTCCACATATCGCCCACCATGGGCGGCAACTACGGCCTCTACGACGATCCCGGCCTTCCGCTGCTCGACAATGCTCTCGCCAAGTTCCCGAACCTGATCTTTCTCGGCCATTCCCAGGCATTCTGGGTCGAGATTGCACCGCTGGAGTCTTCATCACGCAACAGCTATCCCAAGTCGCCGATTGCCGAGGAGGGCGCGGTCCCTCGGCTGATGCGCGAGCATCCTAACCTCCACGGGGACCTCTCTGCCGGCAGCGGCCACAACGCGCTCGCCCGCGACATCGACTACGCCGCGCGCTTCTTGGAGGAGTTCCAGGACAGGCTGTACTTCGGCACCGATATATGCGCTCCCGACACTCCGACTCCGCTCGTCGATCTGATGCGGAGCATGCGCGACGAGGGCCGCATATCCGAGGCCGTGTTCAACAAGATTGCACACGAGAACGCCGTCAGGCTTCTCGGACTATAGATGCGGAGGCTCAAAGTGTTTCGCAGATTTCTGCTCCCGATAGCCATTCTTCTTGCTCTGGTCGGGCCTCTGGCCTGCTCAGCCGACCAGCCACGCTATCTCGAACTGACCATTCTCACAACCAACGATCTTCACGCCAACCTGGTGCCATTCGACCATCCGGACAATCTCAAAGGCAAGGCTCCCGTACTCAAGGGCGTGGGTGGGGCTGCTCGCCGCGCTACCATAGTGAACCGCGTTCGAGCCGAGTCCACGTGTCCTGTGCTGCTCCTGGACTCCGGCGACACGACTTACGGCAACAGCAAGCTCGCCAAGGCTTTCCACGGCGCTCCCGACATCGCGGTCCTCAACGCCATGAACTACGACGCGATGGCGCCGGGCAACCACGAGTTCCAGTGGCCGTCCGTTGATACGCTTCGCAACATCAGGGACTCTCGCTTCCCGTGGGTCTGCGCCAATCTCTGTGACGAGAAGACCGGCAAGCTGTTCTTTGAACCATACGTGATCCGCGATATCGAGGGCGTTCGCGTCGCGTTTCTCGGACTGATCAGCCAGTTGGTCAACTCCCCTCCCTACAAAGCAAGGATCGAGCTGGGGTTGACCGCCACCGAGCCCATCGAGGCAGCGAAGAAGATAGTACCGGAGATCAGGCAGAAGGCCGACATCGTCATCTGCCTCAGCCATCTGGGCGTCAGCATCGACCAGACGCTCGCCAGGACGGTGCCAGGCATTGACATCATACTGGGTGGCCACTCGCACACACGCTTGGCGCGCCCGATACTCGTTCCCTCCAGTACCCCTACCGCCAGCTGCCTTGGCGCGGTGCCGATCGTCCAGGCGTTCCTGTGGGGCTCCGAAATGGGCGAGACTCAGGTCATCTTCCATCGCGACGAGTTGACCGGCGCGTACTCCCTAATGTCCTGCAAAGGCGATCTGATCTCACTGGACAAGTCCGTGCCCGACGATAGTGCCATTGCCGCCCTCATCAACAGCTATCAGCAGCGACTCGGGGCGCAGTCCGCTCCTGCCGCCGCTGCAACGCCCGCAACGAGCGTCGGCAGGTGAGGATCCCGAAGTGCGCGGGGGTGTGGGACATCGCGCTCTTGAAGCCCCGGACTATGCGGAAGATGCATAATCCGGGCTAGGTTGTTTCGCTAGGCTCCGGGGGTTGCAGCACCGGCAGGCGCAGCGTGAATGCTGTGCCGAGGCCCTTCCCGCTGGATACCGTCAAGCTGGCGCCCATAGTCTCGACCATTGCCGCGACGATCGCCAACCCGATCCCGAATCCGGCCGGCTTGTGCTTGCGCGGCTGATCCAACTGGACGAACTCATCGAATATCGTCGGAAGCGAGTCATCGTCGATTCCCATGCCCGGATCAGCGACGACGATCTCTGTCGCTGATGGGCAGCATTCGATAAGAACCTCGATGGTGCCCTCCTCGGTGAACTTGACGGCATTGGTCAGCAGGTTCGTGACCACAGTGACAAGCCGCTCTTCATCATACATGCCCGTCGCGCCGCACTTTCCCGCCTCGACATCAATCTCCAAACCCTTCTGCAGCGCTTGCGGGACGATAGACGTCACGCACTTTTCCACCACCAGCCTGGGGTCGCAGGCTTTGGGGTTGGCTGTGGCTCGGCCGCTCTTGATGCGAGCGATCCGCAGCACCCCGTTGACGACGTCGAGCAGGTGGTCGGAGCTGGTCAGCACCTTCTTGAGGAGTTCCGTCTGCTCCTCACTGACAGGTCCGGCCAACCCCTCCATCAGCATCGCCGCATAGCCCTTGACAGCCGTGAGGGGAGTTCTGACCTCGTGGGTGACGTTGTTTATGAATTCCTGCTGAAGCCGATAGGCTTGCTCCAGTTCGGCGTGTGCCTCGCGAATGGCCTCTTCGGACAGCTTGTGCTCGGTGACATCTCTGATGACGCTTACCACCGTCTGCAGCGTGCCATCCGCAAAGATGGGTGACCAGGAGTGCGAGATCCAACGCATATTGCCGGACTTGGTGTATATCCGGTACTCGAAGTCGGTGCCGCTCTCGCCACGATGGGCTCGTGCGTAGGCGTCCAAGGCCTTTCCGACGTCATCAGGGTGAACGATCCAGGGGGTCGTGCCGACGACCTCTTCAGGCTCGCAGTCGAGTATGTTGTGGCAGGCTGGGCTCGCGTAGGTGATTGTGCCATCCGGGCTGCCCAGCATGATCAGGTCGCTGGAGTTCTCGACTATGCCCTTGTACTTCTGCTCGCTGTCCCTGAGTGCATCCTCGTGATGTCTGCGCTCCGTGACGTCTCTGATCACGCTGACCACGGTCTGGAGAGCGCCTTCGCGGAACACCGGTGTCCAGGAATGCGATATCCAGCGTGTTTCCCCGGTTTTGGTCACAACACGGTACTGCACGTTCGAACCCGGCTCTCCTCGCATGGCGCTCAAGAATGACGCTGATGCCTTGTCCAGATCGTCGGGGTGCGCGACCCGGGCCTCGGTGCCTTCCAACTCCTCGGGCTCATAGCCCAGGATCTGGCGGCACGCAGGACTTATGTAGGAGGCATACCCGTCAGGCCGTGTAAGCATTATGATGTCATTGGAGTTTTCAACGATGCCCTTGTACTTCTGCTCGCTCTCCTTGAGCGCCTGTTCGGCCTGCTTTCGCTGCGTGATGTCGCGCACTATCGCGTGTATTCTCCACGGCTGCCCGTCTTTTAGAAGCATATCCACCTGGGCTTCCACCGTGAGTGTCGATCCGTCCTTCTTGACGAGGTTCACCTCGTGGCTCATCGGCCGGAAATCCGCAAACTGCTTCTCTCGTGGCACAAATGCCTGGGCCATCTCGTTAGGCGCAATGAACTCGTATGAGTGCCTGCCGACCATCTCTTCGGGGGTGTAACCGAGCTTCCTGACTGAAGGTGAGGCATAGGTAATCGTGCCATCGGGCAGCCACTCGAAGATCATGTCGCTGGCGTTTTCGGCTAGCGACCTGCATAGCTCGTTGGCTCGACGTGCTTCTTCTTCAGCTTGCCTGCGATCGGTAACGTCGCGGGCGGCTCCCTGAATCCGAACCGGCTTGCCGTCCTGCAGCACGAAGTCGATGAGCACCTCCATCCAGATGGAGGTGCCGTCCTTCTTCAGCGCGCGAACCTCATAGCAGCGCGATCCGGGATCGACGATATCCGCCGCTAACCGCTGAAGGAATATGCCCTTCTCGTCCTCGGGCAGAAACTCGAGCAGCCGATGGCCGATCCAGTCCTCTGGCTCGTAACCCAGCGTGCGAACGCCCGGACTCACGAATCTAAAGATGCCCTCCAGATCCATCTCCCAGAATATCTCGGATGAGTTCTCCGCGAGCACGCGATACCGCTCGTCGGCGATCTTGAGAGCGTCGGCGGTGGCCTGAAGCTCGCTGACGTCGGCGATGAATGTGCACAACGCGGTGAGCCCGCCGCGCTCATCCCTGACAGGCCGCCACGAGATCGAAGCCGGAAACACGCTTCCATCCTTGCGCACCAGGCGTGTCCGGTAGTTCGAGCCTTCGGTTCCCTCGCGCAGCGCACGCTCAAATATGCTGCGGGCCTTGGTGTCTTCGGGGTGGACCATCCATATCCCGGTCATCAACTCGTCAACGGAGTATCCGGTCATGCGGGCTGCAAGCTCGTTGACGTAGATATGCTGTCCGGTCGGGAGGGCGATAAGGACTCCAGCCGGAATGACCTCCGCCAGCATACGGTAAACGGCTTCGGTGCTCGGAGTGACGGATGACTGCGAGGCCTTTGTCACTTACTTCTCCTGGATCACATCTAGCCTAAATGTAGGCAAGCGCGGAGCTTTTGTCAAGCGCCGGACTTTCCCGTGGCAAGGCGCTGCTTCAGTCCGTCGAGCCAGATGTCGAGCGCCTCATAGGCCATCCACAGAAAACCGCCGAACGCGAGGATGAACAGAGCCAGTTTTGGCCTGCCGCCAACTTCCACTATAGCGTGCCACACCGGACTGGGGTTCCTCAGCAGGTCCCAACTGTTGAAGCGCAGCACGAGTCCGAGGTACACTCCCAATGCCTCGGCGGCAAAGAACGGCACAGCCCAAAACTTCACTGGGAGTCCCCTTCTCAGGGCCGCGCGTTCCACTGGGCGGATCGCCATTGTGAACGTCATCATTCCGAAGAGACTGTAAAGAAAGTAGAAGACCGACCATAGGACGAGCTTGATGAACATCCGGCCGTCGGTCTGCGAAACCACGAACAGGTTCTGCCTGTCCAGCATCTCGAGGAAGTGGCGCCACTCAGTCAGCAGGTAACACGTATTCGGCAGAAAGATGAACCAGATCAGTCCAAGAGGGAGAGCTGCGACGTATCCCGAGAACCGCATTGGTCGCTTCGAAACCGCGCCTCTGAACGCATATCCTGCCAGCACGGGGACAATGGCCAGCGTCGCATTCCACATCACCCACAAGATCGATCCCACGTTCATAAACACCTATACGGCATTCCTTTCGGGCATTGTTCCGGCAGCCTGTCACGCAGTTGCGCGGCTGTCTGCAAATCTGCGATAATGAGGTTCTTACCACAAAACGCGGGGAGGATGGACATCAAATGCCGGGTTGGACCAGCCTGAGGAACCTTATCAAAGAGGAGATCGTCCAGTGTGCTGAGGAAGGCTGCAATGTTTCAGGCTTCCAGGAACGCTGGGAGTCAACACAGACGGACGCTGAGCTAATGGGGCTCTACGGGGAGTTGTGCAAGCTCCGAACGCGAGACGATTTTCCTTACCTCGAGCCGTCGCACCTTGCGGGCATCCACGCCGCCCGCATCGGTCGATACATGCGTTGGGATATCAAGACCGACGATGCGCTCCTCGACCGGGTGTTGGGCGCGTGGCAGGGCCGCATCGCAGGCTGCATGCTGGGCAAGCCCGTGGAGGGCTGGAGCAGGGACGCCATCCGGTCCTACCTCAACGTGTTCGGCGAATACCCACTTGCCGACTACGTTCCCCCCGCGCTCGAAAAGATGCCTGAAGACGTGCCTCAGAGAACCCACGGCGCCAGCGCCCGCGGTCAGTGGGACCACGCGCTCGCCGACGACGATACGAACTACACCGTGATCGGCCTCAAGATCATGGAGGAGCGCGGTCCGGACTTCACGACAGCCGACGTGGGTCAGTCTTGGTTGCGCAACCTGCCGTTCCACAGCGTCTGCACGGCTGAGAAGCAGGCGTACCTCAACCTTGCAAACGAGCTCCCGCTGGAACAGGTGCCGATCTACCTCAATCCCTACCGCGAGTGGATCGGCGCGCAGATTCGCGCCGATTTCTGGGGCTATAGCGCTCCGGGCTGGCCTGAGAAAGCCGCTGAGTTTGCCTACAGAGACGCTGCCCTCTCGCACGTCAAGAACGGCATCTACGGCGAGATGATGTGCGCAGCTATGATCAGCGCTGCCTTGGCAACCGACGACGTGAACGAGATCATCGCCGCCGGCCGCAGCGAGATTCCCGCGAAGTCGCGCGCTGCCGAGACGGTGGACGACTGCATCAAGTGGCGTAAGGAATGCGCGACCTGGGAGGAAGCCTTCGAAAAGATGCTTGCCACCTATTACGGCCGCTACAGCTGGGTCCACACGAACAACAACCTCGCGATCGTGCTCATCGCGATGCTCTACGGCTGGCCGGACTACGAGAAGACCGTCTGCATCTCCGTTATGCAGGGAATGGACACGGACTGCAACGGCGCCACCGCGGGCAGCATCATCGGCGCGGCACTCGGCGCCAAGCGGCTGCCCGAAAAGTGGATCAAGCCGCTTGGCGGCCTCTTGGACACCAACGTCCAGGGCTTCATGCAGCCATGGATAACCGACCTTGCCGCACGCACCATGAAGCAGATCGACCGCGTCCTGGGGTCTTGCGGATAGTGCGGGAGACTGATAGCATGAGATTGACAGATCCTGCCGAAGGGAGCCTTTTCACGCGATGAAGCTGGACATGAAGAACCCGGCCGACAAGCAGAAAGTGATGGCTGTTGGCCTGATAATTGTGATTCTACTGGCGGCATTCATTATCCTGAAGCCGATGCTGTTCTCGGGATCCTCCGATACCGCCAACTCGGACTATACGAACCCGCCGCCCGGCGCTGCCGGTGGCCCTCCGGGCGTTTCCCCTGGCCCTGGTACTCCATCCGGTCCTGGTGCTCCCGCACCCGGCGCACCTGGTGCTGGCGGGCCAACTGCTCCCGGTGGTCCCGCACCGGGCGGTCCGACGGCAACAGCTCCCTCGCCCGGCGCGCCTTCGCCTGCGTCCGGCGCTCCCGCGCCGCCGACCGCATCCGCCCAGCGGCCGATGCCCCGGCCCGGGGCTCCTGCCGCGTCTCCCGCCGGTGCGCCTGCCCCGACCAAGTCGATAACCGTATTCGGCTCCGTCACCGTCACCTACCCGAGCGGGTGGGGGATCGGCCTCGGATCGGCTGGCTCGGCGGCAGTGATCTCGGATGGCAAGGCCAGGTTCGAAGTCCGCGCGCCCAACCCCAAGGCCACCACCGCCAAGGCCATTGCGGACGCCGCGCTATCGTCTCTCGGCGGCAAGGCTGCGTCGCAGGGACCGGTCAAGGTCGGCGGATTCGACGCCTATCAGTACACTACGGGCTCTACACGAATCGTAGGGGTCGATGCTCCCACTCGCGTCGTGCTTGTGGAGTCCGTGAAGGGCGGCAGCATGTCGGCCTATCGCGCCGCCTTCGACAAGATGGAATCGGGCCTGAGTTTCCGGTAGACGCTCGTCGTCATTGTGGACTTGACCGAGCCCAGCCGTTGGAGATGAGTTTCTCGCAAGTTGTGTTGACAGCTCCGCGCGATGGCTGGTATAATCTTCTTGCTCGATAGAGCGGGCCGGTCGTCCCATTGAGCAATCCGCGCGTACTGCAGGAGGCTTGACGGCCGAATGGCGGTGCTGATATAATGTCAGCTGGCCAAGGGTTCGCGTGGACGATTAGCTCAGTTGGTAGAGCAGTGGACTCTTAATCCATTGGTCCAGGGTTCGAGTCCCTGATCGTCCACCAGTTTGGAGGTTAGAGGTTAGAGGTTAGAAGTCAGAAGCCGTAAGCTGGGAGGCGCGTAGAGTCTCTGTTTTCCGGCCCCCAACCTCCAACTTCTAACATCTAACTTCTAAACTGGGCGAGTGGTGGAATGGCAGACACGCTAGACTTAGGATCTAGTGCCGCAAGGCGTGCGAGTTCAACTCTCGCCTCGCCCACCACAGTCTTGAGGCCGGAGGCAAGTAGTAGTAGCGGCAACGTCGGAAGTTGGAATTGGGAAGTTACGGTCTACGAAGGACCTCTATCCTCTAATATCTAACTTCTAACATCTAAAATGCGGGGGTGGTTCAGTGGTAGAACGCCACCTTGCCAAGGTGGATGTCGCGGGTTCGAGTCCCGTCCCCCGCTCCATTTTTCTTCTAACGGATAGGGTACAGAAGCCTGTATCCTTTTTTTTATGAGGGTAATGAGCATGCAGGTAACGCAGGAACAGACTAGCCCGTGCGAGGTTGATCTGCGTATCGAGATCGACGCGGAGAAGGTAGGCGCGGCCGTCGAGGAGACCTACAAAGAGCTTTCCAAGCGGACCAAAATACCGGGGTTCCGTCCGGGTAAGGCTCCGAGAGCGGTGGTGGAGCGGTTCGTCGGTGAGGAGCGAGTCAAAGAGCACGTCGCTGACTTGCTCATCCAGCCTGCTTACTCGGAGGCCCTCAAGGAAAAAGAGATCGACCCCTGGGCGCCCGCCGACGTCGAGCTCGTCGAGTTCGAGCTGGACAAGGCTCTGGTATTCAAGGCCAAAGTCCCGCTTGCTCCCAAAGTCGAGCTGGGCGACTACGTCGGCCTTGAGATCGAGCGCAAGCTCGAGAAGATCACCGACGAGGCGGTAGACGAGGAGATCAAGGGCTTCCTGGAAAGGTCCGCCAAATTCGATCAGATTACGGACCGGCCAATCAGAGAGGGCGACACCGCGGTCATGGATATGACTGACCCTGAAAAGCCCGACGAGAAGCCGAACCGCCAGGTCACGGTCGTGGGTGACAACCTGCCGGACTTCGACAAGGGCCTCGTGGGCATGAGCATCGACGAGGAGAAGACCATCGAGGTCACTTATCCCGAGGATCACCCCGCTGAGGAACTCCGTGGCACGACAAGGACATTTGGCGTTAAGCTTGTCGAGATCCACGAGCGCAAGGTCCCCGAACTCACCGACGAATGGGTAAAGGAGAACTTCTCCTCCGAGACTCCTGAAGGCGAGGAGCCGCCTGCCGAGGTCGTGGACACCGTGGACAAGCTCAAGGCCAAGGTGAGGGAGGCGATGGAGAAGTCCGCCGCGAACGCAGCCGACGCCGAGGTCCGCGAGAAGATCGTAGAGAAACTCATCGAGAATTCCAAGATCGACTTCCCCGAGGTCATGGTCACTGAGCGCGTCAACGAGCGCCTGAACCAGACCCTCGAAGAACTCAAGAAACGCCAGCTTACCCTGGATGACTACCTCAAGCATCTGGGTAAGAACCTGGAGGAACTGCGCGGGGAGTTTGCTGAAGACGCGAGGGAGGCCCTTCGGGCCAACCTCGTCATCTACGAGGTGGTTGAAAAGGAAGCCATCAAGGTCGAGGATTCCGACGTCGACGAGGAAGTCAAGTCCATGGCTGACGCTCGCAACGTCCCCGTCGAGTCCGTGAAGGCCTATCTGGACAGCACGGACGGGCTGACGAACATAAGATACAGGCTTCTTCGCAAAAAAGTTCTGGACTTTCTGGTTGCCGCTTCCAATATTAAGAACGTGGGGTAGTGGAATTCTGGCCCGCCCGCGTGTTGTGATTCTCTGCGCAGGGAAGAATCTCTGCCAGGATTCGACGTGACCCTCGAAAGGAGTCGTAGGGAACTATGTCGCTTATCCCTATGGTAGTCGAGCAGAGCTCGCGCGGCGAGCGAGCGTACGACATCTATTCCCGTCTTCTCAAGGACCGGATTATCTTCATCGGCACCCCGATTGACGACGACATCGCCAATCTGGTCATCGCACAGATGCTGTTTCTGTGGAAAGAGGACCCGGACCGCGATATCGATGTCTACATCAACAGCCCTGGCGGTTCTGTCATTGCCGGTTTGGCTATCTACGATACCATGCAGATCATCAAGCCCCAGGTTGCTACAACCTGCGTGGGTCACGCGATGAGCATGGCGGCCGTGCTGCTGGCCGCTGGTGCGCCGGGCAAGCGGACCGCGCTTCCGAACTCCCGCATCATGATCCACCAGGGCAGCGCGGGCTTCCACGGCACTCCGTCGGACATCGACATCGTCGCAAAGGAAGTGCTCCGCTACAAGACCTTGCTTATCGAGCTGCTGGCGAAACATTCCAAGCAGCCCATAGAAAAGGTCGAAAAGGACATCGACCGCGACTACTACATGTCGCCCGATGAGGCAATCGAGTACGGCATCGTGGACAAGATCCTGTCTGGCCCACAGTAGACCGGTCTCAAACTATCAGGTCATTTCGGCCACGCTGGCTTGTTGCTTCTGCTGTTGAGATGGAATAAACTCAATAGTGAGGCTGTACTTGCGCCGATAGGTATCCGGGAGGATTGGACTTGGCTAGAATCGGTTATGATCGCACCGGCGAACGGTGTTCGCTTTGCGGCAAGAGCCGCGATCAAGTACGCAAACTGCTCGTTGGAGTCTACGGCGGCATCTGCCTGGACTGCGTCGAGCTGTGCAACGAGATCATACGAGGTGAAGCGAACCAGTCGCTGGATTTCTCGTCGATGGGTTCGATACCGAAACCTAAGGAGATCTATCGCATCCTGAGCCAGTATGTGGTCGGCCAGGAGAAGGCGAAAAGGTCGCTGTCGGTCGCGGTCTACAACCACTTCAAGCGAATCAACGTTCAGATGACGGACGTAGAGCTGCAGAAGTCCAACATCATGCTCATTGGGCCCACCGGCTCGGGCAAGACCCTCCTTGCGCAAACGCTGGCCAAGATTCTCAACGTACCGTTTGCGATCGCTGACGCCACCTCGCTTACCGAGGCCGGCTATGTCGGTGAGGACGTGGAGAATATCCTTCTCAAGCTGCTCCAGGCCGCGGACACGGGCGACAGCCTCCAGAACACCGTCAAAAACGCGCAGCGCGGCATTGTATACATCGACGAGATCGACAAGATTACGCGCAAGTCAGACAACCCGTCGATCACCCGCGACGTTTCCGGCGAAGGCGTGCAGCAGGCCCTGCTGAAGATCCTCGAGGGCACGGTCGCAAGCGTTCCGCCGCAGGGCGGGCGCAAGCATCCGCAGCAGGAGTACGTCCACATCGATACATCCAACGTGCTGTTCATCTGCGGCGGAGCTTTCGAGGGGCTCGACGAGATCATCCGTCATAGGGTCTCGGACAACAACATGGGGTTCCGCGCGGACATCAAGAGTAAGAAGGACCTCGGCGTGGGCGAGATTCTGGCGCAGGTGATGCCCGAGGACCTGCTCAAGTACGGTCTCATCCCCGAGTTCGTGGGGCGGCTTCCCGTCGTGGCGACGCTCAACGCGCTCGATCAGGACGCACTCGTTCAGATCCTCACTCAGCCCAAAAACGCGCTTGTCAAGCAGTATCAGAAGTTCTTCGACTATGATGGGGTGGACCTCGTGTTCACCGAAGGCGCGCTCAGTGAGATCGCCAAGGAGGCGCTTGGACGTGGAATGGGCGCGAGAGCTCTGAGGGCGATAATTGAGGAAGTGATGCTCAACATTATGTATGAGATCCCCTCCCTCAAGGACGTCAAGAAGTGCATCGTAACCGAGGAAACCATTCTGAACAAGAAAGAGCCCACGCTCGTCACGCTGAGCGAGGTCAAGCAAGCCTCTTAGGAAGGAAAGTCGCGGGTTACGAGTGACGAGTTGCAGGTTACGAACCGCGGATGTGGCTTCTCCAACCTGTCACTTGTGACTTGTAGCCTGTGACTCGTTTTTGTATGTCTTATATTAGCCAAGGGATTCAGGACGAACTGCCCGTGCGCAGTCAGGACGACACCGCGCCGCGCAAGCTTCCCCGTGTATTGCCCGCCCTTCCGGTACGCGACACGGTCTACTTTCCTCATATGCTTTTCCCGCTGTTCTTGGGCAGGGAGAAGTCCATCCGCGCTCTCGATCACGCGCTCGAAAGCCACAGGTATATCCTGCTGATAGCACAGCGTGATATCGCCGTCGAGGATCCCACTCCCGAGGACGTGTATTCCGTCGGGATCATCGCTGAGGTGATGCAGGTGCTTCGCGTACCTGACGGAACCGTGCGAATCACGCTCGAGGGTATTGAGCGCGCGAGGATATCCCAGTATACGCAGACCGATCCGTTCTTCAAGGTTCGGATCAAGCGCCTTCCGGATGCGCAGCCCAAAGGACTTCGCATCGAGGCGCTGATGCGCAGCGTGACCACGCTTTTCGACCAGCTCATACAAAACCAGGGGGGCCAGAACGGTCGCCCGATCCCTCCCGAGTTGCTGATGAATGTCGTCAGCATCGAGGAGCCGGGGAAGCTGGCGGACACCATAGTCCCTCACCTTCCGCTGCGTACTGACGCGAAGCAGGAAATGCTGGAGGCAGTCAACGTCGAGGACAGGCTCGAAAAGTTGAATGTTATCCTCGAAAAGGAAATGGAAGTCCTCAACATCCAGCGCAACATCCGCAGTCGCGTCGAGAAGGAAATGGGCGACACGCAGCGGGAGTACATCCTGCGCGAGCAGCTCAAGGCGATCCAGCAGGAACTCGGCGACCGCGACGGCCGAACGAGCGAGATAGAGGAATACAAGGCGAAGATCGGCGATGCGAAGATGCCCGAGGAGGTCGAGGAGAAAGCCCTCAAGGAGCTCGATCGCCTCGACAAGATGATGTATGGCTCGCCGGAAGGCACAGTCGTGAGAAACTACCTCGACTGGCTCATTGCTCTGCCCTGGGGTCGGCACACTGAGGAGTCGCTCGACGTTGATGAAGCAGCACGAGTGCTTGATGAGGACCACTTCGGCCTTGCGAAGGTGAAGGAACGCATAGTTGAGTTCCTCGCCGTGCGCAAGCTCGCCGGTGAGATGAAGGGCCCGATTCTGTGTTTTGTCGGCCCGCCTGGTGTGGGCAAGACCAGCATTGGCAAGTCGATCGCAAGGGCGTTGGGCCGCAAATTCTACCGAATGTCGCTCGGAGGTGTTCGCGACGAGGCGGAGATCAGAGGACACCGCCGGACCTACGTCGGAGCGCTGCCGGGCAGAATCATCCAGGGCATCAAGCAAGTCGATACCTGCAACCCCGTATTCATGCTCGACGAGATCGACAAGATAGGCGCGGATTTCCGCGGCGATCCATCGGCAGCGCTTCTGGAAGCGCTTGATCCCGAGCAGAACGACCAATTCAGCGATCACTACCTCGAGGTTCCGTTCAACCTTCGAGATGTGATGTTCATCACCACGGCCAACGTCCTGGAGAGCATTCCGCCGGCTCTGCGCGACCGCATGGAGGTCATTCGGTTCTCGGGCTATATCGAAGACGAAAAGCTCCAGATCGCGCGCAACTTCCTGATTCCCAAGCAGATCAAGGAAAACGGCCTTTCCAACAGCCTGCTCTCGCTCCACGACGCGGCCGTTCGCCGGATGGTCCGGGAGTACACGCGTGAAGCCGGCGTCCGCAGCCTCGAACGCGAAGTGGCAAGCATCTGCCGCAAGGTTGCAAAGGAAGTCGCGAAGGGCTCGGCCGCCAAGACCACGGTCAAGGACCGCGATGTGCGCACTTACCTCGGTCAGCCGCGGTATCATTACGGGAGGGCAGGGGAGCGCGACGAGGTCGCCGTTGCGACTGGCCTTGTATATACCGAATTCGGTGGCGACATTGTCTCGATCGAAGCCGTGCTTATGCGCGGTGACAAGGGCCATCTAACCCTCACGGGGCAACTCGGGGATGTCATGCGCGAGTCCGGCCAGGCTGCGCTGACCTACGTTCGTTCGCGTGCGCAGTCGTTGGGCGTTGACGAGGAGTTCTACGCTCGCGCGGACTTGCACATCCACGTGCCCGAGGGAGCTGTTCCAAAGGACGGCCCGTCTGCCGGCGTGACCATTGCGACCGCGATCGCGTCTGCTATTACTAAGCGTCCCATCCGCAAGGATGTGGCCATGACCGGTGAGATCACGCTTAGGGGGCGCGTGCTGCCAGTGGGCGGCGTCAAGGAGAAGGTGCTCGCGGCGCACAGAGCGGGCATCCGCACGGTCATCCTGCCCAAAGAAAACGAAAAGGACCTGGAGGACATCCCTCAGGACGTGCGGGGTGAGATGACGTTCAACTTCGTCCGCCACGCGGACGAGGTCCTCAAGATAGCCCTAGTCTGAGCCAGTGTCACCGAACAGCTACCCCGCTAGCGGCCTGCGGACAAAGTCGCTTTCGGTTGTAGGAGCCGTCTCCAGACGGCGATTTCCGAGCGCGAGGCAGACGGATTCGGGGTCTGGAGACCCCTCCTACACCACTTTATCCGGCGGCCGCTAGCCCTGAGTAGCGAGGCACGAGCGTATCGAAGAGCAGCCGTCGGAGCATTGTGCGAAGCAAAGCGCCCCGGGTTCTCACCCGGGGCGCCTCTAGCGTCTGGTCGGCCTCCAGACCTTAGCCTGGAGGCGGAAGATCGTCGCCTGACCATTCCTCCAATCAGTATGGAGGAGACTGACTGTCGACTACCCCTACTGCGGGCAGGGGCAAGGCTTGACAGGAGCGGGTGCCGGGCATGCGCTCGGGCACGGTGCCGGACAAGGTGCCGGGCATGCGCTCGGGCACGGTGTCGGACAAGGAGCAGGACACGGTGCGCAGACCGGTCCCTGGCCCGCTCCCGGACAAGGCTGAGCAGTCACCGGGCAGCTGATGCCGTGCCTGGCCAACCAGTTCGTCAGTGCCAGAATCTCGTTCTGACTCGCCCTGTACTCGATCTTCTCCGTGTTACGGAGGTCGGCGATAGAAGATCGCTCCATACCAATCTTCGCAGCATCCATGGACTGCTGCAGGAGTCCGATCATCAGTACCGCATACTTGTTGTTGAAGTCCTGGCCAACAAGGGTGGCCAACTGGTCGGTGACACATGTATCACAGCAGAGCGGCAGGTCGCAGATATTCAGCGCCCTCGCGTACTGCGTGAACTTCATGTTCATCTTGGTCCGCTCATAGCGGATCTTTCCGGACAGGTCTCTCAGGCCCTGATCACTGGACTGCTGGATAGCCAGTGTTGCAAGACCAATGATGTTCACTCTGTGCTGGTACATGGCCTGCACGAACGCCGAATCGAAGTCCGGGTTGCAGGTCAGGTCACAGAAACAGGGCACGGGGCCCTTCCCCACCGCCGCCGGTATCGACGGGCACGGTGGAGGACAAGCAGTCGGACACGGGCTCGGACAGACGCTAGGACAAGGCGCCGGACACGGCGCCGGACAAGTCGCCGGTGCGGTCGGACAACACACATCTGCCAGCGCCGCGGTCCCAGCCAATGCAAATAACGCTGCCAACATCAGCATGGTTACGGGTCGCATCTCTTGCCTCCCGACATTAGAATGTGATCTACAGCAAGTACATTCCCTGAGTGACCAGCGGACAAACCGCCGCCACAAATGTAGCCATTACAACCAACCAGGATGACGACCTGACACACGACCGTCGTCAACCGCGCATGCTCCCTTCCCCGGTGCGAGCCCTGCGCGTCTTGCCGGGCTGGTATGGGTAAGAACACGGCAGGACGCCGCTGCCTGCCCTGGCGGCTGCGCATGTAAGTATAAGGGGGAATGTGAAATGAGCAAATGTCTCCTGCTGCTCTTCATCGCAGCTACAATGCTTTGCAGTGCACACCTGGCAGCGAGTGCGCCGGCTAAGCCGGCGGAGATCGTCAACGGATTGCTCGGACCGGTTCCGATTCCGAAGGACAACCCGCAGACTCCGGCAAAGATCGCGCTTGGCAGGCAGCTCTACTTTGACAAGAGGCTGTCCTCGGACAAGACAATCAACTGCGCGAGCTGCCACGAGCCGTCGCACTACTGGGCGGACCCCGGCCACGCCGTGTCGAAGGGCGTTGCCCATAAGCTCGGGAAGCGCAACTCGCCTACCATTCTCAATGCCGCCTACAGCGTGCCGCAGTTCTGGGACGGCCGCGCGCTTCACCTCGAAAAGCAGGCTGTCGGGCCGGTCTCTAATCCGCTCGAAATGGACCTGCCAATGCCGAAGCTTCTCGCGCGCCTCAACGCCATCCCCGGCTATCTCAAGCAGTTCAAGGCGGTATTCGGTGGACCTGCGACGGCGGACAACGTCGCCAAGGCCATCGCATCGTTCGAGCGCACAATCGTCAACGGCAATTCGGCCTATGACGAATACCTGCGCGGCAACAAGAAGGCGCTCAGCGCCTCAGCTCTGCGCGGTATGAAGCTGTTCGCCGGCAAAGCAGACTGCATTGCCTGCCACAGTGGCCCATACTTCAGCGACTCCAAATACCACAATCTGGGCATCGGCTACCGGAACGGCAAGTACTCAGATGTAGGTCGGTACGACGTGACCAAGAAGAAGTCAGACATGGGAGCGTTCAAGACTCCCACTCTCCGCAACGTCGCCATGACCGCGCCGTACATGCACGACGGCTCGGTCAAGACGCTAATGGACGTCGTCAACATTTATAACATGGGTGGCATTCCGAACCCTAACCTCGACCATGATATCAAGCCCCTGGGGTTGTCAGAGGCCGAGAAAGCCGACCTCGTGGCATTTCTCAAGTCGCTCACCGGCAAGCCGGTTATCGTCAAACCGCCGGCGCTGCCCAGGTAGGTCCTTGGTTTGCCCACAGCGCGGGGTAGGGTAATCTCATGCGGCAGAGCATAGCCTAATGGGAGGTGAACCCCAATGGTAGTTGCGGAGTTCAGCGTCACACCCGTTGTCGGAGAGAATCTGCGGCCGTACGTGGACGCGGCCATTGAAGTCGTCAAGAGATCCGGGCTCAACTACGAAGTGGACGCCATGTCCACAACGCTGGAGGGCGAACTCGATCAGGTGCTCGATGTTATCAAGAAAGCTCACCGGGCGGTTATGGGCGTGGGCGCCGGTCGGGTGCTTACCGAGATCAGAATCGACGAACGCGAGACGGGCGTTTCCATGGAAGAAGAGCTGGAAGGCTACAGAGCCGCTATCTAGGCGTGGGCGAATCGGGTTCTGGCTCTCACGACCCTTTCGGGACGCTGTCGCCCGAGGGGAGAACCCTCCTACACGGCCTACCTAGAATCGGGTTCTGGAGAACCCTCCTACACGGCCTACCTAGAATCGGGTTCTGGAGAACCCTCCTACACGGCCTACCTAGAATCGGGTTCTGGAGAACCCTCCTACACGGCCTACCTAGAATCGGGTTCTGGAGAACCCTCCTACACGGCCTACCTAGAATCGGGTTCTGGAGAACCCTCCTACACGGCCTACCTAGAATCGGGTTCTGGAGAACCCTCCTACACGGCCTACCTAGAATCGGGTTCTGGAGAACCCTCCTACACGGCCTACCTAGAATCGGGTTCTGGAGAACCCTCCTACACAGCCTTTCTAGCAGCAGGCGGCAATGGCGTCCGCGAGGCTAATCGCGCCGGAGTAGATAGCGGTTACAACCACAACTCCCTCGACGCCGACCGGCTCGAGGGCCTTTACCTGCAGCAAATCGTCGAGGCCGCTCACGCCGCCCGACGCTATGGTGGGAACTCTGAGCTTCTCCGCCATCCTGCGAATCGCGGTGGTGTTCACCCCGCCTCGCATGCCTTTGCGGGAAACATCCGTGAACACAATTCTTCTCGCCCCCAGATCTATCATGCGCCCCGCGAACACATCGGCTCGCTCATCGGTGCGGGCCTGCCAGTCTCTTACGGCAACATAGCCGTTCAGGCTCGCAACACTCAGAATCGCGCGGTCGCCTATCCGCCCGAATATCTCCTCGGCAAGCCGGTCGTCGAGGGCCGCTGTCGTGCCAACAACCACCCGGTCAACGCCCATGTCCAGCACCCGCCTGGCGGTGTCCAGGGAACGAACCCCGCCCCCAAGGTAGACGGGAATGCCGGCGGCGCTTATTATGCGGCGGACGGCTTCGAGGTTCTGCGGTTCGCCCATCCGAGCGCCATCGAGGTCAGCGAGGTAGAGCCTTCGCGCGCCCTGCTCAGCCCACATTCGGGCCACCTCGGCGCAGTCGTGCGAGAATCCAACCTGGTCAGCAAACGGCCTGTGCACAGTGCACACGCATTCGCCTCTCATAAGGTCAATTCCCGGTATTATTTCCATAAGGTCAGTCCAGAGCGGAATCGGGAGAAGGAGAAAATCAGAAAGAGAGAAAAAGGGCTACAGACTCCATTTTCTGCCTTTCTGAGTTTCTGCTCTCGCTATCATCCTGCCGCAGTCAGTGCATCGGCCAACTTCAAATCGCCGGTGTAGAGAGCCTTTCCTACAATCGCTCCTTCCACGCCGGTTGTCCTGAGCGTGGTTATGTCCTCGACGGTGCTTACACCGCCGGAGGCTATCACGGGTATGTCCAGCGCTTTCGCCATCGCGGCCATCGCCTCGGCATTTACGCCGGCGAGCATGCCGTCGCGGGAGATGTCGGTGTAGATTACCCGCTTCGCGCCAAGGGTCTGCATTCGCTGCGCGAACTCGACCGCGGTCTCGGTGGTCACTTCCTGCCAGCCCTTAACGGCAACATAGCCATCCTTCGCGTCAACTCCCAGAACAGCCTGCTCGCCCAACTCGGCGAATATCGCAGCAGCGGCGGCGGTATCGAGGGCGGCGGAGGTGCCAATAATCACGCGCGCAACGCCCATATCAACCATCTGCTTCGCGGTTTCGAGGGTGCGAATGCCGCCACCAAGCTGGACGGGGACGTTCACCGCGGCCAGAATCCGGCGGATGGTGGGCAGCTCCTGGGGGGCGCCCATACGGGAACCGTTGAGGTCAACAAGGTGGAGCCGCTTCGCGCCTTCGTCTACCCAGCGCCTGGCCGCGTCGACCGGGTCGTCCGAGAAGACGGTGGACTGGTCGAACTTGCCCTGGACAAGCCTTACGCATCTGCCATCCATCATGTCCACGGCCGGAATTATCTGCACTTGTGTTCCTCCTGTAGTCATTTTCTAGTATAGCAGAGCGAGGGACGGGAACTCAATCGCGAATGCCCATCCTTCGCGGAATGCGGCCAAAATGCACGAAAATGCGCGCTGTTTATGCGGGGAATTCCAGTACTTGGGTGAACGAAACCCCCTCCCGGCTCACGCTCGGTTCACGTTCAAAATCGGGGTGGCCGGGGTTTCGTTTTGTGAGTTGTTTTTGCTTGGGCTCGTCGGGAAGGGAGTCTTATCGCGAAAACGCGAGAGATGAGAAAGCCAGGAAAGGGAAGGGAATGGCATGGGAATGCCTCCTTTGGGATGTGGGCGGCGCCGCGGAAAGAAAAGTGCTCCCATGATTATAAGACGACGAGAGGGCACTTTAGGCACGCCAAAGCCGGTATATTTCAGTTAAATGTTGTTAACAGCTAGTGGAGAGTCAGAGAGTGGAGAGCAGGGGATTGCTGAGGCGGTGAGGTATAGAAGCGGGGAAACCGAACACGGACGAACACGGATTGGACGGGTCGACACTGAGCGCCGGGGGGCAGAAGAGTGGAGAGCAGGGGTCGCCGGGCCGCCGGCCAGGATGCTTCGGGCGAAAGACGAGCCCACGAAGCATCGGGCCTCATGCTTGATCGTGAATGTCGGGGCCGGGTGCAGTGCCGAGGCATAGAAGCATTTGTCCTTGCGCTTGATCACCCATGCCAAGGCCGAGTGCGGCCCTGAGGGACGGAATCCTCGAGTGCCAGAGCTGCCGAACGAAGCAACCCTCTCCCCCAGGAGAGGGGGCGATGCGCCCTCACCCCAGCCCTCTCCCTCAGGAGCGAAAGCTATAGCGTTCCCTTTGTCGATGGCACGCCCTGGATGCGGGGGTCGAGGGAGACGGCTTGGCGCAGGGCGCGGGCGAATGACTTGAACGCGGCCTCGATGACGTGGTGCGCGTTGGACCCATCGAGCTGGCGGATGTGGGCGTTGATGCCCGCGTTGGCGCACAGGCTCTTGAAGAACTCCGGCGCGAGCTCGGAGTCGAACTGCCCGACCATTTCCTTGCACACAGTCGATGTGTAGGCCAGACTGCCACGTCCGCTGATGTCCAGCGCGGTCATCACCAGCGCCTCGTCCATCGGCACCGTCGAGCTGCCATAGCGTGTCAGGCCCGCCTTGTCGCCAAGAGCCTGCGCGATCGCCTTGCCTATCGAGATGCCGACATCCTCGACCGTGTGGTGCGCGTCGACTTCCAGGTCGCCCTTGCAGCGCACGGACAGATCGAGCAGACCGTGTTTTGCCAGATGCGTGAGCATGTGGTCGAAGAAGCCGATGCCGGTTGCGAGGTCGCTCGCGCCGGAGCCGTCGAGGTCGATCTCGACTGTGATCTGCGTTTCCTTTGTATTGCGCTCTATGGTAGCTGTTCGGGACATGGGAATCCTCCGGATTAGCTGTCAGCTATCAGCTGTAGCATTCAGCAATCGGGCCGGTTGGGCGCTGGCAGCTGATTGCTGATAGCTACGCACTGTGTTTCTCTGTGCGTACGCGTATTGTGTTGGCGTGGGCGTCGAAGCCCTCGGCCTGAGCGAGTTCGAGCACGGTCGGAGCGATATCTCGCAGCGACTTGGCTGAGTAAGAGAGCAAGCCCGACTTCTTGACGAACTCGTCCACACTGAGCGCCGACGTGAATCGCGCGGTGCCGTTGGTGGGCAGCGTGTGGTTCGGCCCCGCAGCGAAGTCGCAGAGCGGGACAGGCGTGTAGTGCCCCAGCATAATCGTGCCCGCGTTCTTGATCTCGCCAAGCACCGCCCAAGGGTCGGCCAGCGCCAGTTCCAGGTGCTCCGGCGCGAATGTGTTGGCCAGGTCGATGGCTTCGCTGATGTCGCGCGCGATCACGACGACACCGTAATTGCCCAAGGACTGGTCTATGAACTGTCGCCTCGCAGCGGTCTCGGTCTGGCGTTTGATCTCCTTGAGGGTCTCGTCCGCTATGCGCCGGCTGGTTGTGACGAGCGCGCATCGGGAGTCCGCCGCGTGCTCGGCCTGGGAGAGCATATCAGCGGCAAGAAAGACCGGGTTGGCCGACTCGTCAGCGAGGACGAGTATCTCACTCGGGCCGGCGAGCTGGTCGATTCCGACGTAGCCGAAGAGCTGCCGCTTGGCCTCGGTCACATACGCGTTGCCCGGGCCGACGATCTTGTCCACTTTCGGGACCGTGCTCGTTCCGAACGCCATCGCAGCAATTGCCTGCGCGCCTCCGACTGCAAACACATCGGATACGCCGCATTCCTTTGCCGCCACCAGCATCGCGGGATTCACTTTGCCGTCCTTCTGCGCCGGACAGCACATCACCAGCGTCTTGACGCCCGCAACTATGCCCGGAACCGCCGTCATGAGCACGGTGCTGGGGTAGGGCGCCAGCCCTCCCGGCGCATAGAAGCCGACCTTTTCGATGGGGCGGACGATCTGGCCGTAGGTGAACCCGTCGCGCGCGTCCAGCCACGAGTTATGAATCTGCTTGCGGTGGAACTCCTCGATGTTGGACTTCGCCTTGCGGATTGCTGCGAGCAGCTCAGGTTCGATCGAGTCATACGCGGCGTCGAAGTCGGACGACTCCGCACGGATCGCGGTCAGGTCCTGGGAGTCGAACTTGCGACCGAGTTCGAGCAGCGCGGCGTCGCCACGCGCACGGACGTCGGCTATGATGCCACGAACGGTCTGTTCTACCTGCGGGTCCGGGCCGTGCGCCTCGGATGTCAGCGCGGCCAATATCTCATTTGCGGGATCGCGGTCGGTTTCGAGTATCTTCATCCGTGAATCTCCATGCTGGGTGGATTATAGCAGACGCCGCCTGCTTCGACAAGCGTTGGTATCTGTTCAGTATTGCGGGAGGCGACCGCGCTAGCGCTGAGCAGCCGCGAGGAACGAGCGGCGTATCCCTCGGACCGCAGCGCCCGTGAGGGTTGCGTGAGTCGAAGCGCGGCGGCTTCGTAGGCCGCCCCTTCGATACGGCTTCGCCTACTCAGGGCTGGCAGCCGCCGGATAAAGTGGTGTAGGAGGGGTCTCCCCTCGGGCGACAGCGTCGCGAAGCGATCGCGAGAGCCAGACCCCGAATCCGCTCGCCTCGCGCTCGGAAATCGCCGTCTGGAGACGGCTCCTACAACCGAAAGCGACTTTATCCGCACCCCGCTAACGGGCGTTTATTCACGAAGCACTGGACTCCGCGCAAGCGTTGACGGCGGCGGGCAAATCCGCTATATTGAGCCCAATGGCACTCAATACCAACAACCCCACTCCTCCCGGCTGCAGTAAGGCGCTCAAGGGCTGCCTCGTTATTACCACCATCCTCCTGGGTTTGTTCATCGCGGCTGTGTTTTTGGCCACGAGGATCCCCAGCGTGCGGGCGTCCGGTGAGTGTATGAGCAATATGCAGGAGGTTGCGGCGGCGATCTCACGCTATGAGGATGTGGAGGGCCGACGGCCGTCGGACCTGAAGCTGCTGGCGAAGGATTACCTCGAAGACCGTTCCGTGCTGCGGTGCCCGCTGGACGGGTCCGTGGGCGATACTCCCAGCTATGCGTACAACCCGAAGGCGAGGGGATCAGGGGTGATGCTGGAGTGCGATCGGCACAAGCTGATGGGACAAGGCCTCAGGTTCGTGGTGTTGGGAGACGGCAGGTTCAAGCAGATAGTGCCATCAAACAATGAAGCTGGGAATGGGCCTCGGAAATAGACGATGTGCGCGGTGGACCTGCCAGACGCCGCGCACATCGCTCTTGCCTATGCCGATCTGAGGGGATTGGAGGGCCGCTCGGATCGTGTGTGGGCAAACTACTTGGCCGGGCGCCGGGCTCCGCCACGATCCCTCGCGTTTTCCATCATCTGCTTGAGCTGCGCCTTCTGTTCGGGGGTCAGCACAGCCAGTATCTTCTCCCTGCCAGCCTTTCTGATCTCAGTGATCTTGGCAGTTTTGGCGGCCTCGTCAAGCGACTTGTCGCCCTGAACGGCTTTGACTGCCGCCATCGTGTCCTGCTCGATCTTCTTGATGGAAGCCTTCTGATCGTCGGTGAGGTTCAGCTTGGCGAGCATCGCGGCGAACTGAGCGTCGAGGCGCGCGCGCGGTTCAAGGAGAATCTGCACGAGGTGCATCTTCTCGGCCTTGGCCTTCTGATCATCGTTGAGCAGACCCATGATCGCGGCAGCCGCGGCGTCGTGGAGCTGCTTAACCTTATCCTTCTTCTGGTCCCGGGAGTCGGAGGACTTGAGCTCGGCGGCGACGTCCTGATGGTACTTGAGCACGATCTGGTGGATCTGCTGGACCTGCTCTTTTGTCAGGCCGAGCTCCTGGGCCATCTTGGGGCCGATCATGCCGGCGGCGTCGGGGCGGGGGCCGGCGGGCTGCTGAGCACACGCGAGAGCGGCAAATGCGGCCAGGAGAAACACTGAAAGCAAAATGGTTCTTAGTCTCATTTGTTCTCACTCCTAATCCTAAGGGTGCCTACGTGAGAACAGACGAGAGAAAGAACCCGAAGTTTCAGGCTTGGCCGCGCGGTTTCACCGGACCTGAGCTACCGCCGAATTCGCAAGCGGCAGGAGCGTGAGAGAACCACTGGTTTCGCGGCGGCAGACGCCCTCGACGAGCACCCGCGTGCCCACGGCCGGCAGGCTTGTGAGCAGGTCGCAACGCAGGCCGACAGGGGTCGGGGTGCGGATCTTGCGGCCGGTCACCTCATCGACGTTGAGCAGCACGCCGCCGTCATCGATGTAGTTGACGTTGCCGATCAGACGAAGGACACCTATGAGCTTCACGCACTTGCCCTCGAGGCTGGCGCCCGCGTAAAACGAGCGTGTGTTTGTGAAGTAGACCGGCGCGCCCGCGGGAGGCGCAACGAAGACCGTGGCCACGTCGCTGTTGATCGCGTCGGCGGTCGTTTCGAGGGTGACGCTCGCATGCTGCGTCTGTGACTCCTCACCGGGGTTGCCAGACGTGTCGAGGTAGCTGATCGACGCGCCCGCGGTGCTCTGCGTCTGTTCGTAAAGTGTGATACTGGCCCGGGCGGAGATATCTGTGCCGGGCATGCATGACCCGTGCGCCAACACGGGTACGAGTGTGAGCATCACCGCCCACGGTACAAACTTGCTCGCCATTAAGTCACTCCAAGTCTTGCGGGGTGAGTCGGAAGTGGGTTTTCCAGAGGATTGTCAGACCCATTCCAGCCCGCGTCCTGCGGGCCGGATCACGACTCATCTATTGTATCATGATTGTCGGTTAGTTGAGAATGTTCCAGCAGGTGGATTTTTGTCCCGGTCACATTCTTGTCGTGGGGATGCCGCGCTGTATGCAGGGTGGGTTTTCGCGCTTTGCGCAGTGGGAATAGTACTAATAGTCGTGTTGACACCGCGCGAGTGCAGCATGGCACACTTAGACGCAGGCCAGCCCCAGTCATGGTCCGTACGGTGTCCGCGACAGCAATCATTCCGGCGCTGCGCAAGGAGGCCACCTATGGATGCCCTCAGGGATCAGGTCATTACGGAGATAGTTAAGGCGCGACTTGGCGAAGACCAGCAGACATGCGGACAGACAATAGACGTGTCCGTGGCGGACGGGGATCTTTTCCTTATCGGATGGTGCGACAGCGACAGCCAGAGAGTCAGCGCGATTCGGATTGCCAAAGGCGCTTATGGTGTCAGAGCTGTCATCGATCAAATTCGCGTCAGGCGGATTTCTCCGTCAATCTGATTCCGAGTCAGCTTCTATCTGCAGGAGTGGGCAGCGGTCACAGAGCCAGTCTGCCCATATTGCGTATTCAAGCGCCGACTTTGCCCTCTCTAGCAATGCCCCTGATTTCTCACCCATGATGAGCGCGTCTGCTGCCTCGATCTTGAGGACCTCCTGGCCTTTTGCGAGCAGGCGATCGTGGCTGCGGTCCTCGGAGATGTCTTTGAGTGTGATGCCCGAGTCCAGGAGCTTGTTGATGGTCCCGGCCAGGGCGTCGGCTCGCTCCTTGGAACTGGGGCCCGCGCCCATACCCGCCGGGGCGTAGACGACCTTCTTGCCTATCACGACGTCGTAGCGCGTGTCGTCGTCGGGAGAAGGGACGGTCTTTGCGTAGACGATGCCGCGCGCCTTGCGGAGGTCGACAGGTACTCCCTCTTCCCTCATCGCCTTTGAGATGGACGCGACGCGGCGGAATGGGGCGGGGTGGGTCTGGTAGATGCCGAGCGAGACGCCGGGATTCGCGTCGGTCTCGTCCTCCAGTTTCTTCATGAACGTGAGCATACCGTCGGGTTTGTAGGACGACCTGGCAAGATAGGCGACGGCAGTGCGGTCCGCGTCCTTTTCGGCTTCCATCGTGTAGCCGCTCATCTTGCCCGTCTTGATCATCTGAGCGCCGTAGAGCAGGTTGTTGAGGTCGTTGCTGCGCATGTTGCTGAGGATACCCGCGAGCGTGACCAGTGCGACGTAACGGTCAACGGTGCTTTGCTTTCGGATTAGCTGCGACATGTGATGGTGGGCAGAGTGGGCGATCTCGTGCGCGAGCACGCCCGCGATCTCGTCGTCGGATTGGGCCAGGTCGATCAGGCCTGAGTTCACATAGATGATGCCGCCGGGGAGGGAGAACGCGTTGACGTCCTTGTCCTCTACGACCTTGAAGACGTACTTGAACTTGTATATCTCAGATGAGCCGTAGCGGGCCTTGACTTCGTTTGAGTTGGCGATTTTGGCTAGGGACTGGCCGATGCGGTCGATGCGGTCGTTGATGGCCTTGTCCTCGCAGAGCTTGCACTGCTGCTCGACCTGCTTTGCATATTCACGGCCGAGCTGTTCTTCGCGCGCCTGATCGTAGGCCCAGACCGGCAGGACGGTCAGGGCAATCAGGCAGATCAGCGGCAATAGTATCCATTTTGCGCGGTTCATGACGATCCCCCCGGACTCGCGTGGTTGGGCAGAATACTTGTCGGATACCCCCGCCCAAGTCGCGCGAAACGTGTGCGTGCCCGATGCTCTAAAGGCGGGGCGGGGCGATGCACATAATGATGCATGTATGGGGTGATGTGGACTGCACACTGGGAGAGATAGATTGGCCGCAACTGACGAACTCACCACGAACTGCGTGGTTAACGATAGTCCGCAAGGACAGCGCAAAGCAGGCTCCGGCCCAACGGGCTGCAAAGGCCTCAAGTCCATGCGCCGCCTGATGGCGCTGGGGCTTAGTGCCGGAGAGGTCGAGGGCCTTGGACTGGACCGACAGACGTTACGTACGATCTGCGAGTATGCCCGGCTGGATGGCAGGGAGGACTCGCGCCCGTCCGCTGAGGACGTGGAGACGATGCTGCGCATCCTTGAGGCCGAGACGCGCGCCTGCGAGATGGAGCAGGAGATGTTGGGGCTGCGCAAACGGGCCCTGCACAATCGTGTGAGGCTTCTGGGCAAGCTTGGCCATCTGCTGGCGCGCACGGAGGCGGATCCGCTTCGGTAGTCGCAGATCAATGCACGGCTGTACAGCAGAAAGCACATCCCTTCGGTGGAGATGTGCTTTTCCGTGGTTCCGGGGTCTGGACTCGAACCAGAATCGACGGCTCCAAAGGCCGTTGTCCTGCCATTGGACGACCCCGGAATAACACCTCCATTATAGGTTGTCCCCTGACATTCATGCAACTCAGACGATTGCGATCCTCGTATATCATGCCAGGGATGGCCGGAGGTCTCTGACTCGCCGGCTGTCCGGAAACGGAGGAAACCGCCTCGATGGAGCAGAACATTCGCTCCATTCCCTGTCACAGCGCCGTTGACAGCATCGCGCGCAGAGTCTTGAGGTTGCTCAGGGCGAATGCCAAGCGTCTTGTATGGACGACCGCAGTCGTCGGCCTCGGTCTTGGCACCTATCTATATGTCAGTTCCCCCGCGAAGGTTCACGTCGTCACCGTGAGAACGGTTGTGACCGAGGAGACTCTCGGCGCGACCGGCAAGGTGCGCGGCGAGAAGTCGGTAGATCTTGGGCTGGACATCTCTGGCGTCGTGCAGCGAGTATACGTCAAGAACGGCGATCTCGTTCGGTCAGGCGCACTTCTTCTCTCATTGGATCAGTCGGACCTCAATGCCGCGGCGGACGCGGCCCGGGCGGCGGTTGACGCAGCGCAGGCGGATCTCGCCCGCGTAAGCCGGCCACCGCTAGCCTCGGAAGTCAGCCGTGCAAGGGCGGAGTTGGAGCAGGCGAGATCAGTCGGCGACGCGCGAGTGGCTGCTGCATACGCGCGGCTGCAGGACCTGCAAAACGGCGCGCGGTCACAGGAGATTGCCGAGGCACAGGCCGAACTTCAGCGGCAGAAAGCGCTGCTCTCTAAGGCCGAGGCAGATCTCGCGCGGACGGAGAGGCTGGCCAAGCAGGGAGCGATTGCTCAGACGATGGTTGACGATGCCCGCACGCAGGTGGAGACGCAGCGGGCAAGCGAATCGGCCCAAGAGCAGCGAGTGAGCGCTCTGAAGTCGGGGACTCGTCCGGCGCAGATCGCCGAGGCGAAGGCGTCGCTCGAGGAGTCCAAGGCAAGTCGAGATACGAGTATCAAGGCGGCCCGCGAGGCCCTGAACACGATTCTCGCCAACCCGAGGCCGGAGGAGGTCAATGCCGCGCGAGCCAAGCTCAACCAGGCAAGGGCGGAACTCCGACGGGCGCTCGACAGGCGAACAAAGACCGACCTCAGGGCGCCGTTTGATGGTATTGTGGCCGATCTGCCGGTCGAGCAGGGTCAGTCCGTATCGCCGGGCCAGAAGCTGGCAGTGTTCCAGGAGATATCGCGGCCGATTGTGGAGGTCGAGACGGACGAGGGCAACCTGAAGTCGCTTCGGATGGGGCAGAGAGCGATAGTGAGTTCGGATGCGTATCCGGGACAGACCTTCGAGGCCGTGCTGTATGATCTTGGGTCGCAGGTGGATGCGGATCGCGGCACGATAACGGTCAAACTGAGGCCCCTGGGCAGACCGCGATGGCTGAGGCCGGACCTGACCGTGGACGTGAATATCATCACCGACACTCGTGCGCGCAGGATCGTGCTTCCCGTGGATACCGTCACCCGGCACGATGGCCGTTCGGTAGTCTATGTGGTGCGGGACGGCAAGGCGGTACCAGTCGATGTGACTCCCGGCGCGATTGGGGCGCATGGCATTGCCGTGAAGGGTGACCTCAAGGACGGCATGACCGTGGTGAGGAACGCGACGACCGTCGAGGCCGGCGGAGACGTCGTGGCCGTGGAGAGATAGATGCGCCGCTTTGAGCTGAGGGTTGCGTGGCGGCACCTGTTGATGAGCCACGGGCAGACGGAATTGACGGTTGGAGCGGTCGCGGTCGGCGTGCTGCTGGTAGTGTTCCTCTCGTCTCTTATCAACGGATTGCAGACGGGCCTCGTGGACGATGTCGTCGGGTCGATACCTCATGTCACCGTCGAGGCGGCAACGCCTGACGCCAAACCTCTTTGGCAAGTGGACAGCCACTCCAATGCCATCACTGCGCTGGAGAAGATCACCACGCGCAGCAAACGCATCGAAGAGTGGAACAGAGTGCGCGCTGCGATTCTCCGTATTCATGGCGTCAAATCGGTCGCGCCGGCCGTGGAGGGTGATGGGCTGGTGACGAGGGGCGCGAAGACCGTCGGAGCCAGGATCATCGGCGTCGTGCCCAGTGAGCAGATGAGTGTGGTGTCGCTGAGGAACCGCATCGTGGAAGGCGATTTCCTGCAAGTGGATCAGCAGAACGCCGCAGTTGGCGTGAAGATGGCCAGCGACCTTGGCGTTCGAGTCGGCAACCGCATTCGGTTGACCTCGAACCAGGGTGTGACGCAGACCTTTCGGATAGCGGCGATCTTCGACCTTGGTGTGGATCAGGCGAATGAATCGTCGGCCTACGTCGGTTTGCAGGCCGCCCAGGCGATGTTCAAGACCGGCAAGGACGTGACGAATCTGAACGTGAGGGCGACGCGGATGTATGAGGCCAATCCAATCGCGGAGCAGATACGCGGGATTACCTCGCTGTCGGTCAAGAGCTGGATGGAGAGCAACCAGGCATTTCTCGATACGCTGAGGATGCAGAACACCGCAGCAGGGATCATTCAAGCGATGACGCTGATGGCGTCGGCGTTCGGCGTCGCGAGCGTGATGATTGTGTTCGTCGTGCAGAAGTCCAAGGACATAGGCATTCTCAAGAGCATGGGCGCCACGTGCAAGCAGATTCGGCTCGTGTTCATTCTGGAGGGACTTGGCGTGGGACTTGGTGGGGCAATCATCGGCTCCGGCGTGGGCACGGGGCTGTGTTATCTCGCCAAGAGCCTGACCATCCCGGGGCAGATGTTCGGGGGCAAGCAGGCGACGATCGTGCCCATGCAGTTCGATATGACTTACGTGTTGATCGCGTCGGCGGTGGCGATTGCAATGGGGCTTGCCAGCAGCCTTGTGCCGGCGCACAGGGCCGCGAAGCTGTGCCCGGTGGAGGCGATAAGGCGTGGATAAGGACCAATGGGCTCTGAATCGAGTTCAGGATGACACAAGGCCGATCGTGGAGGCCATCGATCTCGAGAAGTGCTACGGGGACGGTATCAAGACCTGGGCGCTGCGTGGAATCGATTTCAGAATCGATCCGGGAGAGTTCCTGGCGATCGTGGGCGCGTCGGGGTCCGGCAAAAGCACGCTGCTGAATGTCGTCGGCGCGCTGGACAGGCAGTCGTCCGGGAAGATCCTGATAGATGGGGTTGATACATCCACTCTCGATGACCCCGGTCTGGCGGCTCTGCGAGGGGACACGATCGGGTTCGTGTTTCAGTTCCACTATCTGCTCGCGGAGTTCACGGTGCTGGAGAACGCTCTAATGCCGCAGTGGATTCGGGGCAAGACCGTGGATACCAAGTGGATCAGGGCACTGCTTGGCCGGGTGGGGTTGGCTGATCGTCTCAACAGCCGACCGGGCGAGCTGTCCGGCGGCCAACAACAGCGAGTTGCGATTGTTCGAGCCCTGGCGAACCGGCCGAAGCTGATACTCGCGGACGAACCCACTGGAAACCTCGACAGCCAGAACGGCGCGCTTGTGTTCGATTTGCTCACTGAACTCAATGAAGAACTTGGGATCGCGTTTATGCTCGTCACTCACGACGATCGGCTTGCGCAGCGCGCGCGGCGGATCGTTGCGATGGGAGACGGGCATATCGTGGCGGATTACCAAGTGGATCAGGTCGAGGAAGAGGCGCGAAAAGTCGCGGCTGGGATAGGGTAGCCGAGACCGTGAGTTCAGTTTTGCGGCAGATGCGGCACACGCTAGCAGCCTGCGGATGAACTCGGCGCAGAGCGTAGGAGGCGTCTCCAGACGGCGATTTCCGAGCGCGAGGCAGACCGATTCGGGGTCTGGCTCTCGCGATCGCTTCGCGACGCCTCTCGCGACATCCTTAGGATGCGCTGTCGGCCGAGGGCTGTCGCCCGAGGGGAGACCCCTCCTACACCACTTTGTCCGGCGGCTGCTAGCGGGGTTCTCTTTCCGTCAGACTGAACGGGTACCGATGTGCTGTTGGTGTTGACAGGCTGCCATTTGAGGAATAACATACTGTTAGAACTATTGAGATATCTTCGGCGGCGCGGAAACATTGGGCGGTCGGGATTCGTCATAGTGTATAGACAATGAGTCGGACACCCGGTGCGGCTCTTCAGATCGGAAAGCAGAATACCTCATGGCAAGTGATGCATCAACCTTCGAAGAGATCGCGGATGGGTTTGCCGCGTACGCCGGCGAGAGCGGCGGTGACGTGCAGCGGTACGTCGTAGCGCCGGCGATCCTCGAGATGATAGGTCCGGTAAACGGCAAGGACGTCCTCGACCTGTTCTGCGGGGCGGGCTACTTCTCGCGACGCCTCGCGGCGCTTGGCGCGAAGGTGACGGCGGTGGATAGCTCGGAGCGGCTCGTCGGCATCGCACGTGAGATTAACGATCGGGAGAATTTCCACATAGAGTACGCCGTCGCGGATCCGACCGACCTGTCCGTGATCGAGGACAGCATGTTCGACGATATCGTCTGCAACATGGGGATCATGAGCATCCGCGATCTGGCAGGTACGATAGCGGAGCTTGCACGACTAGTCAAGCTCGGCGGACGGTTCATCTTCTCAGTTGTTCACCCGTGTTTCTGCATGCCCGACGCGTGCTGGGTGCGCGATCCCGACGGCAAGTTGCTTTATGAGGCCGTTGACAACTACTTCACGGAGGGTTGGTGGCCCTCGGACCTGGCGAATCCGGCGAGGGAGCGCGGCAGAATCAAGCACCGAACGCTGACGAGCTACATCAATGCACTTAGCGCGCGCGGATTCAACGTTCGAAGGGTTTCCGAACCGCGAGTGGCGCCCGACGTACTTACCCTCAAGCCACACCTCGAAGTCTTCAGCAGGCTGCCTGCGGCGATGGTGATCGAAGCCATCTTCCCCTACCTATAGTGAGCGGCGCGAGAACGAGCAGGATTTGGATTGGAATGGCTCTTGCCGTCTGCGCGGTTGTGCTCGTCGTTGGGGCAGTGATCGCTCCGCGACCACCTTCGAACGTGGATCCCGCCAGGATTGTGTCGAAGGCCATGGACGTGAGACAACCGCTGTGCCCGTCGGCTGTCGGCGAACTCCGCAAGGCTCAGATTGAGCGTTGTAAGCCGATTCTGGAAGGCTCGGACAGAGTCGCTGGACATGACTCATGGGCGATCCGGCTCAAGCCCCCGGTGCGCAAGTATCCGTGGGTCGAGGTCTGGGTGGATAAGCACACCGGCGAAGTGGTCGCGTGGAAGGAGTGGGGGAAGCGCGGCGGACACGTGACTGTGCTAAGGCAGTCTCCTCATTCATAACTCGAAGGACCCCTACGCCACCCTCCCCGCAGCGTGAGCGACAATGCCTCCGGTTTGGCCGGCCTCTACCAAGGGAAGTAATCATCAAATGCCCTTGCCCGCATTATGCGGGGTTGGTGGATGGGAGGCGGTCACGTGACGGTTCAGGACGAAGCCCTGGCGGGGATGGTTCGCAACGCTATAGCCGGGGACAAGCGCATAAGCGGGTTAGCCATAGCTGTGCGCGTCGCTGACGGCGAGGTGTCGCTCAAAGGCATCGTTGACGACGAGGAGCAGCGGGACCTTGCCACGTTGGTGGCGCGCGGAGTGTCGGGTGTCCGCTGTGTGAACGTCGAGGAACTGCACGTCAGAGAGGTGCCGGAATGAACTGGGGACATTTCTCAGACGACGATCGCGAGTATATCATCACGCGCCCCGATACCCCACGACCGTGGGTAAATTTCCTCACGAACGGCCGCTACTGCGCGATTTGCTCTCAGACGGGCGGCGGGCACTCGTTCTTCGAGACTTCAGGATACAACCGCATATCGCGCGTTTGCGTCCCCACGGTGATCCTGCAGGATCGGCCGGGGCGATACGTGTACTTGCGGGATGCGGAGACGGGTGAGTACTGGACCGCGAACTGGCAGCCGATGTGCGAGGATATGTCCGGCTTCGAGGCGCGCCACGGCTTGGGCTATACGAAGGTCAAATACTGCTCTCACGGGATCGAGAGCGCCATCACCTATTACGTGCCCCCGCGCGACGACTGCGAGGTGTGGATGGTCACGCTGAAGAACGCCTCGGGGAAAGCGCGGCGAACCCAGGCCTTTCCATACCTCAAGTGGGATCTCGCCAACTACGCTTACAATGCGACCGAGGCGAGCTTCTCGGCGCTGTTCAATGAGGCGTTCGTTCAAGACGACATCATAATGGCCAGCACGCGGTTTTGGAACATCGCGGTCGGCGGCGTCGGCAATCCTAACGCGCGGTGGGATAAGTGGGCCTATCTGACCTCCAGCGCTCCTGTGGAAGCGTTCGATTGCTTCGATGAGCAGTTCGTGGGGATGTACCGGTCGTTGGATAATCCTATAGCGATCGAGGAAGGCAGGCTGCGCAACACTCAGGGGCAGGGGCGGGACGTCATGGCGGCGCTGCAGCACAGCTTCGAAATGGCGCCAGGCGAAGAAGTGCGGTTCGTGGTGCTAGTCGGGGTTGCGTTCAAGCAGGAGGATGCGTTTGTCCTAAAGCGGAGGTATGACACCTGGGAGGAGGCGGAGCGAGGGCTCGCCGAAGTGAAGTCGCATTGGGACTACTACTTGGATCGGACTACAGTGGATACGCCCAGCCGGGAGTTTGATCTGTCCTTCAACGTCTGGAACAAGTATCAGGCGTGGGTTACGTCGAGATGGAGCAGAATGGATTCGTACTATCTCGGCGGCGGCTCGATAATCGGGTTCAGGGATAGCTGGCAGGACATGCTGGCTATTCTGCCAAACGATACGGACTGGGCCCGTGAGAGGACGATCTACCTGCTGGAGCACCAGTTTCCCGACGGCAGCACTCTGCACAACTGGGACCCATTGACCAATATCGGCGTCAAGACCGGACACTCGGATGATCCGATGTGGCTAGTGCTGGGAGTGATCGAGTACCTGAAGGAGTCGGGGGACGTGATGTTTCTGGATCAGTCGGTCCGGTACTACGACAGCGGCTCGGAGACGGTCCGGCAGCACGTGCTGCGGGCGCTGGACTACACACTGGCGCACCTAAGTGAACGCGGTATACCGCTCATAATGGCTGCCGACTGGAACGACGGATTGGACTACGTGGGCAGGCAGGGTCGGGGCGAGAGCGCGATGGTGGCGGCACATCTGGCGTGGATGCTCAGGGAGACGGCGTCGGTGCTGTGGTTCGTAGGCAGCGATGCGCTGGCGGAGAAGTACGTCGAGGAGCGTGATAAGCTCATCAAGAGCATAAACCAGCACCTGTGGGATGGGGATTGGTATATTCGCGCGACGCGTGATGACGGCGAGGCGATTGGGTCGTCGCGCAGCATCGAGGGTCGAATCTACATCAACTCGCAGTCGTGGATGGTGATGGCCGGCGCGGCGCCGAGGTCGCGGGCGACCAAATGCATGGATTCAGTCAAGAGGCACCTCGACACTGACTATGGCCCGGCCCTGTTCCTGCCGGCCTACACCGAGCCGGACGCCAAGATAGGGATCATTACGCGCTTCGCTCCCGGCACAAAGGAGAACGGCACGATCTTCTGTCACCCGACATGCTGGGTGATAATGGCCGAATGCATACTGGGCCGCGGCGGCGAGGCCTATGAGTACTGGAAGAAGGTGTCCTTTGTTCACCGGGGCAAAGACCCAGAGGTCTATAAGGCTGAACCCTACGTCTATCCTGAGTTTGTGAACGGCCCGGACTCGCAGTTCTTCGGGGAGGCTGCGTTCAGTTGGATGACCGGCACGGCAAGCTGGATGTGGAAGGTGTGCCTGGACTGGATACTGGGGGTGCGCGCAGAGATTCGCGGGCTGCAGGTAGACCCGTGCATCCCGCCGGAGTGGGAGTCGTTCAGGGTCACTCGGCGCTTCCGAAGGGCTACGTATGAGATCGAAGTCCAGAACCCCGGGCACGTGTCGCAGGGCATCGCGGAGCTTTGGGTGGATGGTGAGCGGTATCACTCGCACCTGCTGCCCGTGTTTCCCTCTGGGACGACGCATCAAGTCAGAGTGGTGATGGGAGAGCCGACGGTAGTTGAGGAAGCCTCCGCTGGGCTTGTCGCCGAGACAGTTGCGGTCGAATAGTGGCGCGTCGGCGCGAAATTCCCCTTTTTGCCCAGTATCTTACACTATCCTTGTTTTCGGGCCTTGTAAAGCGCGTTCGTGCAAGCTAAAATGACAGCAGGCGGCCGGCGCATGGAGGCCGGCTGCTGCGAGTGCGTGTCAAACCTGAAAGATGAGGCGGCGACCAGATGTTCAAGTCATACGATGAGATGCTCGAGGAACTCGAGCGGGAGATGCGGCGGGTGTCCGACGACATGCTTCTGCAGGTGTTTCGCGTTTCTGGGATGGCGGGGGAGCTGTGGACGCCGCGCGTGGACGTATATGAGACAGCGGAGAACGTGGTGGTGAAGGTGTGCGCCGCCGGGCTTGCGCCCGACCAGATGGAGCTTTCGATCTCCGCGGATAACAAGTTCCTGACACTGAGGGGGATGCGAGTCGAGCAGGACGATGACAAGTCCGAGCGCATCCGCTACTATCAGTTGGAGGTCTACTACGGCCCGTTCGAGCGAATCGTCGCGCTGCCCGCTGAAGTGGGTGTGGACAGAGACAAGCTTGCGGCCACCTATAAGGACGGCTTCCTCAAGGTCGTGCTTCCGAAGAGAAAAGCTGGCCCCACGAAGGCGAAGATCGAGATAGAAGATTAGGGGCCAGGATGCTCTGCGCTCGATTTAGGGCATTGCTTGTATGCTGAATGATGTTCAGCATGACACGGTGAGGCCGGAGGTCATGGATGGAGATTGGACTGGGAGAAGATAAAACTGATCTGGGAGCGATTGACCGGGGGATAGTGATTCCCGATGAACTGAGCCTCCTGCCGATCAAGGATACGGTGCTCTTCCCGATGGTGGTTATGCCGCTTATCGTGTCGCGGGAGAGCTCAATGAAGCTGGTTGATGATGCGGTGGTCAGCGATTCGCGGATCATCGCGCTGTCCACGCTCAAGGATCCGAACATCGAGGCGCCCGGGTGCAATGATGTGTATCATATCGGCGTCGCCGCCGCGATCCACACGATGCTGCGCTTGCCGGAACACCAGCGGCTGATCATACAAGGGCTGAAGCGGATTCGCATTAAGGAATGCGTGCAGGCCGAGCCGTATCTGCGCGTCAAGATCGAAGAGATACCCGAAACGACCGACTACACCGAAGAGGAGATCGTCGAGATAGAGGCTCTGCGGCGCAACGTGGCAGACAACTTCGAGAAAGTGGTTTCGCTGTCTCCCAACCTTCCGGACGAGCTTCAGAGCATAACGACCGCGATAACCAAGCCGGGAGTGCTTGCCGATACCGTCGCGCTGCACTTGCCGATTCCGATCCCGGAGAAGCAGACACTGCTGGAAATGCCGGGCACAAAGGAGCGGTTGCGCGCGCTGCTTGCTATTCTGATGCGCGAGGTGGAGGTTCTGGAACTCGGGAGCAAGATTCAGTCCCAGGTCCACTCGGAGATGGGCAAAACCCAGCGCGAGTATTATCTTCGCGAGCAGATCAAGGCGATACAGCGGGAGCTTGGCGAGGGCGATGAGCGCACCGCCGAAGTCGAGGAACTTCGAGCCAAGATCACCGAGGCCCAGATGCCCGAGGAGGCCGAAAAAGAGGCGCTCCGAGAGTTGGACAGGCTCAGCCGAATGTCGCCTGCCGCGCCGGAGTACACGGTCGCCAGGACCTTCATAGACTCGCTCATAGGCCTGCCATGGAATGTGTACACGGAGGATAACCTGGACATCCCGGTTGTGCACCAGACGCTCGATCAGGATCACTACGGCCTGGAGAAGGTGAAGGAGAGGATTCTGGAATACCTGTCCGTGCGCAAGTTCCGCGAAGCTGGCGAGATGCGACACCCGATCCTGTGCTTCGTGGGTCCGCCCGGGGTAGGGAAGACCTCGCTGGGCAAGTCCATCGCGCGTGCGCTGGGGCGCCACTTCGTGCGGATGAGTCTGGGCGGCGTGCGGGACGAGGCGGAGATACGCGGCCACAGGCGCACATATATCGGGGCGCTGCCGGGTCAGATCATACAGGGCATCAAGCGGGCGGGATCGCACAACCCCGTGTATATGCTCGATGAGATCGACAAAGTGGGCGCGGATTTCCGTGGCGACCCTTCGTCCGCGCTGCTCGAGGTGCTGGATCCGGAGCAGAACTCGACTTTCAGAGACCACTATCTCGAGGTAACGTTCGATCTGTCGAAGGTGCTTTTCATTACCACCGCGAATGTGTTGGATACAATCCTGCCGCCGCTGCGGGACCGTATGGAGATACTGGAGATCGCCGGCTACACCGAGGAAGAGAAGCTGGAGATCGCCAAGCGCCACCTTGTGCCCAAGCAGCTCAACGAGCATGGCCTGAAGAAGGGCAAACACATCGCGTTCCTGGACCCGGGGATCACCGAGATCATTCGGGGCTATACGCGCGAGGCCGGAGTGCGCAACCTGGAGCGCAACATCGCTGCCATCTGTCGTAAGGCCGCACGTGAGTGGGCCGAGGGACGGACCAAGCTTGTGCGAGTGAGTGCCAGGCAGGTTCACGAATACCTGGGAGTGCCGCGCTATTCGTACGAGGAACTGGCGGACAGGACGGATGAGCCGGGTGTCGCAGTCGGGCTGGCATGGACTCCGACGGGCGGCGACGTGCTGTTTGTTGAGGCGACCAAGATGCAGGGCGGCAAGCAGTTGCTGACGACGGGGCAGCTAGGCGATGTGATGAAGGAGTCGGCGCAGGCGGCGCTGAGCTACGTTCGCAGCCACAGTGCGGCTCTGGGCATAGACGCCGATTTCTACAAGGATTCCGACATCCATCTCCACGTTCCCGCCGGCGCGATTCCCAAGGACGGGCCGAGTGCCGGGGTGACGATGGCCACGGCGCTGGCCTCGCTGCTGAGTGGCCGCAAGGTTAAGCCGCGGCTGGCGATGACCGGCGAGATTACGCTGCGAGGAAAGGTGCTGCCGGTCGGAGGAATCAAGGAGAAGATCCTCGCCGCTCGCAGGGCGGGTGTCGAGACAGTTATCGTGCCCAAAGAGAACCGCAAGGACGTTCTGGAGGAAGTGCCGGAGGACGTCCGCAAGGAGCTGAACGTCGAATACGCGGACAATATCGCGCAAGTGCTAGGCCTGGCGCTGGAGTCGGACCGAAAGAAGATCAAGCCGGGTAGGACCAAGGCCACGTCAGGGGCTGCATGAGTCAGACGCCGGATTCGAGAATCGGCAGAACCTCGTCGTCCGTGAGGTCATGCCAGACGACATAGAAATCGGCGACCGCGAACGGCACGGCGGGGCTGACGATCTCGAACTCGCACTCGTCGGCGGATTCCTCGATGAGCGACGCAGCCGATCTCGATGCGACGGGCGCCGCGGCGATGATGGTTGCAGGGCGCTGCTTGCGCATGGATTTGATCGCAGCCAACATCGTGTAGCCGCTTGCTACACCGTCGTCGAGCACGATGACCGCTTTGTCGCACACGTCGATGAATGGCCTTACACGCGAGTAGAGCTCGGCTCTTCGCGACACCTCCGCGCCAACGCGCGTGGTGATGCTGTCAACCTGCTCCTTACTCAGCCCGAGGCCGGAGAGCATGGCGGTGTTGAGAACCGTGGCGCCGTCGTCAGCGACCGCGCCGAAGCCTGCCTCGGGGTTGGCAGGTACGGGCAGCTTGCGGGTGACCACGAAGCTCCACTGAAGCTGCAGACGGTGTGCGGCCGCGGCTGCGACAGGAATGCCGCCTCGTGGAATGGCGATGATGACGGCGTCTGTGCCGTGGAAGCGGGCGAGTCTCTTTGCCATTCTTTTGCCCGCCTCGAGTCTGTCCTCGAACAATACATGCATCCGCTTCTCTCCCAGCGCGAAGCGTTCAGAGCCAAACCGGCCAGCACGGCCCCGACTCATCAAGGTTTCCCATCGGCGTGTGAGCGTAAACGCCGTCTAGCAGCCGCCGGACAAAGTGGTGTAGGAGGGGTCTCCAGACCCCGAATCCACTGGCGTCACGCTCGCAGATCGCCGTCTGGAGACGGCTCCTACAACCGAATGCGGCTTCACCCGCAGGCAGAAAGCCCAGTGGCGTCAGAGGTTCGCTCGCGCGGCGCGGAGAAGAGAGACGACTTCGTCGTCGGAGACCTGGTCGAAATTGCGATACCAGTAGCCTACTGCCATGAATGGGTAAGGGGTTCTGGGGCAGACTATCTCATCGAAGTACGGCTTGATGCTGCTTAGCGAGTCCGGGGGAGCTACGGGAACCGCAAGAATGATCCGGCCGGCGTCGAGGTTTCTGAGGGCGACGCCGGCGGCACGTGTCGTGTAGCCTGTGGCGATGCCGTCGTCAATGAGCAGAACCGAGCGGCCCTCGACGCGGGGCGGCTCAGACTTGCCGCGGTAGGCGCGCAGTCTTCGCTCGATCTCCGCCAACTGGGACTGAACCTCGTGCTCGATGTAGTCGGGCGATACGCCCAGAAGCCGGACCGAGTGTTCATCGAGGATCGCGTCGTGGTTGCCCCAACTCGCTACGGCGCCTATCGCGAGTTCCGGTTGGCCGGGCGCCCCGATCTTGCGTGGGACGATTACGTCCAGTTCGAGGTCCAGGGCCCGCGCCACCTCGTAGGCGACGACCACTCCGCCGCGTGGGATCGCAAGTATGATGGAGTCCGTTCCCCTGAAACGTTCCAGGAGGGCTGCCAGATCTTGTCCGGCCTGTCGCCGGTCTTCGTATGGTGTCGCCGGTACGTTCACAGCAATGCAACCTCCTCCCTATGTATTGTTCCCCAATCTGATTCTCTTGCCTCACATAGAGCAGGCGGGCGTGATTGCCATTAGGATAATCATGAACTATAATTAAACCCGTCGTGTGGTCAATCGATTGACCTGGGAGAATTTCATGGCGTACCAGCTGCCTGGCGCAGCGATCATATTGGCGGATAGTGACCTCGTGGTGACTGGGGCGATAGGGGCGGATGGTGTTGAGGTAGGGAGCGATCTGCTCGACCACATAGTAGCCGTACCGCGTGAGCAGGCCGCAGAGGCCTGCCGGAAGGTGCTCGCCGGAGGAGTGTTCGAGCGGGAGAGCAAATCGTTCAGGGCAACGGCAGATGACCTCGAGTCGGGCCGGCGTACGGTAATGGTCATCTCCCCGAAAGAACGCGCTGAAGGTGAGTCGGAGGGTGTAGTCTGTGCACAGTGGCACGTGAATGGTGTTCCTGGCGCTGCGCACCCCTCCTGCAGATTATACGAGAGCATGGTCGAGAACGCCGTCGACACGATATTCTTGCTTGACAGTGACGGCGTTATCGCATTTGTCAACAAACGGGTCGAATACTATGCCGGGTTGAGCGTCGAAGGTTTGGTGGGCCTGCATTTCGCGGAGGTCTTGCATCCGGATGATGTGATGAGGTGTGCGGGGGTCATCGCGGAGATGATTGCGGAGAGGAAGCCTGTTGTGGATCTGGAGTACCGGATTCCGCTTCCTGACCGGACGACGCGCTACTTCGTCGCCAACGGACGGATTGTCGAGGACGGCGACCGTACGATGATCCTTGGGATCGGCAGGGATGCTACAGAATCGGTTACGCTGAAGCAGACGCTGAGCGATCTGCACAGCGACCTCGCGGACCGCGTCAATCGGCTGTCCATGCTCGAGCGGCTGGCGAAGGCGGTGAACGCGGAGCGCGATGTGGGGAAAGTACTTATCGCGTGCATGCGCGAGGTCGCGGGTCTGGTGGACTACGATCTTGCCGTGGTGGTGCTGCTGAAAGCGGACGCGGAGGCTGAGATCCATCCGTTCGGTCGCAACGGCGTTCCGCAGGCAACCAGTTGTCTGCGGTTAGGCGCGGATCAAATGCACGGCATGGGGGCGATCGATGGTCCTGTCGTCTTTCCCGACATGGGGACTCTTGGGCCGTTTCACGAGCGGCCGGGTACGTTTGATCCCAAGACCGGGTCGGGTGCCGCGGTGCCGCTGATGAGCATGGGGCGTATGTTTGGGCTGCTGAAGGTCTGGACCAGCGCCGCAGAGAGCTATGGCGAGAGAGAGATCGGGATTCTGCAGTCTGCAGCGGAGCACCTGTCGATCGCGGCGTACAACGCTGTCCTGTACGAGACGGAGCAGCGGCGAGCGCTGGAGATGACCGCGCACGCCCGTGAAGCACGGCATCGGGTCAAGAACAACCTACAGATGATCTCCGGGCTGCTGAATATGTCGCTGGGTTCCGCCGAAGGAGGCGGGAAGGCGGTGGAACGGTGTCTGCGCCAGATCAGCGCGATCGCGAGCGTCCACGATCTTTTGGACCCGGACAACATGTCGGCGAAAATACGCCTGCAGGACTGCCTGAGCAGGATCGCGTCGAGCGCCATTCAGGCGACCGGTCGTGCCGATGCAATCGAGCTTGTTCTGACCGGGGATGACTGCTTGATCGCGGCCGATGCTGCGACGGCGGTGGGCGTCATCGTTAACGAGTTGGTCAGCAACGCAGTTAAGCACGGCTTCAAGGACGTGGCGAAGGGGCGCCTCGAAGTGCGCGTGCGGCACGGCGAGACGGAGTGCTCGGTGGAGGTCATCGACGATGGTGTGGGTCTGCCGCGGGTTTTCGAGCTGCCGGATGTCAGTAATAGGGCCAGCGGTCTGGGGCTGGTTGCAGCTCTGGCCAAGCACGGGTTGGGCGGAGTGTTGGAGATCGAAAGGGCTGGGCGCGGGACTTGCGCTCGGATCACGGTGAAGGGGGTTTGACAGTGCCTTTTGGTGTTCTGGTAGTGGAGGATGAGCCGGTCGTGGCAGTTGGCGTTGTTGCCATGATACAGGAGGCGGGACACGAGGTCGTCGGCGTGGCGCGGACTGGAGAGGAAGCGCTGGAACTGGCGGCTGAGAAGCGAGTCAGCGTCGCGGTGGTGGACGTCAAGTTGCCGGGGATGGACGGCATCGAGACCACCAGGCAGCTGGTTGAGCGCTGCAACACGCCGGTCGTGATCTTGACGGCATATGCGGACCCGGAGTTCGTTGATGGAGCGGCCGCCGCGGGTGCGTCCACCTATCTGTTGAAGCCCGTAGCCAAGGAGACGCTACTCCCTAATCTGGAACTGGCGGTGGCCCGTGGCAACGAACTGAGCGAACTGCGTAGGGAAGCTCAGGATCTCAAGACCGCGCTGGAGGTGAGGAAGCTTTCTGAGAGGGCGAAGCACATCCTGATGGAGAGGCTGTCGCTGAGCGAGGGAGACGCGTTTGCTCATCTCAAGCAGAAGTGCAGGAATCAGAACAAGACTCTGCGACAAGCCTCGGAGGAGATTCTGGCCGCCGACGAGGCGTTCATGGCGGAAGTCGATAAGGATCCGCCTAAGAAGACACGTGCAGAGTGATTCGGGCCGCCGCTACTGTGCGTGAGCGGCGGCCTGTGATGTGGACGCGGGTTACGACGCAGCCAGATTGTGCTGATGGTCGGTGACGGCGGTTGGAGCTTCGGCAGGCTGAATGCGTTCGAGCAGATATGTTCGGAAGCGCTCAGGCGAGTCCGCCAGATTGGCGTCTACGATTCGCAGTGAGCTTACCTTGCCGCAGACCGGGCAGTAGTACGACCTCAAGCGGTGGGGGTTCGGTGCGATCCGTCCGAAGTCCCGGCATTTCGTGTTTTCGCAGCAGACAATTTCGATCATCGTGAGCAGCATATAGATCAACTCCTCAGCATGGTTGTTCCTCTTACGGGACCGCAACGGCGCTGTGCGAGATGCCTGTTTTTCGCGGTATTTGTGTTGACACTGCGCATGCGCGGGTGCTATAATGAGCGTGCCTGATTGACGTGCCGAAGTGGCGGAATGGCAGACGCGCATGGTTCAGGACCATGTGTCCGCAAGGACGTGAGGGTTCAACTCCCTCCTTCGGCACCAGGTGGTGACTGTTGGGAGCCGGGTGGGGCGGGGCGCCTTGCTCGGTTCTTTTTGCATTACGGGGGCTGGATCGGTCGCTAGATTGGGCGGGATGCGAGCAGGGTGTAGCCGTCGCGGAGGTTGTCCTTGGGAGAACGTGAGTGCTCCAGGAGGTGATTGAAGCGGACTACATCGAATGTCGAGATCGGATACGTCTGCTCGGTGATCCCGCCGACCCTGATGTCCATCCCCATGCCCTGGCCGACCTCGGCTGCCCTCGGATTGATGTCGCAGCCATGCACATTCCAGCCTCTTGTTCTCAGATCAAGGAGCGAGCCGGATACTCCGCACGGGTACAGACTCGATCCGGTCGCACAGCCGACGTCGAGTATGTTGCCAGGGGCGATGGGTCTGGGATTGAGCTGGATAAGCTGGCAGTTGTCGCACTTCACCAACTGAGCTTGTCGGCGTACGATTCCATACAGACCCAGAGAGGCAAACGCTATGTTCCGCGATCTTGTTCTTGCCAACAGAAGCTATCGCAGGTTCGACGAGAGCGTCAGCATAAATATGGAGACGCTGAGGTCCCTGGTCGATCTTGCGCGGTGCACGCCCTCCGCGGCGAACCTCCAGCCGCTGAAGTACATCATCACCAATACGCCCGAGTGCAACGCCAGGGTGTTTGCGACACTCGCGTGGGCCGGTTATCTGCCCGATTGGCCGGGACCGGCCGACGGCGAGAGGCCGACGGCCTATATCATCGTCCTGCACGACACCCGCATCAGCAAGACCCCAGGCTGCGATCAGGGCATTGCGGCGCAGACTATACTGCTCGGGGCAGCTGAGAAGGGTCTCGGTGGGTGCATGTTCGGTTCGATCAATAGGGACCGGCTTCGCGAAGAGCTCGACATCGACGAATGCTACGAGATTCCTCTGGTGATTGCGCTTGGCAAGCCAGTGGAGAATGTGGTGCTCGAGGATGTCGGCCCGGACGGCAGCATCAAGTACTATCGGGACGAGCAGGCCGTCCACCACGTGCCGAAGCGGAAGTTGGACGATGTTATTGTAGGCTGACATCTGGATGCTGACACGAGTTCAGCTTGATTGTGTATTACGGGCATGAGTATGGTGAGCTGTTCGATCTGCAGACAGACCCCGGAGAGATCGACAATCTGTGGCAAAAGCGGCATGTGCGGCGTTGAAATCTGAACTATTGCTTAAGCTCGTGGATGCCGAGATGGGCAAGGAACCGCTCTGGATGCCGAGGATAGCGCACGCGTAAATACTACGGCTCCACAGGCGCTTCGATACGGCCTCGCGGCCTACTCAGGATCTGCAGCCGCGGCGCGCAGGTTGCAAATGCCGGTCGCGTATGCTATACTATTCTCGAACCTGGTTGGCGTTATTGAGAGTGGGTCTCACGCCCGCTCTTTTTACTTTATAGGTCCGATACGGAGAAAGGTCGAAGATGAACGCAGACTTCTTGGACGCCCTGCGGCAGATCGAAAAGGAGAAAGAGATACCTCTCGAGGTATTGCTTTCGACAATAGAGTCCGCGCTCGAAACCGCGTATAAGAAGAACTACGCGGCGACTGGTGACGTGCGTGTGCGCGTCAGCAGTTCCAAGGGGGGCTTTCACGTATTCTGTGAGAAGGACGTAGTCGAGGAAGTCGAGAACTCGCACACCGAGATGTCGCTGCAGGATGCGCGGGCTTACGATCCGGAAGCGAAAGTCGGTGACGCAATCGAGATCGAGGTTACGCCCGAGAACTTCGGCCGAATTGCCGCTCAGACAGCTAAGCAAGTGGTGGTGCAGCGTATTCGGGAAGCTGAGCGCGAGCGTGTGTACGAGGAGTTCGGCGAGAGAGTCGGCGAAGTCCTGACCGGTACCGTGCAGCGGCGCGAGCAGCGCAACGTGTTTGTGAACCTCGGCAAGATCGAAGCACTCCTGCCCCCGGCGGAGCAGGTTCCAACCGAGCCCTATCGCTTCAACGATCGCATAAAGGTTTACGTGCTCGAGGTCCGCAGGACGCCCAAGGGCCCGCAGGTGGTGGTATCTCGCACGCATCCGAGCCTGATCAGGCGGTTATTCGAACTCGAGGTGCCGGAGATCGCGGAGGGAATCGTCACGATCAAGTCCGTTGCGCGGGAGCCCGGTGCGAGAACGAAGGTTGCGGTCCATTCCTCGGACGAGAAAGTCGATCCGATGGGCGCGTGCGTCGGACACCGCGGGAGCCGGGTGCAGTCGGTTGTGAACGAGCTCTACGACGAGAAGATCGACATCGTGCGCTGGAACGACAACATCGAGAAGTTCATCGGGGAGGCGCTATCTCCCGCAAAAGCGATCTCGGTGAGCTGCGATGAGGACACAAAGACCGCGCTGGTGATCATGCCGGACAGCCAGTTGTCTTTGGCGATCGGTAAGTCAGGTCAAAACGTGCGGCTTGCGGCTAGACTGACCGGCTGGCGGATCGATATCCGCAGCGAGGCTCAGATCGCCAAGGCCGAGGAGGGTGAAGTCCAGGCCGCTGCAGTGGCCGAGCCGGGCGAACAACTGATAGTCGCGGATGAGAACGTGGTCCTGCATCTGCCGGGGGAGCCGGTCGAGGAAGCGGATCCGGTCGAAGAGACTGTCTCCGAAGAGTGATTCCATGGATGGACGGCGGAAGACACCGATTCGCAGTTGTGTAGGGTGTCGGGTGCTGTCCGACAAGGGTAAACTGATCCGAATTGTCCGTTCGTCGGATGGCGAGGTGCGTGTGGACTCGACGGGCAAGGCGCCCGGTCGAGGGGCGTATCTGTGTGGCAAGAAGGATTGTTTGAAGCAAGCGATTAAGCATAAGAAGCTGGGCAGGGCTCTGCGGTGTGAAATTCCCGCGAGCGTTGCCGAAGAACTGGAAACATACGTGGTGGAAGACGATGCTGAGAAGTAACGCGACGCCAAGTGGGGATATGGGTTATGGAAGCTAGATAACGCAGTTCTTTCGTGTTCCGCGTCTAACTCCCCTCATTGCCCCTCCTCCCGTGGCGCCCCTGTATCAGCCGCGATTGCACCAAGGTCTGACTTCGGACCTCCGACGTCTGGCCGCTGTTTCTCAACGAAGAGGTGAACGATGGCTAAAGTATATCAACTCGCAAAAGACCTGGGGATTACCACCAGTGACCTGATGGCGGTTCTGAAGGATCTCGACGTGCCTGTCACCGGTGGCTCAAGTGATCTTGACGCCTCTACCGCTGAGACAGTTCGGGAGATGCTCGCCCAGGACAAGAGCCTGGTGCAGCAGGCGAAGACGGTCGAGATTCCGCAGGCGCTGACTGTGCGCGAGCTTGCAGAAGCGATGGGCATGGCGCCGGCCGACATTCAGAAACGTCTGGTTGAGATGGGCATTCTCGCCAGCGTCAATCAGCAGATAGGAGCGGATGTCGCGGGCAAAGTGGCCGAGAAGTGGGGCTACACGATCAAGGTTACGGCTACACAGAAGGCTCGCGAGGCTAAGCCCGCCAAGCTGCAGGCCCAGCCCAAGAGCAAACACGCAGGCAAGCTGGTTCCAAGGCCGCCGGTCATTACGGTGATGGGTCACGTCGACCATGGCAAGACCACGCTGCTGGACGCGATTCGCCGAACGAACGTGACCGAGCAGGAGTTCGGCGGCATCACCCAGCACATCGGCGCTTATCAGGTCGATTGGCACGGCAAGAAGATTACTTTCCTCGATACTCCGGGCCACGAGGCGTTTACGGCGATGCGCGCAAGAGGCGCCAGTGTGACCGATATCGCGGTCCTTGTGGTCGCGGCCGACGACGCGGTCATGCCGCAGACGATTGAGGCTATCGACCATGCCAAGGCGGCGGAAGTCCCGATCATCGTTGCGATCAATAAGATTGATAAGGCCGACGCCAATATAGATCGTACCATGCAGCAGCTCGCCGAGCACAACCTTGTGCCCGAGGAATGGGGCGGCGACACCATCACGGTCAAGATGTCCGCCAAGCAGGGTGAAGGCATTGACGAACTGCTGGAGATGATACTGCTGGTTTCCGAGATGGCGGACCTGCACGCTGAGGCGTCCGCGAGCCGGGTGCTGGGCAGCGTCATCGAGGCGAAGGTCGATCGAGGCAAGGGGCCGGTGGCGACTGTGCTCATTCAGCGCGGCACGCTCAAGATCGGGACGGCAGTCGTTGCCGGTGAGGCATACGGCAAGGTCAAGGCCATGTTCGACGACAAGGGCGAGCGCATCACCAAAGCAGGTCCCGCGACACCCGTGGAGTTGGTCGGGCTTTCGACCGCGCCACAGGCCGGTGATCACCTCGAGTCCGTCAAGGACGAGCGCGAGGCCAGGTCCATTGCGGAGAAGCGGGCGCGCGAGAGCCGTGACGAGAAATTGGCAGCCGCCACCAAGATCACCCTGGAAGACCTGTATAAGCAGATTCAGGACGGCGTGGTTCGCAAGCTGAAGGTAGTCCTGAAGGCTGACGTGCAGGGGTCCGAGGAAGTTGTGCGGCAGACTCTGACCGGGATCGAGCACGCGGAAGTAAAGGTGGACATCATCCACTCGAGCGTGGGTAACATCAACGAGTCGGATATTCTGCTCGCTTCAGCGTCGGACGCGGTTGTGATAGGCTTCAACGTTAAGGTGGATCCCGCTGTCGCGAAGATCGCAGAGGCCAACCACGTGGAGATACGAACGTATAACGTTATCTACGAGTTGACCAAGGAAGTCCGCGCGGCTATGTCCGGTCTGCTCGAGCCGACCATCGAAGAGGAGAAGCTGGGAGAGGCCGAGGTTCGCGCGACGTTCAGGGTGCCAGGGGTCGGTGTGATTGCTGGATGTATGGTTACGTCCGGACGCGTTGTGCGCAACGAGGAAGTTCGCGTGCTGCGAAATGGCCAGGTGGTGCATCAGGGCAAGCTCACCACGCTCAAGCACCTCAAGGATGAGGCACGCGAAATGGCGCAGGGCTACGAGTGTGGTATTCATAGCGAGGGCTTCCAGGACTTCCAGGAAGGCGACATCATAGAGTGCTATACACTTAAGAAGATTGCGCGGGCGATATAGGCTCACGGGCGATCAGTCCATACCAACATGACCTTCGCAGGGATTATGAACGTAGATATCGAGGTGGCCGCGAGCGAGTCGCTGAAGGACAAGCGGCACGTGGTGAAGAGCATTCTCGACACCGCGCGCAATAAGTTCAACGTGTCGGCTGCTGAGATCGATCACCTGGACTCGCACAAGATGGCGGGGCTGGCGTTTGCGTGCGTGGCCAATGAGTCGGCGCATGTGAGCACTGTGCTCAACAAGGTGCTTGCGCATGTGGAATCGTATCCCGAGTGTGAGGTCGTGGATACTCGCATAGAAATGGTGTAGGAATGACAACCAGGCAAGAGAAGCTCGTGCAGCTTCTGAAAGAAGAGGTTAGCGACATACTGCGCCGCGAGATCAAGGATCCGCGGCTCGGTTTCTTTACGGTGATAGACGCCGAGATCACCTCGGACCTACGGCACGCCAAGATATTCGTGAGCATTATGGGTTCCGAGGAAGAGCGCAAGCAGAGTATGGAAGTGCTCAAGCACGCGCAGCATTTCGTTCGTCAGGAGTTCGGCAAGCGCGTCAGGATGAAAGTGCTGCCCGATATCCAGTTCTTCAGGGACGAGACCGTGGACAAGGGCGTGCGGATGCTCGAGCTGTTGGAAGAGATCAAGAAGGATGAAGAGAAGCGATCTTAGGGACGCCTGGGAGGAGATGCTGACTGGGCGTTCGTTTGTGCTTGCCTGCCACGAGAGGCCCGATGGAGACTGCCTCGGCGCGTCACTTGCGCTGTCGAGAGCGCTTAGTGCGCATGGCAAGAATGCTTATGTGCTGAGTTCGGACGGCGTGCCGGATCACTATCGGTTCCTGCCGGGATCCGGCGACGTTGTCAGGTCGACCGAGGGCTTGGAGTTCGACGTGGCGGTGCTTGTCGACTCAGAGCTGACCAAGCGCGCCGGCGAGCAGGGCAAGGCGTTGGAACGAGCCCCGCTGCAGGTTCGTGTGGACCACCATCCATCCCCGGATGGGTTTGGCCGGATCAGAGTAGTCGATTCCGCAGCCAGCTCCACTTGTGAGATCGTCGCGGAGCTGCTCGAGGCGAATGATATCGCCATTGACGCCGACACTGCCACGCTTCTGTTTGCCGGTATCGTGTTCGACACCGGCGGGTTCAGATTTCAGAACACCTCCCCCAGGACCCTCGAGATTGCTTCGCAGCTTGCGTCGCGCGGGGCGAAGCCGTCTGTCATTTCCCGTGAGGTCTTTGAGAGCCGGCCGCTGAGGGCTATGAAGCTGCTCGGCGTCGCGCTTGAGTCACTGGAACTGGTCGACGACGGTCGGATCGTGTATGGTAGGATCGCGCACGATGATTTCACGGCTCTCGGGGCGACGGATGCTGACAGCGAAGGTGCGGTCAACCAGGTGGCGTCCGTGAAAGGGCCGATCGTGGCGATTCTGTTCAGGGAGCCGCAGCCGGGCAGCGTGCGGGTGAGCTTGAGATCGCGGGACGGATTCGATGTGAACAGGATTGCGCGCGTCTTCGAGGGCGGTGGGCACGCAGCGGCGGCCGGATGCACGGTGAACGGCACGCTCGACGAGGCCGTGGTGCGGGTGTTGGCTGAGGTTCGGCGGTGGATGGAGTCGTAAACGTCCATAAGGCAGCCGGGCTTACGTCGCACGATGTGGTCGATCGGATAAGACGGATCTACGGTCAGAGGCGGGTGGGGCACGCCGGGACGCTGGATCCGATGGCGACTGGAGTGCTCGTCGTGTGCCTGGGCAAGGCCACGAGGATTGTGGAGTACCTGTCAAACTCTGATAAGGAATACCGTGCAATCCTGAGCATTGGCGCGACGACGGATACCCAGGATGCTACCGGCGAGGTGCTGAGCGAGCGGGACGCGTCCGGCGTGACGCTCGATGCGCTGACGGCAGCGGCGGGACGCTTCGTCGGTGAGATTGAGCAGGTGCCGCCGATGGTCTCCGCGGTCAAGTATCAGGGCCAGAGATTATACAAACTTGCACGCGAAGGCAAGGTCGTAGAGCGCGAGGCAAGAGGGGTGACGGTGCACTCGATCGACGTGGTAGGATTCCGCCCGGGCGGGCGCGCGGAGGCCGATCTGGTTGTGCGATGCTCCGGTGGGACGTATATTCGCACACTGTGCGCTGATATTGGAGACGCGCTGGGGTGCGGTGGAATGATGTCCGGGCTGGTCAGGACGCGTGTGGGGCGCTTCGCGTTGGGGGACTCGGTGAGCATAGACCAGCTTGCGGAGGCGCCCCAGGATCATGTGATTTCCATGGCTGATGCTCTCGCGGATATGCCGGCGGTGCAACTTGACGAAGAGGGTCTGCGACGGGTGCTGCATGGAATGGAAGTCGTGCCGAGGTGCGCCCTCTATGGCACCGTGCGTATGATGGCCGGGGACGGGGAGTTGATCGCGATCGGGGTTGCCGAAGGAGACGTCGTGAAGCCGCGGAAGGTGCTTGCCGAATGAACGTGATTCGAGGCCTCGAGAACGTTCCGGGTGCGCCGAACGGCAGAGCAGTGGCTGTCGGCGTCTTCGATGGTGTCCACTGGGGCCACAGGGCCATTTTCGAGCAGCTCGCGATGGAAGCTGATGAGCTCGGCATAGAGGGGCTGGTTCTCACATTTGAAAAGCACCCTTCGGAACTGCTCGCGCCCAGCCGAGCGCCGCTCTACATCAACACACTCGAACAGCGGCTGGAGCTTATGGAGGCGGTGGGCGTCCACTCGGTCGTGGTGGTCGAGTTCAGCCCCGGACTGGCGGGACTGTCTCGCGAGGAGTTCATGGCGGATGTGCTGAGGGGCCGGCTGCAGGCGCGCCGCGTAGTGGTGGGATCGAATTTTCGATTCGGCAGGGGTCGAGAGGGTGACGTGCGATATTTGGCGGAGGCGGGGCCTGCGCTGGGCATGCGGGCGACCGTTGTTCCGGCGGTTGTGATTGGCGGTGGGCCTGTCAGTTCGACGCGGATACGGGCTCTGATCGAGCGCGGAGATGTCGAGGCGGCGTCGAAGTTGCTTGGGCGACGCTTTGCGCTGCGAGGGATCGTTGAGGCAGGCAGGCAGGTGGGGCGAACGCTGGGTTTTCCCACCGCGAACATTCGGACCGCTCCGAGGCAGTTGGTGCCCGGACGGGGAGTCTACGCCATCGAGGCGGCTGTTGCCAACACCATGTATACAGGGGTGTGCAGTATAGGGACGAGACCGACATTCGATGGGGCGAATCAGACGGTCGAGGTTCACCTGTCGGGCTTTGAGGGTAATATCTACGGCGAGCGACTGGATGTCGTGTTCTCCCGAAGACTGAGAGATGAGATGAAGTTCCAGACGCCTGAACAACTCGTCGAACAGATCAAGCGCGATATCGAGCGCGCAAGCGGGTGGTCGTAAGCGTGCGTGCGAGGCTGTTTGACAGGGCGGGCGCGAATGTGCTAGACTTGGCTAGACAAAACAGACAAGAGCGGCTTTTGGAGGTGCGATCACTTGGCGCTCGTTAAAGACAAGAAGACCGAGATAATTGAGGAGCATAAGCAGCACGAGGGCGACACTGGTTCGCCTGAGGTACAGATAGCGTTGCTGAGCGCCCGTATCAACCAGCTTACGGAGCATCTGAAGGAACACAAGAAGGACCACCATTCCAGACGTGGTCTCCTTATGATGGTAGGTCAACGGAGACGCTTACTCAACTATCTGAGCAACAAGGAAATCAACCGCTATCGCGAGATTGTTGCGCGGCTTGGCCTCAGAAGGTAGGAGAAAGCGTATCTAGATGACAATTCAAAAAACCGAATTCGAGCTTGGCGGCAAGACCGTTGTCCTGGAACAGGGCAGGGTCGCCGGCCAGGCTAATGGTGCTGTGCTTGTTAAGTGCGGTGACACCGTGGTAATGGGCACCGCATGCATGAGTGCAGCACCGAGGGAAGGGATGAGTTTCTTCCCTCTTACGTGCGACTACGAGGAGCGCAAATACGCCGTGGGCAAGATCCCCGGCGGGTTTGTGAAGAGGGGCGGACGCCCTTCCGAGAAGGCGATCCTCACATCCCGCGTTATCGATCGGCCGATCAGGCCACTATTCCCCGATGGCATGCGCAATGACGTACAGGTCATAGCGATGCCGCTTTCCATGGAGCCCGAAGTTCCCGCGGATATGCTGGCGGTGCTGGCCGCGTCCTCGGCCCTCACGATATCCGACATTCCCTGGGGCGGCCCAATTGGCTGCGTACGGGTGTGCCGTGTTGACGGCGAGTTCGTTGTGAACCCTTCGCTGGAGCAGATCGCGGCTTCCGATATGGAACTGACGGTCGCCGGGACCAAGGGCACGGTGCTGGAGATCGAGCTCGAAGCAAGTGAGGTTGGGGAGGACGTGCTAATGGAAGCCGTTGACCTCGCGCTTGCTGAGAATGCGAAGATGATCGACGCTCAGCTCGAACTGGCTGCTCAGGTTGGAAAGCCTAAGAGAGAAGTCACGCTCGTTAAGCCCGATCCTGAGTTCGTCGATGAGATTGGGGCTAAGCTGAACGATGAGATTTCGCAGGCGATCCGCAACCCGGACATGAGCGCGAGCGAGAAGGCGATATTCGATCTCAAGGACAAGTGGGCTGCGCAGCTTGCGGAGGAGTATCCTGAGCGAGTTGCCGAACTCGACGAGGTCCTTGAGAAGCTGCTCAAGAAGCACGTTCGGAAGATGATTCTGGACGAGCAGGCGCGGGCAGACGGTCGTGATCTCGATCAGATCAGGCCGCTTGGATGTGAGGTCGGGCTGCTGCCGAGAGCTCACGGGTCCGCGATATTCTCTCGCGGACAGACTCAGGTTCTTACCACGCTGACGCTGGGCTCGCTTGACGACGCCCAGATCGTGGACAACCTCGAGGAAGACTCCGAGAAGCGGTTTATGCACTTCTACAACTTCCCGCCTTATGCGACGGGCGAGGTGCGTCCGATCAGAGGAGCCGGACGACGGGAAGTCGGGCACGGCGCGCTTGCGGAGAAGGCACTGCGGCCGATGATTCCGGCGACCGAGGAATTCCCGTATGCGCTTCTGCTGACTTCCGAGTGCCTGGAATCCAACGGCTCGACGTCGATGGCGAGCACGTGCGGCTGCACGCTTGCCTTGATGGATGCGGGCGTTAAGATCAAGGCGCCGGTTGCGGGTATTTCCATCGGGCTGGTATCGGATGAGTCCCGCAAGGTGCTCTTGACCGATATCCAGGCGCTGGAGGACTTCTACGGCGATATGGACTTCAAGGTCGCCGGTAGCCGTAACGGCGTAACCGCCATTCAGGTGGACACCAAGCTGCACGGGCTGCCCCGCGACGTGGTCGAGGGTGCACTGGAGAAGGCGAAGGCCGCGAGGATGAAGATTCTCGATGCGTTTGCCGAGACCATTCCCGAGCCGAGAGAGACGCTGAGCGAATACGCTCCGAGGGTCTTTGTCGTGGAGATCCATCCCGATAAGATCGGCGATGTGATCGGGCCGGGCGGCAAGGTCATCAAGAAGATCGAAGCCGAGACCGGCGCGAAGCTCGATATCGAGCAAGACGGCCACGTGTACATCACGTCCGTGGACGCCGCCGGTGGAGAGCGTGCGAAGAAGATCGTGGAAGACATCACCAAGGAAGTTCGGGTCGGTGAGGTCTACACAGGCAAGGTCACGCGCATCGAAGCGTTCGGTGCGTTTGTTGAGATACTGCCCAACAGAGACGGCCTGGTGCACATTTCACAGCTTGCGAGGGAGCGGGTCAACCGCACCGAGGATGTGTGCAACCTAGGCGACGAGCTGTTGGTGAAGGTCATCGAGATCGGCGACGACGGTAAGATTCGTCTGACGCGTCGTGGACTGATCGAGGGTGACGAGGATTACGTTGCTCCTCCGCCCGCTCCGAGGCGTGAGGGTGGCGGTGGCCGTGGCGACCGTGGCGGTGGCGGAAGGCCGCCCAGAGGCGGTGGCGGTGGTGGTCGGCCTGGCGGCGGCGGATTCAAGCCCCGCGAGGACGGCGGTGATGAGGGGCCGAAAGTAAGGTTTCGGCCCAAGAGATAGTACGCTCTATCGAGATAGCAATTGAACTGGGCCACCGGGAAGTCGCTGGTTTTGCCTGGCGGCGCGGTGGCCTTCTTGCATATTATGGCTAGTCAATCGTCAATCAACAAGACCATACTGCCAAACGGAATCCGGATATTGAGCGAGTCGGTGCCGTATGTGGATTCTGTTTCGGTTGGCGTGTGGGCGGTTGCCGGCGCCCGCGATGAGGATGAGGCGCACCACGGCATGAGTCACTTTGTGGAGCACATGCTCTTCAAAGGTACTGCGTCGCGCACGGCGCGGCAGATCGCCGATGAAATGGATTCGCTTGGTGGGCACCTCAACGCCTTCACCGACAAGGAATTCACCTGCTACTACGCCAAGGTTCTCGGCGAGCATCTGCCCAAGGCGCTCGACGTTGTTTCGGATATGGTTCTCAACTCGATGCTCGATCCGGTGGAGATCGAGCGCGAAAAGAACGTGGTGCTCGAGGAGATCAAGCGGCATCTGGACACGCCCGAGGACGAGGTTCATGACATGCTTGCGCAAACGCTGTGGCAGGGACATCGCCTCGGCAACTCCGTAATAGGGAGCCCGGAAGTAGCGCGGAGCGTGACGCAAGAAACCCTCATGAGCTATATGCGCGAGCTTTACCAGCCGGATTCGATAGCGATTACGGCGGCGGGGAACGTGGATCACCACAGCCTCGTGGACACCGTCGGAGCGCATTTCGGGAGCCTGAAGGGGGCTCGTATCCCAAGGACCAGTTCCGAGGTGACGCCACATATCGGGCGGAAGCTGGTGGATAAAGATACCGAGCAGGTGCATTTCTGCCTTGGAGCGCCAGGGTTCGCGCAGGATCAGCCGGAGAAGTACGCGCTTGCGGTAATCGACTCGGCGCTGGGCGGCGGCATGAGTTCGAGGCTGTTCCAGGAAATTCGGGAGAATCGTGGGCTTGCTTACGCGATCGGGTCTTACTCGGCGTCATATCAGGAGGCCGGGTTGTTCGCGGTCTATGGCGGCACAAGCGTGGATAACGTGCGCACGGTTATCGAGCTTGCCAGGAAAGAAGCTGCTGCGATCGGACGCGACAGCGTGACCGACGACGAGCTCGAACGCGGGAAGAACCAGATTAGGGCGGCGCTCGTGCTGGGCCAGGAGAGCATGTCCAATCGGATGAGCAGGCTTGCAAAGAGCGAGCTTTACTACAACAGGATCATCCGGATGGAGGAGATCATCTCCGCGATCATGCTGGTCAACAAGGACCACGTGGCTGATGTGGCATCGCGGCTGTTCAACGGGGCAGGTTTCGCGGTCGCAGCGATCGGTCCGTTCAAGAAGAACGCTGAAGCGCTGGACGGCGCGTTTGAATAATGGGCCGGGCGTACGGAGATGCCTCCTGCGCGGCCTAACGGAGTTGAGTGATGATCAAGGTAGCGGTATTGGGCGCGTGCGGCAAGATGGGGCGAGAGGTCGTGAGGGCGGTGGCGAGCGCGAACGATATGGAGCTTGTTGGCGCTTGCGACGTTGTAGCTGCCGATGACCTTGGCGTACCCGTGGATGCGGATTTCGAGACTATGTTGAACCGCGTCAAACCCAACGTAGTAGTGGATTTTGCGAAGCCTTTTGTGCTGGGCAGCGCTCTGGCCGCTTTGAGGGCACGGGCTGTCCCGATCATCGGGACAACGGGCCTGAGCGCCGATGAACTTGGCGAGTTGGAAAAGACAGCCAACGAGACCGGTGTTGGCGCGATGGTGATTCCGAACTTCGCGATAGGCGCAGTGCTGATGATGAAGTTTTCGGCGGAGGCCGCGAAGTACATGCCCAACGCGGAGATCATCGAGCTGCACCACGATAGGAAGATCGATGCGCCCTCGGGGACGGCGATCAAGACGGCCGAGGTGATTGAGCATTCGAGGCGTGATGCCGGCGTCTATCCCGATAAGCCTGCCGGTGGAGATGATCCGGCGAGAGGCGAGAAACGGGACGGCGTTCAGGTCCACAGCGTGCGGCTGCCGGGATTGGTGGCGCACCAGGAAGTGCTGTTCGGCGGGCAGGGCCAGATTCTTACCATTCGTCACGACAGTATTGATAGGACGAGTTTCATGCCCGGGGTCTTGCTGGCGGCGAGGAAAGCAAGCGAGGTCCGGGGTCTTGTATATGGGCTGGACAGATTGATGTAGAGGCTGGTCTCCGTCCCAGCCAGGTCCGAGAGAGTTCGGACAACACAAGGGCGGAGGAATAACCAGGCGGGTTCGAGCTTCTCTGCGGGGAGGCGTGGGTGGCCCGCTATGGCTATGGAGGAAGCTACGTGTCTAAGTTCAGAGTTGCCGTCGTCGGAGCCGGCGCGGTCGGTGAAGAGATGGTTAGGGTGCTGCGTCAGAGGGATTTCCCGACGTCGGAGTTGGTCATCCTGGCCCGGTCGAGCCGGACACAGGAGATCGACGGAGTTGCGTATCAGGTCAAAGAGACCACTGCGGAAGCATTTGACGACATCGACATTGCGTTCTTCGCCGGAACGGAAGGTGTGAAGGGCGCGAGCCAGGTTTTCGGCTGGGAGGCGGTTGCGCGAGGGGTGTTCGTGGTCGATAACGGCGACGACTATCGCATGGACGACCGCGTGCCGCTGGTGGTACCCGAGGTCAACGGGGACGCGCTGGCGAACCATCAGGGGTTTGTCTCGAATCCCAACTGCAGCACGATTCAGATGGTCCACGCGCTGGCGCCTCTGCACAAGCTGGCTGGATTGAAGAGAGTGGTGGTTTCGACGTATCAGTCCGTGTCCGGGACCGGCAGTGCGGCCATCAAGGAACTCGAGCAGCAGATTCAGGACTACGTCGCGGGAAACGATATCAAGATCGATCAGTATCCGTATCAGATCCTGCTCAATCTCATCCCGCAGATAAGCAGCCTCAAGAGCGAATACGAGGGCTACTACGGCGAAGAGATCAAGATGATCAAGGAGACTCGCAAGATTTTCGGGCTGCCGGAGTTGGCTGTGTCGGCCACGTGCGTCCGCGTGCCGGTGTTCAGGGCACATTCGGAGACGGTCAACGTCGAATTCGACAGGCCCATATCGCCGGATAGGGCTCGCGAGGCGCTGGCCGCCTGGCCGGGAATCGAGGTAGTGGACGATCCTGCCAACGGCAAATACCCTATGCCGCTGTTCGCCGAGGGTAAGGATCCGACGTACGTCGGCCGCATTCGGCAGGACAGCTGCAACCCGAACACGCTGGATATGTGGGTTGTGGCGGACAACATCCGCAAGGGCGCCGCGCTCAACGCCGTCCAGATCGCCGAGATGGCGATCGAGCGCGGATACATAAGCGGGAAGAACAAGTAAGTAATCGCGAAGGATTTCGCAGAAGAGCATGGCAGCTAGGAAGAAACTGCAGATAATCCCGCTTGGCGGGGTGCTTGAGATCGGCAAGAACATGACCGCGTTCGCGTATAAGGACCAGATCCTTGTCGTGGACGCGGGCCTTATGTTTCCAGAGGAGGAGATGCTCGGGGTCGACATCGTGATCCCGGACATCACCTACCTGGAGGAGAACGCGGAGAAGATTCTCGCCATCGTTCTGACCCACGGGCACGAAGACCACATCGGTGCGCTGCCTTACGTGCTCAAACGCGTTGACGCGCCCGTGTACGGTACGCCTCTGACGCTGGGTTTCGTCTCCAACAAGCTCTCCGAGCACAAGTTGATCGATGTTGCGCGGCTTAATGAGGTCGAACGCGGCACGGTGCTGAAGTTCGGGGACTTCTCGGTAGAGTGGGTGCGGGTGTCGCACAGCATCCCGGACGCGTCGGGCCTGATCATCAAAACGCCGGTCGGCACGATAGTCCACAGCGCCGATTTCAAGTTCGATCAGACACCGATCGACGGCAACCTGGCGGATGTGAGTAGGTTGGCTGCGGTGGGCGACAAGGGCGTTCTGATGCTTATGTGCGACACGACGAACGTCGAGAAGAGCGGCTACACGGCCAGCGAAAGCATAGTGGGCGAGAGCTTCGATAAGATATTCGCGACGGCAGGGGGCCGCATCATCATCGCGGCGTTTGCCTCCAATATCCACCGCGTGCAGCAGGTATATAACGTTGCGCACAAGTACGGTCGGCGCGTGGCGGTAATAGGCCGGAGCATGGCCGAAAACAGCCGCATTGCCGAGGAACTGGGCTATCTGAACGTCCCGGAGGGCACGCGGCTGACCACCGACGAACTGGGTCGCGTCGAACGACACGAGACCGTCATCGTGACGACCGGCAGCCAGGGCGAGCCGCTCTCGGCGCTGTCGCGTATGGCGATGGACGAGCACAAACACATCAAGATCGAGCCGGGCGACACGGTGATAATATCCGCGACGCCCATTCCGGGCAACGAGGACCTCGTGATGCGGACCATCAACAGGCTCTTCAAGCAGGGAGCAAACGTGGTCTACGAGCCGGACAAGCCGATCCACGCATCCGGGCACGGTAGTCGCGAAGACATCAAGATGATGCTCAACCTCACCAAGCCGAAGTTCGTGGTGCCGGTTCACGGCGAGGAACGCCACTATGCCAAGTTCGTCGAACTGGCGGCCTCGCTTGGCTATCCCCGTGAATGCGTGCTGCGCGCGAGCATCGGCGACGTTATCGAGACGAACGGCAAAGATGCCGCGATTGTGGACAAGGTTCCGGCGGGAAGCGTGATGGTGGACGGCCTGGGCGTGGGTGATGTCGAGGACGTGGTCCTCCGCGACCGGCGGCATCTGGCGCAGGATGGCGTGGTTATGGCGGTGATCGGCGTGGACGCAGCGTCCGAGGAGATCGTGTCCGGGCCCGATATCTTCTCGCGCGGGTTTGTCGAGGCCGACAGGGCCGAGGGGCTCCTCGATGAGGCGAAGGACATTGTGACCGGCGCACTGGAGAAGTTCGCCGAAAGCGAGGCTCTTGGAGAGTTCGATGAACTCAAGGCTGCCTGCCGGAAAGCCCTGGCGAAATTCATCTACGAACGCACTCATCGCCGACCGATGGTGGTGCCCATCATCATGGAAGTGTGATTTGTACGACCCCGAGACTACCTCAGCTAATACATAAGCACTACGCATAAATCAGCCACAATGCCAATTGATGGTTGAGCTTGCGTGGGGTAAGCTGCATGTGGAGTGGCACGCCTTTCGAGTGATCATTGGACGCTCGACGCGGTATCTCCCATCGCGAGGGCAGCTCCCTCTCCTCCTTTCATGAGCGCCAGGATGGCGCGAAAACGCTGAAGGCGTGATGGCAAGCTTCCCGGTCATCACGCCTGCTTCTTTGTACTGGGCGTTTCAGACGACACGAACTGCCTTGCTCCACGGCAGGTCGCCGGCGTCGCCGAACCAGGCGTTGTCGGCTCTCCTGAGCTCAAGCGTGAGAACATGGTCGCCAGGCTTCGAGGGCGCCGGGAGTTCGATGTCTACGATAGCTCCTTCGCCCGGCTCGACATCGTGCGGCAGCGGAAACGCGATTGCCGTCGACCTGTCCCCGAACCTCGCGGTGAGCACGACCGCGTCAGCGGACGCCGCAGTCCACCTTTCCCAACCGTCGTTGCGAACGCCAGCCTGGATTGCTATGGTCTTCGCTGGCTCGATCTCTAAGGGCAGGATGTCGAACGTGTAGGTCGCTCGCATCTCGTTGAGGCCGCCGAGGTGGTGCCGCAGAAGATAGAAGTAGGTGTAGGGCTCGACGGGCTCGAATTTGCAGTCGGGCCTGGATTTCTGGGCGAGTTCATTGACTTGCTTGATCCAGTCGGGGCTCTGGAGGATGGAGCGGAAGCCCAGGAACGCGGTCTCGCCGGGTACGCCGCGCTTGGCGATCTCATTGGCGGAGATCTCGGGGGTCATACCGAGGTCCTGAATCATATGCGCGACGGGCATGCCGTCCAGGAGGTGATCATGCTTCTTTTCCTTGGGCATCCAAACCTGGGTCATGACGCCGTCCGCCGAGAAGCGGGTGTACATTCGGTTGGATTCGTCTGTCAGCTCGCCGCAGAAGCCGTTGATCAGGAAGCCCGTGATCGAGTAGTTTAGGCGGTTGAAATACGGGATGTTTTGCTCGATCCAGGCGTCGGCCGCGGAGGGCAGGCCGGATGGCTCTCTGGGCGGCAGTAGGTTTGTGGGGTTAACGTAGCCAGCGCCGGAATCGCCGGCGACGAAGAAATCAAGGGGGGACCTGGTGTCATAGCACCAGTCGAAGATCATCGGGGTGCGTTCGATGAGGTTGGGGTTGAACGCCCAGCCGGAGGGGACCTTGCCACGCTGTTCGCTCGACCAGATGCCCGGGATGCGGTTGTACATCCAGGCGGCGGAATCGTAGTCACCGAGATAGTGATATATGAAGTTGAACGCGGCGACCTTTCCGCTCGAATCGATGTAGCCCTTGTTCTGCAGTTCCTCTCGGGTGGGCGGCCGGTTCTGGACCAGCCGATCGGGGAGTGGGTAGTGCTGGAAGACCGACGCGTTCGCGAGGTCCACGGGGCCTATGGCGTCGGCGTCGATATAGCAGTTGTAGGACGTGGCGACCCGCACCATCTCCCATTCGGTCGGGACGCCGCCGTGTTTTCCGCCGGCGTTGCGATGGTCGGTGTACTTCATGGCCCAGGGGGTGAAGCCTGAGAAATGGATCATCTTGCCCTTGTTGGCCTTGGCGAGCGCGCCGAGGATCTCCTCGAGCACCTCGAGGTCCAGGCCGAGGCGCTGGTTGGGATCATCTCGGGGAGCCTCGTCGGCGTAGACGTGAAGGTCGCAGATGAAGCCCTTGCGCGCGACTATGAAGTCATGGTTCGGCAGGCCGACGTTGTCGATGCCCATGTCCTTGGGATGCTTGAGCCAGAAGGCGTCGCACCAGTAGCCCAGTTCGGCAGGGTTGCACTTGCCGGTGTCGATGTAGTGGATCTTGGCCCAGATGTACGAATCGCATTTGGGGCTTCCTGTGGAAGGACGATTGGTATTCGGAATGGTGCCGGAGCCGCTGAACTTTCCGTGCAAATCCTCAACAACCTTCAACTTAGGGCCGTTCGTTACGAGACGATCGTAGAGCGAGCCGGGAGTGGGATCGTAGCGCACGGGGATGAGATTCTCGACGCCGCAGATCGTGGAGGCGACGTTGCTGGTGCTCGGGACGTCGGAGTCCCATACGACCACGCCGCCGATGCTGTCCGAAAAGGTCGCGATTGCCTCCTCGACCGAGGCGAGGGGCGTGAGCTGAGCGTGCTCCAGGTATGCACCCTTTGCGCGCATCTTGTCCAGCCAGAACGAGTCGGCATCCATATAATCCATGTAAAGTTGGGGCTTTTCGCGGTTGACGATGCCCTGCAGGCAGGCAACGCAGTGTAGGGTGTCGAACGCAGTCGCCGTGGACTTGGCGTCGTCGGTGTCCGGCCGTCTCATGCTCTTCAGGTCCAGGATGTATAACTTAGAGGCCGGAAGTTGAGCAGGTATATACACATAGAAGGAGGCGGATGCCTCACGCGTCTGGTTGACCAGTATCTTGACCGTGTGAACGCCGCCGCCGAGACCGGTGATAGTGTGAGAGCGCTGCTGCGGCGGCAGATCGGCGAACTCGTGGCCGTCCACGCTGATCTGCTGCGTTGTCACGTCATCGGCAGTCCAGGTTACGGTCACATCGGGGCCTTTGGCACGGCCGGCGTGCTCTGGGTGAGTTATCCTAACTAACGACTCCATTGCGTTACCTCCCGCTAACGCTACACTTACGCGCCGACCGTGCTGTCTCCTGCGGGGTTCTAAGCATAGGTGCGAATGTGGTACAATGGCGCGTTGCGAATTCTTGTCATTCTTTGTTGCGTTCGGAATGACATGTACAGGTGAGCTCAATGAAGGTTGGAATCGTGGGGCTGCCCGGATCGGGCAAGACCACTTTGTTTCGTGCGCTGACCAGGGGCACGGTCAAGACGGATGATTTTGGGGGCGGCAAGCCGCACGTTGGTGTGGTTCAGGTGCCGGACCCTCGGATCGACTACTTCGTGCAGGAATACAAGCCGAAGAAGATCACATACGCGAGCATCGAGTTCATCGACGGCGCGGCGCGAATTGCCCATGACGACACGCGCGCGAGGTTCGGATCGGACTTTTTTGCCGATGTTCGACAGGTGGACGCGCTGGTGCATGTGATTCGCGGGTTCACATCGCCGGAGGGGGATCCGCCCAATCCCGTGGCCGATGCGCAGATGCTTAGTGACGAACTTGTACTGGCTGATCTGGGCCTGGTGGAGAACAGGATGGAGCGCGTGGAGAAGCAGCTTCACGGCGTCAAGAAGGGGACGACTACTCCTGCCACCATCGAGATGGCACTGCTGGAACGGCTGAAAGCGCTGCTGGAGGAAGGCAACTCGCTAAAGGCGATGGAGTTCACTTCCGACGAGGAGAAGGCGCTGCGAGGCTACGATTTTCTGACGCTGAAGCCGATGATTCTTGTTCTAAACATCGCGGAGTCGGAGATCGGCGCCGGGGGAGCGGCTGTGGACGCGTTTCACGGCTACTGCGATCAGTCGGAGCTGTCCGGATTCGATCTTTGTGCGAAGGTCGAGATGGAAGTCGCGGAGCTGTCTGACGAGGAGGAGGCCGAGTTTCTGGCCTCGATGGGAATCGAGGCGCCAGCGCGCAACGTGCTGATTCAGGCGTGCTACGAGGCGCTCGGGCTGATTTCGTTTATCACGGCCGGCGAGCCTGAGGTGCGGGCGTGGACGCTGCGGGTGGGCTCGAAGGCGGTCGAGGCGGCGGGGACCATTCATTCCGACCTTGCTCGAGGCTTCATTCGGGCTGAGATTGCGAACTTCACGGACGTGCAGGCGGCCGGAGGCTGGGAGGCGGCCAAGCAGAAAGGCATCACGCAGCTGCAGGGCAAGGACTATATCATGCAGGACGGCGATGTGATCTATATCAGGTTCAAGGTGTAGAGGTTTGCAGCGGGTACGGGGTTGGCGGCTGCGGACATTCAGTTCGCAAAATGGGCATCTGGACGTTATTTCTTAAAATAGCGAGGAAATGTGTTGACAGGGCCGCCACAACCCAGTAAAATTACCAGTGCTTCTTTTTCTCCTTCACTACCTCTGCTGGGCTTGGCTGAGTCGCCCTACAGCCAAGTCTCTTTTTTTTCTTCTACCTGGTCAGCAGTCTGCCGAGCCAGCCTCGCTTGAGCTGGATTGCGTGGAAATTGCATACCTCGGCGCAGCAGTAGCACCGAATGCACTTCTGGAGGTCAATTCTCGCGGGGCGACCGGGAGTGATTGCGTTGACCGGACAGGCCGCGGCGCAGTCTCCGCAACCGGCGCACTCGCGGTCGGTGACGACTGGAACCGCGACTAGCTTTCTGCGCAGCAGCCGGCGGACGGGAGCGGGAATCCGAGCCCAGTCGTTCTTGCCTGAGGACGGCTGGAAATCCGGGACGGCAATTTCGTCGATGCGCTCACCGCGAATGTCTATTCTGGAGAGATCCGCTATGCCGATGTGCTGCTCGGCGGCGAGGCGGGTGGTGTCGATGGACAGCGGGTCTATGCCGACGACCGCGCAGGCGACCGCGTCAAGCGCGACCGGGTCGGATGACGCGAGAATGATCCCGATGTGTTTTGGCTTGCCCGCGTTTGGCCCCTCGCCTTCCATCGCAACCACCGCATCCATCACGTTCACGGTTGGCCTGATCGCGCCTAGCAGGTCAACCAGCATCTGTGCGAACACCTCGCGGTCCTCCGCCGCTTGGACGTGGAAGAGACCTTTGCGGACTCCTGGGATACAGCCGAAGACGTTCTTGACGGCGCCGGTGAACGCGGTGAGGCCGTGGGTTTTGAGCTTGGGGATGTTGACGATCACATCCGAGTCCAGAGCTGCCGCCGCCAGGTCGAAACTCCGGTAGAACCGGCCAGCGGGATGCGCCGTTGTGCGGAAGTCCTCCTCGAATCGAACGATAGGTATGCCAAGATCACGGGCCACGTCGGCGACGCCGGTTGTCTCGCACAGGCGGACGTATTTGTCCGGGTTCTGGCCTGCGAATGGAGGACTGTCGCCGAGAATCACGCTGCAGTCGCCATCGAGAGCGAGCCTGCCGAGAGCATGGACGACGGTGGGATGCGTGGTGACTGCCTCCTCCGGCTTCCGAGTCGAGAGCAGGTTCGGCTTGAGGAGGACTTTGCGCGCGGCGAGGTCCGGCTCGAGTTCCGCAAGTGACACCGCTTGCCTGATTGCAGGCTCTACGTTTTCTGGGGAGTAGTCCGGGCATTTGACTATGGCGACGATGCTCATAGCCGACATGGTAGGGCAACTTGGCGCGCATATCAAGGGCAGGAGTGCGGGAGGGCGCCGTCAAAGTGGGCAGTAGTGCGGGGATACGCTGCACCAGTGTTTGGGGGATACGGCTTTGGATATTCATCAGGGACCTTGGACCACGCTCAACTACAGCACCTACAAGCATAACGATCTCGTTGATGAGAACACCTTTCTTACGATGTCGAGGCGTCGCGAGGAGTTGCCCGATTTCGAGCGATCGAGAGATCTGCTGCCGGAGCCTTGGTGGGACGGCCACGCAAGCGCGATCGATTGCTACTGGCGAGCCTGGCAGCTGGCGTTTGCGAACCTGCGAGAGCCGACGCCTGAGAGCGGGTTCGTGGCCAACTACATCGACACCGCGTTCAACGACTGCATTTTCATGTGGGACACCTGCTTCATACTGATGTTCGGGCGCTACGGCAGCCGTGCGTTCGATTTTATGGGGACGCTTGACAACTTTTACGCGAAGCAGCACCCGGACGGGTTCATCTGCCGGGAGATCGGCCAGCCGCTTGGCGATGACAGATTCCTCCGCTTCGACCCCACTTCCACTGGGCCACCTATCATGGCCTGGACCGAGTGGGAGCATTTTCTGAACTTTGGCGATGCAGGCAGACTCGCTAAGGTGTTTCCTGTGTTGATGGCATATCACAGGTGGATGCGCGACTATCGCACGTGGCCAGATGGCGGCTATTGGGCATCGGGTTGGGCGTGCGGAATGGATAACCAGCCACGCCTCGGCAGGGGCGTTCGGCACGACGTCGATCTCTTCTACCACGGCCACATGGTGTGGGCGGATACGTGCATGCAGCAGGCGTTTGTCGCGAAGCTGCTCGTCGAGATGGCGAAACGGACCGGCCGGCAGGAGTTCGTCGGCGAACTGGAGGCGGAGATCGAGTTGTTGTCGAGGTTAGTCAATGAGAAGCTTTGGGACGAGTCTACCGCGTTCTACTACGATCTTCGGAGCGACGGCGCGCTGAATGGGGTGAAGAGCATTGGAGCCTACTGGGCGCTTCTGGCGGGTGTCGTGGACGGCGACAAGCAGGATCGGCTCGTCGCGCATCTTGACGACGAGAAGCGGTTCAAGCGTCCTCACAGAGTGCCGACGCTGTCGGCCGACGACCAGAGCTACTGCGTCGACGGGGGCTACTGGCGGGGCAGCGTGTGGCCGCCGACGAACTACATGCTTCTGCGGGGCCTCACCGAGATCGGCCGAGACTCAATGGCCTATGAGATCGGCCGCAACCATCTGGATATGGTGGTGAAGGTGTTCGAGGAGACAGGGTCGGTATTCGAGAACTATGCGCCGGAAACCGCCGCGCCGGGCAGTCCGTCGCGCGGGGATTTCGTCGGATGGGGTGGGGTGCCGCCGATCTGCGTGCTGCTGGAGTATGTGTTCGGGATCCGCGCCGACGTGCCCCACGGCAAGTTGGTGTGGGATGTGAGGCTGACCGAGGCGCACGGGGTCAAGCGGTACCCGTTCGGGCTGGATGGCACGGTCGAGCTGGCGTGCGAGGCAAGAGAGCGCGCCGATGAGAAGCCAAGGATTGCGGCTTCGGCGAACGTGCCCGTGAAGATCCAAGTTCGCTGGGATGGCGGGGTTGAGGAGATCGATGCCGGTCCGGGACGTAATTGATGGGCTTGCAGAGTTGGTTGGAAGGCATGTCGAAGTCGGGCCGGGCGCGCTGACATTCGAGCGCGTGTCCACGGGCCATTTCAACACGACATACTTCTTTGAAGGCGCGGATAGGCCGCTCGTTCTCAGGATAGCGCCGCCTGACGATGCCGGATTTGTGTTCTATGAGCGCGGGATGATGGCGCAGGAGCCGACGATTCACGCGCTGGTCCGCGAGCGGACAGATGTGCCCGTGCCCGAGATCATAGCGTATGACAGGTCGCGGCAGGTCATAGATCGGGATTATCTGTTGATGGAGCGTTTGCGCGGTGTGCCATTGGCGCAGTTCGCGTGTACGCAGGCGCAGATGGACAGCGTGCTCGAGCAGGTCGGCAGGTACTTGCGGCAGATACATGAGATCACGGCTGAGCAGTACGGCTATCTTGGTGAGCACCACTGCATGGAGGCCCAGCGCGACTGGGAGAGCGCGTTTCGGGTGATGTGGGGCAAACTGATCGATGACGTCGCCGCGGCCGGCTACTATGACGACGATCAGGTGACTTGGGCCAAGGGGCTGCTGGAGAAGCACATCTCGCATTTCCGGCGCCACGTGACCTCGCGGCTGCTGCACATGGACATCTGGAGTCAGAATATCCTGGTCGATGAAGACGCCCATGTGACCGGCCTCGTGGACTTCGATCGTGCGCTGTGGGGCGACAAGGAGATCGAGTTTGCGGTGCTGGACTACTGCGGCGTCTCCGAGCCGGCGTTCTGGCGTGGCTACGGACTCGAGAGAGACACATCGCTTTCCGCGGAGATACGCCGCACGTTCTACCTGCTATACGAGGTGCAGAAGTACATCGTTATCTACCACCACCGCAATCGCGAGTTCGCCCGCGCGGAACGCTACAAGGAGCAGTCGCTAGCTATGCTCAGAGAGTTGGCGTAGACGCGTCCGTCGCCCGTTTGACCCCCCGCACCTCCTGTGTTACCATTTGACCTTGGAAAAGAGGGTCAGATGGACAAACCTTTGGTCGCCATTGTGGGCCGCCCGAACGTGGGGAAATCCACGCTGTTCAATCGGGTGGTCGGGCGAAGGATAGCTATTGTTGAGGACACTCCCGGCATCACGCGGGATCGCATCTACGCGGAGGCTGATTGGAACGGCCGCGAGTTCGTTGTGATCGATACAGGCGGAATCCTGCTCAACGAACTCGATCCGCTCAAGGCCGAGGTCACTCTTCAGGCGCAGGCTGCGCTCGAGGAGGCGGATGTAGTGCTGTTCATGGTCGACGCCGAGACGGGGATCGTTCCCGCTGACGAAGAGATTGCAGACAAGCTTCGTGGCGCGAGGAAGCCGGTGCTCGTCGTCGCGAACAAGGCTGATAACGAGCGGCGCGACCAGGAATCGATGGAGTTCCACGCGCTCGGGCTGGGCGAGATATACCCGCTGTCGGCGCTGAATGGCCGGAGCGTGGCCGATGTTCTCGACGAAGTCGTCAAGTCGTTTCCGGAAGAGGAGCGCGAGCCTCGATATCCCGAGGATGCCGTCAAGCTCGCGATAATCGGTAGGCCCAACGTTGGCAAGTCATCGCTGCTCAACGCGATACTGGGCGAGAAGCGCGCGATTGTCTCGGAGATTCCCGGCACCACGCGGGACGCGGTCGATACGGTGCTCAAGCGCGGCGATGATACGCTCGTGCTGATCGATACGGCAGGAATCAGGCGCGCGGGTAAGGTGCAGGGGTCGGTTGAGTATTACACGGTGCTGCGGGCGGTAAGGGCGATGGAACGCGCCGACGTGGCGCTTATCGTCATCGACGCCTACGACGGCCTCCGCGATGGCGATAAGCGCGTCGCGGGATTCGCTCACGAGGCGGGCCGCGCGTGTGTGATCGTGGTGAATAAGTGGGACCTGTGCGGAGAAGAGAACATGAAGCAGTTCTCCGAAAACATCCGCAGGCAGATTCCGTTTCTCGACTACGCGCCGATCGTGTTCACCTCCGCGCTGGAGGGGATGGGGGTCGCGGCGGTGATCGATACTGCGTTGGACGCCGCGTCCAACCACGCGATGAGGATTCAGACCGGCGAGCTCAATCGCATTTTGCAGGAGGCCTGCGACGATCACCCGTACTCGCGCAAGGGACGTGATCTTAAGATTCGGTACGCCACGATGGGCGAGGTGAAACCGCCGACAATCGTCGTGTTCGTTAATGACACCCGGCTTGCGCACTTCTCATACGCGCGGTATCTTGAAAACCGGATCAGGAAGGAGTACTCCTACGAGGGCACTCCACTGCGGCTGATATTCCGGCCGGCGAGAAAGGAACGAAAGTAGAGTTGGACTACCTGGCACTGCTTGGATGCTATCTGCTGGGCGCGATCCCGTTCGGTCTGATCATTGGAAAGGTCACTCGCGGGATCGACATTCGCGACTTCGGAAGCGGCAACATCGGGTTCACGAATGTGCTGCGAACACTGGGCTTTGGACCCGCGCTGGCAGTGTTCTTCTGCGACACCGGCAAGGGCTGGGCGGCGGTCTTTCTCTGTCAGCAGCTCAAGATGAACCCGTGGCTGATCGTTGCCGGTGGAATGCTGAGCGTAATCGGGCACAGCTTCTCATTGTTCCTGAGATTCAAGGGAGGCAAGGGTGTCGCGACAAGCCTTGGGATGATTGTCGGGCTGAATCCGATCATCGCCGCGATCGCGTTCGGGATATGGCTGGCGCTCGTGGGCATTACGCGGATCATATCCATCGCGTCGGTAACCGCGGCGTTCTCCGTGCCGATAATGATGCTGGCGTGGAAGGCGCAGCATGTGCCGCTGGCGTATCGCGTGGTGGCGCTGGTTGCGGCGCACCTGATAATGATCAAGCACATACCAAATATGAAGCGATTGGTCGCAGGCACGGAAGCGAGGGTGGGGCAGAAGGTAAGGGTTGACATCGAGGGAGACAAACTCAGTGGCAAGTGAACCGAGCCCGCACGTCAGATTGGCCAGGGCAGCGTTGGAAGAATACGTAAGGAATCGGCGCGTGATCGACGTGCCGGATGACACCCCGGACGAGATCAAGAATGCGTGCGCAGGGGCGTTTGTGTGTCTGAAGATACACGGTGGCCTGCGGGGGTGTATTGGGACTATCGAGCCTACCTGCAAGAGCCTGGCGGAGGAGATCATACAAAACACGATCAGCGCGGCGGCCAACGATCCCAGGTTTCTGCCCGTCGAGCCCGAGGAACTCAAGGATATCGACGTGTCCGTGGATGTGCTGTTTCCACCTGAGCCCGTCGAGTCACGCGAGTGCCTGGACCCGAAGCGGTATGGAGTGATCGTGGAGAACGGTTCGCGGCGTGGCCTGTTGTTGCCCGATTTGGACGGCGTGGACACAGTAGAACAACAGATTGACATAGCGCGGCAGAAAGCATTCATATCGCGGTCTGAGCCGATCAAGCTCTACCGTTTTGAAGTCAAGCGGCACGATTAAGCTCAGCCATATAATCACACGCTGTTAATATAGTTATGCCGCAACTCTGCAATTGGCACGGTTTTTGCACATGAGGTATACCGGCTTGGGCGCAGCAATCCGTAGGAGGCCGGTATATGAAGGCAAAGATACTCGCTGCGCTTTTTGTGTTCGTCATAGTTGCATCCCCCGCATTCGCGACAGACGTCGTGGGCACACACTGGACCGACGGCAACCTGACCACTTACAGATACGTCCTGACAAGCACCGAGTTCGGAGATTCCGTTACGTCGCTGCATGTCTATGCACCTCTCGCTGTCGGCCTGATCGCTGGCCACACGGCGCCTGCGAACTGGTCGTTTGATGCCGTAATGGACCCGGATCCCGAGGTAGGTGCGGATATCTACTGGTATGCCGACAACTATGACACGGGTGGCATCGCGAATGGTCACCAGGCAATCTTCACGTTCCAGGTGCCTTCGTGGACGACGTGCGTGAGCAACTACGTCATTCCCGGCTGCTTCGGCAATTGGGGATTCGAGGTGGCGAGTTGGCCGGACTCGGTGATGGTTTGGTACACATCGACGCCCGTTCCGTGCGGCCAAATGTCCGCGGCTCCGGAGCCTGGCACGCTGGCAAGCATCGCTGCGGGTTGCCTTGCACTGGTTGGCCTGCGCCGCCGGCGGTAGTTCGTGACATATCGCGTGCAGGGCTGGTATACTTGAACCGGCTTATCGCCACGTATGGGCGTGAAATGCTTCGCATTTCTCGGCGGAGGATGACAGCTGGAAGAGGTATACTTGCCCCCTGGCAGGAGCGAGCGGGGATGTCGATATTGGTGGTTTGATGGGTGGGATTGGCTTGTCAATCGGGCGCTATCTGTCGCCGGGAGTCCGAGGATTGTCACGGAGCCGGGAGAGGTAGCGCTCGATCCTCATGTACACAGCCTTTTCTCCCACTGCAGCATATCGCAGCCTGAGAGGCTGATCCGTCAGGCCGCCAGACTGGGGCTCGGAGCCATCGCGGTGATGGATCACAACGATATCCGCGGCGCTCTGGATGCTATGCGCTGCGCGGACTGGCTGAAAGCGAAGGGCAGCATTTCCGAGGATTTCATCGTTATTCCCGGCGTCGAGGTCAACAGCACCGTGGGGCATGTGGGCGCGCTCTTCGTGAAGCAGGACCTGCCGATCGCATTAGAGCCGGCCGATCTGGTGAAGGCGATCCACGGCGCCGGTGGACTGGCGGTTGCGGTTCACCCCTATCACTCGACCGGGATCCGCGATGCGGTCTTCGATGCTCCCTTTGACGCAGTGGAGATCGAGTGCGGGTCGGTATTTGGGCGGCGCCTGATCGAACTTAACAGGGCTCTGGTTGCCGATGAGCGAGTGTCGGAGATGGCCAAGCTCGGCAGCAGCGATGCTCACTACATTCGCGCGATGGGGAGCTGCTACACGGTCATTGCCGTTGATGGGCGGCCGACATTGGACAAGCTCAGAGAAGCCCTTGTCGCACGCCGATGCAAGCCGATGACTTCGAAACCCTACGAGCGTCTCTCGGCCACTCTGGGGTCAATACGCAAATTGGGCTAGAATGGCGCAAATATCGTGTTCTGATGTGTATCGCGCCGTGGCAAAAGGCAATTGGACAAGTCAATGAGGAGATCGATAACGGCAAACTCGTGCGAAAGCCGGGGACGCAAAGCCAAGAGCCTAAAGCAGTCAGTTCGCTATGGCAGTCTGGCCGCCGAATCTCGATGGGCCGGAGATATGGCTCGGTGACATCGTTGGCGTGTCGAAAGGCATAAGCGAACTCCTCCAAGTCCGCGGCGCCGGGGTAGGCTGACTCCGGCGCCTTAACTATGTACCGGCCGGGAGGCGCGATGGAGTGGCGCTTTACATCGCCTTCTGCCGGGTTTATAATAGGGCTTGGGAGGGCGCGCATGAGCGAGAGAGACACTGCAGGGAAGCTGAGATTGGCCATAGGCTCCGATCACGCGGGCTATCCGTTGAAAGAGGAGTTGGCCAATACACTTCGCGAAGACGGCTACGATGTGGAAGACCTGGGCACCTACTCCCTCGAATCGTGTGACTACCCCGACATCGCACAGGCCGTGGCTGTTGAGGTCGCAGCGGGACGCTTCGATCGTGGCATCCTGATATGCGGAACCGGGATAGGGGTGACCATCACAGCCAACAAGGTTAAGGGCATTCGTGCCGCTGCCGTTTCGGATACATATTCGGCTCGCATGGCCCGCGCTCACAACAATGCAAACGTGCTTGGCATGGGAGCACGGGTCGTGGGACCAGGGCTGGCGCACGAGATCGCGACAGCTTTTCTTGGGACTGAGTTCGAGGGCGGACGCCACGAGCGCCGCGTGAATAAGATCAACGCACTGGATGAGTGCAGGTAGAGCGACGCACTCCACAAAGGCAAGGGAGGATTCTGTTGGGAATTAGCGAGAGCGCACTTGCGAGCCGGATGAATCTGCCACTATCGGAGGTCGACCCGGAGATAGCGGAAGCTATCGACGCCGAGACCAGACGGCAGAACCGCAAGATTCTGATGATCGCGTCTGAGAATTATGTCAGCCGCGCGGTTATGGAAGCAACCGGCTCGGTGCTCACCAATAAGTACGCCGAAGGCTATCCCAGCAAACGTTACTACGGCGGATGCGAGAACGTCGATTTCGTGGAGTCCCTAGCGATCGAGCGCGCCAAGGAGCTGTTCGGGGCGGACCACGCAAATGTGCAGCCTCACGCGGGTTCGCAGGCCAACATGGCCGCGTATTTCGCGTTCATGAAGCCGGGGGATACGTTCCTGGCCATGGAGTTGGCCCACGGTGGGCACCTCACGCACGGCAGCGGCGTGAACTTCTCGGGGACGCTGTATAATCCATGCTACTACGGCGTGAGCGCCGAGACGGAGATGCTGGATTACGACCACATCGAGCGGCTGGCCAATGAGTGCCGTCCGCGTGTGATCATGACGGGGGCTACAGTGTATCCCCGCATCATCGATTTCGAGCGATTTCGGAAGATTGCGGATTCGGTCGGGGCGATCCTAATCGCCGATATCGCGCACATAGCGGGACTGGTTGCCGGGGGCGAGCACCCGTCGCCTGTGCCGCATTGCGACGTTGTTACGTTCACCACCCACAAGACCCTGCGAGGGCCGCGGTCGGGCATGATCCTGTGCAAGGCCGAGCACGCGAAGGCGATTGACAAGGCCGTCTTCCCGGGGCTGCAGGGAGGGCCGTTAATGCACGTGGTTGCAGCGAAGGCGGTGTCGCTCAAGGAAGCGATGGAGCCTTCGTTTGCCGACTACCAGCGCAGTATCCGCAGGAACGCGGCGGCCCTAGCCGATGCGCTCGGAAAGCGCGGGCTGAGGCTGGTTAGCGGCGGCACCGACAACCACCTTATGCTGGCCGATTTGACGCCCATGGGCATCACTGGAAAGGCCGCTCAGGAAGCATTGGACGAAGTCGGGATCGTCGTCAACAAGAATATGATCCCATTCGACAAAGAGAAGCCGACGGTCACCAGTGGCATACGGATTGGGACCCCATGCGTTACCACGCGCGGGATGACCGAGGTCGAGATGCAGATCATCGCGGATCTTATCGTGCGCTGTCTGAGGAATCTTGGCGACTCGTCTGAGGCGGTCGCTGCGCGACAGGAGGTCGCGCAGGAAATCCGGGCGCTGGCTGACGCGTTCCCGGTCTATTAAGGACAATATGACCCTCAACCTCATTGCCGTACTTACAGCGGCGGTTGTTGCCCTCATACTGACCCCGGTCGTTCGGCGCTACGCGGAGAGCCGGGGCATCGTCGCACACCCTGGCGGCAGGCGCGTTCATGCTCGTCCGACCCCTCTGATGGGCGGACTGGCCATGTACGCGGCTTTCGCCGCGGCGGTGGCGATTGTTCTGATTCTCAGCGACAAAGTGAACCTGAGCAGACAGGCGATAGGCGTGCTGGTCGGTGGAACGCTTGTCGCAGTTGTCGGCATCCTTGACGACCGTTACGAACTCCCCGGCTGGGCGCAGGCAGGGACGATTCTCGCGGCGGGCTGCGTGTTGTGCCTGTTCGGTGTGCGCATATATGCCATCACCAGTCCCATCACCGTGGAGTTTGGTCTGTGGAGCATCCCCGTCACAATGATCTGGGTGCTGATGGTGACGAAGGCTGTCGATTGCATGGATGGCTTGGACGGCCTGGCGGCGGGCATATCAGCGATCGCCGCTGCTGCTCTGATGATAATGGCAGCGCATTTCGCGACCAGGCAGATGTCGGCGGTGATGGCGGCGGCGCTGTTCGGAGCGGCTCTGGGGTTCCTGAGATACAATTATCCGCCGGCCAAAGTCTTCATGGGGACCGTGGGCGCGCAGTTTCTTGGATTCACGCTGGCGAGCATATCGATCCTGGGCACTATGAAGATAACAGCGATGCTCGCCGTGGCGGTTCCAGTGCTGGTTCTGGCTGTGCCGCTGTTTGACACCACTTTCGTTGTGCTTCGCCGTGCGGCGTCCGGCAAGAGGATCGGTGAGGCCGATACCACGCATTTGCACCATAGACTCGTAAAGAAGGGGCTCTCGCATCGGCAGGTGATATGGTGTATCTACGGGCTGGCGCTGGTATCTTGCGCGATCGCGTATCTGATATTCCTGCATTTGAGCCGGGGAGGGAACTAGGTCCATGGCGTTGTTCAGGGTTCTCGCGGTCTGTGGCACCAGGCCGGATACGGTCAAAATGGCGCCGGTCGTCAACGAGCTCAGGCAGCACTCCGACCAAGTGGAGCTGACCCTGGCGGTCACGGGTCAGCACCGCGAAATGCTAGTTCAGGTCCTCGAGGCCTTCGATCTTCACCCCGACTATGACCTCAACATCATGTCAGCCCGCCAGACTCTCGCGCAGATCACGACGCGCGCGTTGGAGGGGCTGGACAACGTCATCACGGAAGTGCAGCCCGGTCTGATCCTTGCGCAGGGCGACACGACTACAACGTTCGTCGCCAGCCTCGCAGCATTCTACCACAAGACTCCGTTTGGGCATGTTGAGGCGGGGCTGCGGACCGATAACAAGTATGATCCGTTCCCGGAAGAGATGAATCGGCGGATGACTGGCGTGATAGCGGACCTGCATTTCGCGCCGACCGAGCTTTCGAAGCAGAATCTGCTCCGGGAGGGCGTCGATGCGGATAAGGTGTTCGTGACTGGCAACACGGTCATCGATGCGCTTCTTAGCACCGCCGCGCGCGAGCATACGTTTGTGGACAAGCGTATCGAGGCGGCGGCAGAATCAGGTCGGATGGTCCTGATTACCGCGCACAGGCGCGAGAACTGGGGCGAACCGATGCGGGATATATGCCGCGCGGTCAAGGAGATCGTGAAGCGCAACGCGGACGTGTCTGTCGTTTTCCCGGTGCACAAGAACCCGATCGTGCGCGAAACCGTCTTTCCGGAGCTTGAGAATGTGGAACGAGTAATCCTGACAGAGCCGCCTGACTACGTGCCGTTCGTGCACTTGATGAAGGAATCCTATCTGATCCTGACGGATTCGGGCGGCGTGCAGGAAGAAGCGCCGTCGCTGGGGAAGCCTGTGCTTGTGCTGCGCAAGACAACCGAGCGGCCGGAAGGTGTAGCTGCGGGGAACGCGAAGCTTGTGGGGACTGACATCGGGGTCATCACAAGCGAGGCGCAGAAACTGCTGAGTAATGAATCCGCGTATGATGCAATGGCGAGGGTCGAGAATCCCTATGGCAGCGGACGCGCCGCGGAAAGGATCTGGGAGATAATCCGATCCCGATTCATCAGAGATGGACAGTAGCGCGCTCAGTCGAGTCGAATCAAGTTGGGAGATCATTAGGCGGCTTGCCAGATGGACGCTGTTCATCGGCCTGCTGATTCTGTTGGGGTATATCCTCTATCGCATCAGGTCGATTGTCGTATCCGTATTCCTGTCGGTTATCCTTACCTACATACTCCTCCCCGGTGTTGAGTGGCTGTGCAGAAGACGCCGCGGCCGGCTTCGGCCTAAGGCCCGTCGGCTGGTTGCCACGATCATGGTGTTCTGCGTTTTTCTGGCTCTGCTGGCGGCTATGATAAGCCTGTTTGTCGTGCCGTTCGCGGCGGAACTCGGTGATTTCTCCACCTTGGTGAGCCGGTACATGGGTAAGTTCGCGGGACCCTGGAATCGCATAGTGACGGAGTTGCAAAAGGGCCTCGATATCAAGGATCTGATCAACAGGCCTGACTTGTCGAAGTACGGCGATCTGGCGAACAGGTTGGGGGGCTGGGTCGTCCGGTTTGCGGGATCGTCGGTAAGGCTGGTTCTCGAACTGGTGCTGATTCCTGTGCTGGCGTTCTATTTCACTTTCGACTACCGCTCCATCACCTGCGAGATGTATGGGCTCATTCCGCGGGCAAAGCGTCGAGAAGCAATGCGGATCGGGCGGATGGCCGGCGGAATGATGCAGAGCTACATATTTGGCCAGCTGATTCTGTGTGTGATCGCGGGCGTGCTCACGGGGGCGTTCTTGTCGCTGCTCAGCATAAAATACGTGGTGGTGCTGGCGTTGTTTGCCGGGATCACGCGCGCGATCCCTATTATCGGCCCGATAGTCAGCGGCATACCGATTGTGCTCGTAGGCGCGCTCACGAATCCGACCAACGTGGCGATACCCGTGGCACTGCTGATCTTTGTCGTAGTCATGCACTTCGCCGAAAGCAAGTTCATCATGCCGCAGTTGATCGGTCACAGGCTGCAAATCCACGCAGCTGTGGTCATAATAGTGCTGCTCATAGGAGCGGAGTTCTTCGGGATTGCGGGCATGTTCCTCGCCGCGCCTGTAGCGGCGATATGCCGTGAGTTGGTGCGTAGGTACTATGTGAAGCCGCGGGAGCGCCGGGCCGCCGCTGTCCATGCCGTAAGTTGAGGTTATTGGATTGTTCTTAGCCGCCATTGTTCTCGGCCTTATCCAGGGCCTTACGGAGTTCATTCCTGTCAGCAGTTCGGGGCATTTGCTGCTCGTAGAGAGGCTGCTGGGCTGGGATACCAGCAAGCTGGTCTTCGACGTCGCGCTGCACTGGGGCACGCTGGTCGCGCTGATCGCGTTCTTCTGGCGCGATTGGGTGTCGATACTGAGGTCGTTTGCCGGGCACGTGTTCTGCCGGCAGCCCTATGGCAAACCCGACGATGTGAAGGGCTACGGACGGCTGCTGGTTCCGATCGTCGTGGCGTCGATTCCGGCTGCCGTGGCCGGGATCGGTTTCGAGCACAAGATCGAGGCGTGGCGTGGCTCGGCGTGGATCGTCGCGGCCATTGCATCCGCGCTGATCGGAGTCGGCCTACTTATGCTGCTGGCTGAGAGAGTTGGGCGAAAACAGCGCGAGACAGGCTCGATGAACTATGCCGACTACATTGTGATCGGGGCCGCTCAGGCCCTGGCGCTGTTCCCGGGCGTATCGCGATCCGGCATCACGATATCTGCCGGGCTCTTTCGCAACCTGGATAGGACAGCCGCAGCGAGGTTCAGCTTCCTGCTCTCGACTCCGGCCGTGTTCGGCGCGGGCCTGCTCGCGTTGAAGGATATCGTGAAACAGCCTATGCCGTCGGACCAGTGGGCCGTGCTGGGGGTGGGGTTCGCCACCGCTGCCGTATCAGGGTTCATTGCGATCGGGTTCCTGATGAAGTACCTGCAGCGCGGCAGCGTTGCCGTGTTCGCGGTCTACCGCATTGCTCTGGCGCTGGCGGTTCTCGGCACGCTCTGGCACGTGGCCCGGTAGCACGCAGGACTCGGAGGCAGGAACGCCCACGAGCAAGGAGATCCGAGCGCTAGCCCGGATTCTTCGTGTTCAGCATAATCCGAGGTTCAACGAGCCTTATTCACGGTCCTCGTGATTAATGCGGGCTAGCAGCCTGCGGATAAAAGCGCATTCTGTTGTAGGAGCCGTCTCCAGACGGCGATCTGCGAGCGTCACGCCAGTGGATTCGGGGTCTGGCTCTCGCGATCGCTTCGCGACGCTGTCGCCCGAGGGGAGACCCCTCCTACACCACTTTGTCCGGCGGCTGCTAGATGAAGATCTTGTAGCACTGGGTGTGGATGATGGGGCCGACGATCGCCCAGATCGAGCCGATGGTGAAATCCCCCAACACAAGCCCCAGAAAGAACGGCACGAATGTGTTGTGCAGCTTCATTCCACCATAGCGGATGATGATCAGCTTAACGAGCCAGCCCACGAAGAATGCGAACCAGAAGTAGTCCATCGCGTAGCTGATAGCAAGTGCGTAGCCCGCGGGATGGAACGGCCAGGCGACGAACGCCCCGCGCATGGTCTTGAGGCCCACAACAATCGCGGCTCCCGCGATCATGTGCAGCAGCCACGGCAAGTCGGTGGTCGGCTTGTTCTTGATCCAGTTCGAGAGGCGGTCGAAAGACTCAGCCCCGACCCACCACTTGTACCCCAGGCACTTCGCGGAGGCGCCGGCGTCGTATGTTACGTGCAGGTTCGCCCAGTAGCTGGCCAGCAGCCCCACGACCGCGGAGAGCATCAGAATGAAGACCAGGGGCCTGATCTTGATCTTGGTCCCCTCGGCCATCTTCATAGCTTCGAGCTGGTTGGGCATGGGGTGGCTGCGGTAACAGCGGTTGAACCAGTACATGCTCTGCAAGACGGTCATGTGCTGCACGCCGATGAAGTTAAATCCGAGCAGGCTGAGCATGATCTGTTGAGGATTGACGAAGACGATCTCGTGCGGGGTTCCGAGTTCCGCGCGAACGCGGGTCATCGCGATCGACAGCAGGAAATACAGCGCGAAGAAGACAATCGCCAGGTAGAACGGCAAGTGCATCCAAACACTCAACGCCACAAGGAGGAGGCTGCCCACGCCGAGCGTGTAGAAGGCCTTGCGGTAGAGGCTGGATTCAGATGCATCCTCTTGGTCGCCTCCAACGGCGAAGGCTTGCCGCCACACGGTCTTCAGATGCGGAAGCGTGCCCATGACTATGATGATACTCAGGGCGAGCCACGCACCCGACGATTGTGCATCCCAGTAGGGGAAGCCTGTGTTGCCGGCCGTATCCCATCCCATTGTGGCACCGAAGACCTGCCAGAGCTTGCGCGCGACATAGAAGAACCAGCAGGAGAAGCTCAGATCCAGTGGGATGAAGTAGACGAGCCCGATGGTGAACGGGTAGGCGGCTGCCTTGAGGCCGTTGCCTCCGACGTTCATCGCATTCCAAGGCCGGTTGGCAAACGTGGGTGCGAGATCGTAAGCCTTGATCCCCTGAAGCACAGGCATCGACGGATAGAGCACGTGGAGGCCATTGATCAGCCCGATGAAGAATGCCACGCTGAATCCGATCCACATCAGCTTGTTTGCGTAGAACTTCGGGCCGGAGTCCTCGGCGGTCATCGCAATCGGGAGCTGCACCAGCGGGAACACCAGCTTCTCGTGTTCGGTCCACTGCTTGCGGATGAGCACGTTGATGGCGAGCATCATGGAGATCAGCACCATCACCAGCGCTCCCCAGATCGCGAGCGGCTTGACCCAGTACTGGAGTATCGACCGCACGAATGGGTCTACTCCGCCGCCGTAGAAGCCCTTGACCGCAACCTTGTCCCACACATACATGTCTTGCGGCAGGTACCGCGAGAAGAGCTTCTCGTACTGGTTGGTGTCGTTGGCGAAATGGGCGGGATGGGCGAGTGTGCCGAAGAGGTTCTGGATGAGGTCGTGGGAAGCCAGGCACGCGCCGGTGACGATCATTATGTAGATCGTGAGCAGTTCGCCCCTTCGTAACGCCAGGCGGGGCGCGACGCGCCTCGTGACGAGGTTAATAAGCGACAGGACGAACAGGATGAAGATCGGCGTGATGAACAACGGCAGGCAGGTGCCATCCAGCGCATACCAGCGCACTTCGATCACTGTGATCCAGAGGTTGTTAATGACTATAAGCGGCAGGGCAATTGCAACAGCGATCCATGTCACGCCGACGTCTTTAAGCTTGCCGATCGTCTTCACTCAGTGTGGACCTCCATAGGGGCAGATCAATTCTATCAAGATAACCTGAGCTATGCAAGTAAAGTATTGCAGCTTGGTTGCGTGACGGGTGCGCGGCGTGGTATAATCTTTGAGGTCGGCGGGGCGTGGCTCAGCTTGGTAGAGCGCTCGGTTCGGGACTGAGAGGTCGGAGGTTCAAATCCTCTCGCCCCGACCACTACAGACGACGATGCTTCGGTGCGAAAGTCGAGCACCGAAGCATTTTCTGTTTGTCCTGCCCATACTTCGGTACATCAAAATGCCCGGGCCTTAGCTCGGTCACGGATCGGGATTAGCCGACCGGTGTAGCTAGGATTTTCATCAGGCAAATGCGACAACCGGTCGCACCACCCAACTACTCGTCTTCCGCTAACCTCCTATACACTACCAACACTACGAATAATGCAGGCTACATATAGAAGGCTCGTGGATCAGCCCGGACAAAGGGAAACCAGCTATTAACTTGTCGCACTATCATGTACCCCCTGGAACGTACTCACAAACCCTTGCCGTGAGCCAGAATCGAAGGTAAAATCAACCAGCATCTAGATGTATGCACGCTTCGGTGCTGCCGAAGTGTGGCGTGTCAGGTGGAGGATTAGCGTGCCGGAACGGCGCATGGCTGTGGTGGCGGTCGCATTCGCGTCGGGGATACTGGCGGGTCATTACATGCCCTTGGTGGGATGCATGCTTGTCGCTGCATCGATTGTTGTTGTGGGGCTGCTCTTTGTCCCGGCCCGGCATCGGACGACATTTGTGGTTGTGGCGGCGGTGGCTGTGTGCGGTGCGATGCGGTATGCGGCGGATCGTGCGGTCGCTCCCGACGACATCTCGAATTACTGCCGGCGAGTGGCAGCGATGGAGGGGACAGTCGGGTCCGACGTGGGCGGTGCGGCTGATTCCAGGCGGGTGACCTTTCGCGTGAGCCGCGCGCGGTTCGGCAACGGGTGGCATAGTGCAGGCGGGTTCGTGATGGTAACTATGCGGCTGCCATCGGATCAGCAACTGCCACGCATGGAGTATGGCGACCGGCTACGGCTAAATGTTCGCCCCTACATTCCCTACGAGCCCACGAATCCAGGGCAGTTCTCTTGGAAGGACTACCTCGCTCGCGACGGGATATACTGCTGCGCGTCTGTGCGGGACCGCTCGGACGTCAAGGTGCTGAGCAGGGGCAACGCGTGCAATCCGCTACGCATGGCTTTCGCGACCAAGAGGCGGCTGGTTCAGTCGATCTACAGGATTCACTCGCGCGATGTTGCTTCCGTTATGTCGGGCGTGGTGTTGGGCACGTATGCCTATCTGGATGAGGACACTCTGGAGGATTTCACTCGGACCGGTACGATGCACGTTCTGGCGGCGTCGGGTTACAACTGCCTGGCGCTGGTCCTGATCGCCACGCCGCTGCTTAGGTTGTTGAGAGTGCTCCCCAGGCGCAGGGGCGCGGTGATCGTGGCGCTCACCGTGTTCTATCTGCTGATGGTGGGGCCGGTGCCGTCGATGCTGCGGGCAGCTGTGATGGCGGTCTTGGTGCTGCTGGCGGTTCCTCTGAAGCGCGTTCCCGACTACAGGAATCTGTTCTTCGTGGCGGGGTTCGTAGTGCTGATGCTGAGCCCGTCGGATCTGTTCGATATCGGCTTCCAACTGTCGTTTGTCGCGGTCTGGGGGCTCATCGCCGTATCCCCGGTTCTGGAGGCGCTGTTGGAGCGCAGTCCGCTGAGTGGTGTTGGGCGGCGACCTCGGTATTGTTCGGGAGATTCGGGGTTCGCGGGATGGTTCAGATGGAAAGCCAGGCAGGGATGGGCATGGTTCTGTCGAGAACTGGCATCGGTGTCGGTCGCGACCACAGCCGTGAGCCTCGCAACAGCCCCGATCGTCGCTTACTACTTCAACTACGTGTCATTGGTGTCGATGCCGGCGAACCTGGCTGTGGCGTTCGCCGTGCCGCCGGTCTTCTTCGATAGCTTGCTGTCGGCGATCACCTCGCACATTCCGTGGTGCAGACACTGGATCGGCGGGATCGGGACCGTCGGGACCCGCGCGATGCTCGGGGCGGTAGATTATCTCGGGTCGATGAGGTATAGCTCCCTGCCGGTCCAGTCGCCTGGAGTCGCAGCCATAGGCGGTTACTACATCATTGTCTATGCGATGTCTGAGTATGCGAGGTCGAAGTTTGCTGCGCGATAGCCGTGTGCGGGTCATAGGTTTCGTTGGGCTGGCGGCTTTGGTTCTGTGGACGAGCCTCTTCCTTACCCGCCCTCAGAACATGGAAGTCACGTTTCTTGATGTGGGGGACGGACTGTGCACGGTGGTTAGGACGCCAGCGGGGCGCACGCTGGTTATGGATTGCGGGACCTCGAGTTGGCGAGAGAACAGCCCTACGATTGGCTCGAAGCTGGTTGGGCCGTATCTGCGGCGGCTCGGCGTTGACTCGATAGACGTTGCAGTCCTGAGCCATCCGCATTCGGATCATGATTGCGGATTCCCGGGCTTGCTGAAGATCGCGCCGGCTGGGCTGGTCATTGACTGCGGAGTGAGAAGCAAGAGCCCGGAATACGTGGCGTTTCTCAAGGCGGTGAAGGCGTGCCACGCAAGGTATCGGACTGCGCGGCGCGGGCAGGTGATCGATATGGGCGACGGTGTCCAGGCGACGATCGTGGATCCCCCGCCGGGCGTGTGTTATGCGGACTTGAATGACCGTTCCATGGTGCTGAGACTGACGTATAAGGGCGTGGCGGTTCTGCTCACAGGCGATGCCAGCGAACCGGCGGAGCAGGAGATGGTAAAGTCCGGCATGAACGTACACGCCCAGGTGCTGCAGGTGGGGCACCATGGGTCACGGCAGGCCACTAGCGCGGTGTGGCTGGCGGCCGTTCGGCCCAGTGTAGCCGTGATCTCGTGCGCACGAAGAAGTCGGTATCATTTCCCATCGCGTGTGGTTCTGGGACGGCTGAGAAGCTGCGGCGCCAGGACGTACGTCACCGGCCAGTGCGGAGCCGTTACAGTGACGACCGACGGCCGCACGCTGCGGGTGGACACGGTGCGCGATCTCCAGTAATTGTGCGGGATTCTGCATCGCGTATCTCCTCTTGCACGGCTCTGCTGCCCATAATACTCATGTAACGCCGTGCAAGGAGTCTGCTCTCAATGGAATTCATCGAAATCAGCAAGATAGGGCCTGCCGCCGATCAGCCAAGGAAGACATTCGACCAGGGTACGCTTCTGGAACTTGCGATGTCTATCCGCGAGCGCGGCGTGCTGGAACCGATTGTTGTGCGGCCGATAGCCGATGGGAAGTACGAGATCGTTATGGGCGAGCGCCGGTGGCGCGCGTCGCAGTTGGCCGGACTGACGGAGATCCCGGCCGTCGTGCGCGAACTCAGCGATGAGGATGCCAGCGCCGATGCTCTCGTAGAGAACTTCCAGCGAGAAGACCTCAACCCCGTCGAACGTGCTCGGGCGATCAAGAAGCTGCTCGAGTTCATGAGCTGGGAGAAGTGCCTCAAGACCCTCGGGGTCGCCGACTCTACGATGCGCCGCTATCTCGATCTTCTCGACCTGCCTGAACAGATTCTGAACGAGCTGCTAGTCAAGCCCGGCGACAAGGAAGGCGAGTTCCTCGAGGGCCACGCCTACGCGCTGAGGCCGATCAATGACAACCTCAAGCTGCAGCTTCGATTGGTCAAGAAGGTCCGTGCGGAGAAGATGGGCGTAGATGACCTCAAGAAGGTGATGGCCGCGATTGCTGACGTGCCGTCCAAAACCGAGGCATTCCTGCGAGTTCCTTTGCACGTCACGGAGGAGATTCTACGCAGCATTGGCCGACAGACCCGCGCAAAGAAGCCGTATCAGCCGAAGACCGCCGAGCAGCACCTCAAGTCCATGCAGAAGGCCTGCACGTCCGTGCTGGACCTGCTCGACGAGCGAGTGGCGCAGTATCTGAGCACCGAGCAGATGAACCAGATGCTGAGCGCCACCGCCGACCTTGCAGAGCAGATCAACAACTTCAACAAGGCCATGCGCGATTCCCTGCAGAAGAACGATCGCGGGTTCAAGGAGATCTACATCCACTGCCCGCTGTGCGGTCGTATCGAACTCATCGGCAGCCTGCGATGCAGCGTATGCTGGAGCGTGCTGCGGCGGTGCCTTGACTGCGGGCATTACGATCAGTCCTACCAGAAGTGCACGAAGCTGGGCTACGCTGTCTTTATGTCCGACGCCGAAAGCCCCGATGATAACTCGAACTCCTACAAGTGCGAGAATTACACGCCTCGGTTCGACGTGCAGGCGGCGGCGTAGAGAACAGGGAATGGCTTATCGCCCGCGCCTCACAAGGCCCAAGCACGCGCCGAGGCCGCACAGCAACACTGCTAACGACGAAGGTTCCGGAACTGGTCGCCAAAGGACGGACAGTGAGCCTAGTCCCGATGTACTGAACAACCAGCCGACGGCCTGCCCGTTGTCGCTTATGTCGAGTTCCTCGTAGGGATAGTAGCCCGGCAGTGCGGGTAGCTGAGTGACCACCCCGTCTTGCCAGATGCCTCCTATGCAGTAGCCTACGACCTGACCGCTGCTGTTGATGGCCGCCGCGTGCCCGTACTTTCCCAGCTTGACGACTGTTCCGTTCTCCCAAAGGCAGGCGTCGTAGTCATAGGCATCACCGGCGGTTCCGACGACTTGCCCATTGTCGTTGATGTCCCTCGCATATCCCGGTCCCAGGACGGTGCTGGTTCCATTATCCCAGAGCATGGCGCGGCTGTTGCGATCCCAACCAACGACCTGTCCTCTGTTGTTGATGCCTGAGGCTTCCCCAGGCCCCAGATCCGTAAGTGTCCCTTGCTGCCAGAGGACCGCCCTCGTATAGTTGCTGCCCCGACCCACAATTTCGCCGGTGTCGTTAATGGCGCGAGCATCACCAAACCATCCCAGATCGACCGGCGTGCCGTTCTGCCACATGCAGGCCCTGCAGACGCTGGGCGAAGTCGAGGAATACCCCACAACCTGGCCGGAAGCATTGATGTCATACGCCCAACTGCGCGTGTAGCCCGGCAAAGGCGGCAGAGGCGTAACAGTTCCGTTCTGCCAGATCGCGGCTTCTTCCGTGGATGGCAGGTAGCTGTTGATCGCCACCTGGCCGCTCGAGTTGACGGCCACGGGCGTGGTGCCGGTCGCGCCCGGGAGACCGCTTAGCTGGATGATCTGATAGCTTGTAGCGACAACTGGCGAATGGAGGCTGACCGCAAGAAAGACGGTGCAGACAAGTGCAGGCAGACCTTTCATCTTCTCCCTCCGATGCCCCTCTATGGGGGCTTACCTGACTGGAGACAACAGGAGTATATCTACGTCTGGTTGCTTTGTCAAGATGCTTTACATCCCCCGAACCATTCGCTACAATAGACGGTAGTTGTTGAAAGGCGATTGCGGGGAGGAGTAGGCGGCGGGTGCCTCGAGAGAGGGGGCGGTTGGTGTGAGTCCCCAGGTGGCTGCCGCGCGAACGTCGCCCCGTATGCCGCGGGAAGAAAGGCGCTATCGTGTCATCCTGAACTCGATTCCCTGGGAACGTCAGTGGATTCGCGGAATCCGGGAGAGCTCAGGATCCGTCCGGAGTGGATGCTGAATCAAGTTCAGCATGACGAGGTTTGGCCGAGTAGAACCCGCCGGGTAAGCCCGTGATAGCAGTCTGAGCCTGGCGCTTGCGCGAGGGAATCAAGGTGGTACCACGTCGAGGGAATTGGCCCCCGTCGTCCTTGAGTTGGACGATGGGGGCTTTCGTTTGGCCCAATGATATGGAGATGAGACGATGAACGAGAAGATCGCTGAGCAGTTGCCGACCGTGTATGATCCCGCCCAGGTGGAGGGGAAGTGGTATAAACTGTGGCTGGAGAAGGGTTACTTCCACGCCGAGGTGAAGCCCGGCAAGCCGGAGTATTGCATCACCATCCCGCCGCCGAACGTGACCGGCTCGCTGCACATCGGCCACGCGCTGTGCTATACGATCCAGGACGTGCTTACGCGCTGGAAGCGCATGCAGGGCTTCGAGACCCTCTGCCTGCCAGGCACCGACCACGCCGGCATTGCCACCCAAAACAAGGTGGAGCAGCAGATAGCCGGCGAGGGCCTGACCCGCCACGATCTCGGCCGCGAGGAATTCCTCAAGCGCGTGTGGGCCTGGAAAGAAGAATACGGCGGGCAGATTCTGCATCAGTTCAAGACCATGGGCTTCTCGTTCGACTGGGAGCGCGAGCGGTTTACTATGGACGAGAAGTACGTGGACGCCGTGCTTGAGTCCTTCGTGCGGCTGTTCAACAAGGGCCTGATCTATCGCGGAGCGCGCGTGATCAATTGGTGCCCGCGCTGCCACACTGCCATTTCCGACATCGAGGTGGAGTACGTGGAGCAGCACAGTCACCTCTGGCATTTTCGCTATCCGCTCGAAGACGGTTCCGGCTATGTCGTGGTGGCTACGACGCGCCCCGAGACGATGCTCGGCGATACCGCGGTGGCAGTGAACCCGAATGACGAGCGATACGCCGGTATGATCGGCAAGAACGTGCGGCTGCCGCTCGTGGATCGAGTGATTCCCATCGTGGCGGACGAGTACGTGGACATGGAGTTCGGCACAGGCGCGGTGAAGGTGACTCCCGCCCACGACCCCAACGACTTCGAGATCGGGCTTCGTCACAACCTGCCTCAGGTGGTGGTGATCGGCCCGGACGGTTCGATGACCCAGGAAGCCGGCGTGCCATACGAGGGGCTGGATCGGTATGAGGCTCGCGAGAAGGTGCTTGCCGATCTGGAGGCTCAGGGCCTGATGGATAAGATAGATGACTACTCGCACTCGGTGGGGACATGCGAACGCTGTCACACCGTGATCGAGCCGCTGCTGAGCGAGCAGTGGTTCTGCAAGATGAAGGAACTCGCGAAGCCCGCAATCGACGTGGTGAAGCAGGGCAAGGTGAAGTTCTTCCCGGACCGATATGCCGCCATTTACATCGACTGGATGGAGAATGTGCGGGACTGGTGTATCTCTCGCCAGCTTTGGTGGGGGCATCGAATTCCGATCTGGAAGTGCGAGGATTGCGGGCAATACACAGCCGCGAGGACCGAACTGGAAGCGTGCTCCAAGTGCGGGAGCACTAACGTGACACAGGACCCGGACGTGCTGGATACGTGGTTCTCCTCGGCGCTGTGGCCGTTCGCGACGCTGGGCTGGCCCGAGAAGACACCCGAGATGGAGTACTTCTATCCCACCGACGTGCTGGTAACCGCACGGGAGATCATCTACCTGTGGGTGGCGCGCATGATATTCTCCAGCCTGGAGTATCTGGACGAGATTCCGTTCGGCGACGTGTATATCTACGCGACGGTCCTCAATGAAGAGGGCAAGCGTATGAGCAAATCGCTGGGGACGGGCGTCGATCCGCTTGGTCTCATAGACCAGTTCGGCGCGGATGCCCTTCGCTACGCTCTGATGCAGCAGGCCGGTAAGAACCAGGACATACGGTTCTCCGACAAGCGCGTGGAGAACGTACGCAACTTCGGCAACAAGATCTGGAACGCCTCACGGTTTGTTATCATGAACCTGGAGGGCTGGGGTGAGGGCACAACCTCTGCTCCCTCTCCTGGGAAAGATGGTTGGGGTGAGGGCGCAACCTTGGAAGACCGTTGGATCCTCTCACGCCTGAACCGGACTATCGATGTGGTGAACAGGAGCTTCACCACTTATGACATCGACGATGCGGCCAACACCCTCTACGAGTTCGTGTGGAGCGAGTTCTGCGATTGGTATATCGAACTTGCCAAGCCCAGACTGCGCGAGGGCGGCGAGGCGAAAGCCGCAGTGCAGGCGGTGCTCTGGCACGTGCTAGAGACGACGATGCGGCTCCTGCATCCCATCATGCCGTTCATCACCGAGGAGATATGGCAGGCGCTGCCCCACGATGGTGAGAGCATAATGACAGCGCAGTTCCCGGAGGCGGATGATGGGCTTATCGATGGCGAGGCTGAGTCGAGGATGGCCATGCTGATGGAGGGCGTGCGCGTAGAACGCGACCTGAAGACGTCGAATGGTATCCCATTGCGGCAGAAGACCACCGTGTTCTTCCAACCGCACGGGGGGCGGGCGCTTTCGGTCGAGGAGAAGGGGATACTGGAGAGTTCGGCTGGGACGAGCATCGAGTTCACAGAAACGCCACTTGACCTCAACACGCACGTCGCGGGCACGGTGCCGGAGTTCGGCACATTCTATCTGCCGGCGGCAACGCTGAGTGACGACGAGAAGGCAGTGGAGCTTGCCAAGATCGACGCAGAGCTCAAGTCCATAGCAAAGGAGCTGGGTGCACACGAGGCGAAGCTTGGCAATCAGCAGTTCATTTCTCGGGCGCCGGCCGAGATTGTCGAAAAAGAGCACAGAATAGTTGCCGAGCTTTCAGCGAAACAGGCGAAAATGATCGAACGGCGGCAGGCGCTTAGTGGCTAACGCGTGACTTGCAAGTGTAAAGAAGGATTTGGTATACTTGTGGTCGAGCGGTCATACGACGTGATCGTGGGGGCATGTTGAAACGCGCGGTAGTCTTATGCGGACTTCTTTGTTGTGCATTACTGGTTCGCTCTGGCGCGCACGGAGGCACGATGAGCGATGTTCCAGTAGTTGTGCCCACGTATGTGGGTTACGCGCCGCGCGTTGACGGCAAGATCAGCGACCAAATGTGGGCAAGCACGCCCGCTGTCGGCGATTTCAGGCTGGTTGGTTCGGGAGAACCGGCGACACAGCTTACGAAGGTCCGAGTCTGCTACGACCGAGCCAACCTCTACCTGTCGTTTGAGTGTTTTGAAGATCAGATGGACCGGGTTGTGGCCGAGTACGCCAACGACGGCGATCCGGTCTGGCAGGATGACTCAGTCGAGATCTGGGTGTCGCCGTACGCAGTCGCCGACGCCTCCAAAAGCCACCAGTTCGTGGTGAACGCCGCGGGGGCGAAGACCTACCTGAGGCCCGATTGGGTGAGAAGCGATGAGAAGTGGCGCGCCGCGGCGACACGCATGGCCGACAGGTGGGTCGCGGAGGTCGCGATCCCTTTCGAGACCCTTCGACCACTCGGCCGCAACGAAACGTGCTGGCGAGTCAACTTCTGTCGCAATGAGATTCCCCACGGCGAGACCAGCAGTTGGTCGCATGTGGAGCGCTGGTTCTCGACGTGTTCACGCTTCGGCAAGCTCGTTCCCCCTGAAGCGGCGTTCCGGTTCTGCACATTTCGTGGCGAACCCTCTGTGCTCAAAGCCGACCCATCCGCTCCGTCGGGGCTAGAAGCCATCTCCGAAGAGGCGGTTCCGGTGCGGTCCTCGGACTACATAATCCCCGAGCCACAGGAAGTCCACAGGCGATTCAGCAAGTCCAGCTTCGTCATTGAGCCGGAGACACGTATCGTGATCGACGCGGATGCCCGAGAAGAGGACCTGTGGACCGTAGATGAGATTAACGCCGCGCTGGTGAAGCTCGGAGGAAAGGCACTGGGTGTCGTGCATTCGTCCGCGTTTGGTGACGATCCGGAAAGCGCGCGCAATGTAATCATTATCGGCGAGAGTGCTCGGAACCGCTTGCTGCGCGCGGTGTGCGACAGGGACGCCGTTCGGATGCCGCGATCGCGTTACGGCACCGGCGCGTATGTGCTGGACGTGTTGCCCGAGCGGATAGTTGTGGCCGGCACCACGCCGGTTGATACGTATTACGGCATGCAGACCCTCAAGCAGTTGCTCAAGTGCGAGAACGGCGGCGCCATCACGGTGCCCGCGGTCAATGTTCGCGACTTCGCGCAGTTCGCGTTCCGTGGGGTTCATCTGCTTACCGCACGCGATTCGCTGAGCTATATAGGCAAGCTGATCGACGAGGTGCTGGCTCCCCTCAAGGTCAATCACATCGTGCTCCAGACCGACAAGATTGCGTGGGCCAGCCATCCTGAGGTCACGGACCAGGCAAATTTCATGCCACGCGAAGACGTGCCGAAGCTGTTGGAGGTGGCTCGGCGACACCACATTACGGTCACGCCATTGGTGCAATCGCCGGGGCATCTTGAGTGGGCGTTTCGGAACGGGAGCAACCTCGACATCGCCGAGGATCCGGAGAAGCCTTACTGCTACTGCATGTCCAACCCGAAGTCGTATGAGTTCATCTTCAGCGTCATGGACGAAGCGATAGATCTGTTCGGGCATCCCGAGTACCTTCACGCAGGCCGAGATGAGTTCGACATGCAGGGGAGGATGCCGTGTGATGAAAAGTGTAAGGCCATCGGCAAAGAAGATCTCTACATCCGAGACACGATCAGGATCTACGAGCACCTGAAGTCCAAGGGCTGCAAGATGATGATGTGGGGCGACGTCTTGACGAAGACGGGATATCGAAGTCGCGTCGGCAGCTTGCCCAAGGATATAGTTATCAACGACTGGCGGTATGCTCCGAGCACCGAGTATCCGACCGTGGACTTCTACCGATCGCAGGGCTTTCCTGTCGTGGGGTGCACCTGGTATGACCCCAGGAACATCTTCACATTCTCGAGCTATGCGGCTCGCTGCGGGATAGAAGGGATGATGCAGACGACGTGGACGGGCTGGAAGACGGAGTACGAGACGCTGCACGACCATCCCGATCAGGTCTACGCGTATGTTCTGTCGGCTGCCTGGGCGTGGAACCCGATCCGTCCGGCGCTCGACGCGCTATCCTATCGGCCGGACTGTGTTTTCGGCAAGCTATGGTATGGACGCGATTCGGCTCGCTGCCCGGACTTCTCGGCGGTGAGAGTAGACCGGTTCTGCAACATATCACGCGTTGACTCGGGCCGGGCCATCGGGTGGCTTGGTAGAGGTCGGGGCAATGACCTGCGCGAGATGCCGGACGGGCTGATCGAGCTAGAGGGTACGCCGTTCCGTATTCTGCCCGCGAGGCTGGATGCGCCTGCGGCGGTGATGCTGGGTGGAGGAGCGATGCCTGATACATTCGCCACAAGTGTTAAGGGCATCGGCGTGAGGGCGAAGGTGAGCGCCTTGAACTTCCTTCACGGGTGTGCTTTTGCCGCGGACAAGGGCGCAAAGGTCGGGCAGTATGTAGTGCATTACGAGGATGGCAAGACGCAGCCCATCGACCTGATCTACGCGCGCAACATACACGCGTGGGATGATCAGTCGGCGGCAATGTCTTACGGCTTTGCATGGCGTACGCGCGCACAGGATGGCAGGCTCGTCGGGGTAAGCGAGATGCGGTGGACCAATCCTCGCCCGGACGTCAGAGTGACGAGTATCGACTTCACCTCCACCGGGACCGAGGCGTCACCGTTCCTGGTCGCAATCACTGCCGAGAACTGAGTTTAGAGCCCTAGTCTGTCATACTGCTCTGGCGGACATCCATCCTCCTCGAGCTGGTCTTTGAGGCGCTTGCGAAGCCTTTCGGCTACAGCAGGCTGCTGGTCGATCACGTTCGTCTCTCGGAAGATCGGGTCGTCGCGCCTGTAGAGAATGGACGGGAAGTCGAAACTCGACGCACGCGGGATCCGCCAGACCGGACAGTCAACTCCCTTGACGTACTTGCCCGCGACCGCGTCGGACGAACCGCCCAGGGCACTGTACCAGTAGAGCGGAGCGTCGGTGTTCGCCCCCTGCGACAGACAGTGCTTTCCGTCGGTGCAGCATATGCCCTCGCCAAACGTGCCCCAGTAAGCGAAGTCCCTGCCCTGGCTCTCGCCAGCGAGAATCGGCAGTATGGAGCGACTGTGGACCGTGTCGGCTTTGGATCCCAGGGCGTCAAGCACGGTCGCGTACATATCGACAGTGCATGTGATCGCGTCGGTTCGCGCGCCTCCGTTCATCAGGTTGGGATGCCATACGAGAAGAGGGATGTTCGCGTGGCTCATATAGTGCGGGTGCTGCTTGCCGAAGGGAATCCGCAGAGTGGCGTCACGGCCGTCGGGCGTGATCTCGCTCATGTCGTTGATGGCTTCGGCCAGTTCGTGTCCGTGGTCGGTGGTGAGGATGACCATTGTGTTGTCCCACAGGCGGTGCCTGTCCATCACCGACCAGACTTGCCCCAGCGCCTTGTCGACCATCGTCAGCTTGCCCTGATACTGGGATCGAATGAACGCGAGCTCCTCGAGGCTCGTCTTTCGGAGGAAAGCCTTGCGCTGTTCGTCGTTCTGGTATGGGGGCCAGCAGGTATAGTCGGGGTTGAGGTCATCGGAATACATCGAACGATAGGGCTCGGGCACGTGGAACGGCTCGTGGACGTCGAAGCTCTCGATCTGGAGGAAGAACTTCTCCAGGGTGTGGTTAGCCTCAAGCCACTCGGCCGCGCCTCTGAAGACCTTCGGTGAGAAGAAGTCCCCTTCTTCCCTGAAATGAGCGACGTTGCGGTAGTATCTGCTTCCCCAGCCGGGCCTGTGCTTGTTGATCGCCTTGACCCATTCGGGCTCGGCCGGCTGTGGTTCGGTCCTCCAGTAGTCCATCTCGTGGCCGCGGATCATCTCACAGCCGTTGAAGTGCTCGATATAGCCGTGCGCGCCGTTCTCCCAGTAGTGGTAGTGGTCGGTGATCATCTGCGTCACGGCTCCCGCTCGAGCGCACTGACCGGCGACAGGCGAATCGAACGGCTCGATGTGCCCCCAGCCTCTGTAGAGCAGCTCGCGGCGGCCCGTCATCATCTCGCGTCTGGCAGGCATGCACGGCGCCGAGCCGATAACGTGGTTGGTGAACGTGACGCCTCTGTCGGCTAGTTCGGCGATGTTGGGGGTCGAGACGTTTGTGCACCCGTAGGGTGAGAGATAATGGCGGTTGCAGCTATCGATCAGTATCAGGATGACGTTCATGGGGTCCACCAGCGTGTCCGTGATAGGGCAAGTATACCACAGATGAGCGTTGCGGGGCATTCTCGTCCGCTGGTATAATACCGGTGCGGATATGTCACCCTGAACTTGATTCAGGGTCCAGGAGTAGATGCTGAATCAAGTTCAGCATGACGTGGAGTGGAAAGAGCGGATGCTGAATCGAGTTCAGCACGATGCCTAACAAGGAGATTTGAGCGTGAGCAGGGAAGTTGCGACTCTTGGCGTTGGGATGGTTGGTTATGGCTATATGGGCAAGATGCACTAGGATTCGTGCTCAAAGTGGCACAAATCACGCTCAAGACGTTGCCACGAAGACTGCCGGACTGCCGAAGAAACGGATAGCTATCCGTCAGGTCTGAAACTCGCCCAAAGCGGAATCAGCGCAGGGTAACGAGCAAGTACAGGAGAAGACCGAAGTGCCAGCACAAAAAGGAAGAGTGCCCTCTATCTACCAACTGAAGATCACGCTAAAGCATACCGAGCCACCGGTTTGGCGAAGAATCCAGGTGCCTGGGAATCTCGATCTCATTGACCTGCACGACATTACTCAAGTCTTCATGGGCTGGGATAACGACCATCTCTTCGAGTTCGTGATTGGCGATGTTCGTTACCAGGACGAGCATGAGGATGACAATCGTGGAATCAAGAACGCCTATAACACCCGCATATCCAGCGTCTTTGTTCGCAAAGGAAGTAAGGGCGCATATATCTACGACTTCGGCGACTATTGGGAACACGAAGTGCTTGTTGAGGCAATCAGCGATCCCGAACCAGGCGTCAAGTATCCTCTTTGTGTAGACGGCGAGAGAGCCTGTCCACCCGAGGACTGCGGCGGGGTCGGAGGATACTATCGGCTTCTCGAGATTCTTAAAGACCCCAATCATGAAGAGCACGACGACATGCTCGAATGGGTTGGGCACAACATTGACCCCAGTAAGTTTGATTGCGAGGAAGCAAACAAGCGTCTTCCGCACAGAAAGGTCTTAGTAAGAGCAGATGGCAAGCAAAGAGAACACGAGAATCCATCCCGAAACCGTCAGGATGGCTGAGTACATCCGGGCGATAACTGCCGCTGGTTCCGTCCATGCGGTCGGTATCGAGTTCATTTCGCCGATCCAATGCATGAAGAGGCACAATAGCCGCAGGTGCAAGGGGAAGATGAGGATCACCCCCAGGGCTGATGTGATCGAGTATTGCTGCACCGACTGCGAAACCTGCGGGATCATTGCCAACTGGCGGGGTAGCGAGTGGAACTTGAGTGAGTTTGCATCTGGCCTGACAGCGCCGGGTTTGCTGACGGTCAGCGTTTCAGAAGATGAGTACAAAGCTCTGCGGAAGGTGTTGCTGTTGTCTCCCAAGGAGGAGGCAATCATCGCTGGGGCTGTTTGGACTGACAGCCATGTGGTGATCACCGGGACTGAAGATGTCTTTGACGAGCTTGCCGGTAATGTGGCTTTCGAGGCGAACCACAGCCCAGGCACGAAGAAGCAAGCTGCGCTGGATAGTGTTTGCGAGAAGATTGAGAAAGTGCTTGAGACTTGACCACTGATCGGTGAGATCACGGCTTGCCTCAGCCTCTTTCTCCTGCCCTTGCCAGCGCTCAGCCGCAGCCTGTCTGTGGGTGAACAGCGCTCTGCTCACTTTTCGGGTCAGCGTCTGGAAGATGAACGTAGGTGCATGTCATATCCAGGGTTTGGTGGCCAAGATTACTGAACCCACTCAGCGCCTGCATGGTATCGGCCATATTCTGCTATAATCAAGCACGTGGATTGATGCAGCGACCGGTGCTAAGCATCTTACCTCGTTTTCCGAATCTACTATGCATCTGTTCGTTGGGTTGGCATACAAAAGATGCGTAGGTAGTTTCATTTTCAGAAATGAAGACGGCCATAGACAGGGAGTTTTGAGCGTGAATCAGGGCGAAACCACTCTCGGCGTTGGGATGGTTGGTTACGGCTATATGGGCAAGATGCACAGCTATGCGTATGCGTCGCTGCCGTTCATCTATCACCCACTGCCGTTTCGGATCAAGCTGGTTGGGGCGTGTGCCCCGAGTGAGGGCAGCCGCAACCTGGCGCTGGAGAGCGCGGGGTATGAGTTCGCGACGCCGGACTACGAAGAGCTGCTCGCGCGAGATGACGTATCCATCATCAACGTCTGCACCCCGAACTACCTGCACAAAGAGCAGGCGATCGCTGCGATACGGGCGGGCAAGCACGTCTATTGCGACAAGCCGCTCGCGTTGACCGGGGCGGATGCGCAGGAGATGGCCGACCTGGCGAGAGAATCGGGACTGACCTGCCAGGTGACGTTTCACAACCGGTTCTGCCCGGCGCTGTTGCGAGCGAGGCAGTTGGTAGAGGATGGCTTTCTCGGCGACGTGATCTCGTTCCGCGCGGTCTATCTGCACGCGGGTTACAACGATCCAAACCGGCCGATGAGTTGGAAGATGAGGCGCGAGACGAGTGGGGCGGGCTCCTTGCTCGACCTGGGGACGCACATCATCGACATAGTGCGCTGGCTGGCCGGCGATTTCGCGAAGGTGAACGCCAGGCTTCGAACGCTCGTCAAGGAACGTCCCACGCGCGCGGGGAGCTCAGAGCTGGAGCCTGTGACAGTGGACGACATCGCGACGATGATGGTTGAAATGCCCAACGGCGCCCTTGGCACCATTGAGGTGTCGCGGATGGCAATCGGCACAACGGACGATCTGCGTTTCGAGATTTACGGATCGAAGGGGTCGATATCGTTTGACTTGATGGACCCGAATTGGCTGTCGATCTATGACGAATCGAAGCCTGGCGGGACGTACGGCGGCCAGCGCGGCTGGCAGAAGATCGAGACGATCCAGGGGTACCCGAAGCCGGCTGTCCTGCCTGGGGCGAAGGCGCCTGTGGGTTGGATGCGGTTCCACATCGCAAGTCTGTACTCGTTCGTGACGAACGTGGTCGAAGGCCGCCCAGGCAGCCCTTCGTTCGAGGATGGCCTTGCGGTACAGCGCATCTGTGATGCCGCGGCTGCTTCGTCTGCCTCGGGCGCGTGGGAGCCGATTGAGAAGAGGGCATAAGGCTGGATGCAGGAGCTCGGCCTCTTCTCTGCCTTTCTAGCTTTCTGCCCTTCGCGATTGTCCCTTCCCTCCTCCCTCTGGTAGAATAGGAGTAATGAACAGGACGCAATCGCAGATTCGCAATTTCTGCATCATAGCTCATATCGACCACGGCAAGTCCACGCTCGCCGACCGCATACTCCAAGTCACAGGTGCTATCGACGACCGTGAGATGAAGGACCAGGTTCTCGACGGCATGGACCTGGAGCGCGAGCGCGGCATCACCATCAAGATGACGGCCGTCCGGCTGGAGTACAAGGCCAGGGACGGGCAGACGTACGAACTCAACCTCATCGACACCCCCGGCCACGTGGACTTCAACTATGAGGTTTCGCGCTCGCTGATGGCGTGCGAGGGCGCCGTTCTCGTCGTGGACGCGAGCCAGGGCGTCGAGGCGCAAACCCTGGCTAACACGAACCTTGCGATGGCCGCCAGCCTTGAGATCATCCCGGTGATCAACAAGATCGACCTCGAACTCGCCGATCCCGAGCGAGTGCGTGAGGAGATCGAGAGTGTGGTCGCCGTGGACGCCTCCGAAGCCATACTTGCCAGCGCGCGGCAGGGGATCGGTACCGAAGAGGTGCTGGAGGCCATTGTCAAGAAGGTGCCGCCGCCATCGGGTGACGCCGAGAAGCCGCTGCGGGCGCTTGTGTTCGATTCGCACTTCGATCAGTATCTCGGGGTGGTGGCTTACGTACGCGTTGTGGACGGTGCCATACGGCCGGGTATGAAGATACGCATGATGTCCAGCGGCAAGGAGTTCGAGGTCGCGGGCGTAGGCGTGTTCAAGCCCGACATGTGCGAGACCGGTGGACTGCTCACCGGCGAGGTCGGCTACTTCACTGCCGGAATGAAGAACGTCGGTGATACGCGGGTGGGGGACACCGTGACGGATTCGTCCCGCGCTGCGTCGGAGCCGCTGCCCGGCTACCGCGAGGTCAAGCCAATGGTCTTCTGCGGCTTGTTCCCCACGAACTCGAACCACTATACGACGCTCCGCGACGCGCTTTCCAAACTCCAGCTCAACGACGCCGCACTGACGTATGAGCCCGAGAGCTCCGCGGCGCTGGGGTTCGGGTTCCGCTGTGGTTTTCTTGGGCTTCTGCACATGGACATCGTGCAGGAGCGATTGGAGCGTGAGTTCGACCTCTCACTGATCGCGACGGCGCCGAGCGTCGTCTACCGCGTGCTGAAGACCAACGGCGAGATTCTGGATATCGAAAACCCTAACAGCCTGCCGCCCGAAACCGAAATCGAGGAGGTGGAGGAGCCATTCGTCAATGCGACGATCCTCGTGCCCAGCGAATACGTAGGCGTGGCGATCGAGCTGTGCAGGGAACGGCGAGGGATCTACGTCAACATGGAGTATCCCGCGCCGGACCGCGTGATGATACACTACAAGCTTCCGCTCGCCGAGATCGTGATGGACTTCTTCGACTCGCTCAAGGGTCGGACGCGCGGCTACGCGTCGTTCGACTACGAGCTTTCGAGCTACGAAGTCTCGAAGTTGAGCAAACTGGATGTGATGCTGAATGGCGACCCCGTGGACGCGCTTTCCTTCATCACGCATCGGGACCGGGCTTACTCGCGGGCGAAGGTGCTGGTAGAGCGGCTCAAAGACGTGATTCCAAGGCAGCAGTATGAGGTCCGGATCCAGGCTACTCTGGGCCACAAAATCATCGCAGCCGCAACGGTGAAGCCCTATCGCAAGAACGTTACCGCGAAATGCTACGGCGGCGACATCACGAGAAAGCGCAAGCTCCTCGAGAAGCAGAAAGAGGGCAAAAAGCGCATGAAGTCCATCGGCAGTGTCGAAGTCCCGCAGGAAGCGTTCATGAGCGTGCTGAAGATCGGTGACGACAAGTAGAGTTGCGAACTGCGCGATGTGAGCGCCTTGCAGTGGGGAGTCGGGGGTGACAGGTTAGGATGGGTGGTCTTGGGGCGAGCATGGTAGCCTCCGTGGAGGTCTTCTACGGCATTCGTGGGAAGTCGAGCTGCGAGCTTTCGATTCCGGAGACGGCGCGGCTGATCGTGGAGGTCGGGTTCGGGGTCGAGGTGCTGCTGGCCGATCACTGGACGCTTAAGTCGCGGCCATCAGAGGAGACTATTGCCCAGTTGGCGGAGCTGTGCGCGACATCGAGCATCATGACCACTCACGCCCGCCTCAATACGTGGAATCCTGACGCGTTTCGGGATGAGGTGGCGCTGGCGGCGCGGATCGGTATTCCGATGATGGTCATCCATCCATACGTGCTCGGCCTCGATATCGAGGGCTGCCGGCCCAGCGAGTCGGACGTGCGCGATCTGTGCAAATACGCTCTTGATAGCGGCGTGCGGCTGGCGCTGGAGAACCTCGGCAAGACAGGCATCGGTTCGCTGCGGCGAGCATTGGATATCGTGGGGACCGACCCCCAGAAGACTGGTCTGGGGATATGCATCGACGTCGGACACGCCAATCGAAGCTGCACCATCGACGGCGTCCGCCCGGAGGCGTTTCTGAGAGAGTTCAGGGAAGTGATCCGGGAAGTCCACATCGACGACAACTTCGGCGAAGAGGACCTGCACCTTCCGCCGGGACAGGGCAGTATCGATTGGCCGCCCCTTATTGGGGCCATCGATGACCTTGCGGAAGAAGTGGTGCTCTGTCTCGAGATAACATCGGAGGGCGATCCGATCCAGACCCTGCGAGATGCCCGCAGCTTCCTGCTGTCAACGGTGAGCCATGCGTGAGAGCGAATACTACTCGGTGGAGCGCAGGCCGATAGAGGTCCATACGTTCGGGTCGGGGCCGAAGACGGTGATGATCATGGCCGGTGTGCACGGCGATGAGACAGGCGGCGTTGACGTGGTTCGCGCCCTGCTTGATCGGCTCTTCCAGTTGCCTGCTGGATCGTTTGATGGACAGCGGATCGTGGTGATCCCATGCGCCAACCCTGATGGTTACGCGGCGAACACGCGACAGAACGCAAACAGGATCGACCTGAATCGCAACTTCCCCGACAAGACATTCGGCACCGGCAAGAAGTCGAAGAAATTCAACGGCGGCAAGGTGGCGGCGTCCGAGCCGGAGACCAGGGCGATTATGAGCGTGGTGGCCGGCTACCGTCCACGCGTGATCATTTCGCTGCACGAAGCCCTTGCGTGCGTGAACTACAATGGTTCGTGTGTTCGGCTTGCGCGGAAGATATCAAAGGCGACAGGACTGCCCGTCGTCGGCGACATTGGATACCCGTGTCCGGGCTCGATGGGCAACTACTATGGCCTCGACAAGCGGGTGCCAGTGATCACCCTCGAACTGCCGAAGGAACCGATCGACGTAACGGAGTACGCGCAGATGCTGCTCGGCATCTTCGGAATGGATGGAGAATGCGCCCCTCCTGGATAAGAGCCAAGGCTCCCGACGGGGCCGAATATCGCGAACTCAAGCGGCTTGTCGAGTCGGCAAGGCTGCACACGGTCTGCCAGAGCGCGTGCTGTCCCAACATAGGCGAATGCTGGCGTGAGCGGACGGCTACGTTTATGATCCTCGGAAACGTGTGCACGCGGAACTGCAGGTTTTGCGCGGTCGATCATGGCGTGCCGAATCCGGTCGATAGCGATGAACCTCGCAGGGTCGCGGACGCGATCGCGCACCTGGGACTCAAGCATGCCGTCATTACCAGTGTCACGCGCGACGACCTCGGTGACGGCGGCGCCGGCGTGTTCGCGGAAACGATCCGGCTGGTGCACGAGGCCGGCGAGTGCACAGTCGAAGTGCTTATTCCGGACTTCGGAGGCAGCCGGGACGTCCTTCGCATCGTTACGGATGCCCGCCCCGATGTGCTCAACCACAATGTCGAGACCGTCGAGCGCTGCTACCCGGCAGTGCGCCCGCAGGCCGTGTACTCGCGTTCTCTAGGACTACTAGAGCAGGCGAAGGCGCTATCGCCCGGCATTCGCACGAAGTCGGGTCTGATGGTGGGCGTCGGCGAGACCATGGATGAGGTTGTTCAGACCATGCGGGATCTGCGCGTCGTACACTGCGACATCCTGACAATCGGCCAGTACCTCGCGCCTTCAAAAGAGCATCATCCTATCTGCCGCTACTACACCCCGGAGGAGTTCGACGATCTCAGACGGATCGGCCTCGAACTCGGTTTCTCTCATGTCGAATCCGCCCCGCTTGTACGCAGTTCATATCATGCAGCCGGACAAGCCACTTGATGTCGCAGCCGCGGCAATCGTTGCCTCTGGCTCAATAGTGTGGAATAAGTAGAGGTAACTACGCGATTGGGGTGTACGGACAGGTATTTATACCGGTTTTCGCGTAACAGACACGACTTTGGTTGACTTCGGCCGGTAGCTGTGCTATAACGACATTGGTGTTTGCTCGCCCGCCTAAGGACAGGCGGGACGATTGTGCCACGCACGGAATGCCACGACTACGAAGTCTCTAGCGACGCAGCGGCTACGGTGTCTTCCCTGGATCAGCGAGCCGATGCGCGAATCCGACCTAGCCATCTGTTGTGTCGGTAATGAGGGTGAAACGGTTTGCGACTAGTTAGAGCCCTTACAATTCTGGTCCCCGTTGTGCTGATACTGGGTACGGGCTTGGCATGGGCTGACAGCAATCAGGTTCCCGCTGTTCCAGAGGTGTCGGCGGCGGTGCTGGCTCCGCTGGGAGTTGGCGCGGTGATCGCCGTCGAGCGCCGGAGGAGGCGCGTGGCGGCCATTACGCGCGGCGTCGGCACGGCCTACCTCGTTGTCAAGCGCTCGATTGATGTCTGTCTTTCCGCCTGTCTGCTGCTTGCGACAGCGCCGGTGTTCGCGCTGCTTGCGCTGCTCGTGCGGCTCAGCGGTCCCGGGCCCATTCTGTTCCGCCGCCGGGTTATCGGCAGAAATGGCGACAGCTTTGACATGCTCAAGTTCCGTTCGATGGTCGCGGGCGCCGAGCAGATTCTGGAGCAGGACGAAGAACTCAAGAAGGTCTACTACGTCAACTGCAAGCTTCACAGCGATCCGCGGGTTACGGGGATCGGCCGGTTGCTTAGGCAGACAAGCCTCGATGAGCTGCCCCAGCTCATCAACGTGTTTCTCGGACACATGACGTTCGTCGGGCCGCGACCGATCCACCCGGACGAGGTGGTCATTTACGGTCCGTGCGTGGAGAAGTTCAAGACTGTCACACCAGGCATCACTGGGCTGTGGCAGACGAGAGGCCGCAGCAATACATCGTACGAAGAGCGGGTGCGCATGGATATGCAGTATATCGAACAACGAAGCATACTGCTCGATCTCTGGATACTGGCCTATACGGTCCCCGCGGTACTGCTGAAACGGGGGGCCTGCTAGGCTCCTGTTTCCCTCGAATCCACCCCAGCACGGCTGCGCGACTGGAACTTATCGCGACGTGCAGGCGTATTCATTCTTAGCTCAGCCGTTATTCGACCCACCAACAATCACCCCCGCACAATTCTCTATGGGAGGCGGCGGTAGGCGACGTGGTATAATTGATGAAGTAGAGCCACGGACGGCTTGCTGCCCGTGGAGCCCGAATACTGAAGGTTGGGAGATCCATATTCGTGCTTCGCCCGAATATGGAAGGTTGGGAGATCCATATTCGTGCTTCGCCCGAATATGGAAGGTTAGGCGGTCTACATGGGTTTCTGGCACGTAGTCAGAGTCGTCAAACGCAGGAAATGGGTGATCTTGGGAATCGTCGCTGTCACGATCATGGTGATCGCGATAGCCGCGCCGAAGCCCAGGATCGTTTACGAAGCTTCTGCGTATGTGTCGCCGACCGCTCAAGTGATGCAGGGCGGTGCTACGACCGCCAATAGGCAGGACACACGCGGACCGGGCCCGGACCGAGCGGTTATCCTCAGCAATCTCATCATTCTTGCCCAGCAGGGAGAAGTCTACGACAGGGCGAGGTCCTTTCTGGAGCAAGATCCCAAGGTCCAGACCGCACAGATCAGGGAGTTTGTTGGTCCGGATCTTCCGGATTCGGACCTGCCACAGGTCCCGCCCGCGCCTATTACGAAGATCGAGTTGGAGCCCGGGCACCCCCTGACCATCCAGGAGTGGTCGGAAGTCCTGGACGTTGCTCCGGTCCAGAATATGAGTGTGGGCGAGAAGGGCACGACCACAGATATCATTCGTATCACTGTCAGGATGCATAATGGCGATGTCGCGCCGTATCTGGCGAATGCTGTTGCGATAGCGTTTGCAAAGACCTACCAGGACAAGAGCCGCGCGGATACCCGCACCTACGCTGCGTTCATCCGATCAAGCCGGTCGGAAGCCAAGGCAAAGCTGGATGAACTGCGCAACAAGATCGCTCAGTATAAGAGGGCAAACAACGTGATGGCTGTCGATGCGGAGGCGCAGAGCGCGATCGGCTCTATCGCGAACCTTGAGGCGACAAAGAGCGCGGCAGATTCGGCTATTCGAGAAGCACAGGCCGCGCTCAATGACGTGGATGCGCAACTGGGAGTGCAGCCGCTCGTAGTCCGCCAGGCGCTGCCGGCCGACATGAACCCTGAGGTAAAGACTCTGCGCGACCAGCTCGCCCAGGCCGAGACCGACTTGCGCTTGTTGGGTCAGCGTTACAAACCTGCGCACGATGCCTACAAGGCGGGCGAGGCAAGAATTGCGGTGCTCAAGGAACGGATCGCCAAGGCAGGGGCCACATTCGATTCGCCCATCGTCAACGACATACACCTGGACCTGGCGAAGAAGCGCTCGGAAGCACTCTACGCGCTCGCGACGGCAAAAGCGAGGAGCGCCTCAATGGCTGCAAGCATAGCCGCGGCGCAGGCCAAGATCGACAAACTCGCACAGGCCCAGCCTGAACTCACTGAGTTGATGACTGAATACTCTCAGGCGGAGAACACCTACAAAACGCTATCCGAGAAATACGATCAAGCACTCATCGCGGAGCAGGAGTTTACGGAGACCGGTTCTATCGTGCCCTACGGTTGGGCACACGTTCTCGGTCAGCCCGTTCAGATTGGCCCTTCGCGAAAGATACTTCTGGTGTTCGGATTCGTCCTGTCGCTCGCATTCGCCGTGGCTCTCTCGATCTGGCTCGACTCGATCGACAACCGCATGCGTAATGCTGCTGATGTCGAGAAGCTGCTGGAATTGCCTGTAATCGGCTTGACGCCGCAGTTGACCGGCGCCGATGGTAGTCTGCCGAGGCTGACGCACCTCTATCCGCTGTCGCCTATGGCCGAGTCGTATCGTATATTGCGCACCAATGTGCTCTTTGCCCTGCGCGATAACCCGTTCAAGACGCTGATGGTGGCCACGGGTCGACCGGGTCAGGGTGCGACGACGACGATATGCAACCTTGCCATAGCTCTGGCACAGGCTGGAAAGCGCATCATCCTGATCGATGCGGACATGAGGCGGCCGAGTCTGCACAGGTTCTTCGACGTGCCCAACGACGCCGGCTTGAGCACCTTGCTGCAGGGCGAAGGCGTGCTCACGGACGCGTTTCAGAAGACCGGGATCGACAATCTAATCGTGATTCCGGCCGGTCCGCAGCCGCTCAACCCCTCCGAGTTGCTTGGCTCCGAGCGGATGCACGGGCTGGTGGACAGGCTCGAGGAGCACTGCGACCTGGTGCTGTTCGATACCCCCAGCACGGTGGTGTTTAGCGACGGCCCGATGCTGGCGAGTTGGATCGACGCGGTCGTAATGGTTGTCTCGGCCAATCAGGTCCCGAGAGGAACCGAGGCACAGACACGAGACCTGCTGAGACGTGCAAAGGCGAACGTGATCGGGGTCGTGGTGAATAGGATGGCGTCCGACAATGTTGATAGCTGTCACTTCTACAGCTCCTATTACGCCGGAGATTCGCCGACCCTGAATGGCAGCAGCGGTCGCGGGTCTGGAACGAAGCCGGGCAGCAGGCCGAAGGCAATATCGGCGTCGGCCGCGACGGTCGCAAAGACTGAGGTCGCGGTTGAGCAGCATGAGGAAGCGGGCCAGGAAGTGGACGAGAATCCCTTTCCGGAGTAGGTAAGAAGGCGAGTGTTGGGGCAGGCAGTTACCGACAAATCTATAGTGGGGCACGTTGAGGAGCCATGGCCGGAGGAGCGCAAGCTTGGCGCACTAAAGATCCTGTGGCAGCACAGGGAGCTCATCGCAAGCCTGACGCGGCGCGATATCCGGTCGCGATACAAGCAATCGGTGCTGGGTGTTGCATGGGCGCTCCTGCAGCCGCTGGCGATGATGATTGTTTACACGGTTGTGTTCTCGCACATCGCGAGGATACCTACTGGGGGCATACCGTATCCCGTGTTCACCTACATAGCTCTGCTTCCCTGGACGTTCTTTCAGACTGGATTGACCACAGGCACTGAGTGTCTGGTTGGCAACTTCAACCTGATCACAAAGATCTACTTCCCCCGCGAAGTCTTTCCTATAGCGGCCGTGCTCGGCAAGAGCGTCGATCTTGCTCTTGGCCTGCTGGTTCTGGTGCCATTGCTGGTGGTCTATCGCGACTATGTTCACATTACGTGGCGCGTCGCCCTGGTAGCCCCCCTGCTGCTAATCCAGATCAGCCTGTTGTTGGGGCTGACGTTCATTCTGTCGAGCTGGAATCTCTTCTATCGGGACATCAGGCATGCAATGCCTCTGGTGGCACAAGTGTGGATGTTCATGACGCCGATCATCTACGGGCTAGATATGGTGCCGAAGAGGTTTCTGCCAATATACATGCTGAACCCGATGGCTTGTGTGATGGACAGCTTCCGCAGGGTCGTTTTGCTTGGCACCCTGCCGAACTGGTCATATCTCGGGATTGCCGCAGTCGTATCAGCAGCCACACTCATCGTGGGGTATCGGAACTTCAAGAGGCTCGAGCCTGCGTTTGCGGAGACTGTATAGCGCGCTATGAAAGTGATCTCGGTGGAATCCGTGTCGAAGAAGTTCATACTGGCGCACGACAGGCCCAAGGATCTGGCCGATGCAGCGCGGGGGATATTCCGGCGGCGCAAGAACGAGGATTTCTGGGCTCTGAAGGATGTGAGTTTCGACGTGGAGCAGGGCGAGGCGCTCGGAATCATTGGCCATAACGGTGCCGGCAAGAGCACGATGCTGAAGCTTCTCACCCGCATAATGGAGCCAACATCCGGCCGAATCCGCACGCGAGGCCGAGTCTCGGCTCTCATCGAGGTCGGCGCCGGGTTCCACCCAGAGATGACGGGGCGCGAGAACATATACCTCAACGGCTCCATCCTGGGAATGTCGCACGCCGAGATCCACAGCAAGCTCGACGACATCATATCTTTCGCCGAACTGGAACGCTTCATCGATACTCCGGTCAAGCGATATTCGAGCGGGATGTACGCGAGGCTCGGGTTCGCGGTCGCCGCTCATGTGGATCCGGAGATACTGATAGTCGACGAGGTCCTCGCAGTCGGCGATCTGGAATTCCAACAGAAGTGTCTGCAGCGCATGCAAGAGGTAAGAACCTCGAGTGGCAGGACGGTCATCTTCGTAAGCCACAATCTAGCCGCTGTAAGGTCCCTATGCACCACAGGGATTTGCATCAAGGCAGGATCGATCATTTCTGGCGGACCGGTCGATACGGTTGTCAAGGACTACCTTGATACGCTGGAGCGAGACTGCGAGATCGGACTGGCCGAGACCACTGAGCGAAGTGGTACCGGTTCCATGCGTTTGACCGACGTCCGGCTGCTGGATGGGAACGGTTGCGCAACTAACGCGTTGATCGCGGGCGAACCGACGACAGTGAAGATGAGTTACGTGAACCCCGGAGGTGTCAAGAGGGCCAATTTCATCTTCACTGTGTACAACCAGACAGGCGTGCCAGTCACCAACATCGACATGGGACTCACCGCCTTCTCGCCGGGTCCCCTTCAGGAGTCAGGCGATTTCTACTGCACTATTCCCGAGCTTCCCTTGCCGACCGGTAGGTACAGAGTTGCGGCGTCGATAGTTGTCGGTGGCGAGAACGCTGATCACGTTAACAGTGCCACAGTGTTTGACGTCGTAGGCTCACGCTACTTTGAGGGCGGTAAGATGCCTCCAAGTCGATACTGTACCGCTCTTGTTGCGCATTCCTGGTCGAGCGAGCCTGTGGTTGCTGCAGAGTTGCCGTTTGCTGCAGGCGTCTTGGAACGCCCAGGCGAACATGACGGTCCTGGAGGCGCCACTTGGAACTGAGCACGGTAGCGCCTTCCGGCCGCGAATTCTGGCTCAAGCCCGGGCTGTTGCTATCATTCGCGTCTAGCACTGCGGCGACATCCCCTGAGTTCGCGCAGCTGATACGCGGGCTTGCTCGGCATCAGTCGCACAGGAGGCATGCTGTATGACCCGCAGTCTCCCCGGTTTTCTCATGGTGGGCAATGCGTCCTATCGCAGCAGAGGGTGCGAGGCCATAGTCCGGGGGACGATTGAGGTCCTTGCCGCGCAGTTCCCTAACGCGAAGTTCATCCTGAGCAGCTTCGGCGGCGCAGATGCGAGGAAAGATGCCGAGGAAGAGATAGACGCACGCATCGAGCACAGGCCTCACGACCCCAACCGTGTGCGCAAGTGGACACCGCAGTGGGTGAAGTATCGGTTGCTCGAGCGTCACTCACCCGTGTGGCTGCCAATGGCCTATAGCGCCCAGTACTCCGCCCTTAGGGAGTGTGATTGCGCGCTGGAGATAGGTGGTGACAACTATTCACTGGACTACGGCCACTCAGATACGTTTATTCAGCTCGATAGGCTCCTGTTGTCCACCGGCAAACCACTCGTGCTGTGGGGAGCGAGCGTGGGGCCATTCTCGGACAACCCTGAGGTGGAGGACATCTTCAGGGAGCATCTGCAGCGTTTCGACCTGGTTTTGGCCAGGGAGAGCGCTACGGTTGCGTATCTCGCGTCTATCGGCGTGTCTGAAAACGTGAGGCTCGTCGCTGACCCTGCGTTCACCATGAAGCCTGCGGAACCAGACATATCGGACGATCTGCGAGCCTTTCTCGACAAGCGACCGATCGGCCTCAATCTGAGCGGGCTGGTCGGGCGGTTCAGGGAAGGCGGCAGGGAGGAGTGGCCCGCCGGCGCCGCCGAGTGCATACGGGCGCTATTGGACCTCGACGCCGGGCCGCTGCTGCTGGTTCCGCACGACCTGCGCGAAGCGCACAACAATGATTACGAGTTCATGCTCAGCGCTATGGACGTGCTCGGGCGAAGCGATGGCAGAGTGCAGATCGTGCCACCGACACTGTCGGCGACCGAGTACAAATGGGTCATATCACAGCTTCGTGCACACGTAGGTGCGAGGACGCACACCACCATCGCGTCGCTCTCGAGCTGCGTGCCGACCGTGTCGATCGGTTACAGCATGAAGGCCCGAGGGATCAACCGCGATGTGTTTGGACATGAGGACTGGGTGATTCCGATTCAGGAGCTGACACCGGCGGGCCTGTCTTCCAAGGTCGCATTGATGCTCGATCAGGAGAGCTTGGTGCGTCAGCGCCTCGCGGAAGTGATCCCCGAGATGGTGAAGCGGGCGTATTCAGCCGGAGAGCTTCTGGGCGACCTGCTGAACGCGGGGAATGGTGGGAGATGACTCCGGCGCTTGTCAGCATCATAATCCCGTGCTACAACGCCGCCCGGTATCTGTCTGAGGCGATCAGCAGCGCCCTGGCGCAGACGTACGGCGGCGTCGAGGTAGTGGTCGTCGATGACGGATCGACAGACGACTCGCCGCAGGTTGCGGCAACTTACGGTGATAGGATATTGTATGTGCGGCAGGACAACTCCGGCGCTAGTGCTGCACGCAACCGTGGGATTCTGGAGAGCCGCGGCGAATTTCTCTGCTTTCTTGACTCGGATGATACGCTCTGCCCCGATGCGATCAGCCGGCTCGTGCCAGAGTTTGCAGACGAGAAGGTTGGACTGGTCTACAGCGCCTTTCAGACTATTGACGAGCAGGGTACTGTGGTCGGTGAGTCCTGCACCGATCGCTGCCGTTCAGGCGACGTCTTCGCAAGTATAGTCGAAGGTCCGCCTACGATACACGCTCCCGTCGTCAGGAGAACGGCGCTGGCCAAGGCCGGGCTGTACGATACTCGGCTCAAGCAGATCGAAGACATCGACCTGTACCTCAGAATTGCCCATTGTTACGAGTTCCGGTTTGTGCCGGAGCAACTGATGATGTATCGGTTGCGCGAAGGCAGTCTGGGACGGCAGTTCGGGTTCAGGAGGGAGTCGGGCAGTGTGTATCTCGCAGCTATTCGGGTATGGCGCGCGAATGGGCGCATGACCGCGGGGCAATACAGGCGCATCAAGTCTAGAGTGCGCAGCTATGAGGCCAATATGCGCGCCCAGGATGCGTTCGTGGCGTACCAATCTGGAGATCACCGCCGGGCCGCGTCGCTGTCGCTGTACGCCATCACGCATAAGCTGTGCTACTTCATGAACCGAGGCCTGTGGTCCATAATGCTGAGGAGTCAGCTGCGTTCGATGAGGAAGGGCGCGTGAAACCATCCGTCTGGCAGAATACGACCTCCGGAGCACGGAGGACCGCGTGGTAGAGCTTCTGCAGAGGGTGGCACGGCGGGCCGGAAACGTCGTCAACCCGGTGTGGTGGACGCGAAAGATCGGCTGGTGGGAGGATAGGCGGCGCGCGGAGGCGACCCTTTCGCTTCTTAGGCGCGCGGCTAAGGGGCAGGAAGTCGATATGGCGGGGTGGCAGGCCCACGGACTGGAAGCAGTGCTGCGGCAAGCCTATGCGCACTGCCGGTACTACCGCGAGCTTTTCGACCGAGTCGGGTTTGACGTCAGTAAGCTAGATGGCTTTGACAGACTGCCTTTGCTCGAGAAAGAGACCGTCCGAACGAGACTTGCAGACTTGACGTCCGACAATCTGTCAACGGCCAACTATCACGTGATGCATACCGGCGGCAGTACCGGCGAGCCGCTGGAGTTTCCGAGGTCGCATCTAGCTCTGTGTATGGATGCGGCGCACTACCGGTACACCTATGAGATGATGGGGTTCAGGCCCGGCGACGCTATTGCTGCGTTCGGCGGGCCAAAGGTTAGCGAGGAACTGACCAAACAGAACATATACTGGATCGATGAGCGAGGCTCGTCGCAGCGGCCTTACGGAGACGTGTTCTACTCCTCGCTGTACTGGAAAGAGGAGACGAAGCAGCACTATGTGGATCATCTGCTGTTGCTTCGACCTGCAATCTTGCGCGGTTACCCGTCTTTCATCAACTCCATCGCGGAGCACGTCATGGAGCACGGCATTGACGTGGGATCGCAAGTCAAGGGAGTGCAATTGACAGCTGAGGTCGCGTGTGACTGGCAGATTGACAATATCCGCAAGGCGTTCGGGGCGCCTGTGTTTCTCCAGTACGGGCACTCGGAGATGGCGGTGTTTGCGTACACGGTGGACGATCGGCTGGTGTACGAGTGTTCGCCGTTCTTCGGTTTGACCGAGGTGTTGGATGACGGCGGAGCGCCGGTGAGCCCCGGGGAAGTCGGTCACGTCGTAGTGACGGGTTTTCATAACCCAGTCTTGCCGTTCATCCGATACAAGACCGGTGATATGGCCAGGCTAGATAGTATGGAAGATGGAATTGTGCGCCTGAGCGAGATAGCGGGACGGACCCAGGACTTCATCTACACAAGAGGAGGTCAGAAGCTGCGGCTGTCGATCAACTCGCATCAGCACGGCGACGTGTTTCGCAACATAGTGAAATGGCAGGTCGTGCAGAAGGTGCCGGGATATGTCACGTTGCGCATCGTGCGGGGCGCGGGATTCGGCGATGAGGATGTCGAGACGATAAGGGCAGCGTTTGCATCGCTCTTCGATGTTGACGCGGGCTTCGAGTTTCTGGACTCGATCCCGCTTACTGGTCGTGGGAAGTTCAAGTTTTTGGTTCAGGAGATTGCGGAGTCCTGACACAATGCAGCTGAAGATAGCAGTCTATCATAATCTGCCGTCCGGCGGGGCACTGCGCTCAACACGCAGTATCATGGAACGCCTGAACCGTACGCACGTCGTGGATTGCTTCGCGCTATCGTCGTCGGCCGACGGCGGCAGGTCGTTTGAGGACGCGTGCCGGACGCTCAAGGTGTATGATTACGGACTGCGCGCCGACAGGTGGCCGAAGCATCTGAGGCCATTGGGATGGATGTCTGACCTTAAGAGAATCTCTCGCGTGCAGGAGCAGATCGCTGCCGAGATTAACGCTGCCGGCTATGACGTTTGCTTCACGAGCACCTGTCCGTTCTTCGAATTGCCGGCGATACATCGCTACCTGACGGTTCCGGTTGCGTACTACTCGCGCTCGACGACATATCCCGAGATCCTCCGTGGCGCAAAGAAACGGACCCGACCCAGCGTGCTGCGCAACCCTCTGGGCCCCTGGTTCGACCGCAGGGTACGGGCCGAGAAGCAGGAGCTTGTCGGTCTCGCAGATATCGTACTGACCAATTCTTGCTTCTCGCGCGAGGAGTTGTTCCGTTTGTTTGGGGTGAATGCGGTTGTGAACTACCCCGGCGTAGACACGGACAGGTTCTTCCGCGTGGCCGATATGCCCGCCGAGCGAGCCGTCCTTGGCGTCGGATCTATCGCAAACTTCAAGGCGCACGACTTTTCGGTGCAGGCGTTGGCGACGATTCCAGAGGCGTCGCGGCCCGAGCTCTGGATCGCGCATCATTTCGAGGAGCCCGGTGAGAAAGACTACCTGTTGGCACTGGCGGAGAGCTCGGGCGTTCGCCTGAAGCTGTTTGAGAAGGTCTCAACCGAGGGTCTTCGACGGCTCTACAGCGCCGCAGTGGCCACCGTCTTTCCCAGCATATTCGAGCCATTGGGACTCGTGCCGCTGGAGTCTATGGCCTGCGGGACGCCGGTCGTAGGCGTGCGGGAAGGTGGCACTCGAGAGACCGTGGTTGATGGGATAACGGGTTTCTTGACGCAGCGCGATCCGGAGGAGTTCGGGGCTGCTGTGCTGAGACTGGTGGACGACCCGACGTTAGCCGCGCAGATGGGAAAGGCGGGCAGGGAGCACGTCCTTGCGAACTGGAACTGGGACAAGGCCGCAGGGCAGCTCCAAACGATTCTGGAGAGGACTGCTGTGCAGAGAGACGGCAGCTGACGCAGGGTTGGCCGGACATCAGAGCAATGAGCGGATTCAGCATAAAAGCGACAATACCGAACTACAATGGGCGCTCCCTGCTGGCGGCGAACTTGCCAAGCGTGCTCGGCACACTGAAGCCTGAGCAGGTGATAGTGGTCGACGATGCCAGTAGTGACGAGAGCGTTGAGATGCTCCGGCGGAACTTTCCCGGCGTGGCGGTTGTCTCGAGGTCGCTTAACGGAGGGTTCTCGGCTGCGGCGAATGATGGCCTTCGATCGACGGACAGCAGTCTAGTCCTGCTGCTCAATAGCGATGTCCAGGTTACGCCAGCGTTTCTGGACGCGATTGTGCCGATGTTCGAAGATGCGTCGGTGTTTGCCGTCACCCCGAGGATTATCACGCCTGCACTTGGTGATATCGACGATGGTGCCAAAACGGGGAGATGGCGGCGCGGCTTTCTGTGGACCGACGCTCTGCGCCAGGCCAGTGGTGTGCGGCCAAATCTGTTCGCTAGCGGCTGCGCTTCGGTGTATCGAGTGTCGATGCTGCAGGAACTTGGTGGGTTCGACGAGGCTTACGCGCCGTTCTACTGGGAGGATGTGGACTTGAGTTACCGCGCGTGGAAGCGCGGCTGGCAGAGTCTGTATCAGCCTGCTGGGCTGGTCTACCATCAGCATTCGGCCACGATATCGAGAGCCGACCCCTCCCGGACGAACGCAATCAAGGCGCGCAACTGCCTGTTGTTCCTGTGGCGCAACATCGAAGACCTTGACCTTGTCGCGCAGCACAGGCGGTGGCTCGGCCTCGTGTTGGCCGGGCGTGCGGCCGCAGGTGATTGGCCTTTTGTGAGAGGATGGCGTATGGCGCGTGGAATGCGTATGCAGGCTATCGCGGCCAGGAACGCTGACTCCAGACATCGACGACTTACCGACCGAGAGATACTCTCCGCAGCCGGCGTGACGGGCGTACCCGTCATTAGATCATGATCATTTCGACTATCATACCTACGTTCAATAGAGAGCACTTGTTGACCAGAGCCGTAGAGAGCGTGCTGTCGCAGGATGTTACGGGGGCAGACACCGAGGTCATCGTGGTCAATGACGCCCAAGACCCGCTCCATCGCGCATCTTGGCAGGAAAGCCCGTGCGTAACAGTCATCAACACCTGCCAGAAAGAGAGATGCATCGCGCGGAATGCTGGGGCGGCATTGGCTAGAGGGAAATACCTGCACTTTCTGGACGATGATGATACCTTGCTGCCCGGTGGGCTGGCCGCGTTGCTCGATGTGGCCGAGAGCACAGATGCGGCGTTTGCGTTTGGCAGTTACGAAGCTCTGATCGACGATGGGGCCATTGTCAACGTGGTGCGTCCAATCGCTGTCGGCAACGCGTACGCTGTGTTAGTTGCTGGCTTGGGAATACCTCTGGGAGCGGGACTTCTTCGGAGTGATGCGTTCTGGTCTGCCGGCGGTTTCGATCTGTCTTTCACGATAATGGAGGACATGGAGCTTCTGCAGAGGGTCTCTATGTCAGGCAGGTTCGTAGGCACAGAAGCCGTTGTCGCGAAGTTCAGCATGGGCTCTCACACGGCTAGCACAACTGCGTGGGATAAGGGTTCTGAGGCGTGCCGCAGGCAGCGGGAGAAGGCATTCTGTCACCCGAACTGCCTGGCCAGCCTCGTAGAGAGCCTTCGTGAGCACCGTTCGCCCGAGCTGCGCGGTTTTCTGGTAAGGTACTACTTCGGGTCAGCGTTCCGCAACGTGAGCGGCGCCAGAGTGCTGGCTGCGATCAGCCGCATTGCCGCTGGGCTTGCATTGTGCGGGCCAGGGCTTCCGCGGGCCCGCTTCTGGGCGGCGGCCTGTGGTCGAGAGTCTCCCGTAATCCCTGGGTTGGTGGGACCAAGATGAGCAACATGGGGACCAAACAGATAGGCGACGCAACGTATGAGTGGACGCCCGAGCGCGTTGCGCTCGTGGGTAGGAACGCCGCGCTGGTTATTGCGGGAGGCATCCTGTTAGGTCTCTTTGCTGCCGTTATGCAGCTCTACTGGGTGGCAGCGGCTATCGGCGTCCTGGTCGTGACAGTATTGGTGTCGTGGCAGTTCGAGGCCTCTCTAGCGCTGTATGTTCTGGTAGCATTCGTCCCGTGGGGGCAGTCTCCAGGACTCACCGGCGGGTCGGGTATGAGCAAGGGGCTGTACGTAAGCGAGGTCATGCTCGGATTCCTACTCGTGGTGTGGTTCATCAAGTACGTGTGTGGCGTGCTTCCCGCGAATCGCATCCGCAGCGGGTTCTATGTCCCCTTGGGTCTGTACCTCGTCTACTGTCTCATCAATGTCGTCAGCTCGTTCCTCTTCTGGGACTACCATGTGAACCGTGCATATCAATACCGGTCGGTCAATGTGGTGGAACTGGGCCTTCACATTCTCAGCGGTGGCGCACTCGTGATGGTGGCCACGTCGATCACCAGTAGGAAGTGGCTGTGGTATGTCAGCGGCGCAATGCTCGTCGCAATGACTTACAACACCATCAAGGTCGTGTTTCGCGTGCCTGTGCCGCTTATGGCGCCGTGGGCGCAGTTGCTCATGTTCTTCCCGCTGAGTTACGCGATGGGTATCGTGTTGGATCACACCCGGAGTGCGTTAGCGCGATTGGCGTGCGTGCTGCTTCTCCTATCGGCCGTGCTCGCCGTCTTTGTGCGGGATATCTCCTGGGTGTCGGGCTGGCTGGGGCTGTTCTCTGGGCTAGGCGCGGTTGTCTACGTAAGGAACAAGCGAGTCTTTGCCATCGGGTTGGTGCTGGTGCTGCTGGCTTCGTGTGCTGGCTACTCGTATCTGCACACCAATATCGTCGAGTCATCGCGTGAACAGCAGGATTTCGACCGTTTCTCGCTGTGGCTGGGGGCTATTCGGTATGCTTCGACGTTCCCGTTGGGTGTCGGCCTGGGCAACTACAGGAGCTACAACTCCTTTCACTACGGTGATCTGTGGGGAACCACAGCCTACACCTCGGCTCACGGGACGTATGCGCAGCATCTCTCCGAGATGGGTTTTCCGGGACTCGTGCTGTTCCTGGCATTTCTAGTGCTTGGCATAAGATGGCTAGTGGCAGGCTACCGGGCCTTGCCGCCGGGTTTCTCCAAGTCATTCGTCCTCGCCGCCATCGGCCATTCAGTGGCAATATCGTGCGCGGCGGTGATAGGCGACTACATCATCCCAACATATCACAACGGCGGAGTCATCAACTTCTGCACGACGGTCTATTCGTGGCTGATCTGGGGCCTGGCAGTAGCGCATGTCAGGCTTGGCGCTCCAGAGAGTGCCCAGCTACCGCATAAGGAGTGAAGGGAATGGCAAGCAGTCAGGCAGTTCAGCTGGCGAAGAGCAATGCCAGAAGCATTGCTGCCCAGTGGTTGTTTCTGAAGACCCATATCGACATCACCAGACCCGTGCAGACGTACGCGTTACTCACCACGCGCTGCAACTGCAAGTGTGTCATGTGCGATTTCTGGCGCGAGCAGCCCAGGGATGAGCTGTCGACGGAGACGTGGCTGCGATACTTGGAGCAGCTCAGGCGGCTGTCGGGCCCAGTCAGCGTGAATTTTAGCGGCGGCGAGCCCCTGCTTCGCAAGGACCTGATCGAGTTGCTCACCAAATGCAGAGAGATCGGGTTGGCTGCTGGTATTGTCACGAACGGCCTGCTTCTCAATAGCCAGAACATCGCCAAGCTGCTGGCTGCAGAGCCGTTCAACATCAACATATCCATCGACAGCCTGCGCGATGAGCTTCAGGACGCAATGCGAGGAGTACCAGGCTCCCTTGCCAAAGTGAAACGCAATATCGAGGACTTGATGAAAGCTCTCGGCGAGACCGAGGGTCGGACCAAGGTTATCCTGAAGTCAATTGTCTCCAAGGATACTCTGGATGGACTCACCGATCTGACTCGTTACGCCGCGGATGTGGGGATGTCCGGGATCAGCTTCCAGCCTGTGTTCGAGTTCTCCGACGAGAGCAAGGACATGCTGCGAGTGGAGCCTGCACTCCTTGAGAAGGTGCTCAGCGAGTTGATCGCGATGAAGACGAGCGGCTACCCGATACTCAACTCCGAAGCCTCAATGCGTCAGTGGCCCACGTACTTCGCCGGCGAAGTGGCTGAGCGCAGAGTTCCATGTGTAGTGGCGCTGCGAGACCTGTTCATTTATCCCAATGGAGATGCGATCGTCTGTGGTACCTGTAATACAGTGATCGGCAATATCGCCAGGGAGGATATCGGCAGCATCTGGCAGTCGGCCACCGCGAGGAAGCTCCGCAGAGGGCTGGTCAACTGCAGCAAGCTGTGTCTGAACACCTGCGTAGTAAAGCGCAGCCTGAAGGACTACATCAGCCTGTTCTCCAGGCTTCGGTGAGAGTATGGATCTGTCGGTTGCGATAGTCAGCTGGAATACGCGGGAGCTGCTCGATCAGTGCATCAAGTCAGTCTTCGAGACGACGGCAGGCATCGAACTCGAGGTTATTGTGGTGGACAATGGTTCCACGGACGGGACCGTAGAAATGCTTCGGCGGCTGCATCCGCAGGCCAGGCTGATCCAGAATCGGGAGAATGTCGGATTCGCGGCAGCGAACAATCAGGCGTTCGAGTGTAGTTCGGGAAGGCACTTTATGATTCTGAATCCCGACACACTGGTTCTGTCAGATCTCTCCCCTGTGGTTGCGTTCCTTGATTCAGCCGGTGATGTCGGGGCGGTGAGCTGCAAGTGCGTCAACCCCGATCGCTCCATTCAGCGCAACTGGAACGACTATTATCCGTCTCTGATCTGGGAGGTGCTGCCGATAAGCGTCTCTCAGGGCATCCACCAGATGGTGTATCGCAGGAGGGCGGACTCCCTGTTCGACACAAAATGGACGGGCGGGCAATGCATGACCGTCAGGCGCGAGGTTGTCGAGTCGGTTGGTGGTATGGACTCCGGATACTTCATGTACAGTGAAGAGACGGACTGGTGCTTTCGCATCAGAAAGGCCGGCTGGCGCGTTTGCCACTATCCCGGAATCGTTATACTTCACTATGGCGGTCAGAGCACGAAGCAAGCCGAAGCGCGGATGCTCGTGGAATTGCAGAAGAGCAAGTGGCGGTTTATAGATAAGAACCTCTCGCGGTGGCAGGCACGAGCGTTCAAGACTGGTTTGTTAGCCAAGACGGCCCTACAGCGCGCTGGCATCCGGCTTGCCGGCAAGTGTGAGCGCCACCGCGTGCGCTACGCAGCTCTGACCGACCTCCAGAAAGCCATAGGGAGTTGGTGACGTGCGACTGGCGCATCGTGATTACCTACCGGACCGTCAGTGCTGTTTGGTAGGCCTGATTGTCGGGCTGTCGTTTCTCTTGCTGATGTCATTCGGGGCGATGGCCGCGCCCGCTGTCAGCAATGTGTCGGCTAGTCTGCCTGGGGCTGCGCGCTACGAGCCTTACGTCATCGATTTCGACGTCAGCACGTGCGCAACGAATCCCTACTGGCCCTACGACGCCTCCCCTCCGCCTTCGGTTCCCGTCGGAACAGGAGTCACGGTAGACGGCCTGTTCTCGAGGGACAACTGGGCAACGACAATCACGGTTCCTGCGTTCTATTTCCAGGACTACCAACGCCGACTTGTCTCGGGGGACGGCAGTTCGTACTCCGACGAAGCCGAGGTTCCGATCGGAAGACCCCACTGGCGGCTCTGTTTTGCGCCGCCTGAAAGCGGTGAGTGGAGCTACAAAATCCGGGTCACCGATGCGTCCGGGACCACCGAAGCCACCGATCCTGAGAAGTGGCGCTTTTCTTGCGCCGCGTCTGCCTGCAAGGGCTTTGTGCGGGCTAGTCGCTCTGATTGCCGTTACTTTGAGCTTTCCGACGGCACGCCGGTTGTCGGAGCCGGCGTCAATCTCTCGTTCCGGACGACCTACGAAGCCGATCAGGCGCTTGCGACCTGTGGATCCAATGGTGTCAAGATCGTCAGGTGGTGGCTGAACTACAGGGGTTGGCAGAATCCGTTTGGTGGGGGCGATGTTGCCACCTATGGCGGTCCACAGTGGGACTTCTCGCTGAAGACGCTGTCCAGGGACGGGGGCCGCAAGGTAGGTGACCGGTACAGCGCCGCAATCGCGCGAGGCGGTAACACCAAGCAGTCTGTCTTTCTTACCGCCGGACTGACTTATCGATTCTCGGGCTACATCAGGACATCGGGGCTTGTTGCCGCGAGCGGTGGTGGGGCAATTCCATATATCGGCCCAGTGTCCGGAGTTGCACGCGTTGGGGATAGCGGCTGGTCTGAGTTCTCGCTGGACTACACGGCAACGTCCGATGGTAAGTGCAGCATTGGCGTCAAGAACACAGGCACTGATGGAACCGCCTATCTTGACGACGTGTGTCTCGTTGCGAGCTCAGACGGTGGTGCGACTTGGTCAGCTGACTATCTGTCCAAAGGCGACTTCGATTCCGAGAACTACATCGATCTCAAAGAGGCATGGAAGGCGGATAGGATATTCGAAGCTGCACGACAGCACGGAGTGTATCTGAAGACTGTGGTAAGCGAGAAGCAGGACTCGTCGTTGGGCTGCATCGGGGCCGATGGTACTGCTGTCACGCGATCAGACAGCAACTTCTACGCGTCGGCCACTCACCCGTCAAGATGGCTGCAGAAGGCGTGGTGGCGCTACATGACGGCGAGGTGGGGGTGCTACACTTCACTGCACTCATGGGAGCTGTGCAACGAAGGCGATCCGTTTAGCGCCAGTCACTACGACGCCGCGAACGCACTTGCCGACTACGTTCACTCGGTTGATCCGAACAGGGCCATGTGCACGACGTCCTTCTGGCATTCCATTCCGATGGAGTTCTGGAAGACATCTTCTTGCGATTACCTGGATGTTCACGAGTACATCGGGCCAAACACGCCCGGGACGGCCAGTCACGGCCCCAGGTATTTGGCCTGGGTCGACGGTCAGCAGCCTCCGGCAGAGAACAGCACAGGTGTGCTGGCCTTCGGGGCCGGCCGATCTGATGACCGGTCAAAATGCATCGAGATCACTGCCAAGGCAGTGTCGAATACTGCCAGCATAACGACCGTCAGCCAGGAATATCATATTGGCGTTGACCCTGGGCACACTTACACGCTGAGGTATTGGGCCAAAGCCCGGGACGTGGCGAACCGTGGCGGCGACGCTGCAGGCAGGAGACCCGGGCTGTTCCTGGTGTGGTCAAAAGCCTATCATGAGAACGACTTTGTGGGTCAGATCACGTCCACGGCGCCGTTGGGCACTTACGACTGGCAGCAGATCGTGTCGACGGATATCAGTCCGCCAGCTGCCGCCAACACCTGTAACATATCGTTTGTGTCAACCTGCTGCCCAGACCACGAATCCAGCTTCTGGATAGACGATGTCGAATTCATCGACGAGACCACCGGCAAGAACCTGTTCGTTGACGGCAGCTTTGAGGGCGACCGCATCGATTACGATACCGCTCTGGCAGTCAGGAAGTATGGAGTGCTGCTCAACAGCTACGGTTCTCGCGCCTCGAAGCCGACGATTTGGGGAGAAACGGGTATCCGAGGCCCCAATGAGTTGGGTAGTCCATACAAGGGGTACTCGTACACCGAGGAGAATCAGCATCTCGTGGACGATACGACTGGCCTCTACGTCAAGAAGATGATCTGGGCGCACGCGGGGCCGGACAGCCCGTATATGCTGCTCTGGTGGACCGACAACATCTCCAAGAAAGCGCTGTGGCACTACTTCAGGGCGTTCCAGCTCTTCATGGCCGGCATTCCGGTCTCCAATGGGCACTACGTGGACGTAGGCGCGGCGACATCCGCGGCCTCCCTGCGTGCATGGGGGCAGAAGGACCTTACCAGTAACTGTGCCCATCTCTGGATTGACAACGCGCCATATACGTGGAAGAACGTAGTAGACGGCGTGAGCGTGCCTGTCGTGTCGGGTACCGTAACGATCCCGGGCCTCAAGGACGGCTCTTACCAGATAGACTGGTGGGATACCGGCAGCGGTGTCGTAACGAAGACTGAATACGCGGACTGCGTCGGCGGGCAGCTCGTTTTGGCGGTCGCGAATCTGCAGTCCGATACCGCGTGCAGAATCAGACCCAAGCCGGCAAAGGTGGACTTACGCGTGCTGGCCTCACCATCGAACGCGACTGCGGGGCAGACTGTGACGATCACGGTCGAGTTCTCGAACCAAGGTGAAACCGAGGCCAGGAACGTTGCGGCAGTCGCCAAAGTCCCGGTGGGGATGACATATGTGAATGGCAGTGCCGATTCCGCGGGCAGCTACGATGCATCGAAGCGGGAAGTCAGTTGGGTCATCGACGCGGTTGCGGCACACGGAACTGCAACGCGCACGTTCAGGGCTGTGGTAGAATAGAATCACTCGAACGACTCGTTACCACACAAGGATGCAAATGGACTCATCGGAAGCCAAACTGCAGAGGCTGAATGCTCGCGAGAAGCGGTGGCTTGCCGCTGCGGTGATAGCGGTTGTCATCATGTATGTGCCCACATTCCGCTACCTCTGGGGGAAGTGGATGGAGGACGCGCAGTACTCGCTTGCTTACCTGGTGCCCTGCGTGTCTGTCTACTTTGCTTGGCAGAAGTGGGACGAGCTCAAGTCGCTGCCGCGTTCCTCGGCGCCATTCGGCCTTGCTCTCGTCGTTCTGGCGCTTATCACGCATCTGACGGGCGAGGTTCTGGACGTTTCCGGGTTCTCCAGTGTCTCGATCATATTGATGCTCGTCGGTGGATGCGCGTATTTCCACTCCATCGGCCTCGTTAGGGCGCTGTGGTTTCCGCTTGCTTACACGGTGTTCATGGTGCCGATTCCCGGAGGAATCATCGACAGGATCACATTCCCAATGCAGTTGTTCGCGAGCAAGGCGTCCGGACATCTGCTGCAGCTGATGGGGATATCTGTGGTCAGAGCCGGAGTCAGGCTTACGGTTGACGGCTACGACTTTACGGTTGCGCCGGAGTGCAGCGGAATGAGTTCGCTGGTTGCACTGGTGGGCGTGACGGCGGTGTTCGCTTACATGACCAAGCTGCCCAGGAAGTACAAATGGGCTTTGTTCGCTTGCTCCGTCCCAATCGCTATCGCGGCCAACGTAATGCGGATTACCTCGATCGCGCTGATCGGCTATCTGTGGGATTGGGACATAGCGATGGCGATCCACAAGTGGGCCGCCAGCCCCGTGCTGTTCCTGTTTGCCATATTGCTGCTCTTTGGAGTGAACTGGGGGTTCGAATGGCTAAGCGCTCGCCGAACTACGGCCTCACCATCGCGCTGATCCTTGCTGCGACCGCAATTACATACTGGGCGCAGGCGCGCACGCCGGTTGCGCTCACGAGTGCGGACATCCATTCTCTGCCACCCACTATTGGGAGCTGGGTTCGGCAGGGACGCGACGGCAAGATTAGCAAGGAAGCGCTCGTGGGCTGGAATGTTAGCGAACGAGACTTCCTCAACCGCACCTATGCCGGGCAAGACGGCAAGGCATTGGAGCTGATGGTCGTCTACAAGGGGCTCGATCGCCGAGGATGGCACCTTTCGGAGATGTGCTTCAGTGGTGCGGGATCCGATGTGACGCAGACCAAGACGCTGGTTCCGTACGCGGGCAAGTCAGTATCCGCCGTGAAGCTTGTTGCGGAGGATGCTAACACAGGTTCGAAGGTCGTGTCCGTGTATCTGTTTGCGTGCGGAAAGCACACCGAGTCGGACTTCGCTAAGCAGCAGGGCTTGATGCTGCTCTCGCGCCTTCGCCCACCCAAACACGGCTGGGCATTCGTGAGAGTGACGGGGCAGGTGACTGATTCGGACGAAGAGACGCTAGCCAGCATCAGGGAGTTTCTTAGGGATGCATCTGGTCCGTTGGTCAAGGCTTTGACCTGTCCGAGGAAGTAGTGGCAATACGGTCATAGACCATGCGCATTTTGTCTCTCCAACATCTGTTCCCGCTGCCTCTGGACTCCGGTGGCAAGATCAAGTCCTACCACACCCTTAGGGCACTCGCCGGGAGGCATGAGGTTCGCGCGGTCGCGTATGTTCGCACTGATAATGAGGCCGGGCTGCTGCCGGACATCCAGAGGATCTGCCCGGTGGAGGCCGTGAGGCTGACCAGGAGCAGAGCAAGGCAGTGCGGTGATCTGCTGGGCAGCATTGTGACTGGCAGGTCGTTCATCGTCGAGAGGGACTTCCGTGCGGAAATGCGCAGTGCAGTGCGCGACGCGGTCAGAGGGTTCAAGCCTGATGTTGTGCACGTTGATCACCTGCAGATGACACAGTTCGTGGAATTCGGCGGGACGTATCGCGTCGTTCTTGATAACCACAACGTGGAATCGATGATTGTCGAGCGTGTAGCTCAGACCTCGAGCAGCCCGATCATGCGCGCCTACGCCAGCCTGGAATGGCCGAAGCTGCGGCGCTACGAGCTGGATGTGTGCGGCAGATGCGACATGGTTCTGGTCGTTAGCGATGAGGACAAGGCCAACCTCGCCCATCTCCGTCCGACACTGTCGAACTTGGAGTGCGTTCCTATAGGTGTGGACGTGCATCACTACCAGCCGGTAACTCGGGTCAAGGACTCACACAATATTCTCTCGGTTGGGACGATGTACTGGCCTCCTAACGTCGACTCGATGCTGTACTTCGTGCAGGATGTTCTGCCGCTGGTCAGGAGAGAGATGCCCGACTGCACTCTCACCATCGCAGGCCAGCGGCCGGTAGAGGCGATCCAGGCGCTGTCGCGAGAGCCTGGGATCACTGTCACCGGCTATGTCAATGATGACCGCGATGTTGCACGCGATTGTGGTGTCTTTGTGGTGCCGCTGCGGTCGGGCAGCGGCGTGCGCGTGAAGATACTCAATGCGCTGGCGATGGGGCTGCCGGTCGTATCGACGTCGATAGGCGCGGAAGGACTCGACGTCGTGAACGGCGAGCACCTGATGATTGCCGACACGCCTCAGGCTTTTGCAGGAGCCGTTGTGCAGGTGCTGCGTGACCGCGATCTGTCGCACGCACTTGGCGCGAACGGCCGGAAACTCGTGTGCGCCAAGTATTCTTGGGAGCGGGTGGGGGAGCGCCTCCTTGCCCTGTTTGACAGGTTCCAAACGTGAAGATTCTGTTTATCGCCCCCTATGTGCCGTCGAGGATTCGTGTCCGGCCTTTCCAGATCATCAGAGAACTGGCCGGGCGGCACGAGGTGTACGTGCTCGCTCTCGGCGACAAGAGCGAGCAGGCAGCGAGTGGGGTCGAAGAGCTTATTCATCTGGTTCGGGACTTCCGGATCGTGCCACACTCGAAAGTCAGGGGACTCGCACAGGCGGCTGCGGCGCTCCCAACGCGCGTGCCGATGTGCGCGGCCTTCTGCTGGTCGCTTGAGATGGCGCAAGCGGTTAGGGACGCCGTCCAGGGGGCCGCATTCGACGTTGTCCATATCGAGCACCTCCGCGCAGCGCACTTCGTGTCGGCGTGCGGGAATCTGCCGGTCGTGTTCGATTCGGTGGATTGCCTGACGGGGCTGTTCGGACAGATGGCGAAATCGAAGCGAAATCCACTTGGCCGCCTTATCATGGCTGAGGAAAGCTGGAAGCTGAGGCGCTATGAGCCGCGCATGTTGAAGCAATTCGATCGGATGGTCATAACATCCGAGTCGGAACGCGACGAGCTGAGCGCGCTGGATCCATCTCTGCGGATAGACGTATTGCCCAATGGCGTCGACACTGACTACTTTGCGCCGGGCGATGATGCCAGGCACCCGTGCAGAGTAGTGTTCAGTGGCAAAATGAGCTATCATCCCAACGCCCAGGCGGCGCTATGGTTTGCCGAGAGAGTCTTCGGTGCTATCAGGGCGACGCTTCCCGATGCGGAGTTTGTGATCGTTGGTAGCGACCCGCCGCCGGAGATTCGAAAGCTGGCGGAGATGCCCGGGGTGACGGTCACCGGATACGTCGATGATATTCGACCGTATCTGGCATCGTCGTCGGTTGCCGCGGTCCCCATGCAGGTGGCGGTTGGGATACAGAACAAGGTCCTGGAGGCAATGGCGATGGGGCTGCCGGTCGTTGCGACACCTATCGCGACGCGCGCGTTCGGCAGGGACTGCCCTGGCATTGTGGAGGCCGGCGACGCAGAGGGGACGATCAGGGAAATGCTGCGACTGCTGGAGGATCCGGATCTCGCGCGGTCGATAGGCGCACTTGGCCGCGAACAGGTCCTGCGGAACTTCTCGTGGCATTCAAACGTAAAAGCCCTTGAACTCATCTATGAGGATGCGATCACAGGTCGCAGAAACTAGTAGGCCTGTGCAGCGCCGGGAGGATGGCTTGAGCACGATAATCGAGACAAGTCGCACGGACTCAGATGCCCGATCGGGGATTCTGTGGCGACTTCCATGGCGTGAGATCATTTGGACCGTCGGCATCTTGCTCGCACTGGCCGTTTTCCTGGCAGTATACTACAAGAGCACCTTTCAGGGGCTGTCGGACCGTTATGGGATGGACATATCGCAGATCGCCCGGCAGGTTATGACACGCCACTCCTACACGACGCTGATTCTTCGCCCGTTGAACGTGGCGCTAGTGGATAACCCGGACTTCCAGTCGCTGGAACTCAACACAGCGCCGCTTTTCCCATGTGCTGTTGCGGCCGTGTACTGGCGTAACGGCGCTGCGAGCGACCAAGCCGCAACTTGGGTCTCGCTTCTCTTTCTGCTTGGGATGACCGCTGCCACTTACGTACTGGGAAGGGTCCTCTTCGACTGGAAAGTCGGCTTGCTGGCAGCTACCGCAGTCGGGCTCAGCGAGGCCGTTATCAAGGCTGGGACGTCCGGCACTCAGTGGACGATGGCTGGATTCTGGCTCACTCTGCTGATGTTAACGATCGTTATGCACCACCGCAGCGTGTCCAGGAGAGCCGGGCTTGCGGCTTCTGCATACGCGGCGGCGTCCGCGCTTCTCGTTGCGCTGATGTTCATGACCGCACATGTTCTCATCGTCACTCTGCTTCCACTTGCGGTCTACTTTGCAGTCAACTGGCGCCGGAGGCGGCTAGATTTGGTCGCGTTTGTGCTCGTGGCGGTGATCGCCACGGCGCCGTGGGCCTATAGAAACGCCAAGTGGACCAGGGGCTGCATCATCGGGGCGACTGCGTGGGACATCATGGCCGACACAAAAGCGTACCCAGGGGAACGGATCTACAGAACCACCGATGACGCGGCACTCGACCCTATGCGGTGCCTGATGTTTCCGATCGAACGTTTCTCATCGTTCTCGTCGAAGCTTATGGCGCGATCAGGCGATCTGGGAAAGGGCTTGTTTGGTGTTGCAGGCCTGGCAATCTTTCCATTCGCGTTCGTGAGTATGCTGTACAGGTTCAGGTCAGACTCTGCCAACCTGCTCAGAGGGCTGGCTTACGGCGTTGTGCCCATGCTTTTGGGGGTCTTCACGGTATTCAGTGTCGACGCCCGCGCCCTGGTCATGCTTGCTCCACTGATCGCGATCTTCGGGACGGCGTATTTGCTTCTTCTGCTGGATGCCAGGAGACTGCATATCGTCTACGTAAGGATGCTGATCGGCGGCGTCATCATGATAACGGTCTGGCCCGCGTTATCAACCGTGTTGTGGCACTACGACGGACAGAGGCGTGGGGATGTGCTCAACGCAAACGAGTACTTCGTGTCACTTGCCGACGCCAATTTCCACGGTCTGGTCTATACTGACGTACCCTGGATCGCGGCTCTGAGACTGGGCTCGCCGGCCGTGTGGCTGCCGGCGAGCGATGAGGGTATCTCCTTGATGGCTTCCGCGGGTGCTCCAATGCAGGTTGTCATACTCACGTCCGAGTGCGACAACTACCCCACCAATGAGGCATGGTATCTGATCCATAGATCGAAGCTCTGGCGTGACTACGTCCGGGACTCGAACGAGTGCATCAAGTCATTTGTGGAGCGCTCCAGGCCGCCGAAGGAGTTCGCCGAGAAGTTCACGAGGTACATGCGAGAGCGCAAGAGATCACTGTCCGCTGCAGGATCGCTTAACGGGTTTGCGGAGCGTGACCCTGGCGCGGTGAGAGTGCTGCCGGGCGGAAGCGTCGGCGCGATGCCGGACGACATAGTGGTGCTGACAGGCGATCTGAGCAGATAGGCGCGAACCAGATAGTCCCCAGCCCTATTTCCTGCGAATCCCTGCCAACCCGACAAGCGACGTAAGGCCCAAAAGAACGGCCATAGCGCTTGCGGGCTCAGGCACGCACTTGCTCGTCAGGATCACATTGTCGACCCAGATGGCCTCTCCCGGCGCCTGATTGTAGTCCACATAGACTACGAGCCACCGAGGCTGCTCGGGCAGCAGTATCTGGTTGAACGGATTCACCGTATACCACACGCCTGCGCTAGCGAAATGATATTCGACCGTGTCTGACCAGTGGAACCCGGTCGTCGGAAAAACTGGGAGGCCGCCTTGTGTGGTGACGATGGGCTTCTCCGCGTAGTTGACGTCCCACCAGCCCAAACGAAAGTCAACAGTGGACCAGGTATGGTCGCCCATTACGCGGATATCGGACACAAGGTCCACAATCTTACGAGTGCCGTTGTCCAGCCAGAGGGGATTAGTGGTTTCATCCACTATCTGGTAGATCCACAGCCCGGAGTAGCCCGTATCGTTGATGCACTTGGCGCCATGGCTGTGAGCAGGGTCAGCCGTCTGGATGGCGACGGAGGTACCGATCACCCATGGGGAGCCATCGTACGGGGAATTCTCGAAGTTCCAGTTCACCAGCTCATTGCTCGAGCCGACAATGGGGCTTGCCCACGCGGACGCGGCGATGAGCAGCACTACTGCCACATAGACGAGACGCATCTTTGCTCCCTCCTTGTCGAGAGACAACGCGGTCATCGGACCGCCGGGGCTCGTCGTTGCGGCGCGTTGCTACGCGCCCGCTCGACAAGCATCAGTGTCGTGGATGCTCAATACGCTTGAATAGTATCCCATGCAAGCAGGCATGTCAATCATTTCCAGCGCAAAAACACAGACTGTTATCACGCCTGCTGCCTAGCTCGGATTATGCATTTTTCGCATAATCCGAGGCTTCAAGAGCATTATTCACGATCCTCGTGAATAATGCGGGCTAGATCCACCGCGGCGCCTCTGCGGGCTCCTGCGGTAGTGCGGCTATCAACCAGCGATTCCGGCTCAGCGTATGCGGAGCCGTCTCAGCCCTGTGACCGAGAATAGACCCAGAACGCCAAGCGCAACGCTCATGGGCTCCGGAAGACACTTGCTGGTGAGTTTGAGATCATCGACCCACAGCGTCTCGCCGGGCATCTGATCGAACCGAACCATGACCACAAGCCACCGAGGCTGCTCAGGCAGCAGCACGCGATTGAACGGATTGACCGTATACCACGTGCCGGGACTGTCAACACCGCACACAACGGGGTCCGTCCACTGGAAGCCTGTCGTCGGAAAGACCGGAACGCCGTCAACGATGTCGACAGCAGGCTGAGTATCGTAGTTGGTGCTCCACCAGCCGAGTTGGAAGATGGCGTTGGAGTTCGCGTGGTCACCCACGACCCTTATGTCAGCCATAAGGTCAACTATCTTGGCGGTGCCATTGGGAAGCCAGAGAGGATTCAGACTCTCGTCCACGATCTGGTACATCCAGAGCCCTTCGGGATAAGCGTCATTCTTGCAGTTCGACGCGATTCCGTGGTCTCCGTCCATCTCGACTGCGACCCATTGGCCCAGCGTCCATGGGCCGCCACCATATATCGGGAACCCGCGCTGATAGGCAATGATGGGCGAATTCTCGAAATTGGCATTGAGGAGTTCGTTATTCGAGCCGGCGATAGGAGTGGCCCAAGAGGACGCACAGAGGGCCAGAATCGCGGCTACCGCAAACAGCATCAGATATGACTTGCGCATTGTGTCTGCCTTTCCCTCGCCAGAAAGAACTTCTACTCCTACTTCGGCGGGTAGTCTTCCAATCTTCAGGGCACGGCATAGGACGACACACTCGGTCCGAGTGCCGATGGTTGGATTCTAGCTCAAGCGAGCAGGCGTGTCAATAGGCGAGGAGAAAAACTGGTAATTATAACAGGAGTTCGCGCTTTCCGGAGTGCAAATGTGGTCTCGAAGTGAAACGAACCGCACCCTAACGGTGGCCAGCTAACGGCGGAACAGCCATCCGAACGGCAGCACTGTGCGCACCACGTCCATTACTGTAACGCCTTGCTTGTGTTCTTTCACATAGATGACATCGCCGCGTTTGACAAGGGGTTCCTGTGCGGAGCCGGCCAGCACCTTGGTGACGTCAATAGTGGATGCCTCGGCGGAAGCGAGGTCCTTGCTGCCTGCGTGCATTATCTTGACGTAGCGCATATCGCCGATGTTGGGTGTCGGGCCGCCGGCGACGCCGATGGCCTCGCTTAGCGTAAGCCTGCCCTTAAGCGGATACTGGCCGGGCCTGTTGACCCCTCCGATGACGGTAAAAGACGACACCTCGAGCTGTGGAATGTTGATGGTGTCGCCCGGCTGAAGCGCCACGTCGGCCGCGGGGTCGCCTGCCATCGCCGCCGCGTAGTTGACTTTCATGGGCTCGGTTACGCCTTGCCTCTTGATGGTAATGCGATCCGTATCGGCATCGGGTGTGACGTCTCCCATAAGGCCCATGGCGTCGCGAAAAGTCATGCCACGCTTGATTGGCACCGTGCCTACCTTCGTGGCCTGGCCGGTTAGCAGAGCGGTTCCCAGCATGTCGACCCGCTGAACGACAATCGTGTCACCCGACTGGAGTTCCTTGTTGAGCGTGAGGTCCTCGCCTGAGAGGTACTTAGTCATGTCAAGGCTGATGATCTCGTCGCCTCTACGGATATCGACGTGGCTGAGATCCGCTGAATCATCGTAGCCCGCCTGTGCGAGAGCCTGGAGGACGCGATCGCCCACGCCCACTTCGACCAGCCCCTTCTTGAGGACCTGGCCGACGACAAACACCTGCATTCTAGCCCGTTCCAGGAACTGAACGGTAACCTGCGGGTTGACCAGGACTTCACCAAGCGCCTTCGTGATGACTGCTGATGCGTCGGACGTGTTGAGGTCTGCCACCTTGACTGCGCCGACCATGGACATGGTGATGCAGCCGTCCTTATTTATCTGGTAGGGCTTTGTGAAATCCTTCTCGCCATCTACCGTTATATTGATTACGTCGCCCACCGCGAGCTTCGAGCCGTCGCTCCATGATGCGCCGCAAGCAAGAGCAAGAATGGCTGTCAGCGCGAGTGCAAGCCTAAAGACGTTCGATGATCTGACCATGGCAGAAGTCTCCCTTACTTCGGAACCAAACGGATGGGCTCCATACCCATTATTCCCCCAAGTCGAGCGCGAGTCAAATAGATATTCGAGCAAGCTCATCCCTTGGCAATACGGAGCTGAGCGTATGTTGGTTCCCTGCCTGGACTACCTGGCAATAGTACTTGTTTTCAGGCTCATCCATTGACTGCCCACGGCAATCGGGCTATTCTGAGTTTGATGGATATTGGAGGTAGGGAGATGCTAAGGCTGAGGGGACGTCGCGCCTTCTTCTACGCGCGTACAGCGCTGGTATTACTTGTCTTTGCTGCTGCGTGCGTTGCGAGTCACGCCGATACGCCGCAGCCCGTCGTCGGTGTGGATGAGTTTCATATCAACTACCTGATGCTCAATCCCTCTGCCACGTGGAAGATCACTGCGCTCAGAGACGAGCTAGTCGCGGGAGGTTATGCGGTTCGGGAGATAAGAGATCCCATCTCCGGGGCAGAGCTTGCTGATTGTGACGTACTGCTCGTTACGACGCCACAGGACTACTACGACTACACCGAGCTTGACGCGATAGCGTCCTTCGTATCGGGCGGCGGCGGTGTTCTGTTCTGTTCCAACTACGGGACGGCGCCGTGGAGCCCCATCTGCCAGGAGTTTGCGCAGAGTCTCGGATTCTCGTTGGACAATAACAGTGCGACTGACATGGCTCACAACTCGAACTCATACGAGTATTGGATAAGTTTTACAGGTTCCAGCATTGCCTCGGGCCATCCGCTGACGAAAGGCGTATCCACTCTGCAGAGCTATCGGACTAGCACACTGGTTCCATCCGCTAACCTCACCAGTATCGCGAGCACCGATTCCGATGCAGCCCCTCCGTCGCGGCCGACTATTCAGGCATGCAACTACGGTGCAGGTCGGGTGATCGTGAGCGGTAGTCCGCTCTACTTCGCCGACCCAGTGCCCAATCGCGACATAGGCGGAGGGCGAAAGGCCGACATGCTCGGGCTGACGGCCGGGAACAACCGCCGCTTCGCGTATAATGCGATCACGTGGCTGGCAGGCGCGTCTGCGCGTCCACTGGTGTCGGTTTCGCTGCCCACGTCGGTTGGTGTCGCTGGTGACAAGATAGAGATCGATGGAACCGTCTGCGACGCGGGCCTTGCGAGTTACAAGATCGAGTATAGGCCGTCCGGCAGCAGTGGCGCGTGGACGCAGTTGGGACAGGCCCTTACGTCATGCGTGGTCAATGGCAAGCTCGGGGAATGGAACCTTGCTGGCGTCCCGGCTGGTGACTACAGTCTTCGGGTTACTGCCGCGAACGCGACAGGAGGCTCATATTCGGCAACCGCCCTTGTGCACGTGGCCTACGCACTCTCCAAGATATCGGATATCGCAGCAAAGCCGGATGGAGCATATGTTAGGATCACCGACAAGGAGATCACTACAGGCACGGACGATCTCATCGGCAGGATATACGTTGAGGAGACCGACCGCAGCTCGGGAATATGTGTTCTGACTAGTGCGCCGGCGCTGCGAGGTTCGCTAGCCACCGTGACAGGGATCCACAGCGCCGCCTCAGGAGTCCACGCGCTGACTGCCGTGGACATTACCACGCGCTCCAATCCGTCTTCAGGTCGGATAGCGCCGGTCGGGGTGAGCAATCGCTCACTTGGCCCAAAGACGGGAGCCAGCACCGCGGGTCTTCTCGTCAAGGCTTGGGGCCGGGTTGTGGGCCCGGAGTCGAATGGGTTCACGATCTCAGATGGGTCAGGTACGGCAATACGAGTGCTCACAAGCTATGCCGCGGGCACTATGTCGATTCCCGCCAATGGATCCACGGTCGCGATTATTGGCGCAGGTGGCGACTACGCGGGTCAGCCCGCAATAATAGCGCGGCAAGCGGCGCAAGTCCTCGCGGCGCCTTAGGACGAGACTGCGGCAAAAGCAAAAAACCGGTAATTATGCGAGGCGAATTGTGTGGCTGAGCCGTTGACAAAGCTCTGCCTGCATGGTAAGCTCCATTTAGCGGTCAGTCGCTATGGAGTTTGCACTGACTGCATTACCAGCAGTACCCAAAGTAGTGCTCGGCCGTTGAAAGCCGAGAGCAGCGATATTACGCGCGCACAGACGCGCCCCGGACACGAGCCCGATCAGGCGGGCGTCGGTCTTGGAGACAAGGGGACCTTAGAGCATGAGAAGCGAGAGAAAACGGTGGGCAAGCGTTGGGTTGCGGCTGGCAATCACGATGTTGGTTGTTGTTGTCGCCGGCTGCTGCCTTGGACCGGTGGCGGGGGCTGATACCTCAACGCGCTGGTTTGCTCCAATACTCCTCAAGACACTACCCAGTGCAGATGGGGCTGGGAACAGCTACGGCAACATCGAGGTTGTCCTGCAGGTAAGTCCTGCAAGCAAGCCTGGGCCGTTCGAGTACATCTATTGGGTTACCAACTACACCACCGCTGAGATGTCAGACTTCTACTTCACCTGCGTCGGGATTGACGATCTCTCGACGTTCCTGCCGGACGGCTACGAGGTTCTGGACGGCACACGGCAGGGGAGTGGTACCTCCATTACGTTTGACCGCGGGGACAACATCACCGGCTGGGGCAATATGAGGACGGGCGACGAATCCGCTCCCTATGTTCGACTTGCCAGCTATTATCTTCCAGGCACGGACACTCTAGTCTCGAGCGCGAAGATGAGATGGAGCGTTCTGGACAACGGGGTAGGCCTTGCACCTGGTGAAAGCATAGGTTTCTCGTTCACTAGCACCTATCCGCCCGCGACAGTCGCGAAGGAGCTTGCGAGCGGGCTCGCTACACGAATGTTCAACGGCGAAGTATACGCCTACGGCCCCGAGCCGGAGCCGCAGATCCCAGAGTGGTCTTCGGTATTGCTGGGGTTGTCGGGCGTGGGTGTTCTGGGCGCGACCAAGCGCCGATTTGGTAAGTAGTAGAATCAATAGAGTCGAACCGCTCAGAAGAGACCCGTTGAGGTCCCGGCAGCGAACGCCAGACAGCGGCGTTCGACTGCAAGCGGAAGGAGAAGATGATGATAAGAGTGCTTGTCGCCGTCTGCTTGGTCATAGCAGGCGCATCACTGGTGGCGTCACCTAGCGCCGCAATTGTGTGGCCGTCCAGCGACCTCACTGCGTACAACAGCAGCGAGGTACTGACTGTAACGCCAAGCTGGACCATGGACGGCAGTTACTACGTCTATCAATACAGCCTCAAGAACAAGACCGCGCACACTTATATTGAGTCCTTCGAGCTGACGTTCGCGCCTACGCTGGACTTCAGCAAGTTCTTCGTGGTGTCCGGTCCCACTGATTGGTTCGGGCGAGTCCGCGGTCAGTTCCACCAGATCGATTGGACGATAGACATGGGTGACCCCATCGGACCCAATCAGACGGGCGTTTTCACAATCAAGAGTACGTATGGCCCGTCTGCAGCCCCCGTAGTTGTGGCAGCCTGCCACGACGGATTGGGTTGGTCGGGCGATACGTATGGGCCAGTCCCGGAGCCATCAAGCGTCGCTGCTATGGTTTGCGGCCTGGTCGGCCTCGTGGGTTTGGTGCGCAAGAGACGCTGAGCCCAGCAGGTCTCGTTTTGGCACGTGGGGGAGCTGCGGTTTAGGCTCCCCTTTTGTGCGTACGCCCTAGCCCGGATTATGCATCTTCCGCACAATCCGGGGCTTCAAAAGCATTATTCACGATCCTCGTGAATAGTGCGGGCTAGAAGACGACGGCAACGGCCAGGGTCGTATGCCACTTCACTGGTTTGGAATCGAGAACATAGCTGAGCTCCGCGCTGTATGTCCATCCAACTCTCTCACCGTACACCAGCCCAGCCGCCACTTGTCGGCCCGATGTCGGCGCGCCGCCGTTGCCGATTCGTCTGATCGTGGAGTATTCCAGTGCTGCCAGTGTCCGCGGAGCAACCGGCCGGGTCAAGGCACAACTGAAGAACCGCAGGTCAGGAACGTTGTCACCGACGAACACGTGACCGAGGCTAGCCAGAGCGCTCACGATAGAGTCTTGTCAAGTGGTGTAAAATTCCGCGGACTCCTGTTGGTCTTCTACGCTATGAACTTACCGCTGACCGGCGCCAGAGCATCCGTGGCGACTTCGCTAAGGCTGCCCAACGACATATAGCGCCGTTCAGTAAGCCATTCCTCG